>Ga0116162_10001080_pt1 | contig 18328 bp, 12 predicted proteins | sample AD_UKC105_MetaG_FD_89875 | JGI IMG/M metagenome (GOLD analysis project Ga0116162, IMG submission 89875) | Active sludge microbial communities of municipal wastewater-treating anaerobic digesters from Hong Kong - AD_UKC105_MetaG | ecosystem: Engineered > Bioreactor > Anaerobic > Digestate... | reverse complement strand
GGCCAGCCGCTATCTCCTGTAACGGCGTCCGCACGACAGGAGACAGACGATGATTACGCATTTCGACATGATCACCGGTCAGCCACTCAACAATGTGCAGGAAGCCGATCAGGCGGATATTGCGACACCGGATGTCGTCGCACCTTCACTGCGCCTGCTGACAGTGCAGGAGAGTATCGGCGCCGGACACGCCGCGGCCAGGTTTCCGGTGGCCATCACCGGACTGCCGATCGGCCGTCTGCTGGACCAATGGCAGTGAACGCCTGGCGCGCCCATCAAACCGGTGAGCGCCGCGCCCCCCCTGGTGCAGCAGCCAGATAAAGCCGGCCGTCCCTGACCTCCAGTTCGAGGGGTTCCAGTGATCGGCCCACGCAGGGTCCTCGCACACAGTAGCCGTCCTCGGGCCGAAACAGTGCGCCATGGATGGCGCATTGAATGAAGCTCTGCTCCAGATCGAAGAACTGATGCGGCAGCCATTCCAGCGGTGCACCGGTATGTGGACAGTTGTTGCGGTAGGCGGCCAGGGTGCCGGACTTGCGCACCACGAACAGGCGCAGTACCTGCTGCCCGTCCAATGCGACCTCGAACCCCCGTGTACCCGGATCGTCGATGTCATCGACCGCGCACAACGCGCGGCTCTGCGTAGGATCGCTCACTGACCGGCAAGCCCCAGCAACATCGAAAACAGCTCACCTTTGCCGCTCAGCAGGCTGACGGCCTCCAACGCAAGCAGCACCACGACAGCCCCGGCCAGACCGGGCAACCAGCGATTCGGGCCCGACACGCTGGCCATCCCGATTGGCTTCTTGCTTGGTTTCAGGCGTGAATCGCGCAGGTCCGTCACCCGCGCCTGTTCGGCATCTTCCTGCAGCAGGTAAAGGGCCTCCTGCAGCTGATCGCGCGCCGTCTCGGCCTCGCGCCGGCTGAACAGGGCTTCATCCGCCTCGACCAGGGCCTTTTCGCGTTCGCGCTTCGCCTCGTCGACCTGCCGGTTGGCATCCTCCAGTGAATCTTCGAGCATGTGGCGTGATGCCTCGGCGTCGGCAAGCTCGCGCTGCCGCTCCGTCAGCGACGATTCGAGCATTTCAATCTTCTGGCGCATCGCCTCGAGGGAAATCGCCTCGCGGCCGTCGGCCTGTTGCAGCCGGCGTTTCTGCGTCTCGGCAGCCGCCAGCTGTTCACGCATGTGGGCGACATCGCGAATCGCCTGTTCGCGGACCATTTCGAGCTCGCTGCGCAGCGCCGTCACTTCGGAGACGTCATCGTCGTCCGACCGGGCGGCTCGTATCTGGTCTACATACTCTTCGAGTACCCCGCGCAACTGCTCCACTTCGCCTTCGCGCACCGCCAATTCGGCACGCAGTGCATCGCGCTGCTGCTGCAGGTCCTGCTGGTCCTCCGTCGCACCCGCGTCGACCAGGGCCTGCAGGCGTGCCACCTCTTTTTCCAGCGTTTGGCTTTGCTCGCCATGCTGTTCCAGCTGTTCGCGCAGGGCTTTCTGAACCTGCTCATGCTCCAGCAGCTCCTGTTCATGGGTGCGCAGCGCCTCGGCAACCTGGTTTTCGAGATCGACCAGGCGCGCCTGCTCCTCATCCTTGTCACTCACCGCAAGCTGCAGGGTCTCCAGTTCGATGCTCGCAGCGTTCAGCGCCTCGATCAGCTCGGACTGCTCTTCACGGGCCGCCGCCAGGGCGATTTCTCGCTCTTCGAGGCGCTGGGAAAGCTCACGTACCTCGGCGCGCAGCTGGCCTTCCGCCTCGTCGATGCCGGAGGCTTTCTCTGCGATCCCGGCCTGCAGCGTCGCGTTCTCAGCGGCCAGACGCTGTACCTGATCCCGCAGCTCCGCGGCCTCGGCTTGCGCCTGCTCCTGTGCAGCCGTCAACGCCTGTTCCGCGTGCACCGCAGCCTCGCTCAGTTCTGTGCGCAGCTGCAGCCGTTCTTTGTCGTGGTCGGCAGCGATGTCGACAGCCGCACGCTGCAGTTCGTCAATTTGCGCCTCGAGCTGCCGCGTACGCGCCTGGACCTCCTGCAGTGCCTCATCGGCAGACGCATCACCGGCCGCCACGCGCTGTTGCAGGGCGGCGTTTTCCGCCCGCAGCTGGTCGCGCTCAGCGTGCAATGCCTGTTCGGCAAGCGCCGATTCGGACTGCGCCGCCTCGAATCGCTGTTGCAGCTGCGCCAGGCCGTCGTTCGCCTCCTCCAGCCGCCGCCCGGCCACACGCGCATCGTCATCCAGACGCGTCTGCAACTCGGCCACCTGAGCCTGCAGCTGCGCGGTCTCGGACTGCGACGTTTCAAGCTGAGCATGGCTGTCCCGCGTCGCCTGCTGCTCATCGGCCAGCGCCGTTTCGAGATCTTCAATCCGCGCGCGCGCCTGCGTCAGGGCCTCGTCCGCACCCTCGCTGCTCGCGGCCAGATCGGCGCGCAACTGGTCAACGGTGGTCTGAAGCTCGTCGAATCGACGTTGGGCATCGGTCTGCGCCTGCTGTGCCTGATCGTGTTCCGCACGCACCGTCTGCAGCGCGGCCGTTGTCTCAGCCAGCTCGTGTTCAAGGGCATCACCACGCTCGCCGGCGAGACGCTTCTCGTCGGCGAGGCGCGACTCCAACTCGGTGATCCGCGCCTGTGCCTGCTGTAGTGCGACACCCGCATCCTCGCTACCGGCGACCAGCTGCGACTGCAGGGCGTCGTTTTCGGCCTTTGCCTGCTCCAGGGCATGCTGCAGTTCGGCCAGCTCGGCAGTGCTCGAGGTGATGGTTTCCTGATCGCGCTCGGCCTGCTCTCGCACGGCCGACAGCTGCACCTGCAGGTCCGCAGCAATCTTCTCCTGTGCCTGCAACTCCTCGGCGCCATCGCGCGTCATCGCCGTGAGACGGCTCTCCAGTTCGGTTACCCGCTGCTGGGCCTGCTCTTCTTGTGCACTGATCTTGGTGTTCAGCTCCGCGTGTTCGTCGCGCAGACGCTGCAACTCCAGCTGCAGGGCATCCATCGTCTCGGATGCGCGGTTCTCGGCCTCCTGCAAGGCCGCATCGAGTTTGACGGCACGTTCTTCGGCATGTCCCAGATCCGTGGCCGCCTGCGCCTCCAGTTGCGCCATTCGCTGCGCCAGGCTGTCGCGCTCTGTAGTCAGCGCCTCCAGCCCGGCCTGCGCTTCGTCACGCGCACTCCTGAGTGCCTCGCTCGCAGCCTCCGCCGCCTCAAGGCGCTGCTGCAGTTCATCGAGCGCCGCATTGTCGGTGTCCTCGCTTGCCTTGCGTGCGTTCAGACTTTGCTGCAGTTCCTGCATATCGGCCTGCGCCAGCTCCAGGTCCATCTGCAGCGCGGTCATCTCCTCCTTCAGCTCGCCACGCTCTCGGGCATGCTGATCACGCTCCTCCTCGCGCTGCTCGAGAATCTCAGACAGGCGGGCAGACAGGTCTTCGAGGCTGCTGGTCGCCGATTCGGCACGCTCACGCTCACCGATCAGTTCGCGCTCGGCTTTCGCCAGTCGGGTCTGCAGCTGCTTGTCCAGGCCTTCGATCTCGGCCATGCGGCCCTGCAAGGAGGCGCGCTCGCTTTCGGCCTGTTCCAGGCTGCTGGTGAGGCGCTCCATATCCGCGTACGCCTTTTCCTGCGCCGCCAGGGCCTCACGCTTCTGTTCTTCCGTCTCGACCAGCTTGCGGCGCGCCTGATCGACCGCCGCACGTACCTGCTGCAGATGCTGCTGGCGTTCTTCCTCAGCATCCTGTTTGACCCGTTCCACTGCCTTCAGGCGCTCTTCGAGTTCCTCGGCACGCTGTTCGGCCTCGCGGATACGCGCATGCGCCAGATGATCGTCCGGCACGGACGGGGCCGCGGCCGCAGACTGCGTCGGCGCCGCCGCCGTTGATCCGGTTTCACCGTCGCGGATCCCACCTTCGAGAACCGATACATCGATACCACGCTCGATTAGCAGGAACGCACCGGCCATCGCCCGCCCGCCGGTATTGCTGTAGAGCACGTAGTGGCCGTCCGGCGCGAGACTGGCCGCCTGATAACGTAGTGACTCGAACGGGAAATTGATTGCGCCCGGCAGGTGCGACTCGTCGTATTGCTCACTGCTGCGCAGATCGAGCCAGATCGCACCCTGATCGACCTTGGCCTGCGCGGCCTGCATGTCGATGCGATCGAGCAGTGGGTTGTGTATCAGGTCGAGGAAGTCCTCCTTGCTCAGGCGAAGGACCTCGCCGTCCTGCAGCATGCTGACGGTGGAGTTGCGCGGGCTGTCTGAAAGCAGGGCCTCCTCGCCGAACGCATCGCCGGGTCCGAGGGTCGCGAGCTCACAGGGACCCTTGCCATCGGCGGCGTCACGGCGCACCACTGCGCGGCCCTTGGTCAACATGTAGTAGTAGTCGCCTGGATCGCCCTGCCTGATCAGGTCATCGCCACTGGCGACCTCTACCTGTTCGACACTCATCATCACGCGCTGGATATTCGACGCGGGCACCTGTTGCAGCACACGTGACTGCAACAACATGCTCATCCAGTCGTCTTCCGAGGCATCGCCGAGATCCGAGACCTGGTAATCGACGGTCTGGGTGCGCGCCAGTGCGTCGCTCAACAGCCGGCTGTCGATGCGCGCGATCCGGACGTCAGTTTTTGCACGTGCAGACTGCTTGCGCGGCAGTTGATGGGCAAGCGGAAAGCGGGCGGTGTCGCTGCCGGCGCTGACCTTGTCGACCACCGCGCGGTCGCTGAGGAGAACGATCGAGCCATCGAGCAGGTAGACGTGCTCATGATCGGTGTCGCCCTGCTCGAACAGCATCCTGCCCTTGGCGATGGACTCAAACCGTGCTTTTTCCAGCAGCTCGCCGAGGGCATCGTCGGGCAGGGCGTGAAGCGGGACCAGGGCGCGCAAGTGCGCCATTTCCTCACTGGAGGCTGAGTCTGACATGCGGGTGGCAGTATCCATTAGTCCGTGCTGTTCCGGTGGCGCCCAGGGAAACGGGGTACATCAGTCCTTATCGACCCCGACCAAGGCGATCTTGAGCGATTGAGTGAGCGGTGGCCCGATCGGCCCCGCCGTGTGCAATACCTCGTCGAAAATGACCGCGCGCGCCCTTTTCGACGCACGCCGGATGCGGCACACCCCAGCATCGAAACAGCGACCGTACCGGCCTGCCGATCGATCGCCAGCCCCCAGCCAGGCTCACAACCTGTAACTGTTAGCATAGTCGCAGCGGCATTTTTGCGATCCAGACCATGAAACAAGGCATATGCATGTATTGGACCGCGTTTTTCTATGCTATGTTTTCTGCGGTTTCCCACCAATCGAGCAGGAGTCATACATGGCAGTAAAAAAGAAAGCCGCTGCAAAAAAAGCCGCGGCCAAGACGGCTACCGCTGCACCCGCAGTGAAAGCCATCGCCAGCAAGCAGACCAAGACCCAGATCATCACCGCGCTTTCGGAAAGCACGGGGCTGTCCAAGAAAGACGTGGGCAGTGTCCTGTCCTCGCTTGGCGCAATGGTCGAGGGCCATATGAAGAAGCGCGGTTCCGGTGAATTCACCATCCCGGACACCGGGGTCAAGATCCGCCGCGTGAAGAAGCCGGCACGCAAGGCCCGTATGGGCCGCAATCCGGCGACCGGCGAACCAATGAAGATCGCCGCGAAGCCGGCATCGACGGTGGTTCGCGTGACCGCGTTGAAAGCACTGAAAGATACGATCGGAAAGTAAGTGCCACCGATTGCGGGTTGAAAAACGCCGCCTCGTGCGGCGTTTTTTTATGCCCGCCCCATGGCCGGCCGTTCAGTATCGGAGCAACAACTGGCCCTCGCGCTGTATCAGTTCGATCTGACGCAGAAAGCTCATCCCCAGCAGCACAGGGTCATCCGCACGCATCGCCGGCAGGATCGAGGCACGGATATCTTCGAGTGCGATCGAGCCTATGCGCACCTGGTCGAGCACCGTCTGCCACACCGCAACCGGCCCATTCGCTGTCTGACTTATCGCGCCGCCACCGCGTTGCAATCGCAAGTGGTTGGCCAGGCCTTCGGACAACGCCACATCGGTCGCACCGGTATCGACCAGGAAGGTGACCGGGTACCCGTTGATGAACCCGTTCGCCACATAGTGGCCCTGCGCATTCCGCTCGAGCACGACTTCACTGCGGCCATCCCGGCCCACCTGGACCACCGGCTCGCTGTTGGGGTTGAAACGCGACTCCAGTACGTCCTGGAACAGCAGTGTCAGCAAGACCAGGCCGCCGACCCATGCGGCGATCAGCATCACTCGGCCGGTGCGTTGTGTAGCGTCCTTTTCTGGCCCTGGTTTCATTTGCCGTGTAACTTTGCGATGGCATTGCTGAACGACATTGGAACCCGATCCATTGACGAAGTTCAAACCAGTCCGCGGGACACAGTACTGATGACCGCCACACGCACCCTGATCTACGTGCACGACCCCATGTGCTCCTGGTGCTGGGGGTTCCGCCCGACGTTCGAGCGCCTGTGCGATGCGCTCAGCGGCGAGGCAACGGTCGTACGGCTACTCGGCGGCCTGGCCGCCGACTCGGATCAGCCGATGCCAGCGGAGCTTCAGGCCACGTTGCAGGACACCTGGCGCCGCATCCAGCAGCGGATCCCCGGAACCGGGTTCAACTTCGATTTCTGGCGCGACGCCAAACCCCGGCGCAGCACCTGGCCCGCCTGCCGCGCCGTGATCGCCGCACGTCGCCTGGACGGCGACGCCGAAGAGCCGATGATCGGCGCCATCCAGCGCGCCTACTATCTTCAGGCGCGCAATCCGTCGGACGACGGCACCCTGATCGCGCTTGCCTCACAGTTGGGCCTGGACGGCGACCGGTTCGCACACCTGCTCAACGCCCGGGAAACCCACGCGGTACTCGCCGCCGAGATCGCGCAGGCCCGCCAGATGGGCGCGAACAGCTTCCCGAGTCTGCGTCTGCGCCTTGGCGACAGTATCTGGCCGGTGCCGGTCGACTACACGGATTTTGAGCCTATGCGCGATACCGTACTTGGCCTGTTTGAGGTCTGAGCCCGCATCGGGGCAAAAAAAACCGGGCCAGGGCCCGGTTCTGATTCAACGCAATCAGCGCATGGGCACGGGCCCATAGGCACCGGGTGGCATGCCACGCTGCATCGGCGGTGCCATGTGACGCATCTGCGCCATACGGCGTTGCTGCATCTGGCGCATCAGCTGCTGACGATAGTGCACGATCGCGCTCTGGCCGTTTGCCGCCACGTCGTAGACGCGCCACTGGTTGCCCGACCGGTAGAGACGGAAATCGAGACGCGCGGGATAACTGCCCGGGTTGAGCACGGCGGCGCTGACCTGGGCGGTCTTTCCGTCATTGCCGGCACGCGGCGGCAGGAACCGCACCTGCTGGCTGTCGTAGGCACCGAGCTTTTCCGCCATCTTGGTCAGGAAGCTCTGCTTGATCTCTGCCACCAATGCCTGCTGGTCTTCGCTGTTGAGCTGTTCGAACAGACGGCCACCGGCCGAACTCGCCATGTAGTCGAAGTCAAAGAACGGTGCAATCTCCTGATCCAGAAAAGCGGCCAGCGCCTGTGCCGGCGGCTTGGGCTCGCTGCCGAGAAACGCCAGCAGCCTGTCCACACCCGCGCGCAGTTCAACGGCCGGGTTCGCTGCCTGAGGCATGGCGACCGGACCGGGCGGTTGAGACATCGGACCCGGGCCATAGTAAGGAGCGGCATGCGCCCCACCCGCAACCAGCAGCGTCGCGAGCAGGCAATAACGTAGTTTCATTGGATTCCCCCTGTGGATGTGAACCGGCGGCCTTTGTATCGGGCTTCTATTGTCGTGCCGGACAGGACGCTGGATGGCGCCCGACGACCGGCCCCCGACGGCGACGGCTGGGCAGAGGTTGCCAAGGCACGGCGGTGATTGCAATGCGGAGATTCCCGATCAGCTGGTGATTCGACGGTAGATATCGGAAATCCGGGTAGGCAGCTTGGCTACATCGTCGAGGACCGTGTAATTGGCGGCGCCGTACATGTGCGGCAGATAATCCTGGCCCTCGCGATCGATGGTGATGCAGTACGCGTGTATCCCCTCGCGACGCGCTTCATAGAGCGCCTGGCGCGTATCTTCTATACCGTACTCCCCGCGGTATTCCAGGTCGTAATCGTCCGGCTTGCCATCGGACAGGGTCACCAGCAGCTTGGTCCTGGCTTCGACCTGCTTGAGTTTCTGTGCCAGGTGGCGGATCGGCGCCCCCATGCGGGTGTAGTCCTTCGGCTCGATACCGCATACCCGACCGATCACCGTTTCGTCCCAGGGATCGTCGAAGTCCTTTACCCGAAACGCCTCGCAGCGTTTACGCGTCCAGCCGGAGAAGCCGTAGATCGCGTAGCGGTCACCCAGGGTGTTCAACGCCTCGGCCAGCAGGATCAGGGCCTCACGCTCCGCCTCGTTGATCCAGCCACGGGTCGATCCGGACATATCGACCATGAACATCACCGCGATGTTGCGCTCTTCCTTGTGCATCCGGGTAAACACGCGGTCGGTCATCTCCAGCCCGCTATGCACATCGCCCCAGGCCTCGACCAGCGCATCGATATCGATATCCTCACCGTCACTGCGCTGCCGCAGCATCCGGTCCTCGCCACGCAGGATCTCGAAGGTACGGCGGAGCGACCGTACAAAGCCGGCATATTTGCCAAGGGTTGCCCGGTGAAACGCGGTGTCACCGGGCTGCACGTCGATCTCGCGCAGTACGCACCAGTTCTTCTTGTGCGACTGCCGCGCCACGTCCCATTCGTTGTACAGAAAAGCCCCTTCCTCGTGGTAGGTGCCGCCCCAGACATCCTCCGGATTGGGCGAGGACTCCTCGAACAGGCCCGGATCGTATTCACCTTCGCCGGCAGGCGTCAGGTATTCAGGTGGGATCTCACCGAGGTCGAGCAGGATCGACAGCAACTGCTCGCGCACCTTGTCGGGGATCGGCAGCGGTTGCTCGGAGAGCGTGACTTCGACCTGCAGGGCGCCGGCCTGCGCGTCATTCTCCGCCTGCTCGACGTCGAAGCGCTCCGGCGGGGCATGGTCCGCACGCCCCTCGGCAATCTCGTTGGCAATGACACGCAGGCTCTCACGCAGACGCGCCTTGTCACGATCGAGCCGACGCAAACGGGCAGACCATGCAGCAGGCGGGTTCAGCTGGCCCTGGTAGCAGCGCGGCGGCGGTGCAGGGCCGTCATAGAGCTGCCCGACCCAGCGCAGGCTGTCCTCGACGCGCGCGTCGACGCGCGACAGTTCCCGGGCTGCCGCGGCCCACTCCGGCCCCAACGGAGCATCGCCAAGTGAGACGCTGAGCGCCCGCATGCGCCGGCGCAGCCCCGGCAACCCGGCGCCGATCAGCGCGTCCAGGCGCAGCGTCTCGAGCGCATGAAACACGGCCTGGGCGTGCTCCGCGCGAGGGAACCGGTCGAGAAACTCAACCAGGTTGACATTTAGCGTGCCATAGCGGGTCTGCGCCCACAGATGCGCGACGATCGACTTGAACAGTTGAAAATTATCGGCACGGTTGTCGAGGCGCGCGACAATCTCGGGCAGATACAGGACCTCGCCGTCGGTCCAGGCGAACTCCCCGGACTCGATCTTCAGGCGCCGACCTTCCAGACCCTGCACGAAAGGCCGAAGTATCGGTACCGCCTCCTCGTACACAGACCCGGCAGCGCGCTGATGACCGACGAGCAGGAAGCCGTCGAGATCGCGAATCACCGCCATGGCGGCCTGCAGGCCGGCGCGGTCGTAGCTGTCCATCGCATGCAGGCACCATGCAGACACCACCTCGGGCTCGACCTCGCTCAATGCCTCCTGCGCCCGGCTGGCGAACTGAAACGCCAGCTCGGTGTTGGTCGCCGCGGCCCGCCGGGTCCACTGCAGAATGAAATCCTGTCGCTCGCGCGGCATGCCGGCAAGGGACTCGGCCAGCCTGTCGGTATGGATGAACGTGAACTCGACCTCGAGAAATTCGTCGAGGTGCGCAAGGATGGTTGCGTGGTCGAGTGCTGAACGGTTCAACGGCTTGCGGTGACAATCATTGGAAAGGGGACCCAGCTTGGCGTCGCGTCGCGATATGCCCACGCCCCGCTTGCAGGTACGCAACGCTATGCGGTGGACGTCACCGGGTCAACCGCACACATTGCGGCGTAGAAGGCGGGATGCCGCGTGCCGTCCCGTCGCCTCAGGCCCGGCGATCGGACGGGAACACGGCGACATTGTCGAACACGACCTTCGCGCGCTTCGCGTGCTCCGCCGGCCGACCCAGCAGATAACCCTGGCCACGGGAAAATCCCGCCGCCTTCGCCGCCTCCAGCGTAGCCACATCCTCGATACCCTCGGCGACCAGCTGATGACCCGCCTCGAGGATCATCTGCGCCAGATGCGTCACCATGACCCGCTGGGTGTCGTCCTGCAGGCCATGCACCAGGCTGATATCGAACTTCACGGCATCGACCGGCATGCTGGCGAGATAGCGGACTGACGAGTAGCCACTGCCAAAATCATCCAGCGCGATCTCGAAGCCGAGTCGCTGCAGACGCGTCAGGTTTTCATTGGCCAGCCCGATCTGGGTAATCAACGCCGTTTCCGTCACCTCGATCATCACCCGATAGTCCTTCAACAGCGGCTTGAAGTCCTCGAACCAGGTACAAACCTGATCGTGCACCACTGACGGCCCGGAGAGGTTGATCGAGACACCGGTACCGAGCTGCACCTTGCCGCCGCGAAGATCCGCCAGCACCCTGCGAAGTACCGCGCGATCGAGCTCGACCTCCAGACGCCGCGCCTCGACGACCGGGAAGATGTTGGATGGCATGATCACCTCGCCGTCCTGTTCGATTCGCACCAGTGCCTCGTAGTGACAGATCCGGCCGCTGTCCAGCTCGACGATCGGCTGGTAATGCATCAGCAGCCCCTTGCCGTACACCACGGCGTCGTACACCGCCGTGTTGACCCAGCTCGAGAACAGACCCTCGGAATCGCGCGCCAGGGCCTCGGTGAACATGACCACATTGGCATGCCCCGGACGTTTCGCCCGGTACATCGCCACATCGGCCTTCCACTGCAGGTTCTGCAGGTCGTCAATATCGTCCACCCGTGCCGACGCCAGTCCGGCACTGATACGCAATGGCTCGCGGATACCCAGCCTGCTGAAATCGTAGCCGACGATCTTTTCGTGGCAGCGCTCGGCGATACGCAGGGCGGACGTCTCGTCACACTCCATCAGAACCACCGCGAACTCGTCGCCGCCGATACGAAACAGTTCCTCGCCACGGCGCAATACCGAGGCAATGCGTCCGGCGATCACATTGAGGACCTTGTCACCGACGCTGTGTCCGTAGGAATCATTGATCGCCTTGAAGTGATTGACGTCGAACAGCGCGAAACAGACCCCGATATCGCGCTCGCCAAGCAGTGCAGGCAGGTTCTGCATGAATTCATCGAAGGCGCGGCGATTCTTCGCCCCGGTCAGCGCATCGTGATGCGCCATGGTCCACAGCTCCTCGCTCTTCTCTTCCAGGCTGCTGTGCACATCGATCAGGCGGTTCTGATACTCATTGAGCGACTCACGGATCTTTTCGGTCTCGGCGATCGGCAGGACCCCCGCCAGGTTGTCCAGCATCAGGCCACCGGGACTGCTTTTCAAACGGTCGATATGCGCAGAGATCGCACGCAAGGGGCGCACGATAAGAAACACCAACGCGGGAAACAGCAGCAACGCGAAGATCCCCAGGATGACGCTGAGATTGGCAATGGCGCCGGACAGAAGTCCCGATACCGATTTGCTCATCGGGTTCTCACGCACCGTGAACTGCGCGGCGGCCTGCAACTCGGCCCAGGTAATCGTGGCCTTGCCCGCCGGGGCAAAGCCGATCGTCTGCGGATCGATGTACCGGTACACGCGGTTCTCACGCAGCTGCTTCAGCAGGCCGATGCGCACCCCGACATATCCGCGTGGCCGCGCCTTTGCCTCGCCGGCAATTGCCGGTACCGCGCGAAACACCAGCAACGCCGGCTCGGTGGCCGAGTAATCGACATAGGCCGGGGGGAGCGGCATCCCGATCTGGCTCGGCAGCTCGTTGACATCGAGCTTGGCCAACGCGACGCCGTCACGGTCGTAAACCTCGGCATCCGTCACGTAGTCTGGCAACACACTGTGATTGAACATCCGGTAGCTGCGCCAATAGGCGTAGTACCTGGGTACGTCCAGTTGCTGGCTGACTTCCTCCCATTGGGCGAATCGATCGGCCATCTCTTCCGACTCGCGCAACATGCGTTCCATGACCAGCCGCAACTCGTCCCTTGCCGCCGCATGAGCGGTGGCCTCCATGTCGGCGTGCACACGCTGGAACTCCCGGTAGGTGAACAATCCGTATGCAACGAACGCCACCACCACCAGGGCGACCATGATCAGCGCGTAGCTGCTGATGGAAAGTCCACGCCTCGAATCAGCCATGGCTGCCCTCTGTAATCACACTGAGTACCTCGTCCAGCAGATCAAACTCATGCGCAAGGTCAAAAAAATGGTTTGCGCCGGCCACGGGGCGAACCGCCACGCGTCCCGTACGCAGGGTCTCGATCCACCCCTTGTCGATGCGCTCGTCCCGATCGCCGTAAATCACGGTCACCGGCACCTCGCTGCCGGTCAGTGCGAACATCAGCCGCTCCTTGTCCCACTTCAGGTACGAAAGCAGGTTCGACGGGGTGGTGACATAGGTCTTGCAGTAACTCAGCGAGTACCGGTACATCGCATCTGCGGCAAGCGTCTGGTCGGTAGTGGCCCGTGCTCGCAGGAACCCGGCTTCGTCGGGCCCCTGTTCCTCACCGAAGTACGAGAGGCTGACCAGTACTGCCCGCGCAATCTTCAGGTCTCGGTCTGCGTCAAGCATCGCGGTCAATTGCACGCCGCCCACACTGTGTCCGATCACCACCGGGGCCTTGCCAGTGCGTTCGGTCAGCCAACGGGTCCAGGTACGCAGCTCGGCCACGTCCTGCTCCATGGAATGCGTATGGATGGCCTCACAGGCCACGCTCTGCCGACGCCGGCTCATACCCAGCGACAACGTCGGTGCAAGTACGCTGAAACCCTCGCCGGCGAGGGCCTCGGACAGCCGGTGGATCGTCGGAAATTCGCGGGTCGCCAGAAACCCGTGCAACAGCAGCACCGCCGGCAGGTCGGCCTCGCCCGGCCAGTACTCGGCCTCGGCCACGATGCCAGGGGCCACCATCAGCTCCATCCGTGCACTGCCTGCATGGACTGCCATCGGAACTGCCACGATCAGCAGCCGCATGAACAGCGCAGTTACAGGCATCACCTCTCCCAAATCATCATGAATATTACGTAAGCCACTCAAACATAGCCCATTTGTTAATTCGGAGCAGCATTTTTTTTGCGCACAGGAAGGCCAACCCGGGCAACCGTAGCCTCTGCGCTGAGAAAAAGCGGATTTACGCGGGGAAAACCCGGGCGTCGCCGGGCAAGCGACCGGGCAGGAAGGGCTCCGCCGGAGTCATGACGGGAATCGGGGACAGTACCGCGTAAGGCGGCCGCACCTCAGTGCTTGTGGACGTCGTCCGCAGAACTGGCGGCGTCTTCACCCCGGCTGTACAGGATGTAGTCCTGGGTGCTGTTGTCGGCGCGTCGATAGCGGTAGATATTGCCCCAGGGGTCGAGCCAGGGTGTCGTGCCTGCCGGCGTACTTGCGGGATCGCCCAGCTCGATCTGCCCGGCACGCAGGTACAGTCCGCGCTCGTCCTCGTTGTTGCCGTCCAGCGCAACGAGATTGCGGTCCGCCGCCAGGTCGTCGAGTATCAGTTGTGCCTGACTGACGTCTTTCGCCGCCGTACCGAAACGCGCCTCGGTGACGTAACCCTGGTAAAGGGGGATCGCGATCGCCGATATGATTGCCAGAATCGCCACCGCGATCATGATCTCGATCAGGGTTAAACCGGTCTGATGCGGCAATCTCATCGTCTGCTCTCTCAATCGATGTCCACCCGGAAGAGCCGGGGCAAAACGCAGTGCATACGCAGCATGGCTGAATGAATTCTGGCAGATTTCGCCAATGCGTCCGTGATGCCGCTCATGAATCGACGCCGTCAATGCACTGCCAGATACTGCCATTGTTGGCGGCCGCACGCTCTCTTCCTTGAAGAACCGCACCGGGACACCAGTCAGAACAGCGACGACGAAAGCTCGTTGACCGCCACCAGCATGTCGCGATCGTCGGTCAGCGCCTGCGCAACCGAGGCCCGGCAGGCGACGACAGGATCGACCCCGGAGTGGATCAGTTTCGCCGCATGCACCAGCAGGCGGGTAGAGGCCCCTTCGTCCAGCCCCTGACCCTTGAGGTTGCGGGTCATATGGGCGAACCGGACCAGGAGGGCCGCGAGGTCGCCATCCACCCCGGACTCGCGCTCGATGATGCGCTGCTCGAGGTGAGCATCCGGGTAATCGAACTCCAGCGCGACAAATCGCTGCCGGGTCGACTGCTTCAGATCCTTGAGCACCGATTGATAGCCCGGGTTGTAAGACATCGCCAGACAGAACCCTGGCGCTGCCTCGACCAGCTCCCCCAGTTTCTCCATCGGCAACACGCGCCGGTCGTCGGCCAGCGGGTGGATCACCACTGTCGTGTCCTTGCGCGCCTCGACCACTTCGTCGAGGTAACAGATCGCGCCGACCCGCACCGACCGGGCAAGCGGGCCGTCCACCCACACGGTCTCACCGCCTTTCACCAGAAAGCGACCGACCAGGTCGGAGGCGGTGAGGTCATCGTGACACGAGACAGTGATCAACGGCCGCTGCAGCCGCCACGCCATGTGCTCCATAAAACGCGTCTTGCCACAGCCCGTGGGCCCCTTCAGCAATACTGGAAGGTGGTTGCGGTAGGCCGCCTCGAACACCGTGATTTCGTCGCCAACCGGCTGGTAGAACGGTTCTTCGGTGATGAAATTGTCTTCCGGACGATGGATCTCAGCGGTGTCTGTCAACGCAATGGCCCCTTTTCTTCTCGCCTGGTGTAGCGCCGCCGAAGGCTAACCAGCGACGCACAACGAAGCAACCACGGGGTATGCGGGGCAACCACCTGCCCGGCCCAGACTGCGGATCCACCGCCCAGCGCATTGGCACCACAACATTAGATATATACGCCGCATCTATTAGTGCATCGGAAAATTCGATTGTTGGCGCATAGCGATGGGCGGCCAACGGGAGTATCGTTGGCGATCCCTGAAAATGCCCGGTGCCTGCATGCTTGCGCCGGTCGTCAAGAGAAAGAATTCCAGGCCCTCGGGCCTTTCCGCCGATCTCGGCCACAGCCGAAAACAGGCGAACGAGATTCATCACTATCCGCGACGGAGGACTATCCATGACGGAAGTCGTAGCCACCAACGAGACCATTCTCGTCGTCGGTGGCGGCATCAGTGGCATGACTGCCGCGCTCGAGGCCGCCGAGACCGGGAAAAAGGTCGTGCTGGTTGAAAAGCGCCCCTATCTGGGCGGCCGCGTAAGCCAGTTGTACAAGTACTTCCCCAAGTTGTGTCATCCCACCTGCGGGCTGGAGATCAACCAGCGCCGGGCCAAGATGAACCCGAACCTGACCATCATCACGATGGCCGAGGTGACCAACATCGAGGGCGAGGCCGGCGCGTATACCGCGACGGTGAAACTGGCGCCACGTTATGTCAACGACAACTGCACCGGTTGCGGCGACTGCGGCAAGGCCGTCGAGGCCGAGTTCGACGACGAGTACAACTACGGCATGTCCAAGCGCAAGGGCGCCTACCTGCCGCATGTGATGGCGCATCCGATGCAGTACGTGATCGACCCGCGCATCATCGGCACCGACGACGCGCAGAAGGCCAAGGACGCGTGCAAATATGACGCCGTCGATCTCGAGATGACCGAGCGCGAGATCAAGTTCCCGGCGGGCGCCGTGGTCTGGGCCACCGGCTGGCAGCCGTACGACGCGGCCAAGATCCAGCCCTACGGGTACGACCGCTTCGACAACGTCATCACCAACGTCGAATTCGAGCGCATGGCCGACCCGAAGGGCCCGACCGGCGGCAGGATCGTGCGCAAGGACGGCAAGGAGGCGAAGAATGTCGCCTTCATCCAGTGCGCCGGTTCGCGTGACCGCAATCACCTGTACCACTGCTCGCGTATCTGCTGCATGGCGTCACTCAAGCAGACCCACTACGTGGTGGATGCGTACGACGATGCACAGGTCACGATCTATTACATCGATATCCGTGCAATCGACCGTTTCGAGGACTTCTACCAGACGGTCAAGGCGATGGACAACGTCAAGTTCGTCAAGTCGAAGGTCGCCAACGTGATCACCGACAAGGATGGCAACCCGATCTGTCGCGGCGTCGACACCGAGGGCTACCACCGCTATGAGAACACCCATGACCTGGTGGTACTCGCCACCGGCATGGAACCGTCGGTCGCCAAGGGCGACTTCCCGGTCGACATCGTGATCAACCGCGAGGGCTTCATCGAGCCCGACGCCGCCAACGGCGGTGTGTTCGCCGCGGGTTCGGCATCCGACGCACTGGATGTGAACCGCGCAGTTCAGCACGCAACCGGCGCCGCCCTGAAGGCCATTCAGGTGGTGAACCGCGTTGCCAGATCGGAGGGCTAATCCATGGCAGACGATAAGAAATTTGCAGGTTTCATCTGCACCGGCTGCGGCATCGGCGAACGTCTGGATGCCGGCCAGCTGGAGACGACGGCCAAGCGCGACGGCAAGATGGCGAGCTGCCAGCAGCACGAGATGCTGTGCAGCAAGGAAGGCGTACAGCTGATCCGCAACGCCATTGATAGCGACGGTGCCACCCACGTGATGATCGCGGCCTGCTCGCGCCGCGCCAAGGTCGAGGCATTCAGCTTCCCCGATGTGGCGATGTCGCGCGCCAACCTGCGTGAGGGTGTCATCTGGGCCCGCCCGGACACCGACGAGGCCCGCGAGACCACCCAGGACATGGCGGACGACTACATCCGCATGGCCTGCGCCGAAGTGAAGTTCATGACCAAGCCCAAGGTTTCGGGCGAGCAGGCGCTGAACAAGACCATCCTGGTGGTCGGCGGCGGCGTCACCGGCATGACCGCGGCACTGGAGACCGCGGCCGCAGGCTTCCCTGTGCACATCGTCGAGAAGACCGGGGCACTCGGCGGCTGGGCCGCCAAGTGGCACAAGCGCATCCCCGGCCGGGCGGCGGCCGATGGCGTGGCCAACGGCACCAACGTCGACCTGCCGATGCCGCAGGACAACGACATTGCCGACATGATCGCCGCGGTCGAGGCCAACGAGCTGATCACCGTGCACCTCAACAGCACTGTGACCAAGACTTCTGGCGCGCCTGGCCGTTTCTCTGCCGACATCACCACCGAATCGGGCGGCACGGCCACCGAGAACTTCGGGGCGATCATCCAGGCCTCCGGCTGGAAGGAATTCGACGCCTCTGCGATCCCATCGCTCGGCTCATCGAACGCCGACGTGGTCAGCAACGTCGAGCTCGAGGCACTGGCCAGGGAGGCCGGCAACGGCCCGATCAAGCGCCCGTCTGATGGCAAGGAAGTGAAATCCGTGGTGTTCGTGCAGAACGCCGGCCAGGCCTCGTCCGCAGAGGGTCACCTGCCGTACCACTCGGGCATCGGCGACCTGATCGCGATCAAACAGGCCATGTATTTCAAGGCGCAGAACGGCAAGGACTGCGACACCACGATCCTGTTCGACAACCTGCGCACCCCGGGTGCGGCCGGCGAGGACTTCTACCGCTCCGGCCAGCAGCAGATGGTGATCTTCTCCAAGGGCCAGGTCGGCGACGTGACCAGCAGCGGCAATGGTGCCACGGTCAACTTCAAGGACTTGATCCTGGACGAAGACGTCGCGCTGCAGGCCGACTTGGTGGTGCTGGACCTGGGCATGGTGCCCAATTCCGGGCCTGATCCCTACGCCGTTACCGTGGCGCTGGAAAAACTGCCGCTCAAGGAACGCGACGGCAAGAAGGCAGAAATCGAGGCCCAGGTGGCGGCCGCATCGGTTTCGATCGAGTCGATCCTCAACCTGGACTACCGCCAGGGCACCGATCTGCCGCATCTTTCCAACGGCTTCACCGACTCGCACTTCATCTGCTTCCCGTACGAGACCCGTCGTACCGGCATCTATGCGTGCGGTCCGGTCCGTCGCCCCATGGATATCAAGCAGGCCCAGGACGACGCCACGGGTGCCGCGATGAAGGCGATCCAGGCGGCAGTCAATGCCGGCCAGGGTTCGTCCGCACATCCGCGTGTCGGCGACCTGTCGTACCCATCG
>Ga0116162_10001077_pt1 | contig 18346 bp, 18 predicted proteins | sample AD_UKC105_MetaG_FD_89875 | JGI IMG/M metagenome (GOLD analysis project Ga0116162, IMG submission 89875) | Active sludge microbial communities of municipal wastewater-treating anaerobic digesters from Hong Kong - AD_UKC105_MetaG | ecosystem: Engineered > Bioreactor > Anaerobic > Digestate... | reverse complement strand
TGGATCTCTTCATCAGAAGTACATACCAGTAAGAATCTCCTCCTCCGCTTCCCACGTAATATTCAAGAGGACTTGCCGAAGCTATTACTCTTCCGTTTCCGTATCTGTATTCTATATAAGTAGGATAAAGTTCTGTTGTTGTGTTTTCTCTTATAAAAGTAACAAGATTTTCTATACCGGCATTTCCGAGATTATCAAAACCTCCGTGACTTGCATAATTTCCGTATATTGCCCTGTCATAAGGAAATCCGTAAAGTAAAGGATGAGTCGGATTAGTAACATAATTATAATTATCAAAATTATCTCTCCATGTAACTCCGCCCGGAAGTGTTCCGGTAAAATCACCGCCGTTCCATCCTTTATCACAGGCTATCCAGAATATAGTACCTCCGCTTTGTACAAAAGTATCAAATTTCTGATGATTATTTTTATAAGTATCATAAAATGCTGTTGTCTGATCCCCTTCAATAATAAGTACCCATAAAGGATCAAAAGAAGCTGCTGAAATCATATAATCCGATCCTTTAACCTCATACTGATTTTTTCCTGTTCCTTCTGTAAAACCCATACCGTTAAGAACATCGGTTATAGCATTAGGCTGAGTCTATGCAGAACTGTCTTTAAATACTATTATATGTTCCGAAGCTTTTCTTAAAATAAGATCATTAGCCTTGATTTTAACATTTTTATTTATAACTACAGGTGCTGCATCACCTGAATAAGAAGAATTTTCGCTTCTGTCTGAAGCATAAACCACATATTCTCCTACGGGTACCATATCAAAATAATAATACCCTTTTCTGTCAGTAAATGTATACATTCCGGGGAGCGGATCTCCGTCTTTAGTTTTTATTTCTATAAGAATAGAAGAATTTATACTTCTGTCTATATATTTTGCGTATCCTTCAAGCTGACCGCTGTCTCCTGCAGGATAAAGAATAAGGTCTTCAGAAAGTATAATATCTGAATTTTTTATTTCCGCAAACGTTTTTGTAGGAAAATATCCATCATAAGAAGCTTTTACAATATAAATTCCCGAAGGAATACTTTCAACAGTGAATTTTCCTTCATTATCAGTTAACGAATCCCCAAGCTGTAAAACAGTATCTATAGGGCTGTATCCATTTTCAATTCCTTCAACGGTAATTAATATATCACCGTGTGTACTTTTATCGCTGAAAATAGCATTTCCCGAGATGTTACTGTTTTCCATAAGAGGTGTAATATTCTGCTGACAGGAAACAAAAACAAACATAAGAGAAAGTAATACTGTTAATAAAAATATTATTTTTTTCATATTCATCCCCCCTAAAAACTCAGGCCGAGTTCAGCATAAGCACCGAAAATACCGAACGTCTGCTGAAATGAAAGATCAAAAACAGTATTAACTCCCCCTGTAATTGCTATAGGTCCCAGATAAATACTTAATCCGGCTTTTGTAAGATACATCGTATATGAATAAACGCTGAAAGACTCTTCATAATACTGAAAAATAGGACTTATACCTGCAAAAGGTTTTAAAAATCCTATAGGTAACTGTACCAGCAAAAAAACTGTCGGCTGAACATAATAAATTTCTTCAATTTCAATAGTATCAGGAGGTACAAATCCGCCTATTTCTATTCCGAAAAAGTCTCTGTCACCAAGTTTAACCGAAGCTCCGTAAAATGTTCTTTACATTTCGTTAAATTAAAATGTATTGTTATTAATCCATTATTAAAATAATAAATTATATTTTTTACGAAAAAATAATAAAAAAATAAAGAAAATCTAAAGATTTTCTTTATTTTATAATTTTTTATTTACTTTATATCAAAATATTCAATTATTGAATCTTTAATTATTTCAGAAAAAGTTTCTACATATTTTCCGTTGTTAAATTTAGTCTCAGCGTCTTTATTTGATAAAAATTCAAGTTCAAAAAGAACAGCCGGACATCTCGTATAAGCCAGAACGGCAAATTCATCAGAAGCTATTTTTCTGAACGGTATACTTTCATTTTCTGTGTTTTTCTTTATAACAGAACAGAATGTTTCACTTTCGTTTATTGATATTTCTTTATCATGTACCCATGTTTCAATTTCAGCTTTATCTTTTTCAAAATCAAGATTTTCTTTTCTGGCAATTCTTGAAGAATAAACTGATTCCGAAAAATCAAAATAATATATTTCACTTCCGCGTACTGTAACATCTGTAGGGAATGAATTTAAATGAATACTTATAAAGAGATCGGAGCTTTTATCATTTGTATACATTGCCCTGTCATAAAGTGCAACATATTCATCCGTTGTTCTTGTAAGATAAACATCTATGTTATAATTTTCAAGAAGTTTTTTTGCAGCAACTGCAACTTTTAGTGAAATATCCTTTTCCATTGTTCCGTTTGTTCCTAATGCTCCGGGATCATATCCTCCGTGCCCGGGATCAAGTACTACTACAGGTCTTGAAACATCACTAAAATAAAAATCAAGAATTATTTTTTTTGATTCTATATATTTTTTCAGTTCAGCTTTATAATTGAGAACTATTTTTACCCATATTTCTGATTCAGAATAATGATAAGCTTTTATATATTTAATTTTATTGTTATAAGTTTTTTCTATTACAGAATCCGGAATAATTGCCCCGTGTATTTTAACAAGATAACCGTATGTATTTATAAGGGGAAATATTTCAAAATTTACTTCTGATGATGTTTCTATAATAGTTCTTGCCGAAGATTTTTCCATAGTACTTTCTATAGAAACAACTTTTGCAAATCTTATGTTAAAATATATATCTTTTGAATTTTCTATAACTTCAAGATCAAATATTTTTGATACAAGATCACTGGAAATATATACATCACCGTTCTCAAAAAAATAATCATCATCATTTATTTCTATACTGTCAATTGAATTAATAATTATTTTATTGTTCTTAAAAAGAAAAAAAACAGTATCCTCATTTTTCTTTATTATGTATATAGAATCAATTTTTCCGTTACTTTTATATTCAAACTTCTGTATAAGGTAGGAAAGTTCAACATAAGTTTTATCATTTTTTGTCTGATAATAAGTATTGTCTATTTCTCTCCACTGTACATAAACTGTTTTTCCGAAAAATAATAAAGATAACATTATAAAAAAAGAAATTAAAAATATCTTTTTAAAAAAATTTATTCTCATTCACCTCCCATGCCGTAACTCTTACCTGAACTAATGTCATAAGCATATTTTATATTGATATTTAAAAATAACATAGGATCATATGTTTTTCCGTCTGAATTCTGTATTTCAAAATGGAGGTGCGGTCCGGTTGATAATCCTGTACTTCCGACTTTGCCTATCATTTCACCTTTTCTGACAACATATCCTGAAACAACATCTATTTCACTGAGATGACCGTATTTATAAACATTTTTTCCATATTTTATTTCTATATAATTTCCGTATCCGTCTTTATCATATCCTGTTTCGGAAACGATTCCGGCAGTAGCTGAAAAAACAGGTGTGCCCAGAGAAGAAGCTATGTCTATTCCGCTGTGAAATTTCCGTACTTTATATATCGGATGTATTCTGTATCCGTATTCTGAAGTAATTATACCTACAACAGGCCAGCCTACATTCTGTTCATTATTATAGCATATTCCTACTGATTCGAAAGGTATTTTAAGAATCTGATCTCTTCTTATAAGATCAGGATTTTTTATATTATTGTATTCAGTGATAACTTCGGGAAGTGTAAAAAAAATTTTTGCTATTTTCTCAAGATAATCCCCGCTTTTTACTTTATAACATACATAATTTCCGCTCGGTATATAGATTTTCTGCCCTATAACCAAATACTTTTTATTAGTAAGTTCTTTATTATTTTCAATCAGAACCGGAATGTCTACACTGAATTTTTCTGATATTCCGGTTAATGTATCTCCGGATTTAACATAATAAATAAGTGAAAAATTTAAACTATTAATTAATAAGAAAACTATAAAAAAAATAAACTTCTTATGCATCACTTCTCCTCCAGAAGTTTTGCAATTTTTTCAGCTATCAAAACATTATCAAGTACATAATCAGCATATCCGTCTTCAACAACAGCTTTAGGCATTCCGTAAACAACACATGTTTCTTTCGATTCGGCAATAACCTTTCCGCCGTAATGTTTTATTTTAAAAGCTCCTTTTGCACCGTCTCTTCCCATACCTGTAAGAACTACACCTAAAATATTTTCCCTGAATATTTCAGCAGCCTGATCAAATGTAAAATCTGCAGCAGGTCTGACATTATTTATTTTATCCGAACTGTCAAGATAAAATTTAAGATTACTTCCTTCTTTTTTTATTCCGAGATGGAAATTTCCCGGAGCTATATATACAACATCTTTCTGAACAGTTTCACCGTCTTCTGCTTCTTTAACAGCAATATCAGAAATTTTATTGAGTCTGTCCGCAAGAGATTTTGTAAATCCCGGAGGCATATGCTGAACAACAATTGCCGGGCAGCCTATTTTTTCAGGTAAAAAAGGTATTATTTTGTCAAGTGATCTCGGTCCGCCTGTTGAAGAAGCAATAAGAAGTACTTTTTCCCTGTTATAACTTATTTTATTTTTAATTTTCTGCGGAAAATTATTTTTCTGGGAAGCTAAATTTTTTATATCTATTTTATAAGAATCCCTTATTTTCTGAATAAGTTCATCCTGTACCTGTCGGAATGTCCAGGAAGTACTTCCGGCAGGTTTCTGTATAAAATCAATTGCTCCGGATTCAAGACATTCGATTGTAATAGCTGCATCTTTTGATGTAAGAGAACTTACCATAATTATTCTGGAAGGATTCTTTTTCATTATTACTTTTAATGCCTCATATCCGTTAAGCTTAGGCATTTCAACATCCATAGTTATTACGTCAGGATTAAGTGTTGCCGCTTTCTCTATGGCTTCCATTCCGTCTTTAGCCATACCCACAACTTTCATATCATTCTGTTTATCTATTATATCTTTTAGTACCATCCTCATAAAAGCGGAATCATCAACAATCATAACATTAATTACTGACATATCACTTCCTCCTTCCGTTAAAAAATTTTATAAAAATAATAAAAATAATCGCTATAATTATACCATATTTCGGACTGAAATTGAAAATTGCTTTTCCGAAAATAACAGTACCTGTAACAATTGAAAAAACGGCTGATATTAAAACAACAGCCGCAGATACATCTTTAATTTTTCCAACAGTCTCACTGTATTCTGGATGCAGAAGATCCATTATTTTTTCAACAAGTGTATTTAATGATTCCATCATTATTACAATGAAAACAGAAACTATAATCCATAATACTTCACTCTCACTTAAGTCTAAAATAATACTAAGCAAAAGTGCAGCTAATCCGAAATTTGTCTGTATTCTGAAATTTTTTTGTGTTTTATATATTTCAGAAAGTCCTTTTAAAGAGAATTTCAGACTGTTCAAAAACCTTTTCAAATTATTCAAATCCTCTTCCAAGTTTAGTTACACTATCATTCTTTTTTAAAATATATGTTTTTTCTGTCGACTCATATCCGAGTTTTAAAGCTTTTTCATCAAGTTCATAGAAAGAAGGTTTTACATTTTCTTTCATTGTTTCTATAAGATTATCAAGCTTAACAATACCTGTTACTTTTGACATAAGTCCGAGTCCTACCATATTAGATACATTAAGTGATTTTAAATTTTCATAAGCTATTTTTGACGCATCGGATTTTACTATTTTCTTTGTTTTTCTTCCTACAATCTGCGGAATAGAGGTAACAAAATGACTGTCAAAAAATACAACACCATTTTTCTTAAGAAATTCAACATGTGTATTTCCGAGATTGTGCATAACATATATTATATTAAAAGAAGCTGCTTTAGGAAAATCTATAGGTTCTCTGTCAAAGAGAACATCACAGAATGAAAGTCCTCCTCTTACCTGTGCACCGTAATGCTGAGTCTGTACTACATAGTATCCTTCTTTCATAAGTGACTGTGCAAGAACTATTCCCATTAAAATATTTCCCTGTCCGGCTTCACCTGAAATTCTTATAGATACAGGATTAGATATTGTTAAATTCATGCTTCTTCACCACCTGAAGAATATTTTCTTATTATTTCACTGTAACTTTCAAGATATCCTCTTTTTTCGGTATTTAAAAATTCTCCTATTAGTATCTTTCCCTTTAATTCTTCTTCTGTCATATTTTTAGCTTTAGAAAGCATAACAGAATTATTTTTGAAATACTCATGCATCTGCTGAGGTTTAGACATTTTGTTATATCTTCCGTAATATGTATGACAATTTGAAACAACCTCAATCACAGACATTCCTTTATGTTTAATTCCGTTTTCAATATATTTTACTGTCTGAAGATAATGATAAACCGTAGATCTTGCTACATAAGTAGCCCCTGCTGTTATAGCAAGTTCAACAGGATTAAACTGATTTTCCACATTGCCGTAAGGTGCCGTTGCAGCAAGACTTGCTGTAGGCGTTGTAGGCGAGTACTGTCCGCCTGTCATTCCGTATATATCATTATTAAAAAGTACTATTGTAATATCAAGATTTCTTCTGCATGCATGTATAAAATGATTTCCTCCTATTGCAAGCATATCACCGTCTCCGCCCATAACTATAACATCAAGATCCGGTCTTGCAAGTTTTACTCCTGTTGCAAAAGCAACTGCTCTTCCGTGAAGAGTATGCATTGTATTAAAATCAAGATAACCTGTTGCCCTTGAAGAACACCCTATTCCGGAAACAACAGCAACTTTATTTTTATCAAGATTCAAATTCAAAGCTGCTTCAACAAATGATTTCATTATTATTCCGTTTCCGCACCCCGGACACCACACATGCGGCAGCCTGTCTTTCCTCAAATAATTAAAATGTTTATCTGATGGCATAGATACACCTCCATATTTTTACTCACCGTCAAAGAATATTTTCTAATATTTCAATAATTTTTTCAAATACTATATTCGATATGTTAAGCCCTTTAGAAGTTAATTTTATCGAATTATCAATTTTTATCAGCTCTGGTTGAAGCTCAACCAGTTTATACAAAGAATTCATGAAATTTTTTTCATTGTATCGTTCTTCCAAATATTGTAATTCAATTCCAGAAAGCATTCTAAGCCCCATAAAAAGTGTTTCCGTAAAATCACGTTTTTTGTCATTTTTTTCATAGTACTTATATCTTCTGTTATCATCTGAATATTTAATATATCTGAAAATATTTTCTGTATTAACCGTTCTTATTCTGTTTATATATGAGCCCGCAGCCATACCTATACCTATATAATTTTCATTTTTCCAGTAAATTTTATTATGAAAAGATTCTCTGGAATTTAATGCCCAGTTTGATATTTCATATCTTTTATATCCTATACTTTCAAGTTCAGAATAAATATAATCAAGAGCTTCATCTATAAAATCATCTTCCGGAAGATTTAAAGTTTTATTTTTTATTTTTCTGCTGAGAACTGTATCATGACTGTTATCATATACATAATAAGAAACATGATCCGGCATATATTCTGAAATAAATTTAATATTTTTTTCTGTTTTCTGAATATTATCCCCCGGCAATCCCAGTATAAAGTCCAAATTATAATTTTCTGTTTCATTTTTCAGAATATTTACGGCATCGACAGCTTTTGCAAAATTATGTGTTCTTCCGGATTTACTGAGAATTTCATCATCAGTTGACTGTATACCGCATGATATACGATTTACACCTAATTTAGAATAATATCTCAGTTTTTCTTTTGTTATGCTGTCCGGATTTACTTCTATTGTTATTTCTTCGGGAATAAAATTAAATTTTTCATTAACAGAATCTATTATATTTTTTATATAATAATCTTCGGTATAAGAAGGTGTTCCACCACCTATATAAAGAGTATTTACTATTTCTTTATAATATTGTGAGTAATAAACAAGTTCTCTTTCCATAGCTTCAAAATATTCATTTTTTTTATTGTCCGTAGTAATGGAACAATAATCACAATAATAACATTTACTTTTACAAAAAGGTATATGAACATAAATTCCGGTATTAAAGTTCGGCAAAAATACCACATCCATCCTTACTTATCATTAAAAGAACAGGCATTTTTATATCAGAATATTTTATCAGAATATTAAAATCAGTTTTTTCTTCAAAATACAATTTAGAAGATATTTCATATTTTTTGCCTGAAATTTCAATATTAAAATTAAGTCCTACAGCAGGAACAATTTTTTCCCCCGAAGCAATTCCTAAAGATAAACCCTTTTCAGAATTTTCTCCTAAAATTATTCCGGAATAAAAATGCCCTGAAGTATAATCATTAATATAATATGATTTTAAAAATTTCGGTATATTAATATAAGTAGCTATACTGAAAAAATTATCTTTTTTTGTTATATTATCATCATAATAACTTGTTTCTGCAGTAAAATTAATTATATTAGGTGCTTTAACCCTTAAATTTCCGCTTATAAAATTTTTAAATCCGTTCTGATTATATTCGGTTTTAATAAAAATATTTTCAGAAATAATTCCCAGTAATTGTTTATTAGTATACCCGTACTGAAAAAATCCGGAGTAATTTCCGTTATATACAGGAAAGTTTACGCCTGAAACAAAACTTCTTTCTCCTGATTTAAGTTTAATAGTTCTTTTGAATATTTTTTGTTCGGTATACAGTATTTTATAATTTTCATATTTTATTCCGAAAGAATAACTTTCGGTATTATCAGCTCTGAGATAAAATGAAAAATCATTTAAATCCTTTTTATAATCGATTTTGAACGGCTGATATATTATTTCCGGAAACAAATTAACCCAGAATAATAAAGTCAGAATAATAAAAAATTTTTTCATACACACCTCCTATTTATGAAAAGAAGAAACACAGGCATAATAATACCTGTGTCAGTCCAGTAATTTTTTAAATATTTCATTTGCTTTCTGAGGATTTGCTTTACCTTTTGTTTCTTTCATAAGCTGTCCGACAAAAAATCCAAGAAGATTTGTTTTCCCGTTTTTATATCTTTCGGCATTTTCCTGATTATTTTTTACTATGTTTTCTGCAATTTTTATAAGTTCATCATCATTATCCATTTGTTCAAGTCCTTTTTCAGAAACTATCTGAGAAGGAAGTTTTCCTGTTTCGTATACAATAGGAAATATTTCTTTGGCAATTTTTGTGGAAATTTTTCCGGAATCTATTATGTCTTTAAGATCTTTAAAATGTTCCGGTTTTATTTTTACATCTTCTATATTGTCGTTATTTTCTTTGAGAAGTCTTAAAACTTCTGTCATTATCCAGTTTGAAACAAATTTACCGTCACCGGCTTCTTTACATGCATTTTCATAATAATCCGCAACATCTTTGGAAGCGGCCAATACCCCGGCATCATATTCAGGTATTCCGTATTCAATGACAAAACGTTTTGTTTTTTCTTCCGGAAGTTCAGGCATTTTTGCCTTTATTTCATCAATAAAATTCTGTGTTATGACAAGAGGAGGTATATCCGGTTCCGGAAAATATCTGTAATCAGCTTCTCCTTCTTTTTTTCTCATAGGAAAAGTCTGTTTTTCACCTGCATCCCATCTTCTTGTTTCCTGAAAAATTTCTTCATTATCTTCAATCATTTTTTTCATTCTTATTACTTCGTATTCTATTGCCTTTTCAACGAACTTAAAAGAATTAATATTTTTTATTTCTACTTTTTTATACCCTTTATTTTTTTCCGTATCGAAAAGAGAAACATTAGCATCACATCTTAAAGCGCCTTTTTCCATATCACCTGATGATATACCTGCATATCTTAAAATATCTCTTAGTTTCTCCATAAAATCCCTTGCCATTTCCGGAGATTCTATATCAGGTTCGGTAACTATCTCTATAAGAGGAACACCTGCCCTGTTATAATCTATAAGACTTTCGCTTGCATTTGAAAGATCTTCGCCTTCATGAACCATTTTACCAGTATCTTCTTCCATATGTATTCTGTTTATTCTTATTTTCTTACCCATAGATTCAAGATATCCTTTTTCTACTATAGGTAAAAAATACTGGGTAATCTGATATCCTTTTGTAAGATCCGGATAAAAATAATTTTTTCTGTCAAATTTTGAAACAAGATTTATTTTACCGTTCATGGCTATTCCGGCCATAACAGCAAGTTCAACAGATTTTTCGTTTAAAACAGGAAGAGATCCGGGCTGTCCGGTACAGACAGGACATATATTACTATTCGGAACAGCTTCAAAATGATCGGCACTGCAACTACAGAATGCCTTTGTTTTTGTAAGAAGCTGCGTATGTATTTCAAGACCTATAACTGTTTTAAGCATTATTTTTCACCATCCTGAACCGCAAATGAAATTTTTTCTGATAAAGCAAGAAGTTTACCGTCATCATATTTTTTTCCTGTAAAATGTATTCCGAAAGGAAGTCCTTTTATTTTACCCGCAGGAACGCTTACTGCGGGAAGTCCGGAAAGATTAGCCGGTATTGTAAATAAATCCATTAAATAATAACTGAGCGGACTTAGCTTTTCACCTATATCCGGTGGCAGTACCGGTGCAGTAGGTGTAAGAATAGCATCATATTTTTCAAGACATTTATTCATTTTCTCTGAAATGATATTTCTTACTTTTGAAGCCTTTGAAAAATACGCATCATAATATGCGGAAGATAGGGTAAATGTTCCCATAAGTACTCTTCTCTTAACTTCTAAACCGAATCCTTTACCTCTTGTGTTTCTGTATGTCTCCACAAGTCCTTCTTTAGAATCTCTTAATCCGTATCTTACACCGTCAAATCTTGAAAGGTTTGATGAAGCTTCAGATGGAGCTATTACATAATAAACACTTACGGAATATTTAAGTTCGGGTATACTTACTATATCTACATTATAATCTTTATTTTTCAGTTCGGAAATTATATTTTTCATTCTATTTTTTATTTCTTCGTCAACGCCTTCGGAAAAAACTATATCCGGAACAGCTATACTGTATAATTTATTTTCTTTCATCTCATTTTCATAATCTTCATAAATACTGAATTCTCTGTTCAGTGTTGTGGAATCTTTTTCATCCTTACCGCTCATTATATCTGTAATAAGTGCAGCATCACACACTTCTTCTGAAATAACACCTATCTGGTCAAGAGAAGACCCGAAAGCTATAAGACCGTATCTGGAAATTGTTCCGTAAGTGGGTTTAAATCCAACAACACCGCAAAAAGAAGCCGGTTCTCTTACAGAACCGCCTGTATCAGATCCGAGTGCAAAAGGAGCCATACCGGCAGCAACCGCAGCTGCAGATCCTCCGGAGCTTCCGCCCGGAATTTTATCCAGGTTAACCGGATTTCTTACCGGTCCGAATGCTGAATTCTCATTTGTTCCTCCCATGGCAAATTCGTCCATGTTGGTTTTTCCTATAACTGTAAATCCTTTATCAAGAAGTTTTTTTACAGCTGTGGCAGTATAAGGAGCTTTATAATTATCAAGTATTTTAGATGCACATGTTGTAACTGTACCGTCTATAACAATATTATCTTTAACAAGAAAAGGTATTCCGTAATATTTTCCTTCGGTATTACCGCTGATATTACAGAAACTGAGTACTGCATTTATTTCTTTATTCTTTTCTTCTGCGGTTTTTTTATATTTTTCTATAACATTTTTTCCGGAATTTTCTTCTATCATTTTTTTCCTCCTGAAAAATCTTTTTTTCTGTAAATAATTTCATCTATATCTTTCTCATTAAAATTGTATTTTTCGGAACACCATTTGCATGATATTTCTTTTAATTCATCATTTTTCATATCCTCAAGCTCTTCCGAAGAAAAATGAATAAGTGCCGAAAGTGCTTTTTCTTTTGAACAGTCACAAAAAACAGAAGACTGAAACTCTTTTATATAATCAGGTTCTCCTATAAAGTGAATTATATCTTCTATATCGTTACCTTCATAGAGAAAATTTGATATATAAGGCATATTTATAAAATTCTTTTCAGTTAATGAAATTTCATTTTCTTCAAGTCCGCCATCAAAAATCTGTATCATTACCCCGCCTGCCGACCTTATTCCTTCAGGGCCTGTTAAAACGCCTAAAGAAACTGCGGAAGGAAGCTGTTCTGATTTATTAAGATAATATGCTATATCTTCTGCTATTTCGCCTGAAACTATTTCTACATTTGATGTGACTTTATCCTTAAGTCCGAGATCCCTTACAACATAAAGGCTTCCCTTTCCTACAGCAGAAGAAACGTCAAATTTTCCGTTTTCTTTAATATAAGATTCAAGTTTTGTATTGTTTATATATCCTCTGACAGTTGCATTACTGTTTGATTCAGCAACAATCTGTCCTGATTCCCCGTCTCCGTCAAATATAACAGTTACTTTTTCTTTCTCACTCATATAACTTCCGAGAAGAATAGCCGCAGTAGCAACTCTTCCGAGAATAACAGATGACATAGGTGACAAATCATGCTGCTTCTGAAGTTTCTTAACAATATCAGTAGTATCAACAGCAACAACTCTTATTTTATAGCCAAGTACAGATGACTGTATTCCTTTTCCCAAAATTACCACCTCGTATTTATTTTTGCTTTGTCAGTTCCCGGTATTATATTATATTTATTTAAAATATTTCTCTTATCTTCTTTTATATAAATTCTTACAATCTGTATAAGATTTTTTGCCATAAGTTCTAAAGCAGGGTATCTGTCATATATTTCATCAAAATTTATTATATCTCCGTTAGTATCTTTTATAAAAACATCACTTGATAAAAATTCATCAGGATGAACAACAGAGAGTTTATACGGTGTATCTATTTTAAAAAGATATTCAAAATTATCAAGAATACCGTATAATTCTTCTTTATCCTCTTTTGAAATATCTGTTATGACGACATTTTCTATATTTGTTTTTATTTTTTTTAATACATTTTCAGCAACAGAAACTGAAACAACAGTAGGATCAACTCCTGTTGTGGAATACGGTATTTCTACTATAAGTTTCCAGAAATCTCTCTTTTTAAGTCTTTCTATGAGTTCATGAGCATTTAAAATTTTTTCCGAATATTTAAGTATATCACCCGAAGGATTTATGAGTACATTTTTCTTTTCAAATACAATATTATACAAAAAAGATATTTCATCAATTATAAGCGAATCTGTAAGATCGGCAAAAGTTTCAAGATTTTCAACTCTGTTTTTAAGATCAAGAATATCATATGCATATCTCAGAATTTCCTGAATCATCTGATCAGCAGCTCTTGAAGTTTTATGAAAATAAACATTTTTATACATCATAAATCTTGAAAAAAGAGAAGTATAAATATCATCTATAACTTTTATAGAGTAAACAAGTTTATTTCCGTCATATATTTCGGAATTTCTTATCATTCTGTCTGTAGCTCCCGTACCGAAATGTCTTGTACCGGCATAATAAGAATCTCTTAAAACAAAATCAAGTCTGTCTGCTCCGAGCGGTCCCTGTATTATATTGAAATCAATATTTCCGCTGTCTTCTCCTCTATAAATATCATTAACCTTTTCCATAAGTATTACAAGAGATTCCCTTAGATTTTCCTCGTTTACCTCTTCTTCTATTGTAAATTTTAAATCTTTAAGAAAATCATTTTTTGTTCTCGGATCTTTAATATATTCATATTCAGAAATTATTTCATCTATGAGAATATTTTTTATTATTTTTTCCCTGAAATCATCATGACCGTCAGAATACCCCATCTTTTTATAAACAACATCATCGAACTGATGTGAATACGGTCCGTGTCCGACATCGTGAAGAAGTCCGGCTATTCTTAAAAGTCTGAATTTAGAATGGTTATCACCGTAAATATGTTCTGAATATACTCCGGAAAGATGCATAACTCCGAGCGAATGTGAAAATCTTGTGTGAGTTGCGGAAGGATAAACATATTCCGCACCGGCAAGCTGGCTGAGATATCTCAGCCTCTGCATTGCTTTTGTATCAGAAATTACTATTTCAAGAGGATATAAAAATATTTCAGAATATATAGGATCCCTGGATACTTTAAAATAAAGCTTTTCCATATTATCACCCGAATAAGTATATATCAAAAATAACCAGAAGCACAAAGCTTACGGCAATGATTGCAATTGATATATAATATAGTATTTTCCATATTTTCCACGATGTAGACGTATATGTAACAGGAGTAAGCCAACCGAAAGTAAAACCTGCTATTAAACCGCCTATATGAGCCATATTGTTTATACCGCTCATTGTAAATCCGAATATTATATTTATTATTATTACAGGAAGTAATGCAGTTCCTGTAAATCTTTTCATCATATGAGGTGTATCACTTCTGAACCCGGAACCGAAAAGAAGACCTATAAGTCCGAATATTGCTCCTGATGCTCCCACGGATATTGACATTCCTGATGTAACAAGTGCAGTAAGAAGATTACCGGCAAACCCGCTCAGCAGATATACACTGAGATATTTATATTTGCCGTAAACATTTTCTGTAAGATTACCGAAATAATAAAGAGCATACATATTTAAAAGTATATGCCAAAAACCTCCATGAACAAACATGGAGGTAATCATTCTAAACCACTGGGAATTGCCCATTCCGCCGTACTGTGCTCCGAATTTTATAAGATTAAGACCGTTACTGAAAGCACCGAATCCTCCGAAAATAAACATCAGAGCAAATATAAAAGCATTTATTAGTATTATGTAATTTGTAACACTTTTTTTCAAACCGTATTTTTCCAATTATTCCGCCTCCATTCTGTATATAGCCGTTGAAGCAGCACCTAAAATCCCGGCGTCTTCAACAAGTTTTGAAAGTTCTATTGTAAAAGTACCTTCAAAACTCGGCATAATATGTTTTCTTACTTTTTTTCTTATAGGATCCAGCAGTAAATCTCCGGCCTTACTCATACCTCCGCCGATAATTATTTTCTGCGGATTAAAGATATGAACAAAATTACCCATTGCAACAGCAAGATAATCAGTAACAAAATCCGTTGTTAATACTGCAGCTGTATCATTAAGTTCCAATGCCTGAAAAACATGTCTGGATTCTATTTTATCAATAGAACCCGATAATTTAATTATATCAGATTCAGGATATTTTTTACACATCTGTTTTGCAATCTTTGCAGTATTTTTTGCAGAGGCAACAGCTTCAAGACATCCCCTGTTACCGCATCCGCACATAGGTCCGTTCGGAAGAACTGTTGTATGACCTAATTCAGCACCTATTCCGTCTTTTCCTGTCATAAAAAGTCCTGAAGTTACAACACCGCTTCCTACACCGGTTCCAAGAGTTATACACACAAAATCCGTAAGTCCTTTTGCATTTCCGAAATACCACTCACCGAGTGTAAAAGCATTGGCATCATTTTCCACAAAAGTTTTTTTACCTGTAACTCTGCTTATTTTACCGGCAAGTTCAAAATTCACCCATTCCGGAAAATTAGGTGAATATTTTACTATACCGTTTTCTCTGTCTATAGATCCGGGAGAACCTATTCCTATAGCATCTATGTTATTTATATCAGTTAGTTTTTCTATTGATCTGACAATGTTATTAACTATCTGGTCAGCACCTAGTGCAACTTCAGTAGAAACAGCTGTTTTGTAAAGAATACCTTTTTTTGTATCAACTATACCAGTTTTAATTTCGGTACCACCCAAATCCACACCGGCAATTAACATAATCTCACTCTCCTATAAATATAAAAACTAATAAATTTTACGCTGAAAACAGTTGATTTCAACATTTACATATTACACTAAAATACTTAAAAAATCAATAATATATAACTCAAAAATATCTATTTTCTGACAAATTAGAGCTGTTTACAGACATATATAAAAGATATTTTATATTTTTTCATTCTGAAATAAATTAAAAATTATTTTTGAGATATAATATATTTATAAAATATAACGGAGGTTTTTTTATGAATACTTTAATTTTAGTTGCGGCAGGAAAAGGTGAAAGAATAGGTAAAAATATTCCGAAACAGTTTTTAAAGATAGCCGGTCGCAATATAATCACAATAACAACTGAAAATATATTAAAATCAGGAATTATAGACAATATAGTTGTTGTGGTTTCTGCCGAATATTTAAAATATACGGAAAATATTTTTAAAAGCAGTTCTGTTTTTATTACAGTAGGCGGGGATTCAAGACAGGAAAGCGTTTTTTCCGGATTAAAATATATTGCCGGGAAAAATATAAAAACTGATTATATATTTATACATGATGCCGCAAGGCCTTTTATTTCAGAAACTCTTATGAAAAATTTATTTGAAGCTGTTAAAATTAATGACTCAGCAATTCCTGTTATTCCTGAAACAAATACGGTGTCAAAGATTTCCGGAAATAAAATAGAAAAATATCTGAACAGATCTGAGATATTCATTCATCAGACACCTCAGGTTTTTTCTTTTCAAAAGCTTTATAATTCATACACTGAGAATGCGGATAAACTTTCTTTATTTACCGATGATGCGTCGGTTTATTTTGAAAAATTCGGTGAAGTCTACACAATTAAAGGAGATGCAGGAAATTTTAAAATTACTTTTAAAGAAGATTTTGAATATGCTGAATTTCTTATATTGAATAAAAAAACACTTTTACCTTAAGGTAAAAGTGTTTTTATACATTTTTTATTATTTCGGTGAAATATCTGATACCTATTTCTATTACATCATCACCAGGTAAAAATTTATCCGAATGAAGCCCGAATCTTTCTTCTGATTCAGCTGTTCCTAACCATGACATGAAAGACGGACATAATTCTCCGAAAAATCCGAAATCTTCCCCTGTCATTTTAGTACCGCAGTCTATTACTTCAAACTCTTCTGACAGAACTTTCATGAATTTTTCACTGAGATATTTATCATTAAAAACCTCATGATAAAAAGAACCTACTGTAATTTTTGATTCCGAAGAATTAAATACTTTAAGCGAATATAAAATTTTTTCCAGTTTTTCTTTATACTCAGAAGCATGATTCATAGTAACAGCTCTTATACTTCCTTTGACTGATGCATAAGAAGGAATTATATTTCTTACATTTCCGGCATTTATTATACCGACACCCAAAATAACAGGATTGGAAATATTTTTCGGTATTTTATCAGCTGAATCAAGAAAAAATCTCAAACTGTCAAAAGCATTTATTCCGTCATAAGGAAAAGCTATATGTGCCGGTTTCCCGAAAAATTCAACATCTATTTCCATAGCGCTTGCAAAAAGTACTCCGTTAGTTGTTGCAATCTGGCCTTTTTTATATTCATCCGTAACATGTAATGCAAAAGCATTCTTTATTTTATAAGCGTTAAATATTCCGGAATCTATAATTTCTTTTGCTCCGCCTCCGCTTTCTTCTCCGGGCTGAAAAACAAAAAGAATATTTTTGTCTATACGGTTTTCAAAAACATATTTCATAAATCCGTAAAGTACGCTCATATGAATATCATGACCGCAGGCATGCATATTTTCATTCCGTGAAATAAATTCACACTCTGTTTTTTCTTTAATAGGAAGGGCATCTATGTCTGCCCGGAAAATAAAATACTCCCCGCTGTTTATTTTATAATCAGCTATAAGTCCTGTTGAAATAGGTTTTAATATTTTTATTTCTGTTTTTGTTTCTTCAGCAAGCTCTTTTATAGATTTTTCAAGTGTATTTGTCGTTTCATATTCTGAAAATGAAATTTCAGGATTTTCATGAAGTATATGCCTTAAGTCTTTAGGACTTTTCATATAATTTCCTCCAGTTTTTTTACAATCACATCTATTTCATCGAAGCTTATAAGAAAATAAGGCAGAAGTCTTATTGTTTTACCTCTTACTATGTTTATAAGAAGATCATTTTTTAAAGCTCTTTCAACTATTTCACCGTCTTCTTTTTTTAATTCAAGGCCGATCATAAGCCCTTTTCCTCTCACTTCAAGTATTTTTTGTGATTTTAAATTTCTCAGTTTGTTAATAAAATAATTCCCTTTTTCCTGAATTTCCGGAAGAAGTTTTTCTATATTATATAGTATATATTTTGCAGCTGATATTGCAAGAGGGTTAGGGGCAAATGTAGAACCATGGTCACCTTTTTCAAAAAAATGCATTGTTTTTTCATTAAATATTACAGCACCGAGAGGTATTCCGCCTCCTAGTGATTTTGCAACTGTAATTATATCAGGTTTTATACTGTAATGCTGATATGAAAAGAATTTTCCGGTTCTTCCGAGACCGCTCTGAACTTCGTCAGAAACAACAAGAAAATTATATTTTTTTCTGTAATTTTCCACTGTATCAGAAAATTCC
>Ga0116162_10001075_pt1 | contig 18349 bp, 13 predicted proteins | sample AD_UKC105_MetaG_FD_89875 | JGI IMG/M metagenome (GOLD analysis project Ga0116162, IMG submission 89875) | Active sludge microbial communities of municipal wastewater-treating anaerobic digesters from Hong Kong - AD_UKC105_MetaG | ecosystem: Engineered > Bioreactor > Anaerobic > Digestate... | reverse complement strand
TTTCGAATTTGCAAACTGTAAGTGCCGAAGAGCGAGAAGCTGCTTACCAGGAGGCCTTGACTCTTGGCAATCAGTTTATGGCTTCAAAAGAGTGGGGGCTTGCCCGCTTTTATTTCAGGCGTGCATTGGCACTTAAGCCTTCCGATGATGCTGCTACTGCTAAGCTTAACGAAGTTGAAAAAATAATTAGGGGCGATAATGCCAACGAAGCCAAATACAATGAAATGGTGCAGCGTGCCGATGAGGCTTTCAAAACCGGCGATTTCAACGTTGCTCGTTTTTACTACACGAAGGCTGTTGAAGCTAATCCTTCCGATGAATATGCTAACGAACGATTGAAGGTTAGTACACAAATGGTTGAGTCAACAGCTGCACGTAAAATAAACCGCGAATACGATGCTGCAATGAACAAAGCAAACGAAGCCCGTGTTGCACGAAATTACTCAGTTGCCCGCTTTTTTTACCGTAAAGCATTAAGTCATAAACCTAACGATGAAGAGGCCAAGCTTAAACTTTACGAAGTTGAAGAATTAATCAGGCAACAATAAGAAAATTTGATTTTTTTCATTTTAGCACTTAAATGATAGTTTGAACCAAAATAAAAACCATAGCTTTAATGTTAGCAATTCTCTCGCCTGCAAAGGATATGCAAATCGAAAATGTAAGTTCAAAAGAAATTAGCTTCACACATCCAATTTTTTACAATAAGGCAGCAAAGTTGATCGGGGAACTAAAGAAGATGTCTCCGGCCAATTTGCAAACAATGATGAAAGTAAGTGAGAAATTGGCTCTGCTTAATTTCAATCGGTTTCAGAATTGGGATATATCTTCTCATGTGTCAAACGGAACAATTGCCATACATGCCTTTACAGGCGAAGCATATCGTGGGTTAGACGCCCATAGTTTTAACGTAGAAGATTTGCAATTTGCTCAAAAAACAATGCTTATTTTGTCGGGCCTCTATGGTATGTTGCGCCCCTTGGATATTATTCAGGCTTACCGGCTTGAAATGGGTACAAAGCATTCTTTTTTGGGTGCAAAAAATTTGTACGAATATTGGCGCGATACGCTCACTGATGCTGTAGACCAGGCTGTTCAACAAGCCCCGGGCGATAAGTATTTGCTAAATGTTGCTTCAACCGAATATTTTTCAGTGCTAAAACCGAAGAAGATGCAATCGAAGATTATTGATGTAGCATTTTATGAAGAAAATAACGGAAAGCCAAAAATTGTTACAGTTTATGCAAAAAAGGCAAGGGGGTTGTTTGTTCGTTTTTTGATACTGAACCGAATTGAGAAATTCGATGAATTAAAAGCATTCAACAGCGAAGGTTATTACTTCGATGCACGCCGTTCAAGCGAAAATCAGTTGTTTTTTGTGAGGTAATTTAAAGGTATTTCCAAATAATACGGAGGTTGCGCTCGTGCATTTCTGCTATTTTTGAACTACTTCCAATAACATTCCTGTTTTTTTTGAAAAAATTGTCGAACGATTCGTATTCCAAAAGTTTTTCGAAGCTAGTACCGGCTTTTTTTGCTGCTTTAACCTCGTTGCTTACCAATTGGCAATATTCATTAATAAATTCAAGGTTTTCGCGGTTAAAAGTTTTCTTCCCGTGAGTTGTTAAAATTGTAAAATCGCCCGCATAATGTTTCAAAAATGAACTCATGGTGTCAATCCATTTTTCAATTTCGTTAACACGGTTCAAATAGAAGCTTGGCATAGCATCAACTTGCTGGGCACCAAGGTGAAAAAGGTTTCCTGTGCACAATACTTTATCTTGTTCAATGTATGCCATAATATCGGCATTGCCGTGGCCTTTTCCCATGTACATCATTTTAATGGTTTTGTTGCCATGGTTTATGGTCAATGTATCGTCGAAAGTTAAATCGGGGTAACGAACCTTGTAGTTGTTCAATAGGTCATCTTCATAAAAACGATACAGATCAATCGATTCGTTAATAGAGTCCGAGAGGGCATTTTCGGTTCTCATGGTATCGAGTACGTTGTTGTTGTAATATATTTTTTTACGCAGGAAATCGATGGTTTGACCAAGGAAAATGTCGTCGTAGTTTTTTATCTCGTCAATACTTAGGCTATGGGCAACTATGCTTTGTTGATCGAAAACACTGTTGCCGCCTGTGTGGCACGAGTGCCCATGTGTATTGATAATGTAAACAAAGGTTGAATCGTTAAACTGGTCAATAATTTCACTTTTAATCAAGCGGGCATTGGCCGGCGAATTTTGAGTGTCGATTAAAATTATGCCTTTGCCTGTATTTATGGCTACCGAATTGATTATATCGTTGGGCCAACCAAGTGTTTGCAATTGTTTGCGGTCGGGCGATATGCTAATTACATCAGACGTAATATGCTTAACATTAGTATTGCGAGCAGGTGCAATATTTAATGTGAAAACAAAAAGCAGTGCTATGAAAAACGATCGCATCATTATATAATTTCTCCCTCTTAATAAATGTCAGGCAGTAAAACTATAAAAAATATCACTTGAACCGATACTTATTAAAAAAATTTGACGAATGAAACATCGGTTTTGATTAATGCTTGCCAATTTGAGACAGGTCGCGCCCCGACGGTGCTTGGTAAACACTCAGGTCGAATTCAGGAATAACTGCTAAAATATGATCGAAAATATCGGCTTGTACAGCTTCGTAATGTGCCCAGCGTTTGTCGGTGCAAAACACATATATTTCAATAGGAATGCCTTTATCGGTAGGTTGGAGGTGCCGCACCAAAAAAGTCATTTCTTGGTTGATCATTTTGTGGTTACGCAAGTAAGCTTCCAAATATTTTCTGAAAATTCCAAGGTTGGTTTGTCGGCGTCCGTTAAAATGTTGATCGGGTGGTACATTTAATTGGGCATTAAAATCGTCAATTTCTTTTTGTTTATTTTCGACATATTCGCGAATAAGTACAAATTTTCTGAATTTTTCGAGCATTTCTTGTGAGCAAAACCTCACACTGGCCATATCGATATTGATTGAGCGTTTTATACGCCTGCCCCCCGATTGTTCCATGCCTTTCCAGTTGACAAACGATTCGCTTACCAACGAGTATGTTGGTATGTTCGATATTGTTTTATCCCAGTTTTCAACTTTTACAGTGGTTAGGTTGATTTCAATTACTGTTCCATCTGCTCCTTTCGATGGCATTTCAATCCAGTCGCCAAGTTTTACCATGTTGTTCATACTCATTTGAATACTTGCAACAAAGCCTAGAATTGAATCTTTGAAAACCAACATCAAAACGGCAGCAATTGCACCTAAACCGGTTAGTAGTTTTATGAGTTCTTTGTCGAAAACAACTGCGATAAAAATAAGTAGCCCAATAAAATAGATGAAAATTTTAATGAGTTGGATGAACCCGGCAATTGGCCTTTCTTTTGCAAACGAAAATGTTTTGTGGTAGTACAGGTTAAATGAGCTTAAAAAAGCATTTACAGTAAAAATACTCGTAAAAAGAAAATACAACTCACTTATTTTGAGAATAAAAGTGTCAACAGAGGGAAAGAAAGGTTCAGCAAAACCGGCCGACATATACAGAATGGTTGCAGGAACATAATGCGAGATTCCACTAAAAAATTTAAATTTGAGCAGAATGTCGTCCCATTCGGTTTTGGTTCGCGAACTAATGCTATGGGCCAAATGGTACAATATTTTCTTCGAAATCAGAAATAAAATTAACGAAAATACTACTATTAAAATGCCTGTGCTGCTTGTTGATATAATTGCACACCATTTTTCTGAAACGTGAATTAATTGTAGCCAGTGGTTAATTAATAAATTGAGTTCTTTCAGCATGATTGATTCATTTTTTGTACATTCAACACAAAAATGACATTTATTGTCGAAACATCGAAATAATGACATGGTTTTTGTTGATTTTTGTTGAATTTTTGAAATTTATTAAATGAGGTTGTTATTTTTTGCATTGCTTTTATTTTCGCTCGCCACACATGCTCAAAATTCATTATTCGAAAAATATTTTGAGCCACAAGGTGCTGTACGTTACGACTATAATTTTGTTGGTAACAGCCAATCCATTATAGTTTCACATCAGCAAAGTAAATTTCTGCCATACTGGGGAGGCAACCCAAATTTTTTGATTGATACGTTGAATTATGGAAATTTCAGGTACCTGCTTAACGACATCCAAAGTGGCGAACTGATTTTTAGCAAAGGCTTTAGTTCATTGTTTGGAGAGTGGGTCGAAACCGACGAAGCCCTTGTTAAATCACGATCATACGCGTATTCGCTATATTTTCCAAAGCCCAAAATAAATTTGATGTTGAGCATTCAGCAACGTTCAAATAAAAACGAATGGCAAACAATTTTTACTGATACTTTTTTTATCGATAATATTTTTATTAAAGAAGAAGTTTCGGCTTTGTGGGATATTGATACGCTGATTTACAATGGGGCATCGAGCGAAAAAGTCGATTTGGCTATTTTGGCCGAAGGCTATATCGATAGCGAACTTGATAAATTTACTAATGATGCTCAGCGTTTGGTTGATTCGTTGTTCAGTGCAGCCCCTTTTTCGGATTATATGAACAGTTTCAATGTATATTTAGTAAAAGCAATTTCGGCTCAAAGTGGAACCGATATCCCTGGACAAGGTATTTTTAGCAACACAGCATTTAATTCGTCATTTTATACTTTTGGATCGCCACGTTATTTAACTAGCGACGATATGAAAGCTGTTTGCGATGCAGTTGACCGAATTGGTTGGGATCAGCTTTACTTGTTGGTTAACCATTCGATGTATGGTGGAGGAGGGTTTTACAACACGCTTAATGTTTGTTCTAGTGATAATCAATTATCGGCTTTTGTTTTTATTCACGAATTTGGGCATGGTTTTGCCGGTTTGGCCGACGAATATTATTCTTCGTCAACGGCTGTTGATGATTTCCATTCGCTTGATATTGAGCCATGGGAACCCAACATAACAACTTTGGTCGATTTTAATTCTAAATGGAAAAAAATGATAGCTGACTCAATTCCAATACCAACACCTCGTACCGAAGAATTTAGTAAAATGACAGGTGTTTTTGAAGGTGGTGGCTATCGGGCTAAAGGCATTTATAGTCCGGCACAAACTTGTTGGATGAAAGAAGCAATGGCAGGTGGTTTTTGCCCAATTTGCCAAAAGGCCATTGAACAAGTAATTTTAACGCACACCAAATAAGGGGTCGTTAAGGTTTTGTGGTGTAATTTTGCGTTGACCATTTTCAATTTCGTGCACTAAACTTACCAAGCGCTGATTAACCGGGGTTTCTATTCCTAATTCCTTTGCACGTTGCACAATATAGCCATTTAAAAAATCGGTTTCGGTGGCTTCGCCTCTTTCGAGCGACTGTAAGCCTGATGATTTAACCTTGCGGAATCGGAATCCGAAAAGCCTAATTTTAATATGTTTACGGATACGATGAAACAGCGAGTGCCCTCTTATTAATCGATAATAATTCAGTTTGCCGGCATAATCGGGTATTTCAATTTTTAGTAAATCGGCAACCAATAAGGCTTCTTTAATTATTTGAATAAAGGTGTTTCGTAATTTTTTGTCGGTAATTAATGCACCAACTTTAAGGCCGGTAATTGCCCCTAGTGTGGTAACACAGGAGTTAATAATCAGCTTCGAATATATTTGTTCGTTAATGTTGCGCACAATCGATGTTGGAACAATATGGTTCAGCATATACTGCAAATTATCGAGTCGCGGGTCGTCCGATCCATCGAGCTTACCGATAAGCATATCACCTTTCGACGACATTTCAGACATTCCGTTGTTGAGCATGGTAGCTCCCCAACCAACCATGGCGCCAACAACGCGGTCGGAACCTGCTACACGAGCAATAATTTGTTCGCAATAGCCATCTTGTAGCGAAATAATTAGTCCTTGGGGCGATAGTTTGGTTAAAACATCGTTCACGGGCTGTTCAATTTCGAACGATTTGGTTGCTAAAAGAACATAGTCGTAATTGCCAGGCGTTGCTATAACTCCATTGTAAGCCTTTACAAACTGTATATATCTGCGGTTTTTAATTTTAAAAATTAGCCCGTCGATTGCGAGCCTTTCGGCTTGATCGGCATTTTTACAAGCCAGATCAACTTGGAAACCTTTTTGCGACAGAATGCCTGCAATAAGGCTTCCAATAGCTCCGCAACCGATAACTAATGTTCTCATGCAAAAAAGTTTATTTATTTAACTTTTGTTTTTAAATATTCACTGTCTATTTATTGAAAGTTCTGATTTTTATTGCTGTTAGCACTTTTTTAGTGTACAAAGGAAAATCGCCATTCATAATCCATCCGTAATAGCCGGGTTGGTCACGTAAAACTTTCTCAACTGAAACACCTTTATTTTTGCCAAAGTTGAAAACTTCAACACCATTTTCGTCATAAACAATACGTCCCATAAAATCAACGTTGCGATCGTATGCCGAGAATTCAGAAAGTGAATTAATATCATTTTTTATAGGGAATGATTTGTGACCGTGGTTGTCTTCGTATTCAGCGTTTTGGTAACGGTCCAGTTGTGCTTTAAGCACTTCGTAAGTAGCTTTGGTATCGGCCATAGCACTGTGAGCATCTTCGAGGTCTTTTTCGCAATAAAGTTTGTAAGCTGCTGTAAGTGTGCGCTTTTCCATTTTATGAAAAATGGCCTGTACGTCAATAAATTTTCGTTTTTTAAGGTCGATGTCGATACCTGATCTTAAAAATTCTTCGGCCAAGAGTGGAATGTCGAAGCGGTTTGAATTAAAGCCTGCTAAATCGCAACCCTCAATAAAATTTGCAATTGTTTTGGCTACTTCTTTAAAAGTAGGCTCGTTGGCTACATCGCTGTCCGAAATTCCGTGTACCCTTGTTGCATTTTCGGGAATAGGCATTTCGGGGTTAATACGATAAAGTTTTTCTTCTTCGTTGCCTTCGGGGTTAATTTTGAGTAAAGCAATTTCAACTATACGGTCCGAAGCAATATTGATACCGGTGGTTTCGAGGTCTAAGAAAACAATAGGGTTGCGTAAATTTAATCTCATTCGGTATGTTTTTAAAATCGAAAAGCGCTGTTTACACCTTAATGTTGCAGCGCTTTTCGATATTGTTAAAAATATGTTTTTTTACGAATTGATCATCATCGGCATCAAAAGCATCAAAATATCTTCTTCGTCGAATTCTTTTTCAGCAGGCAATAAAATTCCTGCCCTGGTCGGATCGGAAAGCTCAACTTTTACATCGCCCGATGAAATGTTTGAAAGTATTTCGATAAGAAATGATGATTTGAACCCAATTTCCATTTCGTCGCCTTCGTACATACAATTGAGCCTTTCAACTGCCGAAATGGAGTAGTCGAGGTCTTGCGCCGAAACAACAAGCTGGTTGCCGCTAAGTTTTAATCTTACCAAATTACTGGCTTGGTTCGAGAATACCGAAACCCTGCGCAGTGTGTTGTAAAATTCAATGCGGTCGATAACCATTTTATTGGGGTTAGCTGTTGGAATAACTGAATTATAGCTAGGGTATTTTCCTTCAACCAAACGGCAAACCAAAGTAAAATTAGTAAGGGTAAAGAATGCATTTTTCTCGTCGAATTCTACTTTAACATCGAAATCTTCCTTAGGAAGCAAGTTTTTCAACAACGCTGCCGGTTTTTTAGGCAGAATGAACGACGATTCCATTTCTGCTTTAACATCGGTGCGTTTGTAGCGTACCAATTTGTGGGCATCGGAGGCAACAAAGGTTATTTCTTCGGGCGAAATTTCGAAGAAAATACCGTTCATAACCGGGCGCAATTCGTCGTCGGCTGTTGCAAATAGTGTTTTATTGATGCCGTTTAGCAATACACTGTGGTTCATCGAAACGGTTGTTGCATTGTTTTCGTTTATTTGTGGCAACGATGGAAATTCTTCGCCATCCTGACCAACAATGCTGAATTTTCCGTTTTCGGAGAATATATCAACAGCAAAAGTTTCGTTGTTGATTTGGAATGTTAATGGTTGCTCGGGGAACTCTTTTAATGTGTCGATAAGGAGTTTGGCCGGTATGGCAATTTGCCCTTCGCCTTCGGTGTTTTCGAGCTCAACCCATGTAATGAGCGTTGTTTCCAAGTCGGAAGCAGTGATGGTAATTTTTTGGGCCTCCAAATTGAAAAGGAAATTGTCGAGTATTGGAAGTGTACTTTTCGAACTAATTACCCTGCTTATGGCTGTTAAATGGTTTAATAATTCGGTACTTGAAACTACAAATTTCATAAGTCTATAATTTGATTTTTATTTGCCATAAAAAAATGTGTCATTTGCCGGTTTCAATGATAACAATCGCCTGCCAATGACTCATTTTGTTGTATTATAATTATTGTATAACTTTTCTTGGTCGATAAAAAATAACATATCAAATATACATGAATTTCATCGACTTCGATTATGCTTAGGTGAAAAATCTCAAATTTTTATAGCTGTTTTGTTCTTGTTGCTTCAAATACAGAAACTTACAATGTATTACCATATAATTCCTTCCTGGTTAAGTAACGACCAATCGCCAAGCCAATTATAGGTTCCAAAAGCTCCTTTGTAGTTAACTTCTTCTAAAAAGTTATTGTTTTGTGGTAAAGTGGCTAAGTTATCGCGAATTGTTGTCGAATCGCTTATTAAAGAGTAGTTGTTTTGATTAATAACAAAGCCAGGATCGACAAATTGATTTTTTGTATTTAAAAAATAGTTTTCCAATATAATGGTTAGATTTTCAATAGATTCATCGTTGATAGCTATAAGGTGAAAAAAGCCTTTTTGCATGTTTTTATTTACATTGAATAGAATGTTGTTTTCAAATTTAAGGTTGCCAATTTCCCATTGGTCGAAACTAGAATGTCTCGAAGCTGAATATTCTATTTCGATGCCCTTAGTTTGATTGATAAATATTGAGTTTGCTACTGTGCCTCCGGCATTGTCCCAAAACGAGATACATGAATTTAGCACATTTTCTCCACGTCCAACAGCTGTTAGGTTGTATATTTGGGGCAACGAATATGGGTGTGAGGTTTTGATTTCTTCCCCGCCATCAATTTCAAGCAGTTTGTCGCCATATAGTTCGTTTTGGATTAAACAAACAAATTGAATAATACCGCGATATCCTAAATCAATATCAATTGCATCGTCGTCGGAGAAGGCTACTGCAATTCTTTTTAGGTTAACGGTTCCACCAAAAATTTCAATGCCATCGTCGGCATTACCAATTACTTCAATGTTTTCAATAATGGTTGCATTTCCAACTCCTCCAAGGGTTAAACCGTTAATTTCGTTGTTGTTGCCTAGTTCTGTTCCCGAGTGCCTGATCGAAACATACTTTAAAATGCCCGAATTGTCACTGTCGTTATTGCCTCCAAAAATTCCACGAGGTTCCGACAAGGGGATTCCCTCGATGAATGCTTCGTCTGTGGGTGAATTTATTGTAGCACTGCCTAAAATAATCAAACCTCCCCACAAGCCTGATTCTTCAGCATCAACCGAACCTTCAAGATCGTCGTTTTCCGAAGTGAAGACAATTGGATCGCTTGCTGTTCCTTCGGCAATAATTTTACCGCCTCTCGACACAATTAATGCCGATGCCGCAGCACCATTTCCGCTTTTAAAACGTACAACAGTTCCGGCTTCGATGGTAAGCACTTGCCCGTCGTTTACAAAAACACGGCCTTCGAGCAGGTATTCTTTGCCCTTTTCCCATGTTGTAGTGCCTGTTCCACCTCCGTTGTCGTTAATTACCACATCGTTTGCTTCAATAATGTAGTTGCTTTTGCGGCACGAAAAAGGTGCAATGCTAATTATAAGCATCAGGAAAAGTGCTATATGTTTTTTTCTGAATGTCATTTCTTACAATTTAAATTCCATGTTTAAATAAATATAAGCCTTGTTGTTCATATTAGCTGCTTTTGGGTACCAGTCGCGGTAGTTGAGCGAGAATTTCAGGTTGTTGTTAACCTTTCGTTCAATACCTGCAATGGCTGCCGATCCATCGGCCGACAAGTTCCAAGGAGTGCTCGAGTCGGTTAAAACATTTGATTCAAGTATGTCGTAACGACCATAAACTTTCCAGTTTGAGTCAATTTTATAGGTGCTGTAAACCGAATAACCTGTCTGGTTACGTCCTTCGAGGTATTTGTAATTGGTTAAAAGGTTATATTCGGCGCCTAACGATAAATTTGAAGTAATTTGGTAGCCAACAAAAGCTGCGTAAACCATTTTGGTCTTCTTTTCCGATGGGCCGAAATTTACGTAAAGCCTTGTTGTTAAGTTCTCGGGTATTTTTATTGTGGTGCCCAATGTGTATTCAAAATAATTATCGGCTTGTAATTGACTGTATCCTTCACCATTTACTATCGACATGTCGATCGATAATTTTTTGTTGAATTGGTAATTGGCAACAATACCCATATCAACACTTTTACCGAATTTATATTCATCGGCAAACGATTTCATTAAATAACGGTTGCCCCAAAAGCTTTCCTGTACCTTAAAATGGGTCATTCCAACAATACCGGCATCAATGCTGAAACCATTCTTCTTGTATCGGATGTATGCATTTCGGAAATAAGCGTAACGTTTAACCAAAGCATATACCGATTCGTTCTCGGGGCTGCCAATGTCAATTTTCACTTCGGCCATCCAATAGGGGCTCATTTGGTATTGATAACCCAAAAAAGCCTGTTCTATTTCAAATAAGCGGTTGTTGTCGGCTGCCGTAAGGCCGGTATGAAAGTTCCCAAAAATACGTAGGGTAGGGTTGCCGCTAGGCTCAAACTTGGTTTCGTTTTGTGAGTAAGTGTTTAATGTTAATGCAAAAAACAATAAACAAAGCAATTTTAACTTCATTATACAATAGTATTACTGGGCATTTAATTTGATTTTTTGTTTGCCCGGGTTCATAAAATGCCTTGTAGATTGTTCGGTGATTACCAGATTTTTTTCAACTCGAAACAAATACACGACAGTTACACTCCATTTTTTACACTGCAAATTTAGTTGTATTAAAACAGTTTTACATTAACTAATCGTTACCCGTATTAATTAGGCTTTGATTTAATGTTAACAACGAATAGTATTTGTTAAGCAAAATTAAAAATGGATGCATTTATAAACTGTTTTGTAAAGAATTTTGCCAATATTATTTGTGTGTTTATGTGCTTGTTGGTTAGGCTTATAAGTATGTGGTCTGGTTTTTGGCAAGCATGATTGTTGCTTCGGTTTTAATAAATATGAATTAAATGTTTCTTCTTGACAGGTTCCGAAAACTTCAATTAACAAGTGCTTAAAAAAGGCATGTAGAATGGTGTTTTTTTGTTAACGCCCAATTAGCATTCAGCTTAACTAGCCGATATATCATTGCATCGATGAGTCAATTCAAAAATTGTTACAAAAATTAACTAATGAGAAAAGTTTTAGCAGGGTTTATCCTATTCTTTGTTTTAACCCATAATTTAAATGCACAAAAAGCAGTATTACGAGGTAATGTAAGTGATGAAAAAACAGGCGAAACAATTGTTGGGGCCTCGGTAATTTTTAATGGAACAACCACAGGAGCAATGACCGATTTAGATGGAAATTTCGAAATTAAAAACATAATGCCCGGAACTTACGAGCTGAGGTGTTCTTTTATTTCGTACCAACCCCAACAAATGCAGGTTGTTTTAGGCGAAAACGATGAGAAAGTAATTGATTTTAAGCTTGGCGAAGCTGTTGTTGAAGTTGAAGAGGTAAATGTTGTTGCCAGGGTTAACCGCGATAACGAAATTCTATTGTTGATGGAACAAAAAGAAGCTGGTGGAATTAAAGAGAGCATTGGTGCCAAACGTTTGTCGAGCTTGGGTGTTTCGAATGCTGCATCGGCAACAACTAAAATAACAGGCGTTACTAAAAACGAAAGTTCTGGCGATATTTATATCAGGGGCTTGGGCGACCGTTACCTGATAACTACAATGAATGGTTTGCCTATTCCCTCTGATGATGTTGAAAAGAAAAATATCGATCTGAACCTTTTTTCTACAGATATTATCAAAAACGTTGGTGTTGAAAAAACTTATAATGTATCATCGTATGCCGATCAATCGTCGGGCGCAGTTAATATTAATTCGAAAAATGTGGGAAGCGATTTTGCGTTTGAGTTATCAGCAGGTTCTAACACGAATATTATTGCTAACGGAACTTTTGGAAGCTTTAAGGCTACACAAAATAACAACAACCTGAGTTTGGGTTTTTATAATTCCGGTATCTCTACTCTCGATGCAGTTAAAATGCAAAGCTGGAATACATCGAATGTAGCCCTACCGTTGAATTATGGTTTTTCGGTTGTGGCCGGAAACGAGTTCAAGTTATTCAGAAAAAGCGCATCATTTTTTGCCACTTTATCGCACGATAATTCATACGATTATTATACCGGTGTTTATAAAAAGTACCGTTCGAACATTCTCGATAATTCATTTACCGATACCGAAAGCTGGTCGAGTAATTACAATACAACCGGCTTATTGAATTTTACTTTTGCATTTTCGCCAAAAAACATATTGAATTTCAATAGTTTGTTAGTTTTAAAAACGTCCGATAACTTATACGAACAAGGTCGTAATGCCGAGGGCTACGTTTTCGATCAGGATCCACAAGAATATGGTGCTTTTGTTCGCGATCAGAACTTGAAAACCAACTTTGTACTTATTACTCAATTGTTAGGAAAACATGAGCTTGGCACAAAAAACAAACTTAATTGGGCATTGGGCTATAATTTGGTTAACTCCAACGAACCTAACCGAATTCGAAACGAAGTGAACATACTCGATGCCAATACTGTGCAATTTGCCCACGTTGGCGATTTTCAACAACGCAAATCTTCACAATCGATTTCCGATTTTGAGTTAAACGGCAACATTACCAACGATTTGGTGCTGATTAATAACAACGAAATCAACAATTTAGTATTAAGCGCCGGAGCCAATTTCAGATACAAAGAGCGCGATTTTAGTTCGTTGTTTATTGGTGTAAGGGCCAAAGGTGTTCAAACTGCTTCAATCGATATGCTCGACGAAGCTTTGCTCAACCAAAGCCTTTACAATACCCGCCAATTGATTGTTCGCGAACGCAAACCCGACCTTTATACAGCAGCCTTGCTGGCTTATGCCGGTTTTGTGAACCTGAAATTCGAAACAGGTTTATTCAGTGGAAATACCGGTGTGCGTTTCGAACACGATTACTTAAACGTTGATTGGGATGTTGCCAATTATGTGGGCCGAAACGGTCAAACAACTTATAATTATAACAATATTTTACCTGCTTTAAATCTTAAATATCAATTAAGCGAAAAAAGCGCTTTGCGAATTGCAGCAGGTAAAACAGTAACATTGCCCGAGTTCAAAGAGCTAGCTCCTTTCGAATATGTTTCACCTACAGGCAGGGTCACCAAAGGAAACCCCGATTTAAAGAAATCGGTCAATTATAATGTCGATCTTAAATGGGAAATGTATCCCACCATTAAAGAACTCTTTTCGGTTGCTGCCTTTTATAAAATGATTAACGACCCAATAAACTTAGCACAAACAAGAGGCTCATCGGGTAACTTTATTTACGAAAATACCGGTGAGAAAGCCAATGTTTATGGTGTTGAGTTGGAAACACGTTTTGGACTGATCGATGCTAAAAGCAGTCTCGATTTATCAGTAAATGCCACAAAAATGTGGTTCAAGCAAGATTTGCTGCCCGAGTTTGTGTACAACAATAAAACCGAACTCGGACTACAGGGTGCAGCCGGTTTCATAAGCAATGCTTCATTGTCGTTTTCAAACAAAAAAGAAAACGAATTTACAGCAACACTTACCGGTAATTATTCATCGGATAAAATTTTGGCACTTGGTGCACCCGAAGATTTTGATAATAGCGACAATCTTTTTAACAACGAAATAATCGAAAAAGGTTTTGCTACCATCGATTTGGTTATTGGCAAAAAATTCAACGAAAAAGTCAGCTTGAAAATTACTGGAAAAAACTTGTTAAACCCTAAAATTGAACAAACACAAGAAATTGCTCCATTGTCGGGCATAAAATCAACCGAAGTTGTGAGCTCGTACAAAAAAGGTATGAGCCTGAATGTCAGCATAAAAATAAACCTTAATTGAAATTAAAATATAAAGTTTGTATTATTTAAATTATCAACAAAATGAAAAAAACACTTTTTAATGTATTGATCTTTGCCTTTGTGGCAACAATTGCTTTCACCAGCTGTGATGGCGACGATCCGATTGTAAAAGACAAAGTAATTGAAGATTTGGAAAATGGCATTATGGAAGGCAGTTTGACCGAAGACTTTACCCTCGATGCTTCTGTAAGTTATACGCTTACCGGTGCATTTATTGTACCCGATAGTGTTAGTCTTACCATTCCGGCCGGAACAAATATTTTAGCAACCGACGGTGGTACCGATGTTTACATTGCTGTTATGCAAGGTGGAAAAATATTTATCGAAGGAACCTCTGCTAATCCTGTAATAATGTCATCGTCGAATGCTAATCCAGGCGATTGGGGCGGTTTAACCATTTGCGGTAAAGCAACAACAACTGCCGGTGTTAATGCCGAAGCCGAAGTGGGTGGTTTTATTTACGGTGGAACCGATAATGCTGATAATTCGGGAAGTATTGAGTACTTGGTGATTAAAGGTACAGGTGCACAAATCAACTCCGAATCGCAATATAACGGTGTTTCATTTTATGCAGTAGGTTCGGGAACCAAAGTAGCAAACTTGGCTGTAATTAATGGTTCCGACGATGGTGTTGAGTTTTTTGGCGGTTCGGTTTCGGTTGAAAACCTTTTCCTTCAAAACAACGAAGACGATGCTATTGACTGGACCGAAGGTTGGGACGGAACCGTTACCAATGCTTATGTTGAGCACACAATTGAAGGTTTCTCGACTGTTGTTGAAGCCGATAAAGAAAATGCCAACCCCAAAATTATAAACTTAACTGCCGTTTCAACAACTGGCGGAACTGCCCTTCAATTCAAAAAAGAATCGGGTGCTACTATAACCAACCTTTACCTTGAAGGTTACGCAAAAAATATCGATATGAAAGATGGTGGACCGCTTGAAAATGTTATCATCGATGGTGCTGCTGCCGATCCAGCAGCTGCTTATAATACAGGAACAAAAGTTGATATTTCGGGTTGGACATGGAGTTCATCATCGTTATAAATAATTGCTTTTGGTTGCAGAAAAACAAAGGATAGAAAATATCTTTTGCATTGACTCACTCACACTAAGCCATCTCAATTTTTGAGGTGGCTTTTTTTAATGCTTGTTGCAAACTTTGCAGAGTCCCTTGAGGTTTAATTGGTGTTGATCGATTCGAAAACCTTCGAGTCCCTTAATTACAGGCTTTTCGATATGCACGTCGAAAAAAGCACCGCAGTTTTTGCATTTAAAATGTGCATGTGCCGAGGTGTCGGCATCGTAACGGGCTTCATGTTCGTCGATGTTTACAACATTGGCCACACCTTTTTCAACAAATAAATTCAAAGTGTTGTAAACTGTAGTTTTCGATAGGGTAGGCATCGATGGAGCCAATGCAGAATATATATTGTCGGCTGTAGGGTGGTTGTGATTATTGTACAAATAATTGTAAATAAGCAAACGTTGAATTGAAGGCCGTATCCCTTTATCGCTTAGATGTTCTTTATATCTTTCCATTTTCAAAAATGTAATGATTACAAAAATACAAATTTTTATGCATTTATTTCTAACTTGTTATTTTATAGTTTCAATATAGATATATAAGCAGCAGTAAATTAATAAATTATATGCTTTTCGGATATTTTAATCTTTTATTAACATTTGTTTTTTGTAAAGATGAACTTAGTAGTATATATTTGTAATCGTTACAAAAATGAAACAATATTAATAATTGAAACTTCAAAAAAATAATACTTATGAGTTTAGTAGGAAAAAAAGCGCCTGCATTTGTTGCACCGGCAGTATTAAATGGAAATAATATAGTTGAAGAATTTTCGTTGAACCAATTTGTAGGTGAGAAATACGTTGTATTCTTCTTCTACCCAAAAGACTTCACTTTTGTTTGCCCAACCGAAATAATTGCATTTCAGAATAAAATTGATGAGTTCGAAAAGCGTGGTGTTGCTGTTGTTGGCTGCTCAACCGATTCCGAGTTTTCGCATTGGGCTTGGTTGAATACCGATAAAAATCAGGGCGGTATTAAAGGTGTAAAGTTCCCAATTGTGGCTGATTTAACCAAAACAATATCGATGAATTACGATGTGTTGGCCGGCGATTACGATTATAGCGAAACTGGCGAGGCTGTGTTTAATGGAGCCCCAGTTGCTTATCGTGGTTTGTTCCTTATTGATAAAAATGGGGTAGTTCGCCATCAACTTATTAACGATATGCCTTTAGGCCGCAGTGTTGACGAAGCTTTGCGTATGGTCGATGCCTTAAAACACTTCGAAGAATATGGAGAGGTTTGCCCTGCCAACTGGAAAGAAGGTGATGTGGCGATGAAAGCGACTGCCGAAGGTGTTGCTTCGTACTTGTCGAATAAATAAGAACCAAAAATTTTTGCATATTTATCGTAGTTTAGTTATACAAATTTAGCCGGTGATAATTTGCCGGCTTTTTTTGTGCCCTAAATCATTCTTGTTGCCCTGATTTTTTTTGTAATTTAGGCCTTCAACATATTAATAACTTATGCTCGATTTAGACAATATTTCTCTTTCGTCGATTTACGAAAAAAGAAAAAACGACCGCGATATTTTTCAGGAACTTATGCCAACAAAGGTGAAAGAAATTTTGTTGGTTGCTACCAAATACGATGCTTATTCAATTGTTCGCGAAGGGCAGTTCTCTGATAAAATTTTTGGCGAATACTTACAGTTGAATTTGTATTCGGCGCCTCGTTTTACCAGTGTAAATACCAACGAAGAAGCCATTGATGCGCTCAATAAGAAGCATTTCGATATGGTTATTATTATGGCCAGTGTCGATAGGGTTGCCCCATTAAACATTGCTTCCGAAATAAATAAAATTAAGCCCCGTTTGCCCATTTTATTGTTGGTGAATAACAATTACGATTTGTTATATTTTACTAAAACTGCCGAGCCGCTTCATTTTATCGACAGGGTATTTGTATGGAACGGAAATACTTCGATATTCTTGGCCATGATCAAATACATCGAAGATAAAAAGAATGTACAACGCGATGTATTGGTGGGCAATGTTCGAATCATTCTTTTGGTAGAAGATTCGGTTAAATATTATTCGCGTTATTTACCTTTGTTGTACACCAATGTAATGTTGCAAACGCAAAACCTGGTTTCCGACGATTCGACCGATGAGTTGCACATGATTTTGAAGATGCGTGCCCGCCCCAAAATACTGCTGGTGAGCAATTATGAAGAAGCCATACAGTTAATTGACCGTTACCGCGATAACCTGTTATGTGTAATCAGTGATGTAAAATTCGAACACAATGGGGTTGACGATATCGATGCCGGAATTGAATTGCTGAACTATGTAAAAAAAACACTTCAATTTCAAATACCTTTGTTGCTGCAATCGCACGAAGTTGAGAATGAAAAAAGAGCTGTTGAAATAGGTGCCGATTTTATCAATAAAAATTCAGAAAGCCTTTCAAAAGACATTCAAAAGTTTATTTACAAACGTTTGGGTTTTGGAAACTTCGAGTTTTTAATGCACGATGGGCGAAAAGTTGCCGAGGCGCATTCATTGCACGAATTTCAAGAGTTGATAAAAAAAGTACCCATCGAATCGATTTTGTACCATGCATCGCGCAACGAGTTTTCGAAATGGTTAATGGCTCGTGGTGAAATAAACATGGCCGAATTGCTGAAAGTTAAGCAAGCCGATGAATTTGAACAGAAAAAAGATGTTCGAGAGTATATACTTCGAATTTTCGAAAAAGTCAAAATGCAACAACTTAGGGGGCGTATTGTAAATTTCGATCCATCGTTGGTTAAAGGAAACCGTTACATAATAAGGTTAAGCAAAGGTTCGCTGGGAGGCAAGGGCAGGGGGCTTGCATTTATTTCAAATTTCATCGAAAATATCGACTTCAAAAAAATAATCCCCGATATCAACATCCGAATTCCGGCAACTGCAATTATTGGTGCCTGGGAATTCGATTCGTTTATAGAGGCCAACGATTTGTACAACCGCATAATAGTACAACACAATTATAAACAAATTAACGAGCTTTTTTTAAAAGCCAAACTCAGCGAAGCGTTAACCGAAAAGTTGTACTTGTATTTAATTAAAATGAAGAAGCCTTTGG
>Ga0116162_10001069_pt1 | contig 18414 bp, 17 predicted proteins | sample AD_UKC105_MetaG_FD_89875 | JGI IMG/M metagenome (GOLD analysis project Ga0116162, IMG submission 89875) | Active sludge microbial communities of municipal wastewater-treating anaerobic digesters from Hong Kong - AD_UKC105_MetaG | ecosystem: Engineered > Bioreactor > Anaerobic > Digestate... | reverse complement strand
TCGCCATACCCTGCGCAAGGGTGCCGCGGCCGCCGCCCTTTCCGTTCGTCGCGGTGTTGACGGCCTGAACAAGTTCCGAAAGGTCAACCGGGAACGCATCGCCGGAGGCCAGCACGTAGTTCAGCTTCCCGTCGTTTTCCGAAAACAGGACGGCGAGCGTTTTTCCCCCGACCACGCTTTGCGCGAGGTCCTTGAGGCGAGCGGCGTCGAAACCGGAAAACAACCTGACGATCAGGCGGAGCTTGCCCGCCGGTTCGGCGGATTCGGCCAGTTCGGCGGCGATGTACCGGTTCAGCTCGCGCACAAGATCGCGTTCGCGTTTTTTGAGCGCGCCGTATTCGTCGGAAAGCTTGGCGACGGCGGACACGGCGTTGTCCCGCCCGGTGGAAAACCGCCTCGCCAGCGTGTCCAGACTGTCGTGCGCGGTGCGGAAGTGTTTCAGCGCGCGCGCTCCGCAGAGGAACGTGATGCGCGTGCCGCCCTTATAGGAAATCGCGTCCGTAACGAAGATGGAGCCGATTTCGCCGGTGAAGCTGCAGTGCGGCGCGCAGCAGGTGCACATGTCCGCGCCCTCGATCGACACGATACGGATCGGGGCGGTCAAACCCTCCGCATGCTTTCGAAGCGGAAGGTCTTTTATGGCCTCCTCGGTTTCGTAAAAGGCTGCGGTGACGGGCAGATTCCGCCAGACATATGTGTTTGCCAGCGTTTCAGCTTCGAGGATCTGCGCGTGGTCGAGCGGCTTGTCGAAGTCGATGGTCGTATAATCCAGCGCGAGATGGAACCCCACGTTTGCAGCGGAAAACAGCTTGTAAAACGCAAAGGAAAGCAAATGCTCGCCCGTGTGCTGCTGCATGAAGTCGAACCGGCGCGGCCAGTCGAGCGCAACGGCGACTTCGCTGCCCGCATCGAGCGCGCGGTCGACGAGGTGGTAAACTTCGCCGCCGTCCTCGCGGCAGTGGATTACGCTGGCGTTGCCGATCGTCCCGGTGTCGGACGGCTGGCCGCCGCCCTCCGGGAACAGCACCGTGCGGTCCAGCAGAACTTCGAAGCCGCCTTTCACCGGCGTGCATGCGCGCACCACGGCTGCGGTTTCGGTTTGATGGCTGTCGTTGTCATAGAGCTTTTGGGTCATTGGCTTTCTCCGTGCGGATTTGTTATTTTTATGCAGCCGGTTTTAAATAAAGGCCAGCTGCTTGAGGACGAAGATAAAGAAAAACATGGTTACGATCGAGAGGATGCTGGTCACTGCAACGAGCGAGCCGGCCAGCTCGTCGTCCGCGCCCATTCCGGCGGACATCGTGTACGTCGCCATTGCAACGGGCGCGCCGAAGATGATGAGCGCGACGACGATCGGTTCGCCGCGGAACCCGAGCAGAAGGAAGACGGTCAGCGCGACGATGGGAATCAGCAGCAGCCGCAAAAGGGAGACGACTGTGACGGCGACGCGGTTTTTTTTCAGCGCGTCAAAGGTCATGGTCCCGCCGAGGGCGATAAACGCCAGCGGCGTCGTCAGCGAAGCGATGCCCTTGACCGGCGTTGCAAGCACTTCCGGAAGCTCCAGATGGACCCAGCTTGCGATGAATCCGGCCAGGCAGCCCAGGAGCACGGGGTTGGTCAGGATGCGGAACAGCAGGCGCCAGAAGTTCGTCGCCCCGCCCTGGTAATGCTCCACGGAGATGACGGAAAGCACGTTGAACAGCGGGACGCTCAGCGCGATGGCCAGCGCCATAAGCGCCATATGGTCTTCACCGAGCAGCGCGGTGGCCACGCCCAGCCCGAAAATTGCATCGTTTGAACGGAAAGCGCCCATAATGAGCACGCTGCGCCGCTGATTGACCTTGCATACGCGGGGTACGATGATGCTTGCGAGCGTATACAAAAGCAGGATGCCGATGATCGAATACAGGAGGAACGGCGATTCGACGACGGCGGAAAGGTCGCTCGCGGCGATTGCGCGAAAGCAAAGCAGCGGCAGCGCGGTGTAAAAGACGATGTTGTTGGCGCCGCGAAACGCATGGACATCCACAATGCCGGATTTTCTTAAAAGCGCGCCGACGCCCATGTACAGGATCAGCGGCGCGACGACGTTGAATGAAAGAAGCAGGTTTTCCACGTTAGCCCTCCCGCGCGGGCGGACTGCGCGTTTGCTTCGGGCCCACACGATAATGCGTGTATTATAACACATTTCGCCGAAAACGGGCGGTTTTTAAGAACTTTACACCAAAGTGCCGGAAACGCGGCGAGAAAAATTTATCCGGGTTTGACGGGCATTTGACAATACCGGACGGATAAACCGTCTATAATAGTAACAATAGCGGCAAGCGTTATAGAAGGACCGGCAGCGGCCGGAAACAGCGAATCTCGCAGATAGCAGTTTCCTTTATTGCATAAAAATGGTATTATACTATTGTAGCGTTACACGCGGGGGTTGCATGGATGAGCAGATACATGGATGAAACGGCACTCTATTATTTTAACCGGGGCGTCTCGACGGCCGCTTATCGCGAGCTCGGGTGTCACGAAGAAGTCGGCGAGTATGGAGAGCGGGTATACCGGTTTGCGGTATGGGCTCCGAATGCAGAGTTCGTCAGCGTGGTCGGGGATTTCAACTTCTGGAATGCCGACGCGGACAGAATGGAACGCGCCGGAACGACGGGCGTCTGGGAGCTTCGCATCGGCGTGGCCAACGAAGGCGACCTGTACAAATACGCCATCGGCACCTACACGGGCGACGTCGTACTGAAGGCCGACCCGTTTGCTTTCCGGTGTGAGGCGGACGGGACCGCGTCCGTCGTGGGCGATATGCCCAATTTCGAGTGGGGCGACGAGGAATACGAAAAAAGTCATACCGGCGCGTTTGAAACATATGACCGTCCCATGAGCATTTACGAAGTGCATCTGGGCAGTTGGAAACAGGGACTTGGATATCGCGAGCTGGCGGACGAACTGATCGACTATGTTCTGGATATGGGTTATACGCATATTGAAATGATGCCGCTGATGACCTATCCGTACGATCCGAGCTGGGGATATCAGGTAACCGGATATTATGCCGCAACCACGCGCTACGGGGAGCCGGAAGACCTTATGTATCTGGTCAACCGCGCGCATGAAATGGGGATCGGCGTCATCATGGACTGGGTCCCCGCACATTTCACGCGGGACGCGCACGGGCTTCGGCTCTTTGACGGGACGCCGCTGTTCGAGCATCCCGATCCCCGGCGCAGCGAAATGCCGCAGTGGGGCACGCTGCTGTTCAACTTCGAGCAGACGCAGGTGCAATCGTTTTTGCTTTCCAGCGCCATGTACTGGCTGCGCGAATTCCATTTCGACGGGCTCCGCGTGGACGCGGTGAGCTGCATGCTGTATCTCGACTTCGGCAAGCAGGACGGCGAATGGCTTCCCAACCGGTACGGCGGACACGACAATCTTGACGCGGTCGCGTTTTTCAGAAAACTCAATTCGGCGGTCGGTAAACTGCCCGGCGGAAAGATGCTTTTTGCCGAGGAGAGTTCGGCTTACCCGTATATCACGCGGCCCGCGTCCGAAGACGGGCTTGGCTTTGCCTATAAATGGAACATGGGGTGGATGAACGACGTGCTCTCCTATATGGAGATGGACAGCATCTATCGCAAATACCATCATGATAAACTGACGTTTTCGCTTTGCTATGCGTTTTCCGAGCATTACATCCTGCCGTTTTCGCACGACGAGGTCGTCCATGGCAAAAAGAGCCTCCTTTCGAAGATGCCGGGCGACTACTGGCAGAAGTTTGCGCAGCTTCGGCTGCTGTTTGCGTATCAGTTTGCGCATCCCGGTAAAAAGCTCATGTTCATGGGTGATGAGTTCGGGCAGTTTATCGAGTGGAAATTCGACGACTCGCTGGACTGGTTTTTGCTGGATTATCCGAAGCACGCCGAAATGCAGCTCTACGTGCACGATCTGAACCACTTTTATGCGCAGACGCCGCCGATGTTCGAGTGCGACGACAGCTGGCGCGGGTTCCGCTGGTGCGGCGTGGACGACAACATTCATTCCATCCTCTCTTTCCTGCGGATCGACAGGGATGGGAACGCGCTGCTCTGGACGTTTAATTTTACGCCGCAGCCATGGAGCGACTATATGATCGGTGTTCCATATTATGGGGAATACACGGAGATTTTCTCGTCCGACGCGCCGTATTACGGCGGCACGGGCGACTACCCGAACGCGCCGACCATGGCCGAGGACGAACCATATGGCGAGCAGCCGTGCAGAATTCGGTTGCGGCTGCCGCCGTTTGCGGCGGTCTGTTATACCCTTACCCCGAAACCACTGCCGAAAAAGCGGCGAGAATCTGAGGAGGGCGATGCATGAAGAAACGAATTGTAGCAATGCTCCTTGCGGGAGGGCAAGGCAGCCGGCTCGGTGTGCTGACGTCCAGCATGGCGAAGCCGGCGGTCCCGTTCGGAGGCAAGTACCGCATTATCGATTTTCCGCTGAGCAACTGCGTGAATTCGGATATCGATACCGTCGGCGTTTTAACGCAGTACCGTCCGCTCGCGCTCAACTCCTACATCGGGACCGGGCAGCACTGGGACCTCGACCGCGTACACGGAGGCGTTTTCGTCCTTCCGCCGTATGTAACGGGCGTTGACGGGCGGTGGTACACGGGCACGGCGAACGCCATCTACCAAAACCGCGAATTCGTCGACCAGTACGACCCGGACTATGTGCTGATCCTGTCGGGAGACCACATATACAAGATGGACTACGGAGAGATGCTCCGTTTCCACATTGAAAAAAACGCCGTGGCGACCATCGCCGTTTTACCGGTACCGATGGAAGAAGCGCACCGCTTCGGCATCATGAACACGGACAATGACGACCGTATCACATCTTTCGAAGAAAAGCCCAAACAGCCGAAATCCAACAAAGCTTCCATGGGCATCTATATTTTCAACTGGCCGGAACTGAAAGAGTATATGGGGCGAGACGATGCGAACCCGGATTCGAGCAACGATTTCGGGCATGATATCATACCCGCGCTGATCGACGACAACCAGCCGGTGTACGCGTATCCGTTCAGCGGTTACTGGAAGGACGTCGGGACGATCCAGAGCCTCTGGGAGGCGAATATGGACATCATCTCCACGCCGCCGAAGCTCATTCTGAACGACCCGCTCTGGAGGATTTACAGCCGCAACCCGATCATGCCGGCGCATTATGTGGGCAACGACGCGTCCATCACGCAGAGCCTCGTGACGGAAGGCTGCCGCGTGGAAGGCAAGGTACACCACAGCGTGCTGTTCTACAACGTGTCCGTCGAACCGGATGCGGAGGTGTTCGACTCGGTCGTCTTCCCCGGCGCCGTAATCAGAAAGGGCGCGAAGGTCTATCAGTCGATCGTCGGAGAAAACGCGCAGATCGGCGAGGGGGCGATCGTCGGCGGCGCGCTGCGCCACGGCGACCAGGTGGACAACGCCCTCACCGGCAGCATAACGGTCGTCGGCAACGATATCAGCGTGCAGACGGAAGCCTACCTTCCGCAGGGGACGGTTGCAACGGAGGACGAAAACGGAGGAAGATGTTATGGAAAGTAACGCGTTCGGACTCATCTATACCGGCGAGACGAACCCGATGCTGCGTGACCTTGCGCTCTCGCGTTCGGTTGCCGCAGTTCCATTCGGCGGACGTTACCGTTGCATCGACTTCATCCTTTCGGACCTTGTGAATACCGGCGTGACCAGCGTTGGGCTGATTGCGCAGAAGAACTATCATTCTCTGATGGACCACCTCGGCGCGGGCAAGGAATGGGACCTGCACAGGAAGCGCGAGGGGCTGTTCGTCCTGCCGCCGTTTATGACGAAGGAAAACACGGGCCTGTATCGCGGAAGCATCGATGCAATCCGCTCGTGCCTCGGCTACGTGCGCCGCTGCCGGCAGCAATATGTGATCCTGACGGGCAGCCACACGATTTTTAATATGACGTTCAACGACATGATCAAGCAGCACGTACAATCGCGTGCGAACATAACGATTTTGTATAACGAGGTGGACGCAAGCGTCCCAGAAGAACAAAATATGGACCTTCGCCTGATTCTCGATGGAAACGGCTGCGTTACGGAGATGGAATACAACCCGTTTACGCCGCGTTCCACGCACAGAAGCTGCGACGTGCTGATTTTGGACAAACTGCTGCTGGAGTATCTGGTCGAGGAGGCATATTCCCATGGCGAATACGACCTGGTCCGCGATATCCTTCTGAAAAAATGCAATACGCTCAAGATCATGGGCTATCGTTACGATGGATTCGTCGCGCGGCTGGATTCGGTCAACGATTTTTTCCGCCACAATCTCGCGCTTCTTCAGTCGGAAGTGCGGGATGACCTGTTTAACCCGGCGCACCCGATCTATACGAAGATCAAGGACGAGGTCAGCGCGCGCTACGGTGAAAACGCGTGTGTGAAAAACGCCATGCTCGCCGACGGCTGCGTGATCGAAGGTACGATCGAAAACAGCATCCTGTTTCGCGGCGTAACGATCCAAAAGGGCGCCGTCGTGAAAAACAGCATCATTATGCAGGCCACGAAGATTGGCGAAAACTGCCATCTGGACCACGTGATCCTCGACAAGGGGGTGACGATCCGCGACGGGCGGACGCTGACAGGGTACGACGGATTTCCGATCATCCTGAAAAAGGGAACGACAATATAAAAATCCCGGCAGAACGGGACCGCCGGTGCAAAAGAGCGGTGCGCCACGTTCGCACAATGCCCGAACTGCGGGCGAAAAGGCCGAATATCAACGATTAAAAGGAGGCGCGTGCTTTGAAGGTGCTTTTCTGCGCAAGCGAATGCGTACCGTTTGTCAAAACCGGAGGATTGGCGGACGTAGTCGGCGCGCTGCCGATTGCACTCAGACAGGACGGCGTGGACGTCCGCGTCATATTGCCGAAGTACGGCATGATCGACGAATATTGGAAAAGCCGCATGACGCACGTTTGCCACTTCGAAGTGCTCTTCGGGTGGGAACGTGTGTTCTGCGGCGTGGAGACCATTGAGGACAACGGCGTAACCTATTATTTCATCGACAACGAAACGTTCTTTTATGTAAACGATATTTACGGCGACGGAACCAACGAGGGGCTGCGATTTGCGTTTTTCTGCCGTGCGATTCTGGAAGCGCTGCCGCGCATCGGCTTTTTCCCGGACGTGCTGCACCTCAACGACTGGCAGACCGGGATGACCGCCGCGCTGCTGAAAACGCAGTATGCTGCGAGCGCGGAGTACGCGCGCATCCGGACGGTGTTCTCTATCCACAACCTGAAATATCAGGGCCTGTTCCGCTGGCAGGATATCGCCGGACGGCTTGGCCTGGACGAACGATACTTTACTTCGGAGTACCTTGAGTTTTACGGTAATATCAGTTGCATGAAGGGCGGGCTGGTGTTCGCCGATCGCATCAGCACCGTCAGCCCGACGTATGCCAACGAGATCAAAACGCCGTATTTCGGCGAAAATCTCGACGGTTTGCTGCGCGCGCGCGAAAACACGCTCTCCGGCATACTCAACGGGCTGGATTACACGATTTTCAATCCTGCGACCGACCGGTTTTTACCGTATCATTTCGACGCGGAGCATCTTGACGGCAAGCAGACCTGCAAACGCGCCCTGCAGAAGGAATGCGCTCTGGAGGCGCGGGACGTGCCGCTGATCGGCATGATCGCGCGGCTCTCCACGCAGAAAGGGCTGGATTTGGTGGAGCGCGTGCTGAGCGACATCATGCGCAGCGACATTCAAATCGTGTTCCTCGGCAAGGGCGAACAGCGCTTTGTCGATTTGCTCAACTGGGCGAACTGGCGTTATCCGCACCGCGTCCATGCGCGAATCGAGCTTGACGAAGGCCTGGCGCACCGCATTTACGCGGGCTCCGACATGTTCCTCATGCCGTCCCAGTTTGAACCCTGCGGCCTTTCGCAGATGATCGCGCTGAGATACGGCTCCGTGCCGATCGTGCGCGAGACCGGCGGGCTGAAGGACACGATCATCCCGTACAACAAGTTTACGGACGAAGGGAACGGATTTTCGTTTGCCAACTATAATGCGCACGAGATGCTCCATACCATTGAGCGCGCCGTCCATTACTGGTATGAAGACAAGCCGATGTGGAAGCGGATGATGCTGCGCGGCATGCATGACAGCTTTGCCTGGGAGAAGCCCGCAAAGCAGTATATCGCCCTTTACGAACAGCTGTTGCCGCCGAAAAAACCGGGAGGGTGCAAGGAGCCGGGAACCGATGGCAAGGAGCCGAAGCCGCAGGCAAAGCCGGTTCAAACGCAAAACGCGGACGTGAAACCGGCGCCGCCGGAAAAACCTGTTCCGGCGCAGAATACGGCCGCACAACCGAAACGCGAACAAAAGCTGCCGGAGACCGCACGGAAACCAAGTGTAAATACGACTGCGGGGAAGCCGGCGGCCCCGATTGCGAATAAGCCGGACGACGTGTCGGGCGCGAAACAGGCCTGCGTTCCCGCCGCGCAGCCGATTCGGCCGGGCAAATCACAAAGCATAAGCCACCCAGAGCCGATGAAACCGGCGGACGAAAAGAAGAGTCAGCCGCAGAAGCCAAAAATCGATACGCCGCAAAGCGCACCGAACAAACCGGTAAAATAAAGGTTTATGAAGGAGAGCCCGATCAGTTTCGATCGGGCTCTCCTTTTCACGCTTGAAAGGCAGCCTAGATGCGTTCCGGCTGGTCGGAATCGGCGACGCCGTCCGCCGACGTGAACGTTGCCGCGGAGCCGGTACCGGAGCCGAAGGAAGCCGAATCGCCGGGCTTCGGGAGACGGCCCGTCAGTTCCATATAAAACGCGGTGTCGGCGGACTTGGTGTACGGCGCGAGGAAAATCCAGCCGACGCCGCCCGTGAGCGCCGCGAGCAAATACCAGCCGATGAAGCTGAGCTGCAGGCAGAATAGCCTCCCTTTGTTGCCCGCCATCATTTCCTTGGATTTTTCGATCGCCTCCGGGGCGGTCAGGTCGGGATTTTCGGCGAGAAGGTACGGCGCCATCGCGTAGCGATAGGCCGCGACGATACCGGGGACGATAAGCAAAAGCGTCCACAGGAATATCTTCAGCGCCATCAGGAGCCGGAGCCCCAGCGCGCGCCCGAAGATGGAAAAACGGGAAAACAGCAGATCGAACTTCGGTTTCCCCGGCGCCGTGTAAAGCGAGACGTTGAACAGGTCGAAGCCGAGCTCGACCGCGCTGCCGATGAAAAACATTGCAAGGCCATAAGTGAATGCGACGCTGGCAACGGCCGCCACGAGTCCGTAGAACGCGTGCATCATCCCCGATCCGACAATCGCTTCTGGGATGCGGATTACTCCCGCTATATCGGATACGTTTGAACGGGACAGCATGTCCGGCAATTGCTGGAACCATTCGCCAATGCTGGTGAAATCGGTGCTGGAAAATTTCCAGTCGAACGACGGCTTGCCGATCAGGTAGCCCCCGAGGATTCCTGCGACGAGCGCGGCGAGCACGGCCCACCAGTATCGCCCGCGCAGGGAGTTCCACGCCGTATCGCGGAATTCTTTTGCGTTTCTCATAATCAATCCCCCCATTAAAAATGCATATTAATTTGCGGCGTTCCGTCGCGCGTCAAACGCCGCTTTGAAGCGGCTGGAAATCGTGCCGGACGGCGTCCTCCACAGTGACCCAGTATTTGTCGACAAGCCGGATCGGCCGATAGGACATCTTGGAATACCGCAGCCGTTCCTCGCCGGAATCGTCCTCCCGGTTGATATAGAGCGTATCCTCTTCAACGGCATATTGCGCAAACATCGAAACGATCGCCTGATACGAACCGGTGTAATCGACGCGCGCCTTTTCCACATGGACATAGAGCGTGTCCCGAACGACTTCCCCGATGGACAGCGCGACGATGGTGCCGTTTATGTCGATAAAACCCGCTTTTTGCTCCAGCTTGAGCGCATCGACGAGAAGCTCTTTTGCGCGGAGCATTTCTTCTGCCTCGATGACCTTGTCGATCGGCGCGTATTGTTCGTATTCGCTCAGAAACGAAATCGCCCTCGGGAGCGTTTCCTCGGTTACCGGAACGAACTTCGCGTCGGGATTGTCCCGCTTAAAACGGTTGAGGTGGTTGCGCTGGGTGTGGTACTGCTTGCCAGGGAAGAGGATCAGGTCGTCCGCGTTGTAGAGATAATCCGCCCAGTTGCGATGCGTGGAGACGACCGCCCGCTCCCCATAGCGCTCCGTCAGAACGGCGAGGCCCTCTTCCGGAACGGCGCAGAAGGTGAGCGGCATGCCGGTCTCCGCCGCGTGCCGTTCAATCGCGTCCAGAGCGGCGTTTCGATCCCCGTTGCCGACGGGATATACGAAGCAGACGATTTTTTCTTCCGGATAAACCGCCAGCATGACGAGCATGCCGGACACGACGGCAAAAGCGGAACGAAAATACGCTCTCCACTGAAAAACCGCGCCGAGCGTGTAGTCGCAGGTGCGGAAGGGCTGGACGTTCAGGTAGGGGCGAAGCTGCATGGCATTCTGAATCGTCACGGGTGAAAATGAAATCATAACTCCTCAAATACTCTTTTCAGACACGCCCGAAAAAATTGCGCTCCGCCCGAACGGACACAATACCTATCGCACGTGTGTGTTTTTCTGTTTTCTATGATACCACGTCCGCCCGCGGCAGGCAATTGCGGCGAGCGCTTTAGCGGCGGAATACAGGCGGACCATTGTAACAAAACCGAAACGAAAGTGCGAACAAAACAAACGCGTTTTATTGGACAGGATCGTTCCGCTCGCAACGACAAAACGCAAAAAAACGACAAAATACATTAATATGCGCAAAACAAAGATATAAAAGTTTTGAAATTGTACATTTTACGCGACCGTGAAACGGAGGAGAAGGATTATAATAAGCGTACATTCGTTCGCATCATACGAACAGCGGGAGGAAATTATGGATTTGATGACGGTGGCGCAACTGCGCGCAGAAGCAAAAAAGCAACTATTGAACTACCGGAGGAACAAGCCGCGCGCCTATCGTTCGCTTGCAAAGCAACCATGGAGGAAGACGGCGCGCGGCTGGGTCGGCGCAATCGACTGCGCACGCGCGTACTTTGCGGTCATCAGCCCTGCGAAGGAACGGTTTATGTGCCGTCTGTTCGGGCTGGAGACGCCCGTGCCGCGAAATCAGCCCACCAGCGAGCGCATGATCAAACTCAGCATCGACCTGAGCGTCGGCGAGTCCACGCTCTATAAATGGCGCGAGGATATTCTTGAAATCGTTCTTTACGCCGCTATTGAGGCGGGGCTGATCAGTCCGTTCGGCATCCGCAGAAGCAAACGAAACGGGCGGAAAAAAGCCAAAGGCGTCGGCAATGGTGAATAAACCGTGTCGAATGCGGCGAACGATTGACGGGGCAATCCGGGGATGATAGAATGCACTGGTAAGTTTACATGGAGGCGCGGCGGCTGAATGAAGGAACGCATAAGCAACATTATCAAGGGGATTATAATTGGCTGCGCCAATATTATTCCCGGCGTATCGGGCGGAACCGTCGCGGTATCCCTGGGCGTTTTCGACGTGATCATTCTGTCGGTCAACGGCATGATCGGCAAGCGCGGCGAACGCAAACAGCATTTTTTGACATTGCTGCCGCTGTTGCTCGGCGTCGTTATCGGGCTGCTTGTTTTCAGCAAACTGATCTCTTTTCTGTTCGAATATGCGCCGTTGCCGACGTTCGCGGCGTTTCTCGGTATGGTTCTTGGCAGCCTTCCGCTGCTGGCCAGAAACGCTTTGAAAGAGGGGTTTCACCCGCTGTCGCTCCTGTGGTTTTTGCTTTCGGGCGGACTGGTGCTTTTGATGTATTTCTTTCAGGGCAGCGCAAGCACCGGCGAAACCTATACGCTGTGGAGCGCGATCATGCTGATGCTTGCGATGACGGTCGCCGCGGCCAGCATGGTGATGCCGGGGCTCTCCGGGTCGTTCGTCATGCTGCTTTTCGGGCGCTATGAAATGGCGATCGACGCGCTGGCAAATTTTGAATGGCTGAAGCTGCTGCCGATGATCGTCGGCGCGCTGCTCGGCATTATTCTGGTTGCAAAGCTGATGGCAAGCTTGCTCAAGCATCACTATGCGAGCACCTATGCGGCGATCATGGGGTTTGTGGTCGGCTCGGTCGTTGTCATGATCCTGCGTACAACGGAGTATCTTCCGGCGAGCGCCTGGCGGATTGTGATTGCCTGCCTGACGCTGATCGGCGGAATTGCGATGACGCTTATCAGCCAGCGCGGCGAACCGAATCCCGCATGAACCGCGTTTTTTCGACCGAATCCGGCGATATTTGCATTTCGATTACACGTAAACGTATTAAAAACCTATATTTAAGGGTGGTCCCGCCGGACGGGCGGGTCTGTGTCAACGCGCCGTTGAACATCAGCGACGCCGAGATCGAGCGGTTTGTCTCCAGCCGCGCGGACTGGATCGTAAAACAGCGCGAAAAGATGGCTGCAATCGCGCCGCGCGTTTACGAAACGGGCGCAACCATCCCGTATTTCGGAAAGCGGCTGGACCTGGTCGTTTTGCCGCATGCGGGGAGGATGAAAATTACGCGCGAAGGCCGGACGCTGACGCTTAGGATCAAGCCGGACGCGGATATGGACGCACGCAAGCGCGCAGTCGACGGCTGGTACCGGATGGAGCTGGCCGAGGCGGCCGGAGCGATGCTGCCCGCATGCGAACGGGCCGTCGGAAAACAGGCGGGCGAACTGCGAATCCGCGACATGAAAACGCGCTGGGGCACCTGCAACACCACGACCGCGACGATTACGATCAATCTGCGGCTGGCGGAAAAGCCGGCCGAGTGCCTGCGCTATGTGTTGACGCACGAACTCTGCCATCTATACGAGCCGGGGCATAACGAGCGCTTCTGGAAGCGGATGGACCGATATTATCCGGACTGGAAGCGCGTGCGAAAGTTTCTGCGCACACACAGCGAACAATAACGGGGCAACGATAAGCAAACGGAGGAATGTTTGATGAAACATGCCGAATTTCTTGCACTCTGCGCTCGCGCGCATACCGGCGCCGCCTGTAAAAAGAGCGACTTCGATATGGAACGGGTCGTGGAGCCCGTAATGGACCTCGTCGAGGAATACGGCCTCGACTGGGACCGGCAGGACCTGATTCCGACGGACGAACGGGTCCTTCGGAGTATTTATGACGCGGCGGTCGGGCTGCTAGAACAAGCTGGCGTTTTCAACATAACGACCAACCGAATCATGCGGCTTTCGCGCGGGGAAATCGAGAGGGGCGCTGCGAACATGAAGCGGTCGCTCGTCATGGGTGAAGGCAAAGACGCGGTCACGCTGCGCGTGCGAAAGATTGAGGACGTTCGCCCGCCGGTCATCTGGGCGGGCAATCCCGGCTGCCCGACGCCGGAGCGCTTCTTTTACGAAAACGTGCTGGCGTCCGCAAAAGAGCCGGTCGTCGACCTTTTGACCTGCGGCTCGCTGGCCGACGTGGACGGGTTTTCCGTTACGCCCGACAGCCCGGGCGAAGTGCTCGCCGTCCGGCGGGAACTGCGATATGTCCGCCGCGCGCTGGACGCGGTCGGGCGGCCCGGCATGGGCCTTTTGACGGCGCAGAGCGCGGTGACGGAGGTAGGGGATTATGCGGCGGTCGGCGAAGGCCGCATGCGAGGGTGCGACGCGCATCTGATCGCGATCTTCAACGAGCTGGCGATGGACAACGGAAACCTCGTCCGCGCGGCGAACGCGCTGGACGGCGGCGCGCGCAATGCGTCGCTTGCCTGCACGATGGTCGGCGGGCTCGGCGGGGACGCGCCGGGGGCCGCGGTCGTGATGGTCGCGTCCATGCTGGCGGCGAACCTGTTCGGCATGGCGGACTACCACCTTTGCCATCCGATCCATATCCGCAATGTCGCGACGACCGAGCGCGGCTGTCTCTGGGTGCAGGCGGTCGTCTGCCAGATTTTTTCCACGATTGCGCCCGGCATCGTCGTTTGCGATATCTGGCCCGCTTCCGGTGCGCTGACGAAGGAACTGCTTTACGAAACCGCGGCGAATTCGATCCTTGCGACCGTTGCGGGCGGGCATCTGGAAGGCGTCGGCGCGGCGAACGGGAACCGTCCGAACGGGACAGGACTGGAGGTCCGGCTCATGGGCGAGGTCGGCAAGACGGTTGCGGCGCAGGGTATGACGCGCAAAGAGGCGAACGAAATCGTGTTGCGTCTGCTGGAGCGGTATGAGCACGTCTTTGCCGAAAAGGACGGAAATCCGGGCGTTGCGTTCGACGAAGCGTACGATCTTGCTGCGGTGGAACCCGTGCCCGCATGGCAAAGGATGTACGATGAAGTACGCCGTGAGCTGATTGAACTGGGCGTGAGGCTGTAAAATAAAACCGGGCGGCTGTCGAAACAGCCGCCTGTAATTTATATACGCGAACCGGGCGGATTACAGCCGGTTTTTATTCAGCAGCGGGATCATGCGCCGCGCGACGAGTGCGGCGATCACGCTCATGGCGCCGTCGCCCGGGATGAACACGAGAAAGCAGTAGAGCAGCGCCGTCCAGACGCCGACCGGGGTGCCGAGATAGAAGTTGCTCAGGAAATAGAAGTAGGCCGTTCCGCAGGTGTAGATCACGCCAAGCCCGGCGAACGCCGCGACCAGCAGGCGTTTGAACGACGGTTGCTGCACCCTGCGCGCGATCAGGCCGGTTACGAACGCGCCGAGCACGAAGCCGATCAGATAGCCGAAGCTTGGCTTGAGCACGTACCCGATGCCGCCGCCCTGCGTGAATACGGGCAACCCGACGAGGCCGATGAAGAGGTATAAAAGCACGCTTGTCGCGCCGTATTTTTTGCCGAGCAGCATGCCGGAGAGCGAGACGAAAAACGTCTGCATCGTAAACGGCACCAGCGGAACCGGGATGCGGATAAACGCGCCGACGGCGATGAGCGCGGCGAACAGCGCGCAAAGGATCATGTGGTAGGTTCCGGATTTTGCTACGGGATTCATAGAAATTGCTGTTCTCCTTTTTTTACAGGCGGATGCTGATTTCGCCGGACGAAAGCGCGGCCCGCGTGCCGTCCGCGTATTCAACCAGCAGGCGGCAGCGTCCGTCCACGCCGAGCGCGGTGGCGGGCGTTTCGATTCCGCCGGAAATCACGGTGATTTTTCTGCCGACGACGAAGCTGCGCCGCTGATATTCGGAAATGGTGCTTTTCCCGCCGAGGTCGCGATAGCGCGGCAGGAAGCTGTTGAGATATTCGGCGATCAGGCGATTCTTTGCGTCCGGCCTGGGCCGGTCGAACACGCTGCCTGCGATCGCTCGAATCTCCTGCGGGAATCCGCCCTCCGGCGTATAAACGTTGACGCCCGTGCCGAGCGCGGCGTACTCGATGCGTCCGCTTTCCATGCTCAAAGACGCTTCCGTGAGGATGCCGCAGATTTTTTTACCGCCGATGTACACGTCGTTGACCCATTTGATCTCCGGCTTGCGGTCGGAAACGGCCTCGACCGCGTCGCAGACGGCGACCGCGGCGGTGGTCGTGATAAGCGTCGCGTCCCCGGCGCCGATGCCCGGCTTGAGCAGGATGCTGACGTAAACGCCGGTGCCCTCCGGGGAGAAGAAGTTACGCCCCTTGCGCCCGCGCCCGCCGGTCTGGGACGCGGCGACGACGACCGTGCCTTCCGGCGCGCCGGCGTCTGCCAGCTCGCGCAGGACGAGATTAGTGGACGAAACGGAGTCGCGAACCCTGAGGTCGAGGGACTGCGCTTCGCCCCGCAGGTACTGACGGATACCGGATTCGGAGAGGACGTCGCTTGCCGGGCTTAAGCAGTAGCCTTTGTTCGGGACCGCGTCGATGGGGTAGCCGTCCGAGCGGAGCGACTGAATCGCCTTCCAGACGGCGTTTCGGGAAACACCGAGCTTGCGCGCAATCTCCTCGCCGGAGAAAAACACGTCCTTATTCGATTCCAGCAGTTTACGCAGATGGTCCTGCACGGTCATGTTGCCTCGCCTCCTTGGAGTAGTATAGGGGATGGAAAAGAGATTGTCAACTATACGAATTTATTAAGGTGACAATCGACGACGATTCGATCGGAACTTCGAAAAAGCTGATCGTTGCCGGCCCGATTCAATAGCGTTGTTTACAGAGGAGAATTTTAATATAATAAAATAATTGCAAGGTGCCGATGATCGGGACAGAAAAGGAATTCACTTTGGAAATCAAACGGATACTAAAATCAGAAGGCCTGCTCGGGCGTGCGCCGGTGATGCTGATGAGCCTTCGCGAACAGCCTTACCAAAGCATCTTGGATGGGACAAAGAAATATGAGTTCAGAAGCAGATTTCCGAAGAAGGGGTGCCTCGCCTTTCTATATGTTTCAAATACCGTTCGGGAAATACGAGGCGTTGCCCACTTTGGACGCCCATTATGGAATACTGCGCAGGCGCTCAAAAAACAAGGCGTCCTCTCGCCAACGGATTCGGTGGAAGTGCTGGATAATTATTTCCATCATGGCGCCGGATATGCAATACCTGTTTTGAAAACATGGGAACTGCATCCGATAAAATTAGAAGAACTGAAATCGCTGTTCCCGGCGTTTATTGTACCGCAGTCATATTTCTGGCTGGACAAAAAGCCTGAATTGCTCGCTCATTTACTTGAAACGGAGGTGGAAGCGTGGCATGATTCGTCAAGCTCAGCTTTCTGATCTGGAAGCTTTAACGGAATTGGCGCGGCTCCTTTGGCCGGGTGACGACAGGGAGGGACTGGCGCAGGAATTCACTAAAACGCTGCTTTCGGACGAGTCCGCAGTGTTTCTGTGCGAAACGGGTACAATGGCAATAGCGTTTGGGATCTGTCAGCTTCGACACGACTATGTGGAAGGAACCAAGAGTAATCCCGTCGGATATTTGGAAGGCGTCTATGTTCGAAAAGCGTATCGACGCAGCAAGGTTGCGACGGATTTGCTCAAGCGCTGTGAAGAATGGGCAAAGGCGAAGGGGTGCACGGAATTTGCAAGCGACTGCGAGCTGACGAATGATATTAGCATCGTGTTTCACAAGGCCGCCGGGTTCTCCGAGGCGAACCGCATCGTCTGCTTTACAAAGAAGATATAAATTGTTCAAAAACGAAAAGAACGCTTCCCGCTCCATTCGCTTCGCTGCTTTACGAAGCGGATCAAACAAGGGAAGCGTTTTGCATCTCGCCGTTTCATTTTTTCTTTCTTGACAAGCTCAAAATCGACAGGCCGAGGAACAGCAGCCCCGATCCGACGAGGATGAGAACGCTGATAGCCGGCGTGATCGCCGTGTTCCCGAAGCGGAACGTGACGCCCATCGTCTCTTTGAATTCCGTCAGGTATTCCGCCGGAATTCCCGCGAACGTCGCCGCCAGCGGATCGGCCATCATCACCTGCCGCAGCAGTGCGGCCGAGTGCGACGGCGGGAATACCTTGATGACCCACTGCACCGCTTCCGGCAGCGACCCGATGGGAATGTAGATGCCTGTCAAAAATCCGATGATCGTGCCGATAATGGTACTCGCCGTGGCAAACGCGTTGGAACTGTTGAAAAACGACACGACGAACAGCACCATCGTCGTGTTGGAAAACGTCGAAAGCAGGATCAGCCCAAGCACCTTGACAAGCGTGACGCCGCCGAGCAGTGCGCCGCCGTTGGCGACAATGTAGATCTCCGCCAGAACGAGTGTGACGAGGCACATGATCACGCCGATGACGAACGCACTGAAGATGTACCCGCCCGCGATGCTTGCCCGCGGGATCGGCGAGGAGTGGATGTCCTTGATGATCTTCTTTTTTTTGTCGTCGACCATGGTGCCGAACGCGCCCATCGTCGTGGTCACGGACGTGACCGCAAGGAGTCCCGCGACGATCCAGCTGTCCATGAGGTAGCGAACGCCGGTGAGGTCGGAAAGGCTCTCCGTCCAGACGTCGCCGAGAAACAGCGCGTAGAGCCCGATGATGATGAACGCCGAGAGCAGGGAGAAGAACACGGACGCCTTGTCCTTGAAGAACACAAGGAGGTTGCGTTTCGTAAAGTTAATCATTCGCGAATCTCCTTTCCCGTGATGGCGATGAACGCGTCGTCCATCGTGCCGGTCGTCACTTCGAACCCGACGATGGAATCTTTCAGCGATTCCAAAATGGGAAGCGCCGCCATGGTGCTTGGGATCGGGACGGTCACGCGGTTGGCGGCGACGCTGTAGGAAAGTTCCTTTTCGGCAAGGTGCGCGCCGATTTCGTTCGGCTTTGCGGTCACGAGCGTCAGTTTGTCGGTCGTGTATCGCTCCTTGAGGTCGGACGGCGTGCCTTTTGCAACGATATTACCGTCGTCGATGACGATGACG
>Ga0116162_10001064_pt1 | contig 18473 bp, 16 predicted proteins | sample AD_UKC105_MetaG_FD_89875 | JGI IMG/M metagenome (GOLD analysis project Ga0116162, IMG submission 89875) | Active sludge microbial communities of municipal wastewater-treating anaerobic digesters from Hong Kong - AD_UKC105_MetaG | ecosystem: Engineered > Bioreactor > Anaerobic > Digestate... | reverse complement strand
GTTGCTTGTGATAGTATTGTCGTCATTAAAATAAGGAACACTATATTGCAGGTTTGTTCCTGTTTCATCAACAAATCCCTGGCTATTTACCCAATATCGTGTAGCATCCCATGAATTAGTATCTGCATCTTGCTGATAATAGTCAAGCGTGTCCAATGTTGCATAACCCGAAAGTGTGTCCCAATTTGTTTCAGGGATAGTCAAAACCATCTTACCGATTGTATCGTTGTCAATAGTAAGTATTGTATCAGATGTTCTTATTGGCACATTAAGCAAGATATTAGTGCTGTCATCTGTAATGTTGGTTGTGTATAACTTTCTCCATTTTACTCCTGATGTTCCAAGATACGATGTCCCATACATCCCAAACTTACTCATGCCATAAGTAACTGTTCCACCATCAACATTAAAAAGGATTGTTCCTGCTGTTGGAACCTCTATCTTTAATGATTTTGGGCCAATAGGTGCAAACGTAATACTTGCATCTGATTTCATGCAATATCCAACGGTTGCTCTTATTGTTCCAGTTACATCTAATGGATATTCAGGACTATTATCATTAATTCCAACATAAGTACCGTTATCTGTAATCTTTGAAGTCCATAACTTATTCCATCTATATGTACTATCTCCTAATTCAGTTGTAAGGTCAATGCCACTAAAAAGTTTATTATCATAAAGATTTAATTGAAAAGATGGGGAGTTTAATGCCATACTTGTTGCATCAGTTACTATACTATTGGTATAATCACTGCTTAGATCAAGTACTCCAAAACCAGAAGTTTCATCAAATAATCGTGTATATCCATTAACATCAAGTTGATAAGCAAAAGGCGAAAGGCTGTTTGTTGGAGTATTAACCCTCAAAGTATCTATCCATTGTTTATCTCCTGCCCTGCCTGCAAGCAAAGCATACTGAGTATGGTCATCAGCAGTTAAATTTGTCAATGTGCTATGATCGGAAGAACTTCCAAATCCCATAGTAGATAAGACAAGATAATCAATATACAATCTATGTGATGTATTGCCTGATGCTGAATGGTAAAAACGTACTTTGCAACTATCATTCTGAATATGTTCTGCAGGATCAGGAATAGAAACTTCAATCCATTCCATTGAAGTCCTGTCAAATAAAGTAGTATAAACTTCCCAATCCGAATCTACATAGTCCCACATTGCCAAAGTTATTTCATGTGTAGAACTTCCTTCATAATAACCATGAAAAGTAAGTCTATTTGGTATATGGTCAACCGAATCAAAGATAACCTCAATGTCAAATCCAGGCACACCCACGGCTTCACCAAGTGTCCATAATGCTTCATCATGGTAATCACAACTATCTACTGTTCCGCTTATTTGAGAACCTGCCGTCAGCGTAGCATAATCAGGATCGAATACATGCTGTGCAATAACATCATTAATATAGTTCCAAACAGTATCATTAGTAGGTGCATACCCGCTTGAATCTGAATATAAAGAATGTCTTGAAGTATCTGCGTACATCAATGACCATTGTTCCTGTGAAATGGCAAGCACACTATCTCTTACATCAGCAGTAAAGTAAGGATCACTTTCATTATAATACAATGCAGTGTCAGCATGAGAAATAGTATCTGAACCGTGGGTTAACTGTCCTGTAATATCGTCATAGTAGGTAATCCTGGATTTAACCCCAGCATCCATATTTGGTACAAATAACTGATCTTCTACTTGTAGATTATCATTAACAACTATCGTCTGAGTACCTGTGGCATATCGGTTTATCCAGACCTTATCGACATAGGAATCTCCTCCACCAAAAGGATCATCAATAAGATATGCAGTATATATAGTAACCTCCACATAGGTGTCAGTGGCCTCAGTAACATTGGTTACATACCCAAAAACATGAAGTGAATCCGATGGATCACCATCAAGATAGTTATGCTGAATTGTGCTATCTCCTATCTGAATATCATATCCTGTTCCATCCAGGTAAAAATTCAAATCACCATCACCAACATAATGTGTTTGGTAAGGAGGATCGGCATAGAACAAAGAACTGATAAGCCCCCCAGTAGTCAAAGATGTTATGGTATCTGTATGAAGTATTTTTGCATAAACTGTATCTACACCATCGGCAGGGAAAAGATGACCATTGGTTTTATCCCAATACTGGCTAATAGTATCACTACCAACTATAAGTGAGCCGTCTACCATTAATGATCCGCATATTTTTACGGTGTCATTAGCAAAATCAAAAAATATTAAAGGGCAAGAAGTGTTAGAGTTATCTATTCCACCGATATTATCAATACTATCAAAAACTGGATTGTTACCAGCATTATACCCAATCCATACTGTACCACTGGTATTTAATAAAGAACCGGCTGCATAAGACCCTAGTACAGTATTATAATTACCATTCTCTAAAGCTCCAAGAGTATAATAGCCAAAAGCCGAATTATCTGATAAATTCTTCTCAGATAACTGTATTAACCTAAAACCCGATTGTTCACCAGCAAATAAACTCCTCACACCAATTTTATGTAATACGGTTTTACTGGCAATGGTTAGTCCTTGTCCGTATGACTGTGTTAATAGAGTAAAGAAAAAAATGATTGAAATTAGCCTTTTCATATTAACCCCCTAGTATACTTACAGCATTATAGGTAAGATCACATAATTCTAAATCTATCGGCTGTATATATTCGATTAATTTTAATAAGTTTTGTAATTGGCTCTCACTCAATGAACCAAATAATGGGTAGTTACCATCAGGATCAAGTATGTTTATGGTATAGCAGATACATTCAGGACAATCTGTATCATACAATAATTCGGTTTCTGCGTCGTAAATAGACCCATCATCATAGAGATGCCTAGTCACTTCCTCTACCTCTAAAGTTACTGTTACACCGAAGATACTAAAAAGAAGATCATAGGAACGAGAAGTACCCTTTAATCTATTAATTGGTATTATATATTTTAAGAATAATCTGTATTTATCCTCATCCTTAAAAGTATCGGGGGGATTACCAAGTGTTTCAGCAAGATGTGGTAACATCTCATCAGACACCAGAATGGGATCTAGATTATCAAGATGATTCTCCAGATAAGGAATTACCTCATCATCTAATTCCTCTCCCAAAGCATTTAAAAATCTCTCAAATAACCCTTTTCCATCTCCATCAATATAAGTATCATCTCGTTTATATCTAACTGGAAATTTACTAAAGATCCAATCTTTAAATTTGGTAACCATTAATTCTCTGTATATAATTGTTCACTTACTACCAATTCAACGTAATCGAGATTTATAGTAGGTACTGTAAAATCATCTAATTCCAAGTTTTCATTATAGGGGTAAGTTTTAAATTCCCAATAGCAACCATCTTGGGCCACCCCTAAACCAGTTAAGCTTAAAATTCTAGCCTCAAGTATATTCATACCACCTAAATCTGTAGTAGGGTCAGTTGCTAACAATTGTTGTATAAATAGCCCATTTTTATAAAAATCAAAATATTCCCCAGTTCCCCCATTGTACCTAAAAATAATCTTCCAATTCTGTTCTGTAGTAGAACTTGATAATGTCTTCCTATACCAATCCAATTCCGGAGCTCCAGAGGAAATTGGTCTAGCGTATGGAATACTATATATGGCAGTTAATTCTAGGTAATCAACTTTTGAAAGGTTATCTATTAATGCAACTATATCTGAAGTTCTTATCGGTTTATTGATGTCAGAATTTTCAGAAGAATAAGCTTCAACTAAAGCATTCTCAATATCAGCTTTACATAGATTACCATCAACACGAAATCTAGCTTTTACATCTAACACTAACCCTATGTAGGTCTCACCAGCTGGATAAATAGTAATTTCTCTACCAATAATTTTCCTCTCATTAACATAAGACTCGGTAGAATCAATTAAAGTTTGGTCCGCTATACCGCCCCCAACTGGGGCTATATAAAGCCAAATATCTCTACTACAATCAAAGGAGATAGCTGCTTTTCCTACACCTGGTGATAACTTGGTTATATCGATAAAATCTTGTCTAGTTACAGCTCTATCAAGAGTTCTTAAACTTAAGATAGCATTTCTTCTGATATCTTCCAAACCCTCTCTCCCTAATCCACCTACAGAAGGTAATATATTATTAACAATAACTTCGCTAATTGGAGGATCCTGTACTGGTATCGTGATAGAATCTATTAACTGGTTTATTGCTTGAGAATCTACCCTACCTAGATTACCTGAGGTTGTAGCGTAATCAGCAACTATATCTAAAGATGAAGTTGGAATAGCCCCATTGACACCATCACCAAAAATCACAGATATAGTTCCATCTCCAGCCACATCAACCATATAATGTTGATCAGTTGGTAAAGATAAATCTAAATAGGATTTTCTAATCCAAACTGTCCCATCAATAGTGATTACATCAGTTTCATGTTCAAAATTTGCTGGTAATAAGAAAGATTGGTTAGGATTACCATCAGAAGTTCCTAATACTTGACCAGTTACCCAAACACGTTGTCTAGCTTTCACTAATATGTTAGACTCACCCGATTCTATAACACCTTCCTCTATAGTAACGTATTGAACCCCATTTAATGTACTACATTTAGTACCCAAAGGAATAGTGAGGGATTCTCCAGGTACTAGTTCAATAGGGTCACCCTCAGAATCCACTGAAGTAAAACTAAGTTCTACAGAAGCTGAGATAGAAGGCCTAATCTTGTAGCCTATCAATTTTACTAATTTTATGATATTAGCTAATCTACGTACTGTAGAAATATATGATTCTCTCATCATATTATCGATGTAGTAATTTAGCTGTTCTACCAAACCAGAAAAAATACTCACGATGATTATTAGGATATTACTTTCACTATGATCAGTGATTTCTGGGGTATAAGTTAATAACCGATTTTTAATCGAATCACGTATCTGGGAATAACCTCTAGTTAAATACCCTATCCATGGATTTTTAATAATCATTTTACGAAATATATAAGGGGTAATTAATACTACTGACTATATTAGAAGCTTTTATTCGATAAACTAATTTTAGATTAATAGTTGATGCCGTAGGGTATTCTAATGAGCAATCTAGTAATTCAACGCGTGGTTCATAAATAGAAATTGCTTCTTTAGTATATTCATATACTAGACTCTTTAAAACTCGGTCATTTGGCTCTCCGGTTAAATCAAAAATCCGTGATCCAAATAACATATCAAAATATTTAGTATACTTTGGCCAGGAAAGAATGGATTTAATAGAAGCAACTATTAAATTTTCATCCTCTGTAATCACTATTCGGCCATTGGAATCTAGTCTAAATGGAAATATGATACCTCTACCGATATAAGGCATATTATTAATGATTTACTTGAGTATCCTCAATATCTGATTTATTGGTTAGTGCGGGAATTGGAACTGGTGATACAGGACCCGTATTAGCCCCAGATACTGGATGAACATGTGTATTCATGAGATTCTCTAATGTATTAATTTTTTCTAAGATTGCATCAATCTTTACTAAACCGCCATTGCTACCATCATTAAAAGTAATCTCATCCTCTAATACTTTTATTCTTTCAGTACCATTATATATAATACTAATTTGGTCTTTTGAAATTTCAATCCAATGGTTTGACGGATGAAAAACTAAAATCTTTCCCTCATCCTCTACATCGTTGATTTTTATGGTTATCCCATTAGGAAATTTTATACCATATGTATCTACAGTATCGAACTCAGCTGGTTTACCACTTTCTTTTTCTGTGTCAGTTTCTACTATTTGATAACCTGCATAAGTCCATAATGGAAATTGGGGATTACCAAACCGATATTGGATGAAAACGCGGTCATTAATCTTAGGAGTTAAATTCATTCCATAATTAATACCACCATACTGACCCATTGGATATGCCCATATACCTTTTTCGACAATACCATTTACCTCTGGTATATAGACATAAAGACGCCCTAAATTTTTAGGGTCTTGGTTTTGAAGTACAAACCCATAGTAAACTCCATAGTACTTATTAAAATACTCTAACCCTTTATGGATTAATAACCTCGTAAATATTCTAAAACTATTTGGAATCATATCAAAAATTAATATCATCAAAATTCTCACCCTCACCCCCTGGAATGGGTTCATCCCCCACATCTAGTGAATCCTCAGCCTCATCTATAATTATATATTCATTTAAAGGATCGTATTCACCGATATCTAATTTTTCCCATTCTCCACGATTATGTATATAGGCTTCGCTTTTTAGCTTTTCCATTTTCTCACTAACAATCTTCTTATACTCATTGAAAATAGTGGTATATAAGGGTGGAACTCTAAAACCTGATGCTTCTACTATATACCCCGATTTAGATATCCTATGTTCACAATTTTCTATATAATAAGCCCCAGATACTTCTTTATGGAGATTATGAATCATAAACCTCATACTGCTGGTTAACAAAGGATCTCCCAAAAGGGTAAATTCTCCCCAATTACGGTTTAAAACACTTTCAATAGTTTGTCTTGCAGCTGCCGCAGCAATTTCATCGGCAGAATAAGGACTAGCCCCAATACTATTTCTTTCAAACCATTGAGAGGTTGAACCATTTATAAATCCCTTTTTAATATCAAGTACCTTATCTAGTTCTGCCTTGGGATTTAAAATCACCTCTCTTAATGCCCAAAACAATTCACTTAAATAAGGATCGGGATGATCTTCTAAATCTGAGTAGATTAAAGGAATTGGATCTTGAGGTCCTCTAGGCATCTGAATATTATCAATGATTAACTTGATAATTTCAGGTAAAGTTCTTGCCATATCGGCATTGGTTTTTAAAGCCAATTCTAAAGCTTTCTTCAATTGCTCTATTCTATCGGGGTCAGTTATAGGGGCACAAGCAAGGTGTTTACCAGCAGGATAAACATAAAAGGTACCATCAACGTATTGGTAGATTTCTCCATAATCGACAGATGCGGCCAATTTAAACCAATAACCGAGAGAAGTTGCATCTGATATATTAGTTGTGGCAGTTTGAGAAACACCAATTTCCCCAGTCTCACTATCAACTCCCAACATAACAGAATTTGTAGTATCAGTTTCTCGATCTTTGGTGGATAACCTTGCATTTAACAAATATCCGGGTTCGCCTTCCCAAGTATAAACCCGATGAGCAGGGCCATTTAGCTTACGTGTCCTAATCTCTAGAATATTATCTCTGCAATCACAGATAAAGGAATCACTAAAAGTTTTAAGCAGGTAATCGAGTTGATCCAATAAACTAAGATTCAAACTACCAGACCTAGCATCTATATCGATCAAAGCGTTTATAAAGGGATCGGTTATGGGTATACCATCTATTGATCGAATATCACTAAATATATTAGCATCACCTGCAGCTTGAGCCTTGGGACCAGGCCCGGTACTATCGGGTTTAACGGGAGAACTCGGTTCTTCAGATTCGGTAATGGAAAATAATCGTCTTAAGTTGGTAATTCTACCACGCCACGTTTTGTAATACGCGGGGTCGGGAATACCATTACCGATATCAATATTTTTATAATAAAAATCTCTACCAGCATTTAAATAGGGTAGGAAAAGGTTTTTAATGTAAATCTGACCAGCGTATTTTAGCCAAGCCGAATTAAATTCGTATTCTAAGGTAGACCCACTCCAAGTTCCATTTCTCATAGCTTGAGCTGAGGCTACTCGATAAGGATAACCATTTTTAATGCCGAGGTCTTTTTTATAATATTGATCTAGCACATATAAAGACCCGTCTAATCCGGTATTAAATAAAAAGTCAGCCATCGTAGCTCTCTCAGCTACATCTAAGTAGATTTTTACCCTTGGAAGATATTCTACCTTAAATCGGGCAACTGCCTCGTCCATAGTGGTAGGATAAGGTGGAGTATTAAAACCATAATGGGGATGACCAGTGCCATCTGCTAACCCATGTTCTTTTTCATATGTCAAGATTGCCCTAATCCACTCATCGTCTGTTATATCGGTTTTTTGATTATGGGGACTATCGGGATTACTATCGCCATCTGAAGAACTACCATCGGCAGGACTACCGTCGGCATTATACTGGGTCTCATACATCCCGAAAGTAATATCTGGACCAAAATCATACATAACCTTTCCAGCTATCCTTACATACTCAGGAAATTTCTTATTCTCATCCCAATAAATACGTAATTTATTTAAGTCATCTGGTAACCAGTAATGTAGTTCAAATCCCCTTTTAACCGCAGCTAGCATCTCATCCATTACTGTTAAAGCGGTAGGTTCTGCTCCTATCTGTAATAGAAAATCTGCCCAAGCAACGCAATTTACCACTAACTGAATATACTGTGGATAATAATTAGTGGCTATGTCTTTTATACCCACTTGCCTTCTTGTCGATAAACTATCAACATAACCCCACTGTACTATTATTCCTTTTCGTTGAGATAATTGTGGAATATTAAGATAACTTACTGACGGAAAAGAGAAAGTTATCTCGCATTCGTCTGGGTCTGTTCCCTCCACATATTTATAGGAAAAGCTTTCAAAATATTCACACACATCAACGCCGTTTATCAGGATAAGTTTATTATTAAAATCGGTTATCCTGATAACCGGCATATTATATTTCGGATCAGCCATTATCGTATGGAATATAAAGTATAGAACCTACGGTCAATTCAAAAGGGTTTATAATACCGTTATCTGTGGCAATTATATACCACAGTTTTTCATCACGATAATATTGATAAGCGATACTTAACAAATCATCGCCATCTCTTATAACGTGAATAGCTCTATTCTTACCTGGAGGGAAAAATGGATAAATCCTCTCAAGAGAAGTATCGCCTTCTTGATACCTTATAACCCTAGTTTTATTTTCGTATAAACCCGTCATATCAAAATTTGAAATGATTGTCCTGGTAATAAGAAAGTAGCAGGTTCTTGTGATTGCCGATTAGCTATTTCCTGGCGTGTTAAATTGTGTTGAGTTAACCTTTTAAAAACTAATTTCTGAGTAGCTTGTGCTGGCATATTATCTCCCCACGGAGATTGCCACAAAAACCTATACGTGGAATTTGGGGCAGGAATACCACTATTGGGGTTAATATTTCCCTCATCTGCAAACGGTCCTCCTTCGTCAAAAGAAAAACCCTGACCTGCCCAATTACCTGGGTATGGATTTAATGTATTAACATAAGACCCCCTCTGATTTATCCAAAAAGAATCTAATGTATAGGGGGCTTGTACTAAAGCCCATACATAATCCCTCCAAAGACGGTCAGCCATACCCCATATCAAACGAACTCTAGGGGGACGTCTAAGATAAGCATCGGCCTTAGTTAGAGACTCTAACCATCTTACCCGATCAATCACATAAGCAAAATCATAATCAAAAGAATACCAGTTAATACTAAATTCCAATGTATCCTCAGAACCAGCATAATGATAGAAAGGATTATTCCTACCTGGTGATTCTATAGCCACAAACTTTGAATCGGGGGTATAATCCAGTTTATCTGGTAAAAGGAGAACAGTTAAATATTCTAATTTACCTGGATTACTAGGATCGTATGGTGTATCTAAATCAACTATTAATAATTCATTCATTACGGTCTGGTATTAATAATTGCACGTATAGTATCTGATTTCTCTTTCTTTGTCTGAATATAATATGGAGCATCCACATATATCTGAATAGGGGTTTTACTAGTGGCCCAAGCTTGAGCTTCTGGCCCTAATGCAGATAAAGCCTCGATAAGCTTAACATAAGTTTCTCTAATATCACCCAAAGTTTTATCATAAACTCTCGCATGAACCTCAGTTGGTGATAAGTATTCACTCTTAACCGCTGCAGCCTTATCTTGAGCTATTTTCTCTTTTAGTGCTTTAGTATTAGCTTCAATTGCATCATTATTTTTCCTAGTCCCCTGTAACCAATCGATGATTGCGGGGAGTAATAACATAGCAGCGGTTATACCAACACCCCACCACCCACCTAAAAATCCAAGTAACCTACCCCCAATACCTTTAGCTGCAGTTTTACCAATACCACCTCCAATCATACCTCCTAACCAACCTTTAATACCGGGTTGCATAGGCGGCTTACCTTTTATAAATCTAGCTCCCTTACCGGGTGTAGTTTTATAAAATACCCCTTTCTTTGTCCTACCATATCCTGGAGGTATAGCCCCATAACCCACAAGGTAATTATATCCTAAAGCATTAGCAGCCATAGTTCTCCAACCTTGTGATACAGATGCTGATACCGCTGCAAACTCAGCCCCAAATCTACCAACAGTAAGCATTAGGGTTGACACAGCAAATTTTACAGACCAAACTGCGGTTTTCATTACAATCAAACCTGTAACTAACGGTACTAAAATTCTACCTATAGGAGATTCTGCAACTATTGTCACCAAATCTACAACTCCCTTTAAAGCCATAATTAAAGGTTTTAATACAGGAGTAAGAGCTTTTGTAAAAGCATTTTTAAAAGAAGCCCAAGAAGACCTTAATTTCTTGAAAGCCCCTTCTAATGTAGCCATCATTTGACCCATGATATTTCCCGCTTGACCACTAGAATTAGCGACTAAGTCAAAATTTTTCTTTACCATGTCGAGATTTCTCAAGAATGCGCTAGCTCCTCTTTTCCCTCTAACTCCAAAGATAGCTTCTAACCAAGCTTGTAATTTAACATTTCCAGCATCTATCTCTTTTACCTTAGTACTTAACATGGTGAATACGTCAAGCATAGGTTTTAGGTTACCCTTCGCATCAATAAAATCTTGAGCAGACAAACCTATCGCTTCAAAGGATCTGGTTTGTCTACTTGTCCTAAATTCTCCTAAAGCACGAGATAAATATCTATACATGTTTTCTAAGGCAGTACCAGCCATACTACCCTTTATACCCATGTTGGCTAAAGTCATCAATTGAGAAAGAACTACATCTAAGGGTTGATTAAGGTCTCTTGCTGTTGCCGCAGTATATTTTAGACCTTCAGCTAAATCAAAAAGATCGAGATTGGATTTGTTAGCGGCGATAGCCAATTTATCAGCAACATTTTCAGCCTGACTAAAGTGATATCTCCAAGCCATCATCACATTAATCATGATATCGGCTGCACCACCTTTTCCCCCTAACTCTGCCAATGAAGCTCCTGCTAATTTTACAGCAGCTTGAATATTAGCCATAGTTTCCTGAGCAGTCATACCTGCTAATCCCAAATGTCTCATACCTGAAGCTACCTCTTCTGGCATAAACATCGTTTCTTTACCTAACCTATTAGCTAGGTTATACATCTCCTCAATCTCTTTCTTAGTAGCATCAGTAACAGCTCCAACACCCTCAATCATATAGGCATATTCTGCTCCTTGTTTAACCCAATTAGCCATACCTCTAATAGCCCCAGCCCCGGCTAATGCCATAGCTCCATAGGTAGTTTGAGCTAATCTTAATCCCTCTTTATACTTATTCAAATCACCCCTCATATCATCGAAGGTTGATCTAACTCGCGAAGCAGGTCCAGATACATCATCTTTTAGGTAGATACGTAAACCCATTGAAACAACTGAACTCGATCCTAATCCGCCGATAAGCATTATGAAGAGATTGGTTTATTTAAAACTTTGTAATATTCATCCGCATTATTAATAAATCTTTTCCTAATACGGTAAGGTAATTTACGAAATTCATCAAAGGAAATATGGATTTCAGACCTGGAGACGTAGGCATATTCAGCAACTATATCCCCAGAGGAAAGAAAAAATCCGGCAAAGCCAGTAAGTTTACAAGATTAACTTCACCAGTATAAGGATTTTCTAACTCCATTAATCCATCGAATCTTTCATCAAAATCTTTTACATATTTACGAATAGCATTCATTTCCGGAGTTGAGAACTTATTAAAAGAGGTAACTTTTAGCCATTCACTACCCATTTTAAACTCTAAATTACGGGCAAGCAATTCTGAATTAATTGATTGTTGGGTTGAGGGTAGGTTAAGTAAAAACTTCTCGCCCATACCATCATAGTACTTAGCTCTTAGTTCTTTTTCCCCAACTTTAAATTCAAAATGTTTGTTCAAAGGAAATTTTTTGAAATCTGGGTATTTATTTATACGATATTTGTAATAGCCTTTCTCATTTTTTTCGGGGAGAGTTTCCTCATAATTAGGAACGTAATCATTTAAATCCTGTTCATAATTTACAACTCCATTAGGCCAAGTATATTGAAAATTCAGGAGGTGGCCTATAGAAAAGATACGGGATTTAATGAGAGAGTAATATTTATCACGTAACCTTAAATTCATTATATCTTCATAGGTTATATCCAGTTTATCAGAGATACAAACTATAATTCCTTGCATGAAAAGGTTAATGGATTTAAAATCTGCTTGGTTAACTCTTGTTAATACGTCGTCATCATCTCCATTTTGTTCACGGATAGTTACTTCTAAGCCAGACGGTACAATAAAAGTCTCTATCCTAGAAAATTGTTTTAAAAGCTTTTCTTTAATTTCTGTGGTCATCTCATTAGATTTTTAAATAAACAATAATAGCGGAACTTTCTCTATTTAAAGATAATAGTCCCGCTAGAGTTCAACGTAGAAAGTTTAATTAGCCTTTCTCAACGATATCTACTGAGAATTCAACTGATTCTATGGTATTATCGCTGGATAATCTGTCATGTTCTTGTCCTAATATCTTGCAAGGCCAAGCTCCACGAAAAACCCAGGTATTTAGGATGCTTACCCCATCTCCACCCAATTCATCCAATACTACGATAAGTTTATAACCGGCTGAACCAGCTGGGGCAATGCTACCAGTTCCGAAACGCTGACAAGCATCATGCCATATCCAAAGGTTTTTATCATCACCTGACCCGGGGGTAGAGCTTAACAGTTTCTTGCAAATCAAGTTCCCAACAGTCCTACGGCCAGCCGTCTTGATGTCGTGGTTAACATCCCCATGTGCAACGGGTTCTATCTCAGAATCTGGGAGAGTAACTTGCTGAACATAGAAATGATTAATGGGATATCTTGGATTTGGAAAAGATATTCGAAAATTAAATCCTTTCCTTGGATTTTCAACCTGAGCCATAGTAAAGTGGATTAAAAGTTGTTAATAAAATTATCGTGACGGGAGTTTCCAAGCAGAATGCTTCCCCGATACCACGTATTTTCCAACCGAATCGTTGTTTACGACAAACTTATAATATTTTGTAACCAAACCCCAGTAATCATCAGCATAAGAACTCATAGTATAATCGGCAATAGCTTGGGTATCCCCAGTTGCTGTAGCTACTGTAACTGTATCAATGGGAAACCATAGAACATTATCGAAACTTCGGCTGATATAAATTTTTCCAGCAAATTTACCACTCACACGGTCCAGAAAAAACGAAGTACCATAAATTTGTGGAGAGTTTCCGGCATCCGATAACACGGTATAAGTATAATCGGTGGCTTGGGTAACAGTATCTGCAGTGGCAGTTCCACCAAATGACCTTTGGCCAAAAGAAATGGCTGAAATAAGCATTAATGCTACGATAGAAAATAACAGTTTTTTCATTTTTCTTGATTTTATGATTAATTAATTATTCAAAAGAAACTCCTTGAGGGGTTATTACGATTTTTACCTTAATCTCCACCAATGGAACAATCGGAGTTATACGGAAATCGATCGTGTATTTACCTTGTAATACATCTGCTTGAGTATTAACCTGCAAATCAGATAATGAGGTTGCAAATTGATCACCATTCCATTGATATGAGAATAACCCTCTATCAGTAACTAAACTATCAAGGAAAGGTAATACAGAAAGATAAATATTTTTCCATGTTTGCATATCATTGGGTTCCCCAAGGTATGCCTCTAAGAAAGGCCTTAATGTCTTTTGTATATAAAGAAGAAGATTATTAATGGAAATAAATTTCTCGGGGTTATTACCTAGTAAAGCAGTATACCCATCCCAAAGCATGATCTTCCTATCCCTTAAGATAACCATATTTATCTGGTTATTTGCTAAAAGGTTTAGGTCAGCGAAACTTCCCTGACTGCCAAAGTTATTAACTACTCCTAAAACATTAGGAATTATCCCCCTAACTGGACCATTTATAGCATACCAAGGTTTGAAATTATGGAAGGTATATACCATACAACCAATTACATCAGCTACCTCTGGAATTGCTATTTTTGTACTGGTTAGGGGATCATTTATATAAAGGCCACCTGCTGTAAAGGCGATATATTTTGAATCTAGGTCTGGTCTCTCAGAGATGAGGTCATTTGGGTCTGTATTAGAGTTATCAAGGTGTTGGTAATATCTCAAATCTTTACGACCACTTGCATAACCCTCCCCCGCTGCTGAGATACCAGCTAAATCACTCTCAGAAATATCAGGACAGATTAAAGCAAAAGCTTCATCATACCCATCAAAAGCATAAAAACCGGTTTTATCTCCAGAATCACCGGTATAATCCGCTAAATCTAATGTACCCCCATCTGAGCCACCAGCTAAAGTTAATGAATCATTTTCTGGCCTAAGTGGGGCAGTCCCAGTGGAAGCATCTTTATATACTGGAACTATATAATCTGAAGTTTCTGCAATGATAAGTAAGTAATCTGAATTAGCTATAGTTGGAGCTCCAGTAATAGTCAAATTCTCATAAAGTTCATAAACATCATCATCAGTAGCGTGAGTTACCTCAATATTAAAGTAATTAGCATTACCATTTGAAGCATCTTTAACTTCTACGGTTATGTTATTATAATCAGCTCCATCATGTTTTGCAACAAAACTGAAAAGGGCTAAAGCACCATCCACAAAACTTGCAGCTACTCCTCCATCCTTAGTTTCAGCTAAAGCTTCAGCTCCATCAGTTAATCTATTTACACGTAACTTTGCTCCCCGATTTAGCAATCTCATGCAAAGTAGTGGAAATAGATTAGAGCTTGAAGTATAGCCACCAAACAATCTTTTGAACTGAGCCCAGCTAGTAATAATGTCCGAAGGATCGGAAACTGGACCTCTTACGGTTTTTCCCTGTACAAAAACTATATCTGTTAGGGGTATAGAAACCTGCCCAGCATTATTGATAATCTGAAAATCAACATTAGCGGTATTGCTCATGGTATTTTTATTAGATGTTAATTATAATATATTATAATGATCTTGTATTATTCAAATATACAGCGGACAGGATACCCATGAGATTTATCTGCAATAGTAATATCGCAAGCTCCACTCATGAAGTATATATCCCTTCCATAATTAGTTAAACTTTGAGTACTACTCCAATAATAACCTATTGTACCCCTAAGTTGTAAATCCCCAGCAGATGAATCTAGGTAGCCAGCCTTATGTAATTTCAATAAAGAATTCCACGGTCCTGAATCTCCATTCCAACTACCGGCTGCATCAACATTACTCCACTCTAATGCAGTTGGTAATCTCCAACCATCACCAAGTTCACTAATACAAGGGTCATTACCAATAGTCCAATCACTAGGTTCATCTATAGTGGTAATCCATGTTGTACTCGGTGTACGAGTACTCCCTGTATGTTTATATCCTTGAATACGATTAAACTGCCAGTACCACCCTGCTGAGGCTTCTGTTGCATCGTTACTAGCACTAGCCTGATTATCTGATCCTAAATTACTGGTAATCCAGCACTTTGATGTTTCACCTGGTACATTAGTAACTGTTCCATAAGTAGTAGACTTATTTACTGGAGCAACGCTACCTTCAATATGGCTTATAGCAAGTGAGGTACCGCAAACAAAGCAAGTACCAGTGGTTGAAGTTATAGAGAGTATATCTGAGGTATCTGATTCATTATAAGCCCAGATATATCTAGTATATGAAGTTTCGCAAGTTAGATTAACTTCATTATAATAATTTGTATCAACTAGAACCCCGTCTAAAATATCCGTAGTAGTAGAAAATATATAGCCATCTGCAAAAAGAACTGAACTCCATCTCCAACTAATATCGGTAGAATGTATGATGGGAGCTAAAGAATCGGGGTCAGCTAGTTCAATTTCTAACTGACTTAAAGCTACTAATAGAAAAGCCTCTATTTCTGATAAATCCGATCTTAGGACTGAGATGCTATCATTTAAAATACTAATCTCAACTCTTAATAAATCGGTAGTATCATGTAATTCATTAATCTGGTTATCTAGGTCAAGAAATAAAGAATCGAAATTAATTTCGATAAGGTCATTTAACTCTAAGATAGCATCATTAACCTTTATAAAAGCTTCTCTTATATTATCTGCTTGAGGATCACGAGCATAAGCTCCAACCAGTACAGTATCTAATTGGGAAAAACCCATTAATGGGAGTAGGAATAATAGGATAATTAAATTTTTCATACATCTGATAATAAATCGTCCGAACTTGCTAAGACATTAGTTTCACTGGCTAAAAGCTTTGTTGTATAATCTATTTGAAGATCATTAATGGGATTATTACCTCTCAAGAAATGAACTAGAATCGAATTAATTGGAACCGTACCAACAGCATCATCTGGATCCACTTCAAATACATCACTTATACAATACCTATATGATCGTTCAAAGGTACCTGTTCTTACATCATCTAATTCAAATTGTTGAACTCTTCGGTTAAATAGGTTAATGTCTTCTGTTTGTCTTGGATGAGGTGTAGAAAGTGGTTGACTAGGGGGAATATACCCCATATTGGGTAAAGCTAAGGCAACTAAACTACTCATCGTCCTATAATGGGTGATCTTATTTCCAACTAAAACAACCCTATAATAAAAATCAGAAGTTAATGTTGGGATTTTATTTGGAACAAACTTTTGGGTAACTTCATCAAATTTTTTAGTTATTGAAAAGCCATAACCAATATTCCCTTTCTCAAAATTTTCTGAAATAATAACTATTCTAGGAACCTCTTTATCCCCTTTATCGGTAATTCCACCATGATTATAAATTTCAATGGCAAAACCTTTTTCAGCAACGATAGCTCTTAAGGCATTTTTATAGGCGATTTGGCCCGAGGCATCATTTGGAAATAAAACAGAGTCCTGAATATCCGGTGTATACCCACTTTCTACGCAAGCTTCTAATAGACGTAAAAAAACTGATCTTTCAATAATCTCTATTATATTTGATATTTTAAAACCATCCATTATGATAAGACTATTCCATAAGCTTTTACAGAAAGTTGTAATTCATTTCTCAGCATCCTTAAAATTTCCCTCCTACCACCTATCTGGGCAAAACTGGGACCCCATAACCTCCTTGACGGTATTCCCCTAGAATATGAACCCATTTCTAATATTAAGGCATATTGGGATACTCTCAATTTTGAATGAGGAGAAATTAAATCTCGATCTTTTGATATCCCGATAGTAACTACATCTTTGGAAGTAATTATTTCAATAGCATTATAATAAGTACCATGAAATCTGTACATACTAGCCGAAGAGAAGGGAGCATTCTGTTTATCCTTCCATTTAACGTAACTTTTCTTTAATGGAGCCCAATGTAGATTACTACCATTATTCTTGATATTCTCCTGAAGTTGGTTTTTGTATTTTCTCGCAAAACTGAGTTGGGCTTTTAAAGCGGATTTTCTAATATTTAATGGTAAACTAGATAATAACAATTTTGCTTTTAACCAATCCCCCTCGTATTTTATCTGTACCCCAGATAATAAGCCCCTAGTACGGTGTTCAGATAGGGTACCGGTTGTATAATGGCTTACTCCCCTAGCCATAGACTTGATCCCCCGTGTTTCTAACTTCCCTTTTAAGGATTAGATAAAATAAAGTGGGATCACTAAAAGCTTGATCAGCATCTGTATCACCTGCAGGTTCATATCTAATACCATTTATAATGAATCGGTCAAAACCCGGATTAAACTGAAAATATCCATTTGAATTTAGGTATCCTAAAGATGAAAGATAATCCTTATTTAATATAACTACCAGAGACTCATCATCTGCTAACCCTGTTTTAGTTGGTCTAGAGATAACCCATGTCCGCATATAATTATAAAAAACTAATCCCTTTAAAGTGATTGAGTCTGTGGTTAATCCACTATCCTCTCCAAATCTATCAATATTTGAGATCATACGTTCCCATATAACCTCTTGTTGATTAAAAGATTCATGGGCAATCATCATCGCTTGCCTAAAAGCATTCCAATTGTCAGCTGTAAGCATTATGACCCACCTAGTAATTCGTTAACCCAACCTAAAGGATAGTTTGGAGAAATTTTATGTGGTTTATAAATTTCTGGGGTTATTGTGATCTTAGCAAATTTACCACAGATATGAAGGTTTATACCTAATTTACGAGAAGTGGAACATATCTGCGATATCAACATTTCAAACATTCCTCCAGCACTCATTATAGATTTCCAAATATCAGAACCAGCGAACCATTCAGCAGTGGCAGGTCCTGTAGTTATCATTTT
>Ga0116162_10001063_pt1 | contig 18475 bp, 14 predicted proteins | sample AD_UKC105_MetaG_FD_89875 | JGI IMG/M metagenome (GOLD analysis project Ga0116162, IMG submission 89875) | Active sludge microbial communities of municipal wastewater-treating anaerobic digesters from Hong Kong - AD_UKC105_MetaG | ecosystem: Engineered > Bioreactor > Anaerobic > Digestate... | reverse complement strand
CTGCGCGACCTGGCGGCGCTGCGCGCCGAAGACCAGGACACTTTCTCATTACTGTCACTCGACGCGATTAGAGTGGAGATGGCAGACAGCTACCGGATCAGTCACAAGGTCGTCGATTCGTTGATCCGCGACGGTGCCATCTCCGCACAGATGGCGACTTCATTGATGAACGACAGCCGGTATGTCAACGAGATCATGGTGCGTCTGCTGAGCATGGCGGAGGGTCTGCTGGCCGCGTCGGGGAAAGCCGATGCCGATATGCCGGAGCTATCGCTGACCCCGGAGGAAGTCGAGCAGGTGGTCGATCATCTCCGTGACAAGGCGCAGACTATGGTTAAAGGAGAAGGGTCTCAATGAAAACGACGAAACTGATTGCCAGGGTGCAGGAACTGCTTCAACGGCTGCCCGAAGAGACGAAGCTCAAGAAGCTGCGCAAGGCCGTCAAGGCGCTCAAGGAGAAGCAGGAAGACCTGGAGGACAAGCTCAAGCACACGAAGGGCAAACATGCGCGTGAGCGCCTGAAACAGAAGATCGACGTGCTGCAGGCGCAACGCCGCAAGGGTGCCGAGGTCTACCGTCGGCTCAAGGACGAACAGAAGGCCCCGGCACCGAGCACGCCGCAAACTGACAAGCCGTCGGAGCCGAACGCCGACTCGTAGGCGCCGGGCCCTCTCGGCGATCCACCACCAGCCCGCCGCCGCTTTGGTACCAAACGGCATGGCGCATGGGGCTGGTCACTCGCGACCGACCAGGCTGCTGCGTCGCAACAGCGGTTCAACCAATGGGGCCTGTATGAACAGGCTGAAGATCACCACCCCGAAGGCAATCGACTGGATCGTCCACCAGTAGGACAGTTCCAGCGGCAGCGAGAGACTGAGCGCAAGGACCACGGCACCGCGCAGACTGCCGGTGAACAGGACCTGTTGAAAGTCCATCGGGATGCGCTCCACCCACGGAAGGCGGTTGATCAACGGTGCCGTAGCGAATACCCCGACCGCGCGTGCTACCAGAATTGCGACGATGCCGATAAGCATGGCCAGCCAGCGCTCCTCGAACATCCCCAGGGTCACTGTGACACCCATCAGCAGGAATACCAGCGCCTCGGCCACGTAGACGTTGAAGCTCCAGAAGGTGTCGACGAAACTGCCGCGCTCGTCCTGGAAGTCATTGTGGATGACGCGTCCCATGATCAGCCCGGTCACCAGCACCGCCATGACCCCGGAGACCTGCAACACCTCGTTGGCGATCAGATAGGCGGTATAGGCCGAGATCAGGGTGACCAGCGCCTGCTGGATCGAGTCTTCGAACAGGCGCGACAGCAGCAGGAACCCGAGTCCGACCAATAGCCCGATGAATATCCCGCCGAAGAACACCGCGACAAACGCCACCGCGGCATCAGCGAACGAGATCTCCTCGGCTGGATGCATCGCGACATACAGGAAGATACCGAATATCACGATGGCGGTTGCGTCGTTGAACAGGTCTTCGCCTTCCATCAGTACACGCAGCCGACGTGGCACCCCGAGACGCGGGAAACGACTGGTGATCGGCGAGGCGTCGGTGGCGGCAAGCACCGCGCCGGTCAGCAGGGCGGCGATCCACGGGAAGCCTTCCGGGTGGCCAATACCGAGGTAGACGAGCAACGCCGTGATCGTGGTCGACAGCAGCAGCACCGGGATCGACAGCATCAGGATCACGAACAGATTGCGTCGCAGCAGCACGGCGTCGATCTTGAACGCCGCCTCGAACACCAGCAGCGGCAGGAAGACATAGTAGATGAGGTCGTGGAATGACTGGTAGCGGACACCGGTGTCGAGGTCGAGGGAGAGCAGTATCTCCGATCCAAGAAAACCGGTGAGCACCAGCAATGCGGCGAAGGGAATGCGCCAGCGTTCTGCCAGTGGACGCAGCATCAGCCCCAGGATCAGCATCCCGGCCAGCATCATGATGGTGTGACTGATCGGCAAGGTCGTCTAACCCTGTTGCGGCGATGTTGCCGCCGCACAGGCGTCGGCCCGCGCCTTCGGGGTCGGGTGCAGCTCATGCAGGCCTACCGACAGCCCGTTGTCCTGGACTATGCGTGCATGGCTGCGATTGAGCTCGCTGGGCGAACGCACCCCGCAGGCGTGGGCGATGATGCCGACCTCGTTGACCATGTTGCGTACATAGGCGGCGACGCGTCCGGCCTTTTCCGGCGGATACAGGCCGCGCTGCAGCTTGGGGTCATGCGTGGTGATGCCGGTGGGGCAGGTGTTCCTGTTGCACTGCAGCGCCTGTATGCAGCCGAGTGCAAACATGAAACCGCGTGCGCTGGTGACGAAATCCGCACCCATGCACAGTGCCCAGGCGACGTCCTCGGGGCTGATCAGTTTGCCAGAGGCGATGACCTTGATGCGCTCGCGCAGCCCGTATTCGAACAGTTTGTCGACCACCATCGGCAGGGCCTCGCGCAGCGGCAGTCCGACCGCATCGATCAGTGGCATCGGCGCCGCGCCGGTGCCACCTTCGGCACCGTCGACGACGATGAAGTCCGGCGCCGCGTCGGCCCCCCGGCGGCAGATCTCCATGAACAGGTCATCAAGCATGGCGGGCGAGCCGATCACGGTCTTGAAGCCGGTGGGTTTGCCGCCGACCTCGCGTACGCGGCCGATCATGTCGAGCAGGTCGCCGTTGTTGCGGATGTCGGGGTGACGGTTCGGACTGATCGCCGCCTCGCCGACCTTTACACCGCGGATCCGTGCCAGTTCTTCGGTGACTTTCGCCCCCGGCAATATGCCGCCCTTGCCCGGCTTGGCGCCCTGGCTCATCTTGACTTCGAACATCTTCACCTGCGGGTGGGCGGCGATCTCACGCAGGCGGTCGTCATTGAGATTGCCTTCGAGGTCGCGCACGCCGTTCTTCGCGGTACCGATCTGAAACACGATGTCACAGCCACCCTCCAGGTGATAGGGCGACAGCCCGCCCTCACCGGTGTTAAGCCAGCAGCCGGCCTTGCGAGCCCCGTTGGACAGCGCCTGTACCGCCGGTTTGGAGATGGCGCCGTAGCTCATGCCCGAGATGTTGAACAGCGATGCCGTCGTGTAGGGGGTGCGGCAGCCCGGTCCGATGGTCACCGGCTGCGGTGGCACGGCATCTTCGCCCAGTGTCGGAAACGGGCAGTTGACGAACAGCACGGTGCCCGGGCGGCGAAGGTCGCGTGTCGAACCGAAGGCCACCGTGTTGTTGACGTCCTTGGCGGCACGATAGACCCAGGAGCGTTCGGCACGGTTGAACGGCAGTTCCTCGCGGTCCATGGCGAAAAAGTACTGGCGGAAGAACTCGCCCAGGTGCTCGAAGAAGTAGCGGAAGCGCCCGATGACCGGGTAGTTCCGGCGAATGGCATGGCGTGTCTGGGTGACATCGAGGATATACGCGACCACCGCCCACAGCACGATTGCCCCGATCACGAGGATGAACGCGGCGGCGAACAACTCCAGGCTGGTGATCAGGAAGTTGCCGAATCGTTCCGACATGTTCTGCATCGCTCGTCATCCCATGGTGGCATTGGCCGCGGATCGGGGGGCGTCACAGCGGCGGATGTCACCACAGGCTGTGCTTCACGACATAAATCATAGTCGGCCGCAGGCGGCATGAACTTGAAAGGGATGCGGGTGGTGGCGCGGCCTGGTCTTCAGTTGTCGGGTTGCGGCATGTCGGCCTTCCCTGAATGCCGCACGCCTGCCAGTTTGCTGCGGGTCATGAACAGGCGGTACAGCAGGGGGACGACGATCAACGTGAGGATGGTCGAGAACGCCAGTCCCCAGACGATCGCGGTGGCTACCGGACCCCACACCAGCGACTTGCCACCAAGCCCGGTGGCCAGTGAGAACAGCCCGGCGATCGTGGTCAGCGAGGTGATCAGGATGGGGATCACGCGGCGACGCGCGGCGTAGATCGTTGCATGCAGCACCGTCATGCCGGCGGCCAGGCGCTGGTTGCCTGCCGAGATCAGCACGATCGCGGCGTTCACCGCGATACCGGCCAGGGCGACCACGCCGTACAGGCTGTACAGGCTCAACGGGTTGCCGGAGACCAGGAGACCGTAGGTGACACCAGTGAACGCCATGATGATGGTCGACAGGATCATGAACGGCTGCCAGTAGCTCTGAAACTGTGTGCCCAGGATCGCGTACATCACACCGATGCCGAACACGAACAGGATCACGATCGCGTCCAGGCTCTCCTTGATGTCGTCGAGTTCACCGGAGAAATCGAGGTCGATCGCGGGGTATTGCGCTCGGTGGTTTTCCCAGCCCTCGAGCACCCGGGTATTCGCGGTCACGGTGTCGATCTGCGTCTCGTCAATGTCCGCCTCGACCGTGATTGCGCGGCGGAAGTTGTAGTGGCGGATATTGCCCAGACCCTGCTTGCGGCTGACCTTGGCGAGATCGGCGAGGGCAATGCTGCCACCGTCGTGCAGCGGCATACGGAACTGCAGGATGTCGGCGATATCCTGGTAGTTGGCGTCGGCCGCCTGCACCCGCACCTCGAGTTTCTCGCCGGCGTCACGCATGTCGGCGACCACCAGGCCGTCGACCAGCAGCAACAGGGTGCGACCGATCTCGCCGGGATGCAGCCCGGCACGTGTGATTGCGTCGGTGTCGAACGCCAATACCAGTTCTGAACGGCCCTTGTCGGCGTCATCCTCTATGTCTTTCAGTCCCGCAACGCCACGCATGATCTCCTTGAGCTGATCGGCGGCGGCGCGGATCTCGGCGTAGGCGTCACCACGCACCTTGATACTGATCGGCTTGGCGGTCGGTGGTCCGCCGGTCAGCCGCAGGAAAGAGACACGCAGCGGGCCGGGTACGGCGAGCACGCGACTGCGGATGCTCTCCATCATCTCCTCGACCGAGCGCAGACCGGGTGTCTGCGGGTTGAGGCCGACCAGGATCTGCCCGAGGTGGTCGCCGAGGCGTTGCTCGGTCTCGGTAAACATGCTGCCGGCATAGCTGAGGATCGCACGCACCTCACCGTCACGCGCGTCAGCGCGTGCGATGCGCTCGACCTCCTGGACCTTCGCCAGGGTCAACGGCAGAGGTGTCTCGGGCGGCATTTCCACGTTCACGTAATACAGCCGGATGGTGTCGGCGGCAAAAAAATCCATGCGTACCAGGCCCGCCGCCAGGGTGCCGACGGCGCCAACGAACAGCCCGACCACCACTGCCAGGGTGAGCCAGCGGTGGCGCAGTGCCTTGACCAGCAGACGGACATAGCGCACCTGGATCCAATGTGTCATGCGCTCGCGGTGGCGCTGTACACGCGAGGGGTTCCTGAAGCCGACGTCAAGGGCCACGATGTGAGTCGGCAGCATCCAGAACGCCTCGAGCAGCGACAGGCTAAGGGCGAGGATCACGACGGTAGGCACCACGCGCATGAAATCGCCGAGGATGCCGGGCAACAGGATCAACGGGCCGAATGCCGCGATCGTCGTGAGTACTGCCGCGGTGACCGGCGCGGCGACCTCGCGCAGGGCCGCAATCGCGGCAGTCATCGCGTCCGCGCCGTGGCGCAGGCGATAGTAGATGCCCTCGACCACCACGACGGCGTCGTCGACCAGCATCCCGAGCACGATCACCACGCCGAGCAGCACCATCACGTTGAGCGTCTCGCCGGTGCCTGACAGCACCCAGAAGGTGCCGGCGAGGACGAACGGGATGCCAATCGACGTCAACAGGGCGATCCGCGAGCCGAGAAACAGCCAGGTCACCACCAGCACCAGCGCCAGTCCGATGAGTGCGTTGTTCTGCATCAGGCGGATCGCGTTGCGGGTCGTCAGCGTCTGGTCGTCGATAAGCACCAGTTCGACGCCGGTGGCGTCCACATAGGAGTTGCGCTGTGCCAGGTAGACTTTGAGACGTTCGACCAGGTCGATGGTGTTGACGTCGGCCTGCTTGACCACCGCCAGCAGGACCGCAGGCCGGTCATCGTATGTGGTCAACTGGCCCGGGTCGGCACGTGCCCGCTCGATGCGAGCGACATCGCCGAGAGTGATCTCACTGCTGGCACCGACGATCGTGCGTGTGGCCAGGCCGTTGGGGTCGGCGTCCGACCCCACCAGGCGGATCAGCCAGTTCTGGCTGCCAAGGCGCGCATCACCGGCGGCGACATCTTGAAAGAAGGCCGACACGGTATCGGCGACCTGTCCCGGTGTCAGGCGCAGATTTTCCAGCGCGTTCGGCGCGAATCGCACCTGCAGTTCAGGGTCAGGCAGCCCGATCGCATCGACGCGATCGACACCGTCGAGGCGTTCCAGCGCCTCGCGCACGTTGCGCGCCTGACGCCGCAGGTTTTCGTCCATGCCCTGGCCGACCACGGCAATGGTCGCGGAAGGGAAGCCGTTCGCGCTGGTGATCTCGAGGATCTCCGAGTCCTCGGCGGCGTCCGGCAATTCGTCCTGCTTGTTCTGGATCTCGCGGCGCAGATCGGAGATGCGCTTGTCGAACGTGCGCTCGTCGATGTCCTCGAAGCGCACCAGCACGCTGGAGACCGATTCGCGGCTGTTGGACGACATGAACTTGACGTCCTGCACCTTGCGCAGCGCATCCTCGATCGGGTCGGTAACCTTTTTCTCGACGTCGCTGGCGGAGGCGCCGGGCAGTACCGTGGTGATGATGATCCAGTTGAAGTTGATCGTCGGGTCCTGCTGTCGCGGCAACGCCAGGTACGACAGGATGCCCACGACCATCACCAGCACGAAGGTCAGATTGGCCAGCACATGGTTGCGCAGCAGCGAACGGTAGAACGACACTAAGACTTATCCCCGGCGATGGCGGGTTGCACCTCGTCACCGTCCGACAGGCGCTGCCGGCCATCGGTGATCAGCAGGGACTCGGGGTCCAGCGTCACCCGCGCCGGGCGCCCGTCCTCGGCATCGGGCAGGGCGACGAACCTGGCCCGGTCTGCCTCCAGCAGAAACAGGCCGACGCTGCCGTTGCGCCGTACCAGGTAGTCGGCTGGCAGCAACTCACGCCGGCCGGTCCAGAGGATGCGACCGGCGGTGCCGGCGATCGCGCTGTCGGCGGTAAATGCCAGACGCGCCTCGAGGGTTCGGGCGGTGGTGTCTGCCAGCGGGAGCAGCGTGCGCACGGTTACCGGGTAGCGGTCGCCGTTGGCGTCGAAAAATATCGATTCGGCCGCCTGCAGGCCGGCGATCTGTTCGTGGCGCAGGGCCGCGCTGACTTCCTGCCCCGTCGCTTCGAGCAGACCGACAATGATGGTGCCGCGATTGGCGAACCCGCCGGTGCTGGCAAGGCGTTCGGTCACAACGGCATCGAAAGGTGCCTTTATCTCGCAATGACCTGCATCGATCGCTGCCTGTCGTACCACCTCTTCGGCCGCCTGCCTGTCGGCCTCGGTGACCGCCAGGTCGGTGCGCCGCTGGTCCACCAGTTCCTCGCTGATGCTCTTGTTCCTGCCCAGGTTGCGTGCGCGGGTGAGCTGTTCTGCTGCGAACTGCTGCTGGGCCTTCGCACGGTCGAGCGCGGCACGCGCAGCCGCCAGCACCGATTCACTGTGGCGGCAATCGAGGCGGACGAGCACCTGACCGCTCACCACCCGGTCGCCAACCTCCACTTTGACCTCGAGGATGCGCGCGTCGATCTCGGCGGCGAGACGCGGCGTGTTGTGTGGCATCACTGTCGCCGGGGCACTGTATGTCGGCACCTGCAGCAGATCGGCCAGGCGTGTGGTGCGAACCGGAACCGGTTCGGCCAATGCCTCATGCACCCCTGCCAGGGCGAACAGCAGCGTGCCGATGGCGAGCGCGTGGCCGAGCCGCCCGTGAGACCTATAACATGTGTTGTTTCGTGGGGTAACCTGCATCGGTGTAGCATACGACGAAATCGACTTATCGGATGTCCAGGGCCGGTTGCCTGCTTTGGTCGATTTCGTGCAGTAGGGCACAAGGATCTGAAACTTAAAGGGAGTTATTGATGACGACAGCGCTCAGCTTCGAAGAAACCGGACGGATTCTCGATGCGTTCAAGATCCCGTCTGCGCCGGCGGTGTTCATGGAATTGCACGAGTTGATGCAGAAAGACGAGCCCGATATCGACGATGTGGCCGATACCATTGCGAAGGACGTCGGTCTCGCGGCGCTGGTGATCAAGACCGTCAACTCACCGTTTTTCGGTCTTCGTGCCAATGTGACCTCGATACGCCAGGCGACCACGCTGCTGGGACTGCTGAACATCGGCAACATTGTTGCGGGTCTGGCGCTGCGCCGGGCGATGGAGGAAGCAGGCGGTCCTGCGCCTGAACACTACTGGGAGTCGCCGGCAAACGTCGGCATGGTCGCGGCCAGGCTGACCCGGCGTTTCGTCGGTGCACCTCCGGACCAGGCCTACATGCTGGGCCTGTTTCACAATGTTGGCGTGCCGTTGATGATGCAGCGTTTCGGCGACTATGCCGCGACCACCCTTGAGGCCGAGAGTGCAGGACTCGACCCGACCGGGGTCGAGGATGCCAAATACCAGACCAACCACGCGGTCGTGGGCTATTTCGTTTCACGAACCTGGGGGCTCCCGGAACACATCGGTGAACTCATCCGGCAACATCACGATGTGGAAGAGGTGTTGTCGGCGAATGGTGGCCAGCTGTCGCGGGAAGGCGTCCTGCTGGCCGTGTTGAAGATGGCGGAGCATATCGATCAGTGCTATTGGGGCAGGCCCGACGACGCGGAATGGCAGCGCTGCGGCAGTGCCGTGCTGGGCTATCTGGGGATCAGCGACAATGACTTCCAGGACACCGTCGAGGACATGATCGACATGCTGACCCAAAGCTGAATCCCATCCCGTCGCCTGTTCGTGCTGGCATATACTTTGTGCAGCGGGACTTACAGGGGATGGCGATGAGATTGTTTGCGATCCTGGCGATTTCGATGCTCGTATTGGCTGCCTGCAGCAAGAGCGTGGCGGTGCGCGACGCAGTCGGTCGGCAATCCCGGCAGCTCCAGGGTGCCGACCTGGTCGTCAACAGCCCGCTGCCGGTGATGGCGGGCAAGGCGCGTATCTTCGTGCAGGACGGCAGTGTTTCGGGTGGGGACGGGGGCTTTTTCAGTCGCAGTTACGATCAGTACCGGCCGCATTGCGCGTTCGAGATCCGGTCGGTGAGCCATAACGGGTTCACCATCCAGCCCGATACCTTCAAGATCACCCGTGTGCAGGGTTCGATGCAGCAGGTCGTGCAACGCCGCCCCGTGCAGCTTGCCGCACTGCATCTGGCCGGTGGCTTCGACGGCGGAATGGGCGGTGGCGCCTACCACGAGGGATACCATTTCTGGCTGGAATCGGACCGTCAGCCGGAGGTGATGCGCATGAGCTGCTATGGCGTCTATGCCCAGTTCCCCGATCTGCAACCACCGACCCTGCAGGAGGTTGCACAGGCGCTCGGCAGTGTGGCTGCGCTGCGCTACTGACGGCCTTACCCGTCTTGTGATTCGAGTAGCGCAGAGAACGCGCGCACCAGGTCGGCCTTGCTGATGATGCCGACCAGGTGATTTCCCTTGTCCATCACTGGCAGTGCACCAAAGCCGTGCCGGTTGATCAGCGCACAGGCGGTGCCGAGGTCGTCATAGGTATGGACCACGATCGGTGTGCGGCTCATCAGGTCGGACACGCAAAGGTTGTCGTCCAGCTGGTAATCGTGGGACAGATCCGGTGCCTCGTCGACCCAGTCGGGCCGTCGCAGATCGCGGTCGCTGAGTATGCCGACAAGTTGGGCGCCGTCGAGCACCGGCAGGTGACGGATGTGCGCCTCGCGCATGCGGAAAAAGGTCTCGCGAATCCCGTCTGCGGGTGCGGCCGTTACCACCTTGCGGGTCATGAATTCACTGACGCGCACGTCTCGTTCCTCCGGCGGGGTTCATAAGCAGTCAGCATCGTTCCAACGGTCCTGGCTGTCAGCCATGGCTGCTTCCCTCTCTCCCAACTCCCTCTCAGGGGGAGAGCGGGGAGCAGGCTTGCTTCACGGGGTTCACGCTAACGCGGCTTGCGCCGCGTACCAGAAGGCTTGCGCTTCACACCATGCGTCTGTTGCGTCCGGAAGCTGCCTTTGCCGTCGCCACGCGGCGACGGTGTCCTCGCCCCTTCCGGCCGGCCGCCGGTACCGGCAGGTTGAAAGCTCGGTACCAGGTGACGCTTGCCATTGCCGATCAGATCGGCCCGGCCCATCGCCTGCAGCGTCTCGCGCAGCAGTGGCCAGTTGTTCGGATCATGGTAACGCAGGAACGCCTTGTGGACGCGGCGCTGGCGCCGTCCCTTCGGCGAAAACACGGGCTCGGATGAGCGCGTTATCTTTTTCAGTGGATTGCGGCCGCTGTGCCACATGGCGGTCGCCATCGCCATCGGTGACGGCAGGAAGGCCTGCACCTGATCGGCACGGAAGCCGTTGGCCTTGAGCCACAGCGCAAGGTTCAGCATGTCCTCGTCGGTGGTGCCGGGGTGCGCCGCAATGAAATAGGGGATCAGGTATTGTTCCTTGCCGGCCTGCTTGGAAAACTTGTCGAACATCGCCTTGAAGCGGTCGTAAGTCCCCATGCCGGGTTTCATCATTTTCGATAGCGGTCCCTGCTCGGTGTGCTCGGGTGCAATCTTCAGGTAGCCACCGACGTGGTGGGTGACCAGTTCCCTGACGTATTCCGGCGTCTCCACCGCAATGTCATAGCGCAGGCCGGACGCGATGAACACGCGTTTGATGCCGGGCAAGGCCCGTGCCTTGCGATACAGGTGCACCAGCGGCATCTGGTCGGTCTTGAGGTTGTCACAGATCCCGGGATACACGCAGGAAAGGCGCCGGCAGCTGGATTCGATCTTGGGGTCCCTGCAGTGCAGCCGCCACATGTTTGCGGTCGGCCCGCCGAGGTCGGAGATCACACCGGTGAAGCCGGGCGTATGGTCCCGGATGTTCTCGATCTCGCGCAGGATGCTGTGTTCCGAGCGGTTCTGGATGATCCGGCCTTCGTGCTCGGTGATCGAGCAGAACGAGCAGCCGCCGAAACAGCCGCGCATGATGTTGACCGAGAAGCGGATCATCTCGTACGCGGGGATGCGCGCATCGCCATAGGCCGGGTGTGGTATCCGCTGGTAGGGAAGCTCAAACACCTTGTCGAGTTCCGGGGTACGCAGCGGGATCGGCGGTGGATTGATCCACAGGTCGCGGTCGCCGTGGCGCTGCACCAGCGCGCGCGCATTGCCCGGGTTCGACTCGAGATGCAGTACGCGCGAGGCATGTGCGTAAAGTACTGGGTCGTCGCGCACCGCCTCGAATGCCGGCAGCCGCACCACTGTCTGGTGGCGATCCTGGCCTTTCGGGCGGGTGTGCAGCGTCACCACGGTGGGACCTGGTTCGACGATGGTATCAACCGCATCCTGTGGCGGTTGCGCCGCGTCCTGGCGCGTGGTGTCGAGATACGGGTCAGGGTGCGCCTCGATCCTGCCGGGGGCATCGATATGGCTGGAATCGATGACCGTCCAGTTCGCCGGCAACGCTCGTCGCGCAAACGCACTGCCTCGCAGGTCCGTGATGTCGGCGATCGCCTCGCCGCCGGCCAGGCGATGGCTCAGTTCGACGATTGCGCGTTCCGCGTTGCCAAACAGCAGCATGTCCGCCTTGGCGTCGATCAGTACGGAACGCCGCACCTTCTCCTGCCAATAGTCGAAATGCGCAATCCGCCTCAGGCTCGCCTCGATACCGCCAATCACGATCGGGACATCCTTGAACGCCTCGCGGCAACGCTGTGAATAGACGATCACGGCGCGGTCGGGTCTCTTGCCCCCTTCTGCATCTGGTGTGTAGGCGTCGTCGGATCGCAGGCGGCGTTCCGAGGTATAGCGGTTGACCATCGAATCCATGTTGCCGCCGGTGACACCGAAATACAGATTGGGCCGGCCTAGGCGTGCGAAGTCCTTAGCGCTGTCGAAATCCGGCTGCGCGATGATGCCGACGCGAAAGCCCTGTGCCTCGAGCACGCGACCGATCACCGCCATGCCGAAGCTGGGGTGATCGACGTAGGCGTCACCGGTGACGATGATGATGTCGCAGCTGTCCCAGCCGAGCAGGTCCATCTCGCCGCGCGACATCGGCAGGAAGGGCGCGGGACCGAACTTGTGCGCCCAGTGGCGGCGGTGACCGAAGAGATCGGTAGCAGGCGGCTGCATGAAAGAAATGGCTGATCGAGCGCAGAACGGATTTACCAATATAGCACCGCCTTGGCGGAGATTTCCTTTCCCCCCTCGACGGCAGGGGAATAGGGTGCGGTTGTGGTAGCCTTGAGTCGACTGCTGTCCTTCGGGGGGTGTCGAAAATGCGCCTGTCTACGGTCACTTTGATGTGTACAGGTGTGCTTTTTGCCTGTGGTGGACGCGACGACCATGATCATCCCCAACTCAAGTCAGGTGCAGACCTCTACAACCACCATTGCGCCGCGTGTCACCAGGGTTCGGGTGACGGTACTTTTCTCAAGGGTGTTCCACCGGTCAGGTACACCACGATGACCTATCGCCAGATGGTCAACTACATCCAGGGTCACGGACGTGCGGAGGATTCGCGGATGCCGACTTTCTCTGCAATGCCCAAGCATGAGGCCGAGGCAATTGCGATCTATGTCCGTCGTCAGCTCAATCTCAGGTAGAACGCCTAGGGAGCTGCGCCAATGAAACGCACATGCCTGGGTTCGATTTGGCTTTGGCTGCTGACAGTTGGCATCGCCCGTGCGGCCGACATGGAGCATTCAGATCCGGTGGCGCCGGTGATTCTCGGCGTCACTGGCATCCTGGTATTCGCCGTGATGGGCCGTTATGTCTCGCGCCGGTTCCATCAGCCCACGGTACTCGGTGAACTGATTGTCGGCATCGCGCTGGGCAATCTGGTCTATCTGCTCGGTGGCGACTTCATCCTGGCACTGCGCGAGGGTACAGGACTGTTCGATATCGTGGACCTGACCCTCGGCGGGCTTTCGCTCGACGAGGCGGCGCGGCAACGCATCGCCGATCCGCAAGTGGCGCAGAAGATGGTGGAGATCCTGGAGGGACCGCACGGTGGCCAACTTCTGGGCATCGCCCATACGATCGACATCTTTTCGCGCTATGGCGTGATATTCCTGCTGTTCCTGGTCGGTCTGGAGAGCAGTGTCGAGGAGATGCGCACGGCCGGTGTGCCGTCGCTGCGGGTTGCCATGGTGGGGATGTTCACCCCGTTCATCCTCGGCCTGATGGTGGCGTGGTTGGCCTCGCCAGATCATTCCCTCGGGGCCCTGCTGTTCATCGCAGCCACCCTCGGCGCCACCAGCGTCGGCATAACCGCGCGGGTGCTCAGTGAGCTCAACGTGCTGCATTCGCGCGAGGCCAGCATCATCCTCGGGGCAGCGATCTTCGACGACGTGCTGGGTCTGATCTCGCTCGCAATCGTTTCGGGAATCGTGGTCAGCGGCAGTCTGCAGGGCGATGTGATTGCGCAGATACTGGCGTTGTCTGCGCTGTTCGTCGTGGCGTCGCTGTATGGCGGTCCATTCATCCTGCGGGCGCTGATCCACTCCATGCGTGACATGGAGTTCGCCGAGGCCAAGATCTTTGTCAGCTTCATCTTTGTGATGGGTCTGTCGTGGTTCGCTGACCTGGTGGGGCTTGCAACCATCATCGGTGCATTTGCTGCCGGGCTGATCATGAATGACTGTTACTTCCGTGACTGGGAAAAGGACTGTGTGAAGAGTGCGGTCACGATCAAGAGCCTGATGGCGCCGCTCGAGGCCATTCTGGTGCCGATCTTCTTCGTCCTGATCGGAATGCAGGTCAAGCTCGAGAGCTTCCTCAGTGTGGACGTGATCGTGTTCGCCAGCGGACTGACGGTGGCCGCGATCATCGGCAAACTGGCCAGCGGCTATTTTGCCGGGCGCGGCCTGAACCACCTGGCGATCGGGCTCGGTATGATGCCGCGTGGTGAGGTGGGACTGATTTTCGCCAGCATCGGCAAGGCGCTTGGGGTGATCAACAGCCAGTTGTTTTCGTCCATTGTGCTGATGGTGGTGATCACCACGGTGATTGCACCTTCTCTGTTGAAGTACGCATTGCGCCGCGGGGTCTGCGAGAATGGACTCAGCGAAGCGGAGACAAGGCAGTGATCATGAAATGGCGGGGAGTTGTGCTGATTGCGGTGTCGGCGCTCGGCGTGGCCTGCACCCAGGAGACCCAGAACAAGCTCGGCCGGGCGATCCAGAACTGGACCGGCACCAATGGCGTACTGGAGATCTACTCGGGTGACACGCTGGTTCGCCGCTTCATCGAGGTCGACAAGCTGAGTACGGCCGTTGCCACCCAGGGCAACGAGCCGCGCCCGTATCGTTTCGGTTATGGCGTGTTCGACGAGAACCTGAACATGCAGAAAGACCCGGGTGAGAAAAAGGTCTATTTCGAGTTCAGTGATTACTCGACACCGTACGTGTTCTTCGAACACCCGCACTGAGCCCGGCGTTGATCATGCCGCGGTCAGCGGCACTCGCTGTTGGCCAGGCTGCAGGCGTGGCGCAACAGCAGATAGCCGGCCAGGCCGGATATCAGCGAGCCGAGCATGATCCCGATGCGCTCGTCGAACATCACCTGGCCCGCGTTCTCGAAGGCGAGGCTGCCGATGAACAGGCTCATGGTGAATCCCACACCGCACAGCAGTGCGATGCCATACAGACCCAGCCAGCCGCTGCCGCGCGGCAGACTCGCAAAACCCAGCCTGACCGCAGCCCAGCAGAACACGAACACCCCCACCTGTTTGCCGACGAAAAGACCGGCCATGACCCCCAGCGGAACCGGGTGCAGCACGTATTCCAGTGTCACACCATGTAGATCGATGCCCGCATTGGCGAACGCGAATATCGGCAATATCACGAATGCAACGACCGGGTGCAGATCGTGTTCGAGGGCACGCAGCGGTGAGTGATTGGGTCGTTCGGGGTGGCGCATCGGGATGAATATCGCCAGCACGACCCCCGCCAGCGTCGCGTGAACGCCGGATTTCAGTACCGCAATCCACAAAACGATGCCGACGAAGACATAGGGCACCAGCGCGGTCACATTCCGCCGGTTCAACATGAACAGGAAGGCGATGCTCACGGCTGCGATGGTCAGGGCCGTCGTCGAGAGTCCGTCCGTGTAGAACAGCGCGATGATGATGATGGCGCCGATGTCGTCAAAGATCGCCAGCGAAACCAGGAATACCTTCAGCGACGTCGGTACCCTGCTGCCGAGCAACGTGAGGATGCCTAGTGCAAAAGCAATGTCGGTAGCGGCAGGGATCGCCCAGCCGGCCAGCGCGACCTCGTCGCCCCAGTTGATGTAGGCATAGATGACGGCGGGCAATGCCATTCCGCCGATAGCGCCGACTGCCGGGAGCAGAATGCTTCCGGATTTCGACAGTTCGCCCTCGATCAGTTCTCGTTTGAGCTCCAGGCCGACGAGAAAGAAGAAGATCGCCATCAGCCCGTCGTTCACCCACATCAGCAGGGGTTTGGCGATTTGCAGTGGGCCGACCCGTATCTCGACCGGCATATCGAACAGCCAGGCATAAATACCTGCGGCCGGCGAGTTTGCGAGCAGCATTGCGGCGACGGCCGCCAGCACCAGCAGGATGCCGCCAGCGGACTCGAGGCGAAGGAAGTCGTTGAGGCTTTTCAGCATGCCGTGTCTGTTTCCCTTGTTCGGTTGGCCAGCGAATGTTCGCAAATTGAGCGCGCGCTTGCAGCCACTTCAGATCGGGTTTCTTGAAGTTGCCCGCGATCACGCAGGCCGGGCGGCCCGCGACACCCGGGCATAAGCGATTGGAAAACCGGAAAAAATAGCGACTGGCCGGGCGTGCGAGCGTATAATCCGCGCCCCGCTATGCTTATATAGCCTCCGCAACCCCCATTGGTCCTGTCATGTCTGAACAAACTACCGACTTTGCCTCGCTGGGTCTGCCCGGCCCGCTGCTCGCCGTATTGGCGGAGGTCGGCTACGAGACGCCGTCGCCGATCCAGGCGCAGGCCATCCCGCTGCTGCTCGGCGGCAGTGACCTGATCGGTCAGGCGCAGACCGGCACCGGCAAGACTGCCGCGTTTGCGCTGCCGCTACTGGCGCGCATCGATCCGGCGGCCAACCATCCGCAGCTGCTGGTGCTGGCGCCGACCCGCGAACTGGCGCTGCAGGTCGCCGAGGCGATGCAGACCTATGCGCGCTTCCTGCCCGGGTTTCACGTGCTGCCGATCTATGGCGGGCAGGGTATGGGTCTGCAACTCAACCAGCTGCGCCGCGGCGTCCAGGTGGTGGTCGGAACGCCGGGCCGCATCATGGACCATATGCGCCGCGGCACCCTGGATATCTCGCGCCTGCAGGCACTGGTGCTGGACGAGGCCGACGAGATGTTGCGCATGGGTTTCATCGATGACGTCGAATGGATCCTGCAGCACACCCCGCCGCAGCGACAGATCGCGTTGTTCTCCGCCACCATGCCGGCCGAGATCCGCAAGGTCGCCGAGCGTCACCTGCGCGACCCGCAACATGTCAGGATCGCGTCGCGCACCACGACCGCGGAGAACATCCGCCAGCGCTACTGGCCGATCGGAGGGTTGCACAAGCTCGATGCCCTGACCCGGATGCTGGAGAACGAGACTTTCGACGGCGTGATCATCTTCGTACGCACCAAGACCGCTACGGTGGAACTCGCCGAAAAACTCAGCGCGCGCGGATTTGCCGCCGAGGCGCTGAATGGTGACGTCCCGCAGGTGCAACGTGAGCGCACCGTGGACCGGCTGCGCGACGGCAAGACCGATATCCTGGTCGCCACCGACGTGGTGGCGCGCGGGCTGGACGTCAAACGTGTCAGCCATGTCATCAACTACGACATCCCGTACGACACCGAGTCCTATGTGCACCGTATCGGTCGCACCGGGCGTGCCGGCGCCGCCGGCGAGGCGATCCTGTTCGTCGCCCCGCGCGAACGGCGCATGTTGCGTTCGATCGAAAAGGCAACCGGGCAGCAGATCGAGCCGATGGACCTGCCGTCGGTGCACGATATCAACTCCAAGCGCACCGAACGTTTCAAGGCCAGCGTGCGCGAGACCATCGAGAGCCAGGACCTTGCGCTGTATTACCGGCTGGTCAGCGAACTCGAGCAGGAAGAGGACCTCGATGCGCTGCAGATCGCCGCTGCGCTGGCCAAGCTGGCGCAGGGCGACGTACCGTTGCTGCTCGATCCCAAGGCCGAGTCGGCGCGCCCGGCGCGACGCGATTTCGATTCCGCCGATCGTGACGACCGTGAGCGGCGGCCGGCCCGGCCGGAACGCCAGCGGCCGCAGAAGTCGCTGGAAACCCAGGCGCTGCCGCTGAAGGACTTTCCCGAGGTCGAGATGGCACGCTACCGCGTCGCGGTGGGTTATCAGCACGGCGTGAAGCCGGGCAACATCGTCGGCGCGATAGCAAACGAGGCAGACCTTGAGAGCCGCTACATCGGCCATATCGAGATCTTCGACGATTTCACCACGGTCGACCTGCCCGCCGGGATGCCGGCCGAGACGATGCGCGACCTGCAGAACACCTGGGTGTGCCAGCAGCGACTGGCGATCCAGCCGCTCAGTGAATTCGATCCGGCAAGTGCCGCACCCAGTGCAAAACGTCCGGCACGTGGCGGGGACAAGGGTGCTGCCCGGCCGCCGAAGCGGCCGCGCCGCGACGCCGCCCAGGGTGCGCCGGCGGAACGTCCGCCACATCGGTACGAAAAGTCAGCGCATGCGGGTGAGGCGCCGCGACCGGAGCGGACGCCCAAGCGTTTCGCGCAGGATCGCGAGGCCGGGCAGGTGCCGCCGCGCAAGCCGTTCGCGGCCAAGGGCCCGGCCAGGGAACGCGGGCATGCGGCGGGCGATGCCAGCATCAGCGATGACCGCAGGCCGGCGTACAAGTCGGGAGGCAAGGGTGCGGCCGCCAGGCCGGGGACGAAACCGGGTGGCGGTTATCCCAAGAAAAGGGGCAAGCCGGCGGGTGACAAGCCGCCGAAACCGCGCCTTTCGCTCAACAAGGGCCCCAAGGGCGACGCCTGACGGCCTCTCGTTTCAACGCCTTGCCAGGTAACTGTCAAGCGCGTTGGCAAAGGCCTGGCGGTCGGTTGGCGACAGTGGTGGCGGTCCGCCGCTGGTGAGGCCGCTGCTGCGCATCGTGTCCATGAAATCGCGCATCGTCAGGCGTTCGCGGATGTTGTCCGGCGTGAAACGTTCGCCGCGCGGACTGACCACCTCGGCCTGCTTGGCGATTGCATCGGCCGCCAGCGGGATATCCGATGTCACCACCAGGTCGCCCGGTTCTGCGCGACGCGCGATCTCGTTGTCTGCCACATCGAAACCTGCAGACACGGTCAACATGCGGATGTGGCGCGACCGCGGCACTTCGATCGACTGGTTGGCGACCAGTGTCAACTCGACCTG
>Ga0116162_10001061_pt1 | contig 18491 bp, 13 predicted proteins | sample AD_UKC105_MetaG_FD_89875 | JGI IMG/M metagenome (GOLD analysis project Ga0116162, IMG submission 89875) | Active sludge microbial communities of municipal wastewater-treating anaerobic digesters from Hong Kong - AD_UKC105_MetaG | ecosystem: Engineered > Bioreactor > Anaerobic > Digestate... | reverse complement strand
GCTCGATGTACGAGCCGGCGCTGAAGGTGGCGGAGGCGCTGAAGGCGGCGCGGGAGACGGTGGCGGGGTTTCTGGGGGGCGTGCCGGCGTCGGAGGTCTTGTTCACGTCGTGCGCGACGGAGAGCAACAACGCGGCGATTTTCGGGGTGGCGGCGGCGAATCCGGCGCGCAAGCATATCGTGACGAGCGCGGTGGAGCATCCGGCGGTGATGGAGGTGTGCCGGGAGATGCAGCGGCGCGGGTATGAGGTGACTTATCTGGGCGTGGACCGCCAGGGGCGGATTGCGATGGCGGACTACGTGCGGGCGCTGCGGCCGGACACGCTGCTGGTGACGCTGATGCATGCGAACAACGAGACGGGCGTGGTGTGGCCGGTGGGCGACTGGGCGCGGATCGCGAAGGAGACGGATCCGGGGATCGTGTTTCACACGGATGCGACGCAGACGGCGGGCAAGCTGCCGCTGGATCTGGCGGGGGAGCTGAAGCACGTGGATCTGCTGTCGTTTTCGGGGCACAAGATGCATGCGCCGAAGGGGGTGGGCGCGTTGTATGTACGCCGCGGAACGCCGCTGCGTCCCTACCTGCTGGGCGGCCATCAGGAAGGCGGGCGGCGCGGGGGCACGGAGAACGTGGCGTACATCGCGGGGCTGGCGCGGGCGTGCGAGCTGACGCTGGCGCATGCGCCGGACATGGCGCGGATCGCGAAGCTGCGCGACGGCTTGCAGACGGAGCTGGTGAATACGGTGCCGCATGTGGAGGTGAACGGGGCGGAGGCGGAGCGCACGCCGAACACGCTGAATCTGTCGTGCCACTACATCGAGGGCGAGGCGATCCTCTACGAGCTGAACAGTTACGGCATCTGCGCGAGCACGGGCAGCGCGTGCTCAAGCGGGTCGCTGGAGCCGAGCCACGTGCTGAAGGCGCTGGGGGTGCCGTTCACGGCGATGCACGGGTCGATCCGGCTGAGCTTCAGCGCCTACACGACGGAGGCGGAGGTGAAGCGCATCGCGGAGGTGTTCCCGAAGGTGGTGGCGGACCTGCGCCAGATGTCGCCGTACTGGGACCAGAAGCACAACCGGCCGCGCGAGAATATTTCCTTATGACGGGGGGCGGTTTCGGCGGCGGTTCCGCGAAGCGCGGACCTGATTCACCCACGGAGCAAGCCCGTGGGGGTCTGAGGCAAACGGGGATTGATTCACCCGTGGCGCGAGGCCGCGGGGGGCTGGATTTTCCATGGTGTGGAAAAAAGTTTTCCACGCTGTGGAAAACGGCGGTTGCGGCCGGGATGGCCGTGCTGGGGGCGGTGCAGGCGGGAGCGGAATCTCAACATGCTGCAATGCAAGGACTGACCCCTATGGCGATCGAGCGGCTGGGGGTGTGGTGCGAGTTCATGCCGTATGCGGAGGTGGCGGCGCATTTGCCGGCGCTGGCGGAATATGACTGTGATTTGATCCTGCACGTGGAGCGGGAGAGTTTCGGCGATCCGGATTTCCCGCGGCTGCTGCGGGCGGCGGAGAAGGCGGGGGTGGGGGTGGATGCGTGGCTCTTGCTGCCGTACGAGGAGCATTTGTACGTGGGGCAGGCGAGTGTGGCGGCGGTGCGGGGCCTGGCGCGGCAGGCGGCGGATTTCTTCGATCGGCACCGGCTGAAGGTGCGGGCGTTTGTGTTCGACTGCGAGCCGTCGCCGCTGCTGGGGGCGGAGCTGTTTGCGGCGGCGCGGCGCGGGAATCTGAAGGGGTTGGCGGCGATTGTGCGCCGGGAACTGGACGCGGAGGCGTTTGAGCGGGACACGGCGGAGATCAATGCGCTGGTCGCGGAGCTGCGGGGGCGGGGCTATGCGGTGGACGGGGCGGCGAACCGGGCGTTCCTGGATGCGCAGTCGCGGGGGAACGTGGCGCTGGAGGACGGATTGAATGCGCCGGTGAGCGCGGTGGGGTGGGACGCGCTGTCGTTCATTACGTACCGGTACCAGGCGAGCGCGCTGGACTATGTGGCGATGCTGAACCGGTATGCGACGCTGGGGCGGCGGCTGTACGGGGAGCGGGCGGCCATGGACGTGGGGTTGCTGGGCGACTACCACGCGATTCCGGAGAACGCGGAGCGGGCGGCGCTGTTCGGCGGGGAGGAGGAATTCATGGCCTATCTGCGGGGCATGCGCAGCGTGTACGATCTGGAGGAGGCGGTGGGGGTGGTGCTGGGCTGCGGGGTGCGGCGGATCAACCTGTATGCGCTGGACGGGGCGGCGACCTCGGTGGCGGGGCTGGAGAACTGGCTGAAGGCGGCGCGGCGGGCGAAGCCGCGGTCGTTCTGGGGCCGCTGGACGCCGGGGCGGTCGCTGGGATATGGTGCGGTCGGTGCGCTGACGGAGAAGAGTTTCCGCTGGCTGACCGGAGGATCGGAGAAGACGCATGGACAAATCGTGTTCCGGGAGCCGGCACCTGGTGCTGGCGAGCGCCAGCCCTAGGCGGCGCGGTTATCTGCATCAATTGGGGTACGACTTCGAGGCGGTGACGCCGCAGACGGAGGAAAAGCCGCGTGACGGGGAGGCGCCGGAGGGGTATGTCCTGCGCAATGCGCGGGAGAAGTCGGCGGACGTGGCGGGGAAGGTGCCGCCGCAGGCGGTGGTGGTGGCGGCGGACACGGTCGTGGTGCTGCGGGGGCGGATCATGGAGAAGCCGGCGGGCGCGGAGGGCGCGCGGGAAATGCTGCGGTCGCTGAGCGGGCAGGTGCACCAGGTCATCACGGGGGTCTGCGTGCGCGGGCGGGGGGCGGACGGGGCGGAGAAGGTCTGCTCGTTCGCGGTGACGACGGACGTGGAGTTCAAGGCGCTGCCGGACGAGGAGATCGAGGCGTACATCGCGAGCGGGGAGCCGATGGACAAGGCGGGGGCGTATGCGATCCAGGGGCGGGCGGCCTACATGATCCGGCGGATTTCGGGGTCCTACACGAACGTGGTGGGTCTGCCGCTGACGGAACTGGAGGAGACGCTGTCGCGGGAATTCGGCGTGAAGCCGACGTTCCACGGTCCGGCCGGCGCGTAGGCCTTCCACAAGGCCTGACCCCATGGGGGATCAGTTGGCGACGGGGCCTTCGGGGCCTTCGGGGGCGTCGGGGACGGCAGGGCCGGAGGGAGGCGGCGGCGGATCGGATGCCGGAACGGCGGGTGTGCGGTCGATCGGCGCGGGGGAGAGGTCAGGGGTTAGATCGGGTCGGAGGTCGGGGCGGGAGAGCGGGTTCGGAGGGGTGGCGCCGGGGGCGGCAGGGACGCCGGGGCGGGGCATGTCGAACTGAACGTCTTCGATGATCCAGGTCAGGCCGGTTTTACGGAATACCATGAGGGTGGCCTGGGGGGCCTTGGAGCCCTGGACCTGCACACCGACAAAGAGGAGACCGGGCTGGGTTTCGATGGCGCGGACGAAGGACCAGCGCGAGGGGAGGCCGGCTTTTTCCAGGAAGGCCTGGGCGCGGGTCAGAAATCCGAGGAGGGGGGTGCGGGCGCGGAATTCGGCGCTCATGCCGGCATAGGCCTGGTCCGGTTCGCCGGATTGAAACGACTGCCAGAAGCGGTCCACGAGGGCATTGACTTCGGGGGGCGGGGCGACGGTGGGGCCGACGCGGAGGACGGGGCGGCGGCTCATGAGTTCTTCGACCACGGCGGGGGAGATGAGCCAGTCGTCGCCGAGCTTGACGAGGCCGACGAGGAGGGGTTTTTCGCGGCCGGCGGCGGAGCGGCCTTCGATGCGGACGAGGTAGCCGGGGATGTCGTCGGGGGCGGGGGCGTAGCCGCGGATGCTCCAGGTCATGCCGGGGTAGTCGGCTTCTTCGAGAACCTGCATCAGGATGGCCCGGAGGCGGGCGGGATCGAGGTCATGGACCTGGATCTGGGCGGACAGTTCCTCGAGATCTTCGGCGGTGAGCCCGGGGTTGTTGGTTTTGAGGTCGTCGAGGCGGCGGTCGAGGAGGTATTGGCGCATGCCGCGGAGGTCATGGAGGGCGAGCGCGCCGGGCAGGTCGCCCTGGGCGAGGAGGGACAGATAGGATTCGACGAGGGAAGCGGCGGCGGGATCGGGGGGCTGGGGGGAGAAGACGGGGGGCAGATCGGCGCCGGGGTCGGCGAGGGCGGCCTGGCAGGACCAGGCGAGGCAGAGCAGGCAGAGGAGTTTTCTCATGGGCGGGGTCTCCGGGGCGTCGGCGGGGGTTGACATGCAGTGCCTTCATAATGCCGAACGGGGGCGGCAAGTCAAACGCGGGATGGCGGCGCGGAAAAGTTTTGCGCCGGGGGGAAGGGGGGGGCATAATGCGCGACGATTGAGGCAGCAGCGGGCGGAGACCGGAGAAAAGGGCGCAGCGGGACGTGAGTGATTTTTTGCAGTTCGAGGACGTGTCCAAGCACTACGGGACGGTGAAGGCGGTGGACCACGTGTCGCTGTCGGTGAGGCAGGGCGAATTCTTCTCGCTGCTGGGGCCGAGCGGCTGCGGCAAGACGACGCTGCTGCGGATCCTGGCGGGGTTTGAGCAGCCGGACACGGGCCGGGTGCTGCTGGGGGGCGAGGATGTGACGGACCTGCCGCCGTACGAGCGCAAGGTCAATACGATTTTCCAGAGCTATGCGCTGTTTCCGCACCTGTCGGTATGGGACAACATCGCGTTCGGGCTGAAGGTGGCGAAGCGGCCGAAGAAGGAGATCCAGGCGGAGGTCGAGGCGATGCTGGCGCTGATCCAGATGGAGGATCAGGCGTGGAAGAAGCCCGACCAGATTTCGGGGGGGCAGAAGCAGCGGGTGGCGATTGCGCGGGCGCTGGTGAACAAGCCGCGGGTGCTGCTGCTGGACGAGCCGCTGGCGGCGCTGGACCTGAAGCTGCGGCAGCGGATGCTGATCGAGCTGGATCTGATTCACGACGAGGTGGGCATCACGTTTCTGTATGTGACGCACGATCAGGGCGAGGCGATGAGCCTGTCGGACCGGATTGCGGTGATGCAGGCGGGGAAGATCGAGCAGCTGGGGACGCCGGCGGAGATCTACGAGGCGCCGCGGTCGAGTTTTGTGGCGGCGTTCATCGGGGACACGAATTTCTTCGACGGCGTGGTGGCGGAGCCGCTGGAGAAGCACACGGTGCTGGACGGGTTTCTGTCGGTGGCGGTGGACCGGGACTACAGCCGGCTGAAGATCGAGGATTTTCCGGACCTGGAGTGCTTCAACGACAAGCAGATCAAGCAGGGGGAGCACGTATTTCTGAGCATCCGGCCGGAGAAGTTCCGGATTTCGCGGGAGAAACCGGAGGCGCAAGCGCATTTGAACATCCTGGAGGGGGGGGTGGAGGATGTGATCTATCTGGGGTCGCAGACGAAGTACTGGGTGAGGGTGGGGGACTACCGGATCTCGGTGATCCGGCAGCACAGCCGTTATCTGCTGGACGAGAAGCCGATCCGGTGGAATGAGCGGGTGTGGCTGAGCTGGCATGCGGACGACGGGTTCATGCTGGAGAAGTACAGCGAGCAGGACGAGGCGCTGCTGCAGCCGCCGCCGGAGGAGGTGGGGGAGACATCGGAGCCGGGGGCGGACGCGCCATGAAGGCGGGGGCCCGGACGCGCCTGGCGGAGTGGCTGGTGACGCTGCCGTCGTTCGTGTGGCTGGGGGTGCTGTTCCTGGTGCCGACGGTGCTGGTGTTCGCGATCACGTTCAAGCCGGCGACGCCGTTCGGGGGCATCGGGGAGGGGTGGACGCTGGACACGCTGCGGACGCTGGGGAATCCGAACTATCCGGCGATCATCTGGCGGACGATCCGGCTGAGCATGCTGGCGACGGGGGGGTGCATCCTGCTGGCGACGCCGATGGCGTACTACATGGCGCGGGCGGGCGAAGCGTGGCGGCGATGGCTGCTGCTGCTGGTGGTGCTGCCGTTCTGGACGAGTTCGCTGGTGCGGATATTCGCGTGGAAGGTGCTGCTGCATCCGGAGGGGATGCTGAAGCAGGCGCTGGTATGGCTGGGGCTGGCGGGGCCGGACGCGATGCTGCTGTACAACGAGAACGCGGTGCTGCTGGTGATGGTCTATACCGAGCTGCCGTTCGCGATCCTGCCGATCTACGCCGCGGCGGAGAAGTTCGATTTCCGGCTGATCGAGGCGGCGAAGGACCTGGGGGCGTCGTCGTTCCGGGCGTTCCGGTCGGTGTTCCTGCCGGGGATCCGGGTGGGGCTGCTGACGGCGTTTCTGATGGTGTTCATTCCGTCGCTGGGGTCGTACGTGATTCCGGACATCGTGGGGGGGCCGACGAGCGAGATGGTGGGCAACAAGATCGCGCAGCGGACGTTCGTGGACCGGAACCTGCCGCACGCGGCGGGGCTGTCGGCGATCCTGGCGGTGGCGGTGCTGGCGCCGCTGCTGGCGATTGCGAGTCTGCGGCGGCGGGAGAGTCCGCGGGACACGCTGCGGGAGGAGGGCGTATGAAGCCCAGCCGCCTGCCGCTGGTGGTGACGTGGGCCGTGCTGCTCTTCTTCTACCTGCCGATCGCGATCCTGGTGATCCAGTCGTTCAACTCGGCGCGGTTCGGGGGTTCGTGGGAGACGACGTCGCTGAAATGGTACCGTCAGCTGATGAACGAGCCGAGCATCTGGCATGCGCTGACCAACACGCTGATCATCGCGGGGACGGCGACGCTGGCGTCGATGGTGCTGGGGACGTCGGCGGCGTTTGCGCTGCACCGCTACGGGGGGAGCCGGCTGCAGAAGCTGCACTACAGCCTGATCTACATGCCGCTGGTGCTGCCGGAAATCCTGATGGGGCTGAGCCTGCTGCTGTTCTTCGTGGCGGTCAACGTGCAGCTGGGGCTGGCGACGATTTTCATCGCGCATGTGACGTTCTGCCTGTCGTACGTGGCGATGACGGTGCTGGCGCGGCTGCAGGACTTCGATTTCGCGATCATCGAGGCGGCGCAGGATCTGGGGGCGGGCTGGTGGACGACGCTGTGGAAGGTGCTGGTGCCGATGCTGGCGCCGGGCATCCTGGCGGGCGGACTGCTGGCGTTCACGCTGTCCATTGACGACTTCGTGATTTCGTTTTTCGTGGCGGGGCCGGGGTCCACCACGCTGCCGATCAAGATCTACAGCATGATCAAGTACGGATCGCCGCCGCTGATCAACGCGCTGTCCACGCTGCTGCTGCTGGTGACGTTCGCCAGCGTGGCGGCGAGCCAGCACCTGACCCGGAAGGACCGGGCCGCGGCGGCCTGACACCTGTTTGAAAACAAGCCAACGAGGAGAAAACCGCATGAAGAAGGCGATAGGAAAGAGTCTGGGGACGGGGCTGCTGCTGGCGGTGCTGGCGGCGGGCTGCGGGCCGAAGAAACCGGTGCTGCACATCTACACGTGGTCGGACTACGTGAAGCCGGAGCTGGTGACGCGGTTCGAGCAGGAGAACGGCTGCCGGGTGGTGATCGACACGTTCGATTCCAACGAGGCGATGTATGCCAAGCTGAAGGCGGGGGCGACGGGCTACGATCTGCTGTTTCCGAGCAGCTACATGGTGAAGATCATGAACGAGCAGGGGATGCTGCAGAAGCTGAATCCCGAATGGCTGCCGAACCGGAAGAACATCGATCCGGCCTATCTGGCGATGGCGGTGGACAAGGAGATGGAGCACAGCGTGCCCTACACGGCGACGATCACCTGCCTGGGGTATCTGGGCAGCCGGGTGGAGAATCCGGAGCCGACGTGGGCGATGCTGGACCGCGAAGACCTGAAGGGGCGCATGACGATGCTGAACGACTACCGCGAGACGATCGGGTCGGCGCTGAAATTCCTGGGCTACAGCCTGAACACGCTGGACGATGCGCAGCTGGCGGAGGCGAAGGCGGTTGTGCTGCGCTGGAAGAAGAACCTGGCGAAGTTCGAGAACGAGCAGTACAAGACCGGTCTGGCCTCGGGCGAATTCCTGCTGACCCACGGCTACAGCGGGGATCTGATGCTGGTGCAGAGCGAGAACGAGGACATCGAGATCGTGGTGCCGCGGGAAGGCACGGCGCTGAGCTTCGACGACATGGTGATTCCCGCGACGGCCCAGCAGACCGAGCTGGCGCACCGGTTCATCAACTTCATTCTCGATCCGCAGGTGGCGGCGGAGCTGACGGAGTACATCTATTTCCTGTGTCCGAACGAGCCGAGCTACGCGCTGCTGGGCGACGAGATCCGGGAGGACCCGATCCTGTTCCCGCCGCCGGAGGTGGTGGCAAAGCTGGAAATGATCCAGGACCTGGGCGAGGGCAACGTGAAATACACCCAGCTCTGGGACGAGATCAAGGCCGGCGAATAGGTCGGCCTGGAGCTCGATTTCGACCCGGCCAGCGGCGGCCCGGATATCCGGGCCGCCGCTTTCTGCCGCCGCTCCATCTGCTGGAATCGCCTGGCTCGGGGGGGGCGCTCGGCCCGGAAGCGGACCGGAAGGGCCGGAGGGTGGAACTCCCCCCGGATCCATTCATCAGGGTTGTTCACCAACCGGGTGCAGACCCGCTGGACTGGGTCAAGTCGGGGGCTGAAACCGGAGGAGAACCCGCAGGGGTTCGAAGGGTTTTCCGAGGGTTGGCAACCGGAAAAGGCAGAATCGGCAACACCCCCGGCAGAAGGGGGCATAATTCCTTCCTCCTCAAGGGGATTCGGTCTTCAAAACCACATATGCTTGTCCTATTGACAATTAACAACAACTATATATTGTAGTGAGGTATAAAATTTGTCGATTAGGGGGAGTTGGGGTTGTCGGAGGTGGGGGAATGGCCTTGAATGCCTTCAAACGGTGCGGGACCGGTTTGGTCTTGTACCGTTCGATTTTCTGAATGGACCCGACCCGGAAAGGAAGGCAGGCGATGAACAAGGTGGCGGCAGTGGCATTCGACGGGTTTCGCAAGCGCGACGGGCTGGTGGTTCCGTTCAGCCGGGAAAAGATCATTCAGGCCATTTACCGGGCGGCGGACGAGGTGAGGCGTCGCGACCACGTGGAGGTGGGCGACGCGATGCCGGAGCAGATGGCGGACCTGGTGATTCAGCAGCTGACCGATCCGCGCAGCGAATATCATGTATCGGCGGACGAGCAGGGCCGGCGGATTCCGCACATCGAGGACATGCAGGATCTGATCGAGATCGTGCTGGCGGAGCAGGGGTATGCGCCGATCGTGGCGGCGTACAAGCGGTTCCGGAAGCACCGGCAGCTGGCGCGGGAACGGATCCGGGTGCGCAACGCGCAGCGGTCGTCGGGGGACGGCAAGCCGGTGGATCTGACAGACGCGAGCATGCTGATGGTGGAATCGGTGGCGCGGGGCAGCACGCTGCCGTGGGACCGCAAGGAGCTGATTGACACGCTGGTGCAGCACACGGACCTGAACGGGGAGGTGGCGCTGAACATTGCCAAGACGGTGGAAAACCAGGTGATCGCCAGCGGCATGCGCAGCGTGGACAGCACGCTGATCCGCGAGCTGCTGAACAACGAGCTGGCGCAGCGCGGCTACCGCCACCAGCTGCGGGACCTGTCGGTGTACGGGGTGTCGCGACAGTTTGTGGACCGGCTGATGTACGCGAAGAGCCTGGAAAACAGCAACATCGTCAACAACAACCCGGAGGCGGTGCAGCTGGGCATCGCGGAGCTGGTGCTGAAGCAGTGGGCGCTGGACACGATCTTTTCATCCGATCTGAAGCACGCGCACAACACGGGGGCGATCCATCTGCACGACCTGGGCTATCCGCACCGGGTGTACTGCTCGTCGCATTCGGTGGAATACGTGAAGAAGTACGGATTGACGGGGCTGAACAACCTGAACAACGACAGCGCGCCGGCGTCGAGCGCGCACGTGCTGACGGGACATCTGAACACGTTTCTGTCGTCCATGCAGGCGAACTACGCGGGGGCGCTGGGGCTGGCGTACATCAACATCATGTTCGCGCCGTATTTGCGCGGAAAGAGCCAAAAGGAAATCCGCCAGATCGCCCAGGGGCTGATTTTCGGCGGGGCGCAGAACGCGTTTTCGCGCGGCGGGCAGACGATATTCCTGGATTTCAACATCCACACGGGGGTGCCGGGCTATCTGAAGACAGTGCCGGCCGTCGGTCCGGGCGGGCGCTACCTGCTGCGGCGGGAGGATGGGGAAGCGGTCCGGCTGGAGGAAGTGACCCGGCCGGAGAAGGACGCCCACGGCAACCGGATGATGGAGTTGTTTGTGACGGAGGCGGACGGGTCGCGCCGCTGCGTGCTGCGCGAGGTGGCCGACGAGAAGCACGGGCAGGTGTACGACCGGGACGTGGAGAAGGATCTGGCGGCGCGCGGCGAACGGATCCTGACCTACGGCGATTTCGAGGAAGAGGCGCGCGAGCTGACCCGGGCGCTGCTGGACGTCTGGGAGGAGGGCGACGCCAACGGGCATGTCTTCGAGTTTCCGAAGTGCGACTTCCACGTCAGCGCCGAGACGTTCACGGATCCGGCGCAGATGGCGATCTATGAGCGCGCCTGCGAGGTGGCCAGCCGCAACGGGTCGGTTTACTTCATCTTCGACCGCGACGAGGTGACGCTGTCGGCGTGCTGCCGGCTGCGGACGACGATCCAGGACAACTACATGCTGCGGCATCCGGAGAGCATGCGGTTCTGCGGGTTCCAGAACGTGACGATCAACATTCCCCAGTGCCTGTACCGGGCGGCTCGCGCCGGGCAGCGCACGTACGACGGATTGGTTGCCGAGATCGACAAGATGATGGACCTGGCGGTGAAGGCGCACGAGCAGAAGCGCACCCGCATAGCGGAAATGATCAGCGCGCCGGGCTTTCCGCTGTGGCAGATCGGCAAGACGGCCTGCGACGGCCGGCCGTACGTCGAACTCGACAAGGCCACCTACATCATCGGACTGATCGGGGTGAATGACGCGATTCAGTTCCTGACCGGCAAGGAATTCCACGAGGACGAGGCGGCGATGCGCCTGGGGGAGAAGCTGATCGCGCACATGTTCCTCCGGTGCAAAAAGCTGTCGGTGAAGCACAAGATGAAGCTGACGCTGGAGGAGTCGCCGGCGGAGAGCGCGGCGCGGCGGCTGGCGAAGGCGGACCTGGTGTACTACCGCGACGAGGCGCTGCAGGTGTACAAGGGCGGAAGCGAAGACGTGGCGTACTATACCAACAGCATCCATCTGTCGGCGGAAGCGCCGGTCTCGCTGGTGGAGCGCATCCGGCAGCAGGCGAAGTTCCACAGCCTGATCGAGAGCGGGGCCATCACGCACGCGTTCATCGGCGAGGAGCGGCCGTCGCCGGGGGCGATCGAGGCCCTGATGCGCGAGACGTTTTTCCGGACGCAGTCGGCGCAGGTGACGCTGTCGCCGGAGTTCACCTACTGCCTGGACTGCGGGCACAACATGCGCGGGCTGCAGGAGCGCTGCACGAGCTGCGGGTCGGAGCACGTGGAGGGGGAAACGCGGGTCGTGGGCTATTTCAGCAAGATCCAGAACTGGAACAAGAGCAAGCGGGAGGGGGAGCTGCCGGCGCGCCGGCGCGGTCTCTACGCGGTGGAAACGCAGGCGGCGCCTCCGGCGGCGGCCGCGGAAGCCGGTTCGCCCGCGGAACCCGAACTCGCCACGGCGGAGGCCTGACATGTCCAAGACGTATCAAATCCACGTATTTGGCAAGCCGGGCTGCGCGAAGTGCCACACGCTCAACGGGCGGCTGGACGATCTGCTGCAGGACGAGGCCTGGGCCGACTTCGAGAAGGTCTATCACGACCTGGAGACCGAATCCGGCCTGGTGGAGTTCTGCGAGGCCGAGTGCCTGAATCCGCAGCGCGTGCCGGGGTTCTACGTGTCCAAGGCCGATCCGGCCACAGGGGTTCAGAAGCCGGTGCCGAATCCGGCGCCCGGCGCACCGGATGCCCCGGGCGGAAGCAGCGCGCTCTATACGTGGGTGGGGTTGCAGACCGATTACACCGACGCGGGGCGCGGTTTGATCACGCCCCGGATGATCGAAGCCGTGCTCCAGCAGGCCAGGGGACTGTGAGGGGAAGCGCAGAACGCAGAACAATGAACGAGGAACGGAGCAGCCGGGGGGGCATGGTGAACAGCCCCGGGACGGGGTCGTCCCGGCTCCAACCAGTCCGGGATTTGAATGGAGGCGGGACGCCCTCGTCCCGCGTTTGAGATGAATGCGGCGACCGACAATTCCCCCGTTTTCGGCATTCTGCAGAATGCCTCGATGGTGGATTATCCGGGGCGGATGGCGGCGGTGCTGTTTCTGTCAGGGTGCAATTTCCGCTGCGGTTTCTGCCATAACGCCAATCTGATGGGGCGGGTGGTGATGGAGGGACTTTCCTGGGCGGACGTCGAGGCGACCTGCCGGAAGTTTCGCGAAAATTGGGTGCAGAGCATGGTGGTGACGGGCGGGGAGCCGACGCTGCACCCGGGGATATTCGAGCTGGTGGACCGGCTGAAGGGCTGGGGGTTTGCGGTCAAGCTCGATACCAACGGATCGCGGCCGGAGGTGCTCGAGGAACTGCTGCCGCAGGTGGATTACGTGGCGATGGACGTGAAATTCGCACCGGAAGAGTACGAGGAACGGACGGGATTCGGCCGCATCGAGGCCTTGAGCCGGTCCATGGACCTGATTCGGGGAACATCTGTCGGGTACGAATTCCGGACGACGGTGATCGACGCCTGGCACAACGAAGACAAGATGCGGGCCATCGGCGAGTGGGTGCGCGGGGCCCGGCGGCATGTCCTGCAGGGATTCGTGCCGCACGAAAACCTGCCGGACCCCTCCTGCCGAGTCATGAAGGAAACCCCATCGGCCACCCTGCACCGGCTGGCCGATGTGCTGCGCGGCTATGTCGAACAGGTGGACGTCCGCGGCGAGTTTTGAGCCAGCCGGCACATCATCAAAGATTTTTCGCGGGATCTGGGGTGTTTTGGATAACAGAGGCCGGAGGGGGGGCAGAAGGCAGACCCCCGCCGGGACATCGCCGCGGGGCGCCGCCGGGAGTGAAACGGGGTTGATTCCGCGCCTGTTTTGTGAGTGAATACGCGGCCGTGTGTGCAGCGCCGGAATATCGGCGCGCAGCGGGAGAGATTGTGTACCTAAAAGCACTGGAAATGGTCGGGTTCAAGAGCTTCGCCGAGCGGACGAAGCTGGTGTTCGAGCCCGGGATGATGGCGATCGTGGGACCGAACGGCTGCGGCAAGAGCAACGTGTCGGACGCGATCCGCTGGGTGCTGGGCGAACAGAGCCCCAAGGCGCTGCGCGGCGGGACGATGACGGATGTGATCTTCAACGGCACGGACCAGGCCAAGCCGCTGGCGATGGCCGAGGTCAGCCTGACGCTGGCGGACTGCGAATCGGTGCTGGGCACGGAATACAACGAGGTGACGGTGACCCGCCGGGTGTTCCGTTCCGGGGAGGGCCAGTACTTCATCAACAAGGCGCAGTGCCGGCTGAAGGACATCCAGCGCCTGTTCATGGATACGGGGCTGGGGACCAATTCCTACAGCGTGATGGAGCAGGGGCGCATTGACCAGATCCTCAGCTCGCGTCCCGACGACCGCCGCGAGGTGTTCGAGGAAGCCAGCGGCATCAGCAAGTACAAGGCCGACAAGAAAGAGGCGCTGCGCAAGCTGGAGCATACCGAGGCGAACCTGCTGCGCCTGGGCGACATCATCAAGGAAGTCAAGCGCCAGATCATTTCGCTGCAGCGGCAGGTGGGCAAGGCCCGGCGCTACAAGAGCCTCCAGGACCAGCTGCGCGGCTGCGACGTCTGGCTGGCCAAGGACCGCCTGGGCGAACTGGACGCGTCGCTGGGCGCCCTCGAGGCCGACCTGAAGACCCATGCCGCCCGAGAAGAGGAGCTTCGCGCCGGGGTGGAGGAGGCCGAAACCCGCGCCAACGAGCTGCGCCAGCACATGGCCGAAGTCGAAGGACGGATCGCCGCCGCCATGGATGCCGCCGCCGAGGCGACCGGGGCGCTGTCGCGCGCGCGCGAACTGATCCGCGTCAACCAGGAGCGCGCGCAGGAACTGGAGACGCTGTCGCAGCGCGATTCCCGCGAGACGGAGAGCGCCCGCGCCAGCCTGGCCCGCCATCAGGCCGAACTCGACGCGCTGAAGAAGGATTTGATTGCCGCGACGGATTCGCACGAAACCGCGCGGGCCGAGCTGGAGCAGCGCCAGGCCGCGCTGGCGGCTCACGACCGCCGGACGGGGGAAGCCCGCGAGCGCCTGCAGGCGCTGCGCACCGAGGCGCTGGATCTTGAAACCCGTCTGACCCGTCTGCAGAACGAATGGAACGAGATCGAGGCCCGCGAACGCACGGACCTGATCCGGCGCGAGCGGTTTGCGGCCGAGAAGGCCGAGGCCGAGCGGGCGGTGGAGTCCTACGAGGAGCGCCTGGGCCTCATGGCGGGCCAGCAGGAGCAGAAGCAGGCCGGTGCCGACGAGGCCCGGCGGCAGGTCGAGGACCTGATTCAGTCGCAGGCCGGCAGGGCGGACCAGCTGGCCGCCCTGCAGAAGGAAATCTCCGGCCTGGATTCGGAGACGGCGGCGCGGGAAGCGCAGGTGAACCTGCTGGCGAAGAGCCGGGCCGAAGGCCGGGGATTTTCCGCCGGGGCGAAAAAGCTGCTGGAAAACGAGCCGGTTCCCGGCGTGGATCCCAAACGTATTCTAGGGGCGCTGGCGGAAAAAATACGGGCCGGCAAATCCTATCAGCTCGCGCTGGAAGCCGTGCTGCGCTCGTGGCTGGACGCCGTGCTGGTGACGGATGCCGCCGGGGCGCTGGAAATCGCCCGGCAGCTGCAGGCCTCGCGGGGGGGCGCGGTCCGCCTGCTGCCGGTGGGCGGCGATTCGCCCCGGATCGCGGACGGTCCCGGCGACCCCCTGCTGGACCATGTGCAGGCGCCGGAGGAGCTCGCCGGCCTGCTGCGGCGCCTGCTGGGTGCGGTGCGGGTCGTGCCCACGGCCGCCGACGTGCCGGGTGTCATTCCGGGCGGGCTGACGCTGGTGACGCAGGATGGCATTGTCGCCCGCGCCGACGGCAGCATCGAATTCTGGGCGCCGGGCGAAAGCGAAGCCAATCCGCTGGCGCGCGAGCACCAGCTCGCCGAATGGACGGAAGACCTGGCGCGCCTGCGCCGGGAAGCGGCCGACCGGCGCGCGCGCGCCGACTCTCTGCAGCAGGACGAAATCGCGGCCCGCGAAAGCCTGGCGGCGGCCCAGGCGGCGCTGGAAGGCCACCGTCGGGAAATGGCCCTGGCCGAGGGCGAAATCCGCATGGTGGAGCGCGAGGCCAAGCAGGCCCGCGAACGCGCCGAAACCATCGGCTGGGAACTGGACGCCCTGGTCCAGAAAACCGGCGCGGGCAGTCAGCGCCGGACGGAGATGGCCGCCGAGATGGAAGCCATCCGGACGCGCCAGGCCGAAGTGCGCACCCGGAATGCCGCCGATACGGAAACCCTGCGCCAGCTTGAGGACGAGCGGAATTCCCTGCTCGAAGCGGCCACGGAGTGTCGCGTGGCGCTGTCCGGCTACAAGCAGCAGGTGGAGAATTTGCGGTCGCGCGGGGAACCGCTCGAGGCCCGGCTGCGCGAGCTGGAAACCTTGATTCGCGAACGCGCCGCCGGCATCGATTCCTACCAGGAGCGCATCGCCGCCCTGGCCAACGCCTCGGCCGATGCCGAAGGCCAGATTGCCCCGCTGGAAGCCGAGCTGGCCGCCCGGCAGACGGAACTGCAGGAGGCCCGCGCCCAGCGCGAAAGCCGCAATGCGGAGCTGGCCAAGAGCGATGCCGATCTGCATGCCCGCCGCGCCGAGTTGGATGCCGTGCGCGAAAAGCGCAATGCGGTGGACATTCAGCTGGCCCGCCAGCGCCTGCACCGCCAGAATCTGGTCGAGCGCATGAGCGCCGACTACAGCCTGCAACCGGCCGACATTCAGAAAGCCAAGGCGCCCGAATGGGAGGACGGCGAAGCCCCGGCGGACCGCGAGGCCCTGGAAACCCTGGTGGCGGAAATCCGCACCAAGCTCCAGAGCATGGGGCCGGTCAATCTGGTCGCCATCGAGGAACACCAGGAGCTGGAGGAACGCTTCGCCTTCCTCAGCCAGCAGAACGACGACCTGGTCAATGCCAAGCAGCAGCTCCTGGACCTGATCCGCAAGATCAACGACACAACCACGTCGCTGTTCACCGAGACCTTCAACCAGGTCAACGAGAACTTCCAGGAGCTGTTCAAGCAGCTGTTCGGCGGCGGCAACGCCAAACTGGTGCTGGTGGACGAGGAAAACGTGCTGGAATCGGGCATCGAGATCATCGCCCGGCCGCCCGGCAAGAAGCTGCAGACCGTCTCGCTGCTCTCCGGCGGCGAGCGCACCCTGACCGCTGTCGCCCTGCTGTTCTCGCTGTTCAAGGTCAAGCCCAGCGCCTTCTGCCTGACGGACGAACTCGACGCCGCGCTCGACGACAGCAACATCGCCCGCTACCTCGACATGCTCAAGGGCTTCATTGACAAGACCCAGTTCATCATCATCACGCACAACCGCCAGACCATCGGGTCCGCCGATGCGCTGTACGGCGTGACGATGGAAAAACAGGGCATATCCAAGATCGTCTCGGTAAAGTTCCGTGGCGGGGAGCCGGCCGAGTCCGTTCCCGCGCCGGCCTGAAAATCCCCGGAGATGCAGGAGAGGGGCGGAATAGTATAGTTATTGCAATATGTATACATATTGCAATATCTATACATTTTCTCGGGCGCATCCCCGCTTCGCTGACCGCAGAACTCTCATGCGCCCCGGCGCCCCGGCCGGACGCGGCCCGGATTTCCTCCTGTACTCGGGCCGGGCGTTGTTTCTATACTCCGGGGCCATGAAATCCAGCTCGATCCAGATTCTGCCCTCGATCCTGTCCGCCCGGATGGGGTATCTGGCCGAGGATTGCCGCCGCGCGATGGAGGCGGGGGCGGACGGTTTGCATGTGGATATCATGGACGGGCATTTCGTGCCCAACCTGACGATGGGTCCCGATATCCTGCGGGCGGTGCGCGACGAGCTGCCGGACGCCTATTTAAACGTGCATTTGATGGTGATGCGGCCGGATCTGTATGCGCCGCGCTTCGTGGAAGCCGGTGCGGACACGGTGCTGATCCATGCGGAGGCTCCCTGCGACCTGCGGGCGACGCTGGAGGGCATCCGGGCCGCCGGCAAGCGGGCGGGGCTGACGCTGAATCCGGAGACGCCGGTGGCGGCGCTGCAAGGCTTCGAAGACCTGCTGGACGAGGTGCTGATCATGACGGTGCATCCGGGGTTCGGCGGGCAGGCGTTCATCGAAGGCGGCCTGCCGAAGATCGCCGAGGTGGCCCGGCGGCTTCCCGGGGTGGATATCTTGGTGGATGGCGGCATAAATGTGGAGACCGGGGCCCGGTGCGCGGCGGCGGGCGCCAGCGTGCTGCTGGCGGGTTCATTTCTGTTCAAGGCCGCCGACATGCGCGACGCCATCGCCAACATGCGCTGGACGGTCGAATCGGCCCGGAAGGCCGATTGAAGCCGGCGGCCGGGAATCAGCCGGGAACCTCCAACAACGAAATGCGCGAAGAACACGAAAGAACAACCGGTACATTCAGCAGGAAAACAGGAAACGACAGGGAAACAGGAAGGATCGGGGGATTTGTTGTAGCCGGGGGCGATGACCCCGGCCGGAAGGGGAACCCGGCCCCGACGGGGCCGGCTACAACGAAGCCACAAGGCGTTTAAATTTTATGGCGACAAAATTTTACAGAGAAGACGGAGACGGGCCGGCGGAGACCCCCGTGCCGGCGGCGCCGGCCGGGCCGGGGCAAGAGCTGGCGCGGATCCGCAATTTCAGCATCATTGCGCATATCGACCACGGCAAGACAACGCTGTCCGACCGGCTGCTGGAACTGACGGAATCGGTGGCGATGCGCGACCGGCGCGACCAGCTGCTGGACGACATGGACCTGGAGCGCGAGCGGGGCATCACGATCAAGGCCCATCCGGTGACCATGAAATACAAGGCCCGGGACGGGCGCACCTACGAATTCAACTTCATTGACACGCCGGGGCACGTGGATTTCTCCTACGAGGTCAGCCGGAGTCTGTCTGCCTGCGAAGGCGCCCTGCTGGTGGTGGATGCCACGCAGGGAGTCGAGGCGCAGACGGTGGCCCACGCCTTTCTGGCGGCGGCCAATCAGGTCAAGATCATTCCCGTCCTGAACAAGACGGACATGGCCGCGGCGGACCCGGACACCGTGGAGCAGCAGATCGAGGACATTTTCGCGATTCCGCGCGACGAATGCTTCCGGGTCAGCGCCAAGACGGGCGGGGGGGTGGCGGCGGTGCTGGAAGCGCTGGTGGAACGCATCCCGCCGCCCGAATCCAGGCATCCCGGGGAGGTGCGCGCCCTGGTGTTTGATTCCGAGTATGACACGTTCCGCGGCGGCGTGATCTACGTGCGGATGTTCGACGGCGCGATCCGGCGCGGCGACCG
>Ga0116162_10001057_pt1 | contig 18528 bp, 16 predicted proteins | sample AD_UKC105_MetaG_FD_89875 | JGI IMG/M metagenome (GOLD analysis project Ga0116162, IMG submission 89875) | Active sludge microbial communities of municipal wastewater-treating anaerobic digesters from Hong Kong - AD_UKC105_MetaG | ecosystem: Engineered > Bioreactor > Anaerobic > Digestate... | reverse complement strand
GGTTTGCGGGATTGCGGCACATGGTTTGCGGGAGTAAATGCGTCAAAAAAGCCGGTCAGAATATCGGCTCGATAAGGTTGGAATTGTCGCCGGAATCGTCCTATTTGGGTTTGAGCAGCTCTTACTTTTCCGGCGCTTAAGCCCTTGCAGACGGATACCGCAAACGCATCCATCGAAAGGCCGACCGCGATTGCAAAAAGTTCCAAAAATCCCAATTTTCGTACTCCCTTCATTATAAAAAAGAGACCTATCCGCCCTTGGCGGATAAGTCTCATCATTTGATACAAAGCCAGGACGGAAAATCCAGTATGTTGACTTTGCCGCGCCTATTGCGCCGATTACTCCCTTATTCCGGAGTATTATAGTATGAAAATCTTCCGTTGTCAATCCATCAAATTTCTTTTCCCGTCTCCGCATCGAGCACTTCCCGGTAGACGCCGTAATATTTCGGCGGAATGCGCCGGTCAAGATGAAAGCATCCGAAAAACCATTTCGAATATCGGCATTTCGAGCCGAGCTCATCCAGAAACGCGTGCAGGTTGTTGAAGCAGTTGGTCTCCATTTTCAGAAAACTGCGCAGCCGGAATCCGGTATCATAGGTAATAAGATAATCCACTTCACCGCCGGACGCCTCCAGATTCTCCAGCGTGCGGCGGGTCTCCTCTTCGCTCGGCAGGCGCTGGAAATCCGGGCAGTCGTCGAGATCCATCAGGTCGGTCTCCTCGTCGTCGCCGCCGCCGAAAGCCAGAATCTTTTTTCCGTCGATCTCGAAGATCTCCCCACGGATCAGCTGATAGATGCGGTCGGCGATCTTTCTCGCCTTTCCGCCGCAGAAATCTACGATTTCGTACGAATTGAGCCGCGTATAGTTTTCATGCGCCCCTTCGACGAACGCGATCGTATACCTGCGGCGCGAGAGCCATGCAAGGTTTTTCTTCTCCCGCTCGGAGCCGTCCCAGACAAAGCCGAAATCGCCGCAGACGATCAGCGTATCGTGCTTCTTGAGTTTATGCAGCTTGGAAGCCCGGAATCTGTCCGGATCCCCATGGGTGTCGCCGGTGATATAGATCATTTTTTGTCTCCTTTGGCCTCACCGCACCGCTTTTTCGATGGCTTGGCCGAGGTCGCCGATGATGTCTTGGGCGTCCTCAAGGCCGACGGAGATCCGGACCGTCTCCGGCCGAATTCCGCAGGCGGCGAGCTGCTCATCCGAGAGCTGGGAGTGCGTCGTCGTGGCGGGATGCGTCACGATCGTGCGGACATCTCCCAGATTTGCGACATGGGAGATCATCTGGAGGGAATCGAGGAATTTCGCGCCGTTTTCCCGTCCGCCTTTCAGCCCGAACGTGAGCACGGCGCCGCAGCCTTTCGGCATCATGCGCTTCGCAAGTTCATAGTAAGGACTTTCCGGCAGGCCGGGATAATTGACAAAGCTGACCGACGGATTGGAGGCCAGATATTCCGCAACCTTCTGCGCGTTTTGGCAGAGGCGTTCCATGCGGATAGAGAGCGTCTCGATGCCCTGCTCAATCAGGAAAGAGTTAAACGGCGAGATGCAACAGCCGGTGTCGCGCAGGATCAGACAACGAAAACGGTTGGTAAAGCATTTCTCCATATCCGCGAAGACGACGCCGTGATAGCTGACGTCCGGCTCATTGTAAAGCAGAAAACGAGGATTATCTTTATAGGGAAACTTTCCGGATTCGACGAGCAACCCCGCCATCGCATTTCCGTGTCCGCCGAGGAGTTTGGTTGCGGAATGAATGACGAGATCCGCGCCCCACTCAAAGGGCCGGAACAGATAAGGCGTCGTGAACGTGGAGTCCGCGATCAGCGGGATTCCATATTTATGCGCGATCTTTGCGATTTTCTCAATGTCGGAGACGTTCGCGTTCGGGTTGCCGACCACTTCGGTGAAAAACGCCTTCGTATGCTCGTTGACCGCGGCCTCCCACTGATCCATGTCGTCCGGATCGACGAAACGGACGTTGATGCCGAGGCGCTTGAGCGTGACGCCGAGCATGTTGATGGCTCCCCCATAAATATAGGAAGAGGAGACGATCTCATCCCCTGCCGAGCAGAGATTGAGCACCGCCCCGAAGATCGCCGCATGGCCGGAGGAAACCGAGATCGCCCCGGCGCCGCCCTCCAGCGCCGTGATCCGGCGTTCCAGCGCGTCGCTGGTCGGATTGGAGAGCCGCGCATAGATGTTGCCCTCCTCTTCCAGCGAAAAAAGACGCCGCGCATATTCGGCGCTTTCAAAATCATAGGCGGTCGTCGCATAAATCGGCTGCACGACCGAGTGATTTTCCAGATCCGGCTTTTTTCCGGCGCGAACCGCCAATGTGTCGAAATGATAATCCGTTTCTTTCATGAAATTTCCTCTTTTCATAAATTGCAAGATTCCCTATTCCATCCGGGCGCAAATTTTGATATAATATCAGTATAACAGACAAAACCGGATATTCGCAACTATTATTTATCAATTCGGACCGTCTGGTTCCGTCGTTTTGGAGGTGTTTTCATGAAGAAAGCCGCTGCTTTCATTTCCGCGCTGATGGCGCTGGTACTACTGTTTTCCGGCAGCTTCAGCGTCTGTGCTTATGCTGCGCTCCAGTATGTCCCGTCCACGGAGGTCAACAGCGAAGCGGTCTACCTCGCCGATGCGGACGGAAACGTCCTCTACGAGAAAAATGCCACTCAGCGGATGTATCCCTCCGAGCTGACGCAGATCATGACCGCAATCATCGTGATCGAAAATATCGACAGCGTCGGCGGTTGGGACGCGCAGGCCACTTTCACCACATCCATGCAGAACTATTTGTACGAAAACCGCGGCAGCACCATTCTGACCGGTCTTACGGCCGGAGAAGTGCTGACGGCCGACCAGCTGTTTCACGCGATGGTCATCGCCTCCGGTTACGACGCAGCGATGGCGCTGGCGGAACTGATCGCCGGAAGCCAAGATGATTTCGTTGCCATGATGAACGCCAAAGCCAAAGATTTGGGCGCCGTCAACACCAACTTTACAAATTGCCACGGCCTGCACGACACCGCCAACTATACGACGGCCTACGACATGTATTTGATCGCAAAATACGCGATGAGCCTCGACAAATTTGCGGAAACCGTGTCCCTGACCACATATAGCAGCGGCGAGACGAGCCTTCATACCAACCTCACATGGAATTCCGACAACGGCCTCCTCATCAGCGGCAACGTGCATTATTACTCCGCCGCGCAGGGCATCAAGGCCGGATACAGTCAAGATACCGGCAGGAGCGTCGCCTCCTATGCCTCTCAAGACGGATATTCCTATTATCAGGTCGACATGGGCGCGCCGTTTGAACTGGATGAGGATACGTATAACCTTGCGATGGTCGACGCCAAAAACCTGTATGTCTGGGCTTTCTCCGAATTTGAAATCAAATCCGTCATCAGTTACGGCGATCAGATCGGCGAAGTTCCGCTCGAACTCGCCTGGCAAAAGGATTATCTCCAGCTGATGGCCGGAGAAAGCTATGTGGCGCTGTTGCCGGCCGACATCGACGTCGGTTCGATCACTTATGAATATGAGCTGCCGGAGTATGTCAATGCCCCGGTCAACAAGGGCGACCATATCGGCACGCTGCATTTTATCGCCTCGGGCGAGGAGATCGGTGAGATTCCGCTCGTCTCCGCCGAGGATGTGAAACAGAGCGAGCTGCTCAGCGGCCTCGAGTCCTTCTCTCAGATCACCCGCTCCTTCTGGTTCAAGTTCATCATCGTGATGATCATTATGATCGTCCTGCTTTATGTCGCTCTGATGATCGTACGCAACTACAATCACAAAAAATACGGCACGATCCGGAAAAGAAAGAATCTCTGAGCGGGGATTTCATTTTCCAAAAGGACGCCGGGACAAATTCCGGGCATTCGCGTCGCCGGAAAACCGAAAACGGTTCCTTTTCGGCCGGGATGATCCATGTGATCCACAGAGCGTTTCAGTCCGCGCAGGTGTACCGTTAGATGCCGGAAGCGATCATTTTCGGTTTTGATCCGATTCCGGCGCGGTTTTCCTATGCTGTTTCGCCAAAATTTTTGGATATTGAAATTTTGATGGGATTTTGACGCGATTTTATTGCAGGATTCCGCCGAAAACCCTTGACATTCCGGCATTTCTCCAATATAATTGAAACGCTGTCCAAAGACAGCAGGTGCGCTTGCGCTTAAACGGGTAACCGGCCTGCCGAGGATGAGTGTTCATTATGATGATAACGCTCCTTCCACGGCTCGCGGAGGGAGTTTTTTTACTCCCTATCTTTTCGCAGGAGGTGAAACTTATGTCCAGTGAAATAATTCTGCAACAGAAGAAAGAAACCGTGTCGCAGCTCGTCGAAAAGCTGAGGAACGCTTCCTCCGGAGTTCTGGTCAATTACAGCGGCATCAACGTCGCAAACGACACCGCTCTCCGCCGTGAACTTCGTCAGGCCGGCGTCCACTATGCCGTCATCAAAAACACGATTCTCCGTCATGCGCTTGATGAACTCGGTATGGAAGGCCTCGACCACACTCTTTCCGGAAGCACGGCAATCGCCCTCGGCGGCGAAGATGCAATGGCTCCGGCAAAGATCCTCGGTAAATTCGCTGCGGATTCCAAAGGCAAATTCACGATCAAGGCCGGATTTATGGAAGGCCAGATCATGGATGAAGCTCAGGTGATCGCGCTCTCCAAGCTGCCCGGCAGAGAGGGGCTTCTCTCGATGCTCGTCAGCGCGCTCAGCGGTCCGGTCAGAGGACTTGCCGTTGCGCTCAATGCCATCGCCGAAAAAGAAAACGGCGGCAATGAAGGCGAAGTTGCCTGATTGCCCCATCCAAACATCTTACTTTATAAAATTACAGGAGGTACGTTCCTATGGCTTCTGAAAAAACTCAGAAATTTATTGAAGACATCAAAGCCCTTACCGTTCTTGAGCTGAACGAGCTTGTTCAGGCGATCTGCGAGGAGTTCGGCGTTTCTGCCGCTGCTCCGGTCGCTGCCGCCGGTGCCGGTGCCGCCGCCGAGACCGCCCCGGCTGAGAAAGATTCTTGGGATGTCATCCTCACCGATGTCGGCGAGACCAAGATGAACGTCATCAAAGCCGTCAAAGAGATCACCGGCCTTGGCCTTAAAGAGTCCAAGGAAATCGTCGACGCTTGCCCGAAAGCCATCAAAGAGGGCGTTTCTTCCGCCGATGCCGAAGAGATCAAAAAGAAACTGGAAGAAGCCGGCGCCACCGTCGAAGTCAAATAAGGTTTCCGATTTTAAAAAGCCTTTCCGTCAACCGACGGAAGGGCTTTTTTCTTTATTTTCCGCTATACAATTTTCCGGCTCCGTGCTACTATAATACCAACGAATGGAGGGATGCCATGGAACCGAGTATTCAAGAGGAGAAGAAAAAACGCTCTCCCCTTTCGCTCTGGATGATCCGGCTGCTTCAGGGAATCCTCATCGGCGGCGGCGCGATTCTGCCCGGCGTCAGCGGCGGCGTGCTCTGCGTCACGTTTGGACTGTACCGACCGATGATGGCGCTTCTCTCCCACCCCGAACGGAATTTTCTGCGTTACTATAAGATGTTCATTCCTGTCGTGATCGGCTGGGGAATCGGTTTTCTCTCCTTCGCGCAGATCATCGCCGTCGTATTCCGGGCTTCCTCTCTGCTGGCGGTCTGCCTATTTATCGGACTGATCGCAGGTACGTTCCCGCAGCTCTACCGGGATTCCAATAGGCAGGGACGCAGCACCACCTCATGGATTGGTTTTGCCGTCGGGTTTCTTTTCATGTTCGGCTCCCTGTTTATTTCGGGGATCACGTTCCGGGCCGACCTTCAGCCGAACGTTTGGTGGTTCCTGTTCTGCGGGATTCTCTGGGGGCTGAGCCTCGTCGTGCCTGGAATGACCTCCTCTTCCACGCTGATCTCCTTAGGCCTCTACCAGCCGCTGGCGGAGGGAATTGCCTCGCTGGATCTCCACGTCCTGATCCCGATGGGAATCGGCATCGTCGGCGTGATCGCGCTGACCGCTAAGCTGATCAACCACCTGTTCGAGACGCGGTATTCCGTCTCCTACCACACGATCATGGGCATCGTGCTGGCGTCGACCCTTTATATTGTCCCACTGGAATACGGCAGCTTTGGCGAATTTCTGCTGGCCGTTCTCTGCTTTGGAATCGGAGCCGCCGCCTCCTTGCTGACGGATAAATATTTCGGCGCAAACGGAACGGAATAAAAGTGAAAAACCCGCCGTGCTCATGGAGATCGGCCGCACCGGAAGGCAGGAGTTATCGGGCCGCTCCGTACCCGAAGATATATTTACAAAAGAAATCGTTTTTCTAATAAAAACAGCCGCATCCATTCGGGTACGGCTGTTTTTTTATTATGTGAAACGGACTTTTCCGTCGGGAAAGAATATTAAGATTAAGCCTTCCTTTCGGGAAGGAATATTAAGATCAGGCCTTCCTTTCGGGAAGGAATATTAAGATCAGGCCTTCCTTTCGGGAAGGAATATTAAGATCAGGCCTTCCTTTCGGGAAGGAATATTAAGATTAGGCCTTCCCGTTGCAGCCGAGCACGTCGATCAGTTTGTGACGCACAAGCTCTTTGATATTTGCGCGGGCGGGCTTCAGATAGGCGCGCGGATCGAAAGCTTCGGGATGCTCATCAAGATATTCCCGGATGCTCCCCGTCATGACAAGGCGAATATCGGAGTCGATGTTAACCTTGCAGACGGCCATTTTGGCGGCCTGACGGAGCAGATCCTCCGGTACGCCGATCGCATCCGGCATTTTGCCGCCGTGCTCATTGACGACCTTTACCCATTCCTGCGGAACGGAAGAAGCGCCGTGCAGAACGATCGGAAATCCGGGCAGGCGTTTCGACACCTCTTCCAGAATATCGAAGCGAAGCAGCGGTTTGTGGCCGGGCTTGAATTTATAGGCGCCGTGGCTGGTTCCGATGGCGATTGCAAGGGAATCGACGCCGGTCCTCTCCACGAACTCCTCGACCTGAGAGGGGCGCGTATAAGAAGCATACTCGTCGTCCACCTGCACGTCGTCCTCGACGCCCGCAAGGGTGCCGAGCTCGCCTTCGACGCAGATGTCGTGCTGATGCGCATACTCGACGACCTGTTTCGTCAGCGCAATGTTGTCGTCAAAGCCGTACTTGGAGCCGTCGATCATCACCGAGGTGAATCCGCTCTCGATGCAGGATTTGCACAGCTCAAACGTATCCCCATGGTCGAGATGAAGGGCTATCGGCAAACCGGTATCCTCCACGGCCGCTTCGACCAATTTTCTCAGATAGACCGGTTTCGCATACTTTCTTGCTCCGCTCGAAACCTGAAGGATCAGAGGGGCCTTCTCCTCGGCGGCGGCCTCCGTGATCCCCTGAATGATCTCCATGTTATTGACGTTGAATGCGCCTATGGCATATCCGCCGTCATAGGCTTTTGCAAACATTTCCTTTGTTCCAACCAGCGGCATTTCGCTCATCCTCCCCAAAAAAATTTTCCAATTCCATATTAGGCCCGAACGCTTATAAAAGCAAGTAAAAACCTGTCAAATGATCGAGGTTCACGAAAATTCCCGCAAAGCCTGAAATTTTTTCGGAAACTTCCTCGCATAGTAAAAAAGATACTGCTGCGCGATGCCGGCCTCCCCCGCCGTGCAGCCGGGCATCTCTCCGCCCAGCGCCGCCAGCACGCGCTTCATCCAGACATCCTCCGGGCAGCATTCCGTCTTTCCGAGACCGTAGAGCAGAATACAATCCGCAACCTTTGGGCCGACACCGAGGACTTTCAGCAGTCGATTTCGCGCCTCACAGACGGAGACGCCCCGGAGCGCCTCCAGATCCAAGTCCCCCCGCGCGACCTCCCGGGCCGCCGAAGAGAGATACTCTGCCCGGTAACCGCATCCCATCTCCCGTAAAACCTCCGGTTCCAGCCCGGCGAGCACTTCCGCCGTCGGGAACGCATGGTCCCCCTCCGGAAGCGCCTCCCCATATGCCCCGCACAGCCGCTCCAAGATGCCGCGGATTCGTGGGATATTATTGTTCTGGCTGACCAAAAACGTGATCAGCGCTTCCCACGGCTCCTGCCGGAGCACGCGGATCCCGGGCGCAAAGGCACAGGCCTCCCTGAGTAACGGAACAGCGGAGAATCTCTCCCGCAGCCCGGCATAATCCCGCGGGAGATCGAAATACTCGAGCCAGATTTGCCGGACCTCCTTCTCGTCCGCCCCGGCAATGAAGATGCCTTCCGGCTCCTCATAGACCGTGCGGCAAATGCCGCGGACAACGCCTCTCCAACCGCCGTCCGGTTTTTCCGCCCAACGGAAGCACTGACCGCAGTCCAAAGTTTCCGAGAGCGAAATTCCGCCGAACCCCCGGACGGAGACGCCTCCCTCATGTACCGTGATTTCCAAACAATCACCTCCGACATCCGAATTATACAGGATTTTTTCTTTCTCCGCAATCTACCGGAAGGGAGTATTCTTTTGGAACACAGATGTCTCTTCTGCGCGTACTTTTCTTTCGAAAGAACTATTTTTTTCGTATTTTCGACGAAATTTTGATAAATTTTTCACAAAACGCCTGAGCACGTAAAGGCAAAACAACTTTATGTAGGATGTAAAAAAATGGATGTTATGTTGGGGAGATCTCCCGGAATTTCATGCTCCAGCCGTTTTTCGGACCACTTTTCAACTTTTTCAACCGATTTTTCAACAGGATCGGTTTTTCATGTTATACGTTTTGTAATATCCGTTTGGGAACGGAAAAAGCTATTTTCCTGTGAATATTCGGCAGGCGGAAAAGCAAGATAATACCGTAAATTCCAAGGCGGGAGGCAAAATGATGGTACGAGGTGTGAACCGGAAAATTATTGAAATCAACAACGTGGAAGGCGGATATTTTGAAAAAGTACTGTTTTTCGTCAAGGATGACAAGCGTTCCTCCCCGGACGATCTGCTGGAAGGACAGGCCAGCAAATACATTGCAGAAGGATGCACCCTCAAGTACCGAACCCGGCTCAGTCTGACGGCCATCCTCTCCCTGTGTGTCAAAATTCTGACCGTGGCAGGGTTCGGATTTTCCGCCGCCGTTTTGTTCCATTAGAAAATTATTTTAAATTGCTCTTGCATTTCCGCACTCCATCCGTTATAATAATAAAGCACCGTTGAGGTGCAATAAATATCGCGGGGTGGAGCAGTTCGGTAGCTCGTTGGGCTCATAACCCAAAGGTCGTTGGTTCAAATCCTTCCCCCGCAACCATTAGTATGTACGCCAACATTGACGCTGAAAGAGCCGTCGACGTTGGCGTACATTCTTTATCCTATAAAAACAGCGGCCATGAGAAATCCGGCCGCTGTTTCTTTTTCCCGAAACAAGACTCCAAAGACTGAAAAAGAATTTGTTCTTTCCTTCGGAAATCCGATAACCGGAATTTTTGATCTCTCAGAAATCCGGCGGCCGCCGCCGATCATCCAGTCCCTGTTGTTTTTATAAAAAGTATTGACGCGGCTTAAAAGATATTTAGGAGTTCATTCCTCCGGGCATCTTTCCGGAGTTGTGGAATTCAGCAGAACATCGTCTTTATAAAGCAGGTATCCGCTGAATTTCAGGTAGGCGATATTGTATACAATATTTTCTTCCTTGCAGTAGTCGACGTGCTCGATTCTGGCGAAACACCTGACGCTTCTGCATTTATGCTCACATTCCATCGGAAAACAGAGAGAAACCGCCTTCGTAAAATATTTGAAGTCCTTTTCCTGATTCAGCTTGTAGACGATGTTCTTCTCGATCCAAAGTCTCAAGCGCAGTTTGGAATTGCAGATGATTGTGCAGGAATAATCGTCGATCACATCATTCAGGGATTCCACGACGGCCGCGCCGTTTAAACAGGCAAAGCTGCTGAACACGATCTCGGCATCGATTTTTCCGCATACGATTTCAGAAAACAGATCGACCTCTCCGGTGTCGTCTTCGCTGATTGAATCCAAGGAGGCAGCGACTATTTTTGGGGCCATATTGACGTCGGCGATCACATCCATATCGGATTGTAAGATCAGCGCCAGAAATTTCCGAACATATCCGTCCTTTTCAAACATGATCGAATAAACGCCGGCGGGCAGGTCGAGGCAGTAATGCTCGTCAAACAGATACTGCGCCGTTTCCCGGCAGTTGCTGTCATAGACGGTGGCCTGAACGCCGTTCAGCAGTTCCCCTGTCTTGCAGTCGGCAATGTCTCCGCAGACATGAATCTCTTTTTTTATGGCGACCGGCAGAACATCGATGCCCGTGTCCTGAAAGGTTACCGTTTGTCCACAGAGGTTTTCAATCAGACCGGTATCGAAAATGAGATGGCCTTCCGAGGAGAAAAATCCCGTCACCGAAATGAGCAACGTCTCGGAGGAATTGCCGGCCAAGTTGTCGATGGTCCAGACGATCTCATTTCCGGAAAAGACGGCGTTTCCCCTGCTCGGGGTCAGCAGCGGACCGGATTCTATGGTGAAATGACTATTTATCTGATCGACGACTTTCACATTTGAAATATCTAATACGCCGGTATTCGTCACCGTGATTCTGAACGTCCATGCCGCGATTCTGCATTTTTCAATACACATCGGCCCCGAGACGATCTGCTTCTCCGCAGTCAGTTGATCCTGTTCATAGACAAGGATGCCGTGATCGGCAAAATTTGTGGCGGGCAGGTCGGTCCCGTTCACCGCTCCCGAATCCAGAACAGAATGGCCGGGAGTTGTAAAATATCCGGCAAGTTCAATCGCCAAGGCAACGCGGTCACCCATATTGATGGTACCGATATTCCATGTAAGCGTCTGTGTTCCGGAATCGTAAACAACGCCTGCGTTTGGAATAAAGACCGGCGTTGACGTCAGCACCATATCGGTATTTATCGTATCGGTCAGCACCACGTTGTTTACCGGCACCGTCCCACAGTTATAGAGAGTAATCAGCAGAAACCACGAGTGTGTTTCGTTCGTGCAGATGGTCGTTGGGCCACATATAATCCGCTTGGTCACGCATAAAACCGGTGTGTCTATGGGCGGGTTTATAATTGGGCCGCATACGATTTCTTTATTGATTTCAATCGCTTGGGTCGAAGTAAAATAACATAGCCGATAGACGGATGTTGTGAAATTAAAGGTGCCGAATACGCTGGTGGGAAGCGTAAAATCAAGGAAGAAGTCCTCATCCGGGATCATTGGGCTGGCGCATGGGAAATACGCTCCTGCGTCGACCACTCTCACATTATCCGTCGGCTGAGAAGGATTGTTTAACGCGATCGGGACATCATAGATCAGAACCGACGAGGCATCTTTCACTTGTAAGCGATAAGTGTCTCCGCTGGCATCGACATAGATGGTAAACAGCACCGCGTTGGAACTGCTCTTTATGATAACGCCCCATACAAATTCCTTTAAGGCGTACACATTTGGATTGTTACTGAGCGGATCGCCGTTGAGCCTCATCCTGAACGCCACTTCCGTGGGCGTAGGGCTTGGCGTCGGAGACAAATAATAGTATGCCGCGGGGTTCTGCGCGTCCCCTACGATATCAACCCAGCACGGGTTTTCATTGTTTGGTATTGCGTTCTGGATATAGGTGATCCAGTCGCTGTCACTTGGCGGAAACATAATCAACCTCCTATAATGGTTTTTCGTGCTTCCCCATCATATTCAGTAAAGAATCCCCTTGTGTCGTCCGGCTCAATTCGTCGATAAAGGAATCTCCGCCGCATATTTTGAAAAAGAGAATCGGAAAAAGCTGCCTGCCGGCGTTTTCCGTAGCGCATCGACAGAAAAACGAGATCCCGGACGGATCCATGCCGGAAGGTAAAATACGGATCTCTCCGGCTTTCGGAATCGCTTTCCCGCTCTCCTTAAAAACGCAGATAAAAAACTTCCCCGGGCAAAATGTTCGGGGAAGAGTTTTTTATGATTCCGATTTTTCGAAGGCGGCTGCGGCCCTTTTCATCCTTTATCCGGCGTTGACCGTAAAGCTGATGCTCCCGGTCACTTCCTGTGAATCGGAGGAACCGCCGGCGCCCTCAAAGGAGACGATTGCCGTGTAGGAGACGCTCACCTTCCCGGCCGCGGTCGGAAGAATATAGATATGGCTGTCGTCCACGATGCCGACCTCCGCGCTGCCGGAAAGAACCTCCACGTCGGTCAACTCAAAATCCGTGATTTCGATGCCGGAGATGGAGTTCTCATCGACATAGACCTTGAGGCAGAGGGAATTTTCCGGAGCGCCCTCCACCGCAGAGACCGACTTGGCCGCCAATGTTATGGAAGTGGTGAGTTCTCTCGCCGTGACATCTCCCGCGTCGACGACGGCCTCCGATTCCGTGCCGGAGCCCGCGATCAGCTTGGCGCAGACGACAAATTTCTGGTTCTCACCCAGAGAATTCCCGAGGACGCGGGTACAGGTCTGAAGCGTGATGATCTGATCGTCGGAGGCGACGGAGATCCCCGTGTCGTAGAGACTCCGGTTCTGTTCCTCTTCGATAATGGCGGCCACGTCCGTGGTGCCGTCATTGGTCAAATACTGAAAATCCGTGGAGAGGCCGGTGTTCACCGTACAGTAAAACGCGGCAAAAATCTGATATGTCTGACGCCCGCCGTCCGTATAAATGTAGATATATGGATTGCTTGCCGCAAAGGAGGCGCTTTCATATTGGGCGAGCTGCGCGAACTTGATGTCGCTGCTCCGTCCATATTGGATCGGCCGCCAGAGATTCGTCCAGTTATGGCCGAAAATCACGGTATTCTTGGAGGCAAGGTTGCCGCTCTGGTCAAACCGTACGTTGCAGTCAATGCTCCATCCGCGCCGCCTCATCTGGAAAGGATCTCTACCGAAGAAATGCTCTCCGTTCCATCTTCATAGGTGGAAAACGTCAGCTGCAGGATCATACCCTCCGTCACATCGGTGAAATCTCCGTCTCCGATCGCCATGCCGACCGGAAGATCATAGGTCTCCGTCTCTCCGGTATATTCAATCTCTATGGAACCGCCACCTTCTCCGCCCGTAGGCATGTCCCCTCCGGTGGGGGCCTCTCCTCCGGTTGGAGCTTCTCCGGTAGGCATATCCTCTCCGGAGCCCTTTCCCTGTTGGTCTCCGCCGTCGAAGTCTCCGGAAGGCGGTGTTTGCGCATCCCCGGAGGTCTCTCCATCCGCCGCAGACGCCTCTTCCCCGCTCTCCGCCGCAGAAGCGTCTTCCGCCGGCATAGTGAGATTCTCTCCGGCTCCGGACCCTGTAACTTCTCCGATCAGCAGCGTGACCTCATTGCCCACAATGCTGTCCACCTCGCCGACGACCGTTCTCTGGGAGACGGCCTCCTTCGTGAGGGAGGATTCCTCCGTTTCCTCCGCGCTGCTTGATCCGTTTTCCTGACTGCTGCATCCGCAGAAACCAAACAGAATCATCATCACCGCCAAAATGACAGAGATTATTTTCATAAAAAGACCTCCATGTTGTTTAATGAAAAGACGGCGATCCACCGGCAGGTTTCGACGCTTTGTATGCCGGGCAGAAGCCGAAGACCGTGCCGGTCGGAACGGCAAGAACCGCCGGAATCGCGGATAGGATCTTCCAAAAGACCCTGTTTTTTAATCGAGGGAAAGCGCCTCTACCGGTACGAGTTTCGATGCTTTGTACGCCGGATAGAAACCAAAGACCGTACCGGTCAGAATCGCAAAAACGATGGCCAACAGGTATCCGTAGATGCTTGGCTCCAGCCGGACGTCGAACATGCTGAGCAGCGGATCGGCCGCGAAGCTGACTGCGACGCCGAGGATGCCCCCGATTATGCCGATCGTCACCGCCTCGAGCACGAATTCCATCAGAATGGTCATATTGGAGCATCCGATCGCCTTGAGCACGCCGATCTCCTCCGTCCGCTCCTTGACGGTGACAAACAGCACATTCATGATGCCGATGCCGCCGACCACGAAGACGATGCTGGCAACCGCGAGCAGCATCGTGGAGAGGGTATTCGCCGAGGAGGTTGCCGCCTCCATCAGGCTTCCGGCATCGCTGACGTCAAAGTAGCTGTTCGGATGGTTTTCGGTCAGGATGGTATCGATGTCGGTCATGACCGTATCGATCGTACTGACATCGGAGGCGACCGCCGTGATGGTCGGGTCGGCCGTGCTGCCGAAGATGTATTTTTCCGCCGTGGCATATGGGATGTAGATCGCCGTATCCGGGCTGATGCCTGAGGAGACGGAGCCCATCTCCTCCAGCACGCCGATGATCTCGTAATTCTTTTCGTCGATCGTCAGATAATCCCCATAGGCAAGCTGAGGATAAGTAAAATAATCGGTCGCAAGGGAATACCCGATTACACAGACATAATCATCATTATCGTTGTTTTCCTCGCTGATAAAGTCGCCGTATAAAAGATCCAGGTTGCTGACGCTCTGGTAATTCTCCAGCACTCCGACGACCGTCGCGGTGGTTTCTTCATCCATATTGCCGCCGTAAACCGTGGTGTCGCCGCTGACAAGAATCGTGACTTCGTCTAACCCGGTGACATAGGATTCGATATCCTCCACATCGTCGGTGTCGAGCTGCTCAAGATCATTGTTGAAGGAAGAACTCGATGACGACCCTCCTCCGCCCATCGTCATGCCGCCGCCAGGTCCGCCGGAACTTCCGCCTCCGGAACTTCCGACGCTGAAACTCGCCATGCCGCCGCTCATTCCGGACAATATACTACCCATGTCGCTCATGTCGGGCATGTCGCCGCCTCCGCCCATGCCGCCCATATCTTCTGTGGCGCTCATGTCGTATTCGCTGACGGAGACATCGATGGCGCCGGCATTCAGATTTTTATATTGATCGGCCACGTCGGCCTTACTTCCCTGCCCGATGGCGATGACCAGAACAATGGTGGCCGAGCCGACGATGATGCCGAGCGATGTCAGCGCCACCTTCGATTTGTTCTGGACTAAGTTGATAAAAACCATCCGCAGGATTTCAATCAGTCGCAAAATGGATTCGCCTCCTGTCGGATCATCTTATTTTGAAACGCCGGACTGTGCGAGCACGACGTCCCCTTCTGAAAGGCCGGACGTAATCTCGACATAGGTGCCGTCGGAGAATCCGGTGGTCACTTCCGTCACAACCGGATTGCCGTCCTCACCCTTTAACAAAACCGTCGCGACGCCGTTCGTATTGGTGACCGCGGAGAGGCTGACATAGAGCACATCCTCGACCTGTTTCTGGATCAGCGTAATCTCTGCGCTCATCCCTTCATACATCGTCAGCTCGTTTTCACCTTCATAACGGACGTTGACCGTATAGCTGACGGTCGCCGCGCCGGAACGGGAGGATTCCACAGAGATCGTGTCCACCTCGGCTTCAAACGTCTGATCCGGGAAAGCGGTCATCGTGACCTCGGCAGGCTCGCCGATGTAAACGCTGAGGATATCTTCCTCAGAGATCGTGATCGGTACATAGACGCTGCTGATGTCCGTCAATGTACAAATGGTTTGGGTGATGATATAACCGGTATCTTCATCATAATAGACTTCGATTTCGTCTCCGGCCTCTACGCTGACGCTCGCCACCATGCCGGTGCAGGGCGCATAGATGATGCCGTCCTCGCTCAAGGTATCCTTCAGATCCTCAAGTTCGCTGTTCAGGGAATCATAGTCCTCCTGCGCCTGATCCACGGCCTGCTGCAATTTACTGACCGTCAGTTCATACTGCGTGGAGGCCGTGCTCGCATCGAGTACAGAGGTTTCATTCTCCTGCCCCGCTTCAAGGGAACTGGAATCATAATCGAGTTCTGCCTCACTCAGGGTCAATTCGGCTGTCTTCAGATCGCTCTTCAGATCGTTTACCGCGGTCTTGAGCTCGGATTTGGTGTCGTATTTGCTATAATCTTCCGTCCAGTCCGTACTGGCATCCTCATAATCATAGATGACTTTGAGATACCGGTACATCCGGGTATAGCTCGCCAGCGCCTCCGCATTCGTAAGCCCCGCAGCCTCCATCGCGCTGACATAGTTGCTCTTGTTTTGCCTCAGCACGGTATAGGAGGAGCAATAATAAGTATCGGTGTCTTCCAGAGCGGCAAGCTCGTAGGATTCGAGAGCGTTGTAATACGACGCCTTATCGTCGAGCAGGTCCTCCAGCTCTTCCTCCCGGTCGTCGTAGTCCTCGTAGAGCGTCTCAAGATCGTCGAGTTCGTCCTCCAGATCCTCTACCTTCTGCTCCGCCGTTTCCAGCGTGTTTTCCGCTTTGCCGATGGTAATGGTCTCTGCGTCCTCGGCCTGCTCGCCGGCGAGTACCGCCGAATCATAGGTTTGAGAAGCTTTCAGAAGCTGCGCCTCCTGATCCACTTGAGCCTCGCTCAGCGCCAGAGCAAGATCCTGAAGCTCCAGCTCGTATTCGGCAATACCGGTTTCAACATCGTCGAGATTCATGCGGATCAGCGGATCGCCTTCCTCGACAAAAGAGCCCGCCTTCACATAGACCTCCTCCACCGACGCGGAGACATTGAAGGTCACCGTCTCCCGATCGAGAGAGACGGACGAGCTCTCGCTGTTGCCGACGGTGATATTGCCGTAGGCAACCGTGTATTCCCGATAAACCGTTTCTTCTTCCGTCGCGTTTTTCTGCGCATTCCGCACCAGAAAAAAGATCCCCACGGCACAGAGGCAGACAGCCGCAATGATGGCCGCGAAAAGGATCTGCTTTTTTCGGTTCTTTTTTTTCGGCGTAAACAGCACCGCCAAAGCCGGATCGATCTCCGGGGCGGACTGTTTTGCCGGAAGATCCTCCTCCGATTCCGGAACAGGTATGGTTTCCGGATCGAGCGTTTGAGTCATATCTTCCATCGCATATCCTCCGTAAATTGATTTCCTGTCAAGGATATGCCCGGAGGATAGCAGTTTTTTGAAAGATTTGTCATGGGTATGTGAAGAATCGTGAATTTTTGGTAAATAAAAAACGCTTTTTTCCCAAAAAGCGTTTTTTCATAATAAATAGACCGAGGATTCCATCTGAAGAAGTTCTATTTTTGTTTCCAATATATATGGTTTTCGTCGAACCTGTTGGGTTCCCGACGTGGGCCGCCCTATTCGGAACATGGATTTTTTTCGAAAGGCCGGCCGGCAAAGGATCTCCGGTTTACTCCTGCCCTTCCGGAACGATCCGGTCCGCAACCGTAAGCAGGCCGTCGCCGTCCGCATCGACCGAATAACAGCCGCAGTTCGGCAGCAGGTACTCGTAAAACTCCTTCTGCGGCCGGGCGAAAGCCGCCATGACGGCCATGATGACGCCGCCGTGAACGGCAAACGCGATCTCGTCAAGGCCCTCTCCCTTCGCCTCCCCGAAGATGCGCAGAAACGCCGCCGTGCAGCGGTCATAAAAATGCTGCCAGCTCTCCCCGTTCGGCGGGGCGCCGCGCTCATCGAGCCATTTCTGGTAGGCCGGGTCGTCCTTGATCTCCTCATAGGTTTTGCGCTCAAAGTCGCCGAAATCCGTTTCTTTCATATCGGGAACAAGCCGCTTTTCCGCATTCGGAAAAAGAATCTCCGCGGTCTCTCGGCAACGGAGCATCGGGCTGACATAGCAGATGCCTACTTTCGGCATGTTTACGGCGGCTTGCCGCGCAAGGAGGATGCCCTCCGGAGCGAGAGGCTCGTCCGTGGAACCGATATACTGTTTTTTGAGGTTGCCCGTCGTGGCACTGTGCCTCGAAAGATAAATTCTCATGCCGTCAAAATCCTTTTCTTTTACTCTTTTATGATTTGCGGGCAGCCGCAGTCCATCCGAACCACCGTATCCGCCTGCTCGGCAAGCCGGCAGCAGATGCGTCCTACCTTCTCGCGCCACCGGCGCTCAAACGGATCGAGCGGAACGATGCCGCAGCCGATCTCGTCGCTGACAACGATGATCTCCGGGTTGGCGTCGACAAGATCGGCGACCAGAACATCCGGGTCGTCCCCGGCCTCCATCGCCTCGCGCACACACCGGTGCAGACCGAAAAAGACCTTTGCGCTCCTTGCGCCGTCAAAATCCAGAGCGACTTCCTCTTGGCGGATGCCCGCCAGATTCGCGGCATAGCCCAGTTTTCCGGAGCCGACGCCCCCGATAATCAGTTTCATAACAGCACCTCCAGTTTCTGAACCGCCACAACGGCCACGGCCGCCGAGGCCTCGCAGAGCGTCAGAAAATATCCGGCGAGATCGCCCGTGATGCCGCCGAACTCGCGGTAGGACATCCGGCGGTAATGCAAAAATACGATTCCGGCCGCAAGAAGCACCGCCGCGCCCCTCATGGGCGAAATCCGGAGCATCCCGAATGCCGAGACGAGAATCCAGAGAAAACAGGCGATCCGCACCGTCTTCGTATCCGCGGCGTCGGAGAAGGTGGCCAAAAGCCCGGTGCCCCGCGCGTTTTTGAACGTGACCGCGGAGAGGCCGGAGAGCGCCCTGCCGAGCACGGGGATGCACGCGAGCACGCCCGCCGTCCGCAGGTC
>Ga0116162_10001056_pt1 | contig 18550 bp, 11 predicted proteins | sample AD_UKC105_MetaG_FD_89875 | JGI IMG/M metagenome (GOLD analysis project Ga0116162, IMG submission 89875) | Active sludge microbial communities of municipal wastewater-treating anaerobic digesters from Hong Kong - AD_UKC105_MetaG | ecosystem: Engineered > Bioreactor > Anaerobic > Digestate... | reverse complement strand
GGTCAGGTTGCTGTACTCCCACGAGCCGTTCTGATAGAACACGGCCTGGCTCTGGCCGAACTCGGCCTCGGCCTGGTCGCCGGTCGCGGTTGCAAGCTGCGTCGGATCGGTGGCGGAGTTGTTGATGTAGAGGTCCCAGATGTTTTTGTAGTTATCCAGGTAGGCGCCGGTGATGGTCGCGGGCTGCGAAGTCACGCCGTCGTCGCGGAATTCGTAGAACAGGGGCATGTTGGCAAGATGGCCGGAGAAACGCCAGCTGGAAGAGCCGTCCATGCCGGAGGAGGTGAAGGCGTCAAAGCCTAGCTCGGCCGCGCGGCTGTGGATGTCTTCCGCAACGGCTTTCAGGGACGCGAAGTCCGTGATCTGGTCCAGAGAGTAACCGGCCTGCTCCAAGAGGGCTTTGTTGACGATGATGCCGAAGCACTCGTAGCAGTAGCCGATGGCGGCGACTTCGCCGCTATCCTTGAAGAGGTTGAAATCGTCCGTTGTCATCTGGGCGTAAACGTCGGTGCCCGAGAAGTCGTAGCAATAATCTCCCCAGGTTTCCACACCGGCCTGGTTGCCGCACTGGAACAGCGTCGGGGCGGAATCGCCCTTGTCCATCTCGGCGGTCAGGGTTTCGGAGTAGGTGCCGGAAGCGGCGGTGACGACGGTTACGGGCACGCCGGTGAGTTCGGTGTAATCGGCGGCCAGCGCCTGCCAGGCCGCGTCGGCCTCGGGCTTGAAGTTGAGATAGTAAACTTCGCCGGTCGCGGCGGGCGCCTCGGTGGCTTCGGCGGTTTCCGTGGTTTCTGTAGCTTCAGTGGCAGACTCCTGCGTTGCGGCTTCTTCCGTGGTGGTGTTGGCGCACGCGAAGCATGCAAACGCCATCAGGGCAACCAGAATCAGAGCAATCAGTTTTTTCATAAGTCGTTCCTTCCTTTTGACTTTATTTTTATGCGCCCTTGGAGCGCGCATAAACGAATTTGTTGAGCGGTGCCGCGCGGAACGCGACGCCGGCCGGAGATTTTGCGTCCTTGGAGCGCAGGCCGCGGAGTTCGGTGAACGGCGTGCCGTATAAAACGCGACGCCGAGCGGGTATTGAAGCTTACGCTTCGAGCCTGCGGACGCTGCCGCCTTCGCGCAGGATCGTTTCAAACGCGAACTGGCGGTTTTCGCTGCTGCCTTCGACCAGTTGAATGATCGTCCCGGCGCAGGCGACCCCGATTTCCTCGACCGGCTGGACGAGCGTCGTCAGCGTCGGCACAAGGTACTCCGAGAGGTCCAGCCCGTCGATGGCGATGATGGAGCAGTCGTCCGGCACGCGCAGCCCGCTGTCGCTGAGCGCTTTGATCGCCGCGATCGCCATCAGGTCCGCGATTGCGAAAATCGCCGTAAACGAGCGTCCGCGGGAAAGCAGCTCTTTTGTCGCCGCATAGATTGCGCGCATATCGGAAAAGCTGCCGGTGCAGGCAACAAGGTCCGAGTCGAACGCGACGCCGTGCGCGGCAAGCGCGTCCTTGTATCCCTGAAAGCGCAGTTCGCTGATGGATTTATCGGCCCGGTCGTCTGCGAGGATCGCGATTTTGCGGTGGCCGAGCGAAAAGAGCTTGTCCACGGCGAAGCGCGCCGCCTGACGGTCGTCGATCGCGACGGAGGAATAGGTCGAAGGATCGAGGCTGCCGAACGTGTTCGTGTAGGTGCAGAGCACAAACGGCACGTTGATCAGCGCGATTTCTTCCGGCGTGTAGTTGAAGCGCCCGCCAAGAAACAGGATGCCGATAAGCTTGCGCTCGTTGGTCAGCTGCGCGCCGATGCGAAGCTCGTCCTCGGAGGTGTCCATTTGGTGCAGTTCCAGCGTATAACCGCGCGTGGTGATCTCGCGTTCGATCACCTTGATCAGCCTTGAGAAGAACGGGTTGTTTACGCCCTTGACAAGCAACGCGATCGTGTCCGACGTGGTTTTCACGAGGTTTCGGGCGCTGTTGTTCGGGATATAATGGAGTTCATCAACGGCTTTTTGTACTTTTTTGCGCGTTTCTTCGCTTACGTCGGGATGGTCGTTGAGCACGCGCGAAACGGTGCTGACCGCAACGCCGCAGTGACGGGCAATGTCCTTGATGTTAGTCATATGCTTGCTGGCTTTCTTTCAAAAGTTTTAAAATGATTCGGAGTGCCGCGTTTGTGGCTGCGGGGATCGCGCCGCGCTCCACACGGTGGGCGGAGCGATTCGGCAGGACCGGCGTTGACTTGGTAACGTTACCGGAAACGATACTGGAAACGTTACCGGCGATTGCAAGCAGATTATATCCAATGCGTAAAGAAATGTCAACAGTTTTTTAGGTTGAGTAAATTAATATATAAAAACAGATTCAATTCCGGCGTGCAAAGGGATTTATGCAAAGAATGTGACGCGGGAAGCTTGGATACATGGAGGCGGTGCGGGCTTTTGTAATCCGGCCACAGATGCGTCCAGACGGGCGACGATCCGCGCTTTACGGCAAAAATCGGGGCTTTTCGAAGTCGCATGTCGTTTGACAATCACGATTGACGCATGCTACAATCGATCCGGCGGCAATTAAATGGAAACGGATTTTTTTCGTAGTGAAAAAACTGTCGTACGGCGGCGCGGAACGCCCGCGAGACGGAGTGCGTGCGCGTCGATTTTTTCAGACGAAAGAGGAACGCAGGGTGTCGAAATTATCCCCGAGACGATTTAAAGGCTCGTTAATTTTGTTGTGTAAACTGGCGATCACGGCTCTTACGGCCGGCGCCTTTTTGTATTTGATTGTCAATTATTATCCGGAGACCGACTTCTGGTTTAAGGGCTTCGTCGTATTCGTCTTTCTGTATCTGGTCGTCTTTCTGGCGTTTGCGACGACGTACCGCTGCTTCAATATCGGGACGATGCGGTATCGCGAGCTGATTTTCGCTTATATTTTGTCAACGTTTTTAACGAATTTTATTTTCTACTTCATTCTTTCGCTGACGGCGAAGCAACTGCTTTCCGTTTCTCCGCTGCTGGTGATGACGTTCTTCCAGTGGGGCTTTGGGCTGATCCTTTATGCGGGCGCCGACAGGCTGTACTATCTGCTTTATCCGGCGCGGCAGTCCGTCGTGATCTGCTCGAAGGACAAGCACGAGCTGGCGACGTTTAAAAAGATCGACTCCATGAAAGAGCGCCACAAAATCTGCGCGCTGGTAACGGAAGCGGAGGGCATGGATTCGATCAAACGTTGTATCGAGCCGTATTCGACCGTGTTTATGGGCGATATCTCGCGCGGACTGCGGATTGAGATAACGGAATACTGCTTCGAGAATAACAAGCGGCTGTTCGTTTTGCCGACCGTCGAGGACATCATCTTCCACAATGCGCATGAAAACGTCATCGGCGATTCGCTGGTGTACCAGTGCAGGAACCATACGTTCTCGATCGAACAGCTTGTGATTAAACGGCTCATGGACATCTCGCTGTCGCTGCTGGGATTGATTTTGACGAGCCCGATCATGCTGATCACCGCCATCGTCATTAAAATGCAGGACGGCGGGCCGGTGCTGTTCAAGCAGGAACGTTACACGAGAAACTATACGCGCTTCACGCTGTATAAGTTCCGCAGCATGGTCGTGGACGCGGAGAAGGACGGCGCGCTTTTGACGCGGCCGAACGACGAGCGCATCACGCCGTTCGGCAAGTTCATCCGCGCGACGCGCATCGATGAACTGCCGCAGTTTTTCAATATTCTTCACGGCGAAATGTCGCTGGTCGGTCCGCGCGCGGAGCGTACGGAAAACGTGGAGTTTTACTGCGAACGGATGCCGGAGTTCCGCTACCGCATGAAAGTCAAGGCGGGACTGACGGGCTATGCGCAGATCTATGGGAAATATAATACGAACTTCGAAGACAAGCTGAAGCTCGACATGCTCTATATCGAGAACTGCTCCCTCGTGCACGACCTGCAGCTGTTGTTTATGACGCTGAAAGTGATCTTCATGCCGGAAAGCACGGAGGGATTCGACGTTTCCAACCTGGAAGAACTGGGGGGGAAATGCGGCGCATGCGAAGACCCGGCGATTGAAGAAGAGCAGCCGGCGCCGGTGGAGACTGCCGGCGGGAACGCCGCATCGCGGATCATCAGCGAACCGGGCGCGGTTCAGAAAGGATATCATATGAAAGGCATCATTCTTGCGGGTGGAAAGGGTACCCGGCTGTATCCGAGCACCAAAGCGGTCAGCAAGCAGCTTCTGCCGGTCTACGATAAGCCGCTGATTTACTATCCGCTGTCCGTGCTGATGCTCGCTTCCATCAAGGACGTGCTGATCATCTCGACTCCGGAGGACACGCCGGTATACGAACGCCTGCTTGGCACGGGCGAACGCCTCGGCATGCGTTTTTCCTACAAGGTGCAGGAAACGCCGCGCGGCCTTGCCGACGCGTTCATCCTGGGCGAAGAGTTTATCGGAAACGACCCGGTCTGCCTGATCCTGGGGGACAACGTCTTTTACGGGCAGGATCTGACGGCGACGCTTCAGGCCGCCATCCGCCGCGAAAAGGGCGCGACGATCTTCGGCTATCCGGTCAAGGATGCGCGCGCGTTCGGCGTCGTGGAGTTCGACGACGACAACCGCGTCATTTCGATCGAGGAGAAACCGGAGCATCCCAAATCGAATTACGCCGTTCCGGGGCTGTATTTTTACGACAACCGCGTGGTGGAGATTGCAAAACACGTCCGCCCGTCGTGGCGTGGCGAGATTGAAATCACGTCCGTCAACAATACCTATCTGGAATCCGGCGAGCTGCACGTGGAGCTTCTGGGCCGCGGGATGGCCTGGCTGGACACGGGGTCGCCGGAAGGCATGCTCAAAGCCGCGGAATACGTCGAGGCCGTCCAGTCCCGCCAGGGCTTCTATATCTCCTGCATCGAGGAGATTGCGTGGCGGCGCGGATTTATCACGACAAACCAGCTCGAAGAACTCGGACAGGAGCTGAAGATGACCGAATACGGGCAATACCTGCTTGCGCTGGCGAGCGAAGGGAAATAGGAGGGCGAACGATGAACATTCTCGTCACCGGCGGCGCCGGCTTTATCGGCAGCAATTTCATCCGGTGGATGCGCTCCAACGCGCCGGAACACCGGATCGTCAACGTCGATGCGCTGACCTACGCGGGAAATCTCGAGAACCTTGACGGCATACCGGAAGGCGAGCGTTATTCCTTTGTCCGCGCGGACATTCGGGACCGCGAAAAGATGGACGAACTCTTTTCGAAATACGATATTACACACGTGGTCAACTTCGCCGCGGAATCGCATGTCGACCGCAGCATCGTCGACCCGGAGGTTTTTTTAACGACCAACGTGATCGGCACGCAAGTGCTGCTCGACACGGCGAAGCAGCACTGGAAGACTGCGCCGGACGACAAGTACAGCCGTGAATTTCGCGGCGGTGTGAAGTTTTTGCAGGTGTCTACCGACGAAGTGTACGGCGCGCTTGGAAAGGACGGCATGTTCACGGAAACGACGACGCTTTCGCCGAACAGCCCGTATTCGGCCGCCAAAGCGGGCGCGGACCTCGTTTGCCGCGCGTATCACGAAACGTTCGGCATGCCGCTCAACATCACGCGCTGCTCGAACAACTACGGGCCGTATCAATTTCCGGAAAAGCTGATTCCGCTCATGATTCATAACTGTATGACCGGGAAGCCCCTGCCGGTGTACGGCGACGGCATGCAGATTCGCGACTGGCTGCATGTGTCCGATCACTGCAGCGCGATTTATACGGTCCTGACGTGCGGGGATTCCGGAAAGGTTTATAACATTGGCGGGAACAACGAGCGCGCGAATATCGAAATCGTAAAACGGATCTTGCATGCGTTCGGACGTGACGAGTCGCTCATCACGTATGTGAAGGACAGGCCCGGACACGACCGCCGTTACGCTATCGACAATACCAGGATTACGACGACGCTTGGTTGGGCGCCGGAGTACACGTTTGAACAGGGCATGGACGAGACGATTTCCTGGTATCGGACGCATACGGATTGGATGGAGCATGTGCTCACGGGCGAATATACAGCTTACTATGAAACGATGTATAAACAATGACGATAATCAAAAAAAGCAAACCGCACAAACACGGTATACACTGCGTTTGTGTTACATTTCCCGATGAAAAGTTAGCCAACAATCGAACGAATAATTACTATATTCAACAAAATATGACAAAAACAAAGGCAATTTTCTTCAATTTTATTTAAGCAGGTTACATAATTTCATAAATATGCGCAAATGGTTGAAATGCTTTAACCGGTAGTGTAAAATGTATATGAATACAAGTTTCGATTAATGGAGAGCGCGCAGGCTGTGAAAGAAATCATTGTTTTTGAATATTTTTCCTGCGTTTTACTGGCGATCATCTATGCTTATTCATTGATGGATCGCAATCGTCCGTCGCTGAAAAAACTGGTTTTTCGTATCAGCGTCGGTGTTTCTTTGCTCGCCATTGTGATCACGATCTGCGTTTTTCACTTCGGTGAAGTCCTGGACCTGTACCCGCACTGGATGGGCATGACGGCCGCTTCCTTGCTTTACATAGCAGAAGCGCTGATGATATCGGCAATCACCGGCGCTATGGTCATTACGATGTTTGAAAACCGGTATGAATCGCCTCGCTTAAAGGCGGCCGGCATTGTGATTGTTGCGTTCTGCGCGGTGCAGATCTTGCTGGTTGGGGTCAACTTCGCCACAGGCTGCCTGTTTCGCATCGGAGACGACGGCGCTTATATCAGAGGTCCGCTCAGCAGGATTGACCTGGCATTTCTGTTCGTCGCTTTCGGTATCATATACCTGTTTTACCGTCTGGAACGCAAACGCGTAAAAAAATCGTTTCGTTTAATCATCTACACGCTGCCGGTGCTGATGTTGGTTATGGGCGCCTACCAGATCTATTACCTGCATACCATACTCACCGGAACGGTCACCAGCCTTGCGCTGCTGGTGCTTTTTATCTATGGGCAGCAACAGCGGATCCACGTGGACCAGTTGACCGAAATCGGCGACCGGGAAGCGTTTTTTTACATGCTGGAGCGCCTTGCGGCGCGCAGGCAGGTATTTCACGTGATAAGTGTCAGTCTGAACAAGTATAAGCTGGTGAACAACCAGTTCGGGCAGAGATCGGGCGACGAGTTTTTGCGGTTAGTCGGCGGTTTTTTTGCATCGCTGGACACGCGCGCTTCCGCATACCGGTTTTCCGGCGTCGAGTTTGCAATTGTCGTAACGAAGATGTGCGATTCCGAATACGAAGAAACCTTTTCGAAAATCGTGGATCGCTTTAAGGAACCATGGACTATCGACGCGCAGACGGTGCGGCTCAACGCAGTATTTTCGGACATTCTGTATCCGGAGCATGCCGCGAACCTGGACGAGCTGATCGATGCGCTGGAATACGCGACACGGGTGGCAAAAAGCGCGGTCCCGCAGGCTCCCGTACGCTTTGACAGCGTTCTGCGCAACGAGTTCGGAAGGCGCAACTTTGTTATAAATCAAATGGAATCGGCGCTGAAGGAGGATCGTTTTTTCCTGTACATTCAGCCGGTTTACGACTGCGAGCAAAAACGATTTACCGGCGGCGAGGTGCTGCTGCGGCTGAACGAAAGCAACGGCCGCCCGATTTCGCCGAGCGAGTTTATCCCGATTGCGATCGAATACGGCATCGCGACCGAGCTTGGCTGGATGGTGCTCGAAAAAACATGCCGGTTTTTGAGCGAAAACCGCGACACGGACGTCGGATGGCTTTCGGTCAACATTTCGGCGCAGCAATACGAATTTGACGAAACGGTACGCAGGCTTGAAGAACTGCTTGGGAAATATCGCGTTTCGCCGAAAAATATCAAGCTGGAGATTACCGAGCGCGTGCTGCTTGGCGATATCGTAAAAGCGCGGCAGACGATGAACGAACTCAGAGAGCGGGGGATCGGCGTCTATCTGGACGATTTCGGGACGGGATATTCGAATTTGGTTAACGTTATGTCTCTTCCGTTTGAGTGCGTCAAGATTGACAAGGGCCTCGTGCGCGGCATTTCCCAGAACCCGGAGTCGTACGGGCTCCTGCAGACGGTTGTAAACGGTTTGCGCTCCATGAGCGTGGTCATCCTGGCGGAAGGCGTGGAGACCCGGGAAGAAAATGAGATCGTCCAACAGCTTGGCATCGACAGGATTCAGGGCTTCTACTATGCGCGCCCCATGCCCGGGGATGAGTTTGTATGGCTGACAAAACAGACGCATGTCAAGGCTTGCGGCCTGGAATAGCGGCTTTTACACGACGAGGCCCGGCAGCAATGCTGCCGGGCCTCGTGCATTCAATTGCGCGATCGTTACAGGGTGTTTTCGATCTCCGCGAAGAGCTCTTTTCGCAGACCGAGCACCGCGTCCAGCGCTTCGACGACGGGGACCTGCTTTTTTACGCGCTTGTCGCGCGTCGTCAGCTCGACCATGCCGTCCTTGAGGTTGCGTGGGCTGACGGTGACGCGAATCGGCGCGCCGATGAGGTCGGCCTCCGAAAAGACGACGCCCGCGCTGACGAGCCGGTCGTCCATAATCACGTCCACGCCCGCCTTCTCCAGGGCTTCGTAAAGCTCGGTCCCGATGCGCTTCGGTTCTTCCTTGTCGGCGCGCAGGATGCAGACCTGCACCTCCCATGGCGCGATGGAAATCGGCCAGATCGGGCCGTATTCGTCGTGGCTTTCCTCGCATACTGAAGCGGCGAGGCGGCCGACGCCAATGCCATAACAACCCATGATGGGGTATTTCAGCTCGCCGTTTTCATCGAGGTACTGCATGTTCATGGACTTCGTGTATTTTGTGCCGAGCTGGAAGATGTTGCCGACCTCGATGCCGTTGCTGATTTTCAGCGTGCGTTTACCGCAGACGGGGCAAATGCCGCCTTCGACGGCTTTGGCGACGTCGACATACTCGACGTTTCCATAATCCCGCTCGATGTTGAAGCCGGTGTAATGGTGGCCGATTTTGTTCGCACCGCAGACCAGCGCGCCGATGCCGGATAGCGAACGGTCGAACACGATCGTGATTTTTTTGGCGTCCAGCCCCATCGGACCGATGAATCCGGCGACGATGCCGCTTTCCGGTGTGACCGCCCCGGCGTGCACCTCTTCGCGGAGAAAGTTGCGGAGTTTGGTTTCGTTGACTTCGAGATCGCCACGGACGAACACGACGACGTAGGAATCGTCCGCGTTCTTTTGATATACGACCGCCTTGCACGTTGCGCTATGCGGCTTTTTGAGGAATCCCGCGACTTCCTCGATGCTCGCCATGCCCGGCGTGGGCACGAGCTTGAGGGGTTCGGCCGCGGACAGTGGGGAATTGTCCACAATGCTTTCCGCGGCCTCGAGGTTCGCCTTGAAGTCGCAGTTGTCGCAGATGACCAGCGTGTCCTCGCCGATGTCGGTGAGCAGCATGAACTCGTGCGAAATGCTGCCGCCCATCATGCCGGAATCGGACAGCACCGCGATGACGTTTTTGCAGCCCGCGCGTTTGAAGATGCGCTCGTAGGCTTCATAGCAGCGCTGATAGTATGCCTCCAGGTCCTCCTGCGAAGTGTGGAAGGAATACGCGTCCTTCATGGTGAACTCGCGCACGCGGATCAGCCCGCCGCGGGAGCGCGGCTCGTCGCGAAACTTGGTCTGTATCTGATAGATCATGAACGGGTATTTTGCATAGCTTTTCGCCGCGTCGCGCGCGAGATGGACGGCGGCCTCCTCGTGCGTCATGCCGAGCACCATGTCCGCGCCCATGCGGTCCTTGAGGCGGACGAGTTCTTTGCCGACGCTCGTGAACCGGCCGGACTCCTTCCAGAGGTCGGCGGGCAGAACGACGGGGAAGAGCACCTCCTGACCGTCGATGCGGTCCATCTCTTCGCGGATGATGCGTTCGATTTTTTGCGTGATGCGGCGCGCGGGCGGCAGCAGCGTGTAGACCCCGGTGTTGACCTGCTTGATGTAACCGCCGCGCACCATCAGTGCGTGGCTTTCAATCGTGCAGTCGGCGGGCTTTTCTTTATAGCGCTCGCCGATCAATGCGGACATTTTCATAAGACCCAATCTCCCCTTAGTTATCCTGATTATTATAAACATCTTATTATTGCCCAGATTGCCGGATTTGACAAGGGGTAACGAGCGAAGGCGTATCCACAGTGAATGTTAAAAAGTGAAAAACATGCTTGACAAACAGGCCGTCCGTACATAAACTTGTACATATTAACAAAATAACAAAGGCGTTGATCGGGAAAGAGTAAGCGCAGTTGCATTTGCCGCCAGAGAAGATCGGTCACCGGCTGAAAGCCGATCCGGACAGCGATGCGCCGAAGTGCCTCCCGAGAGCCGCCGCCGATAAAGGAACGCTTAAGCGTTTTTAGTACCGGCGGACGTGACCGCCGCGTTAAGGCGCTGAGCGGGGGAAACCATGTGATTTCCCCAAGTAAAGTGGGACCGCGAACGCATTTCGTCTTTATGGATGAAATGTGTTTTTATTTTTTACCGATGTATTTGCGGCTCGTTTGAAGCGCCCGGAGAAGATTCCGGGGACGCGCTTTGAACGTTTTACATAAAACGCTCGACCGACGGAGAACAGAAGCGAACGTGCGCGGGCCGAATCCTGCGCGAAAGGTGAAACGACGATGTTTAAAACGCTGAAAAGCGATATTCAGGTTGTACTCGACCGCGACCCCGCGGCAAAGGGCGCGATGGAGGTTTTGTTCTGCTATCCGGGCTTCCGCGCGGTACGCATGCACAGGCGCGCGCACTATTGCTACGCGCACGGCATGAAGCTGCTTGCGCGCATGATTTCGGAGTGGTGCCGTTTCCGCACGGGCGTGGACATCCATCCCGCGGCGGTGATCGGCAAGCGGCTGTTTATCGACCACGGCAACGGCGTCGTCATCGGCGAAACGGCGGTGGTCGGGGACGACGTTACGCTCTATCAGGGCGCGACGCTCGGCGGTACCGGCAAGGACGTCGGGAAGCGCCATCCAACCGTCGGCGACCATGTGACCATAGCCGCCGGCGCAAGCGTCCTCGGCCCCCTCAGTGTCGGGCGGCACGCCAAGATCGGCGCGGGCGCGGTCGTGCTTCGGGACGTTCCGCCGTTTTCGACGGTCGTCGGCGTGCCGGGACACGTCGTCCGGCTCTACGGCTGCAAGATCCCGTGCGACCATGTCGGCCAGTGCAGCGAGGACTGCGAATGCAAAGACACCGACCGCTGCGTGAAGAACCTTGCCGGTATGAGCGGAGAGGCCGGCGTCGACCTCGATCAGGTGCACCTGCCCGATCCGGTGGAGCAGCAACTCGAGATGCTGATGAGGCGCGTGGAGACGCTCGAACGCAAAAACCGCGCGGATATGGACGCAAACTGAACAAATGATGAAAAATGTACACATTTAGCGCAAGATTATAGTATAGTAATAAGAACAGTGGAGGGGTAGACATGCAAATCTATAACACGATGACGCGTAAGAAGGAAGAACTCGTACCGATCGTACCCGGGCAAATCTCCATGTATGCCTGCGGACCTACGGTATACAATTATTTCCACATTGGCAACGCGCGTCCGTTTATCGTGTTCGATACGCTGCGCCGTTATCTTGAATACCGCGGGTATCAGGTGCGTTTTGTTCAGAATTTTACGGATATCGACGACAAGATGATCCGCCGTGCAAACGAAGAGGGTACGAGCGTGCGGGAACTCGGCGAGCGTTTCATCAGGGAATACTACCGGGATGCGGACGCGCTCGGCGTTGCCCGCGCGACGGCAAACCCGCGCGCGACCGAACATATAAAGGATATCGTCGGGCTCGTGAGCACGTTGGTCGAAAAGGGGCATGCGTATGTCGTGCCCGGCGGGGACGTCTATTTCGCCGTCCGGAGTTTTCCCGGCTACGGCAAGCTTTCCGGGCAGAATATCGACGATCTCGAAAATGGCGCGCGCGTCGACCCCGGCGAGGACAAGCGCGACCCGCTGGATTTCGCGCTCTGGAAAGCGGAAAAGCCCGGCGAGCCGAGCTGGGATTCCCCCTGGGGCAAGGGCAGGCCGGGCTGGCATATCGAGTGCTCGGCGATGAGCATGTCCATCCTTGGGCCGACGTTCGACATTCATGCCGGCGGGCAGGACCTGATCTTTCCGCATCATGAAAATGAGATTGCGCAGAGCGAAGCGGCGACGGGCAAACCGTTTGCGCACTACTGGATGCATAACGGCTATATCAACGTCGACAACCAGAAGATGTCCAAATCCGCGGGGAATTTTTTCACTGTCCGCGATATCTCGAAGGAATTCGATCTTGAGGCGGTGCGCATGTTCATGCTGAGCGTGCACTACCGCAACCCGGTCAACTTTTCGCGGGAACTGATCCAGCAGGCGGAAAGCGGCCTCGAACGGCTGCGCACCGCGCGCGAGCGCATCGAGGACGCGCCGATTGCCGCGGACGGTTCCGACGAGGACGAAGCGTTTCTCGCCGCGCTGGAAGGCTACCGGAAGCGCTTCTGCGACGCGATGGACGACGACCTCAACACGGCGGACGCGCTGGGCGTGCTTTTCGAACTTGCGCGCGCTTCCAATACGTTTGTCAGCCTGCCGCGCGGGCAGGCCGCCGTCGACGCGACGCGCGCGCTGTTCGACGAACTGACCGGCGTGCTGGGGCTGCTTTGCCACACGAAGGACGAGACGTTCCCGAAGGAGGCGCTCGATATGATCGAAGAACGGCAACAGGCGCGAAAAGCGAAGGATTTCAAACGCGCGGACGAACTCCGCGACGCGTTGAAAGATATGGGCTATGCCGTGGAAGACACGGCGAACGGACCGAAGCTGAAAAAGCTCTCATGAACATAAAAGCAACGAAAAAATTGTAAGGAGATATTGAAATGACCGGAACAACTTCCCTCTTCGATCTGCTGCTGCTCGCAATTTCCGTATACGTCCTGTATGCGGGCATTACCGGCAAAGGCAGGTTATATGCCATTGAAAACATCAAGGACGGCAAAGAAAAGGAGTTTAAAACGCTCCTCCGCAAGCTCTACGTCATCCTTGGCGTTTTCATGATCATCAACAGCGGCGCGTCCCTGGTGAAAAGCGCGTTCTATACCTATCAGGAAACCGTTGCGGCAACCGACACGACCGACGCCGTCTATGGATGGGTGCAGACCAAAGACCTTGGAGCATTTTCGTTTTTGACGGTACGGGCGTTTGACATTATTTCCTGGGTTGCGCTCGCGCTTACGCTTGGTTTGATCGTCGTGCTGATCGTCTTTATGCGCAAGTACACGGACAAGTCGAAGGAAGCCGCAAAGAAAAGCGGCGGGTCTTCCAGCGCGGCCAGTCCCCGCAAAGGCGGATGCGTCCTGCCGTCTTCGGCGTTCGAATTCGACGACGACGACAAGACTGCGGGCTCGGACAAATAGGAACGACGCAAATCGGTCGATGAATCATAAAAGAACGGTCCGGAATTTCTCCGGACCGCTTTTTTGCAGGTTTGAATTGCTTACGTTAACTCGAACATGCCCATGTAGAGCTGGTAATATTTGCCCCTTTGGTCAAGCAAATTGTCGTGGTCGCCGCGCTCTATGATCTGACCGTTTTCGAGCACGAGGATCGCGTTGCTGTTGCGGACCGTGGAAAGCCTGTGCGCAATGACGAATACCGTCCTGCCCTTCATGAGGCGGTCCATGCCCTTTTCGATCAGCGCTTCGGTGCGCGTGTCAACGGAACTCGTCGCTTCGTCGAGAATCAGCACCGGCGGATTGGCGACCGCGGCGCGGGCGATGGCGAGCAACTGGCGCTGCCCCTGCGAGAGGTTCGCGCCGTCGGCGGTCAGCACCGTGTCGTAGCCCTGCGGGAGATGGTGGATGAACGAATCCGCGTTGGCCAGCTTCGCCGCTTCAACGATTTCCGCGTCCGTCGCGTCCAGCCGGCCGTAACGGATATTGTCGCGCACGGTGCCGGTGAACAGGTGCGTGTCCTGCAGCACCATGGACAGCGAACGGCGAAGGTCGTCCTTGCGGATTTGCCTGATGTCGATGCCGTCGTAGATGATCGTGCCCTGCTGCACATCGTAGAAGCGGTTAATCAGGTTGGTGACGGTCGTTTTGCCCGCGCCGGTCGACCCGACGAACGCGATCTTCTGGCCGGGCTTGGCGAACAGATTGACGTTTTTCAGCACGTCGACCTTCCCGTCGTAACTGAAGGTAACGTTTTCAAAGCGGACGTCGCCGTGCAGCTCCACATACTCGAAGCCGTTTTCAACCGGGCGTTTCCATGCCCAATGGTTCGTGCAGCAGTCGACCTCCGTGGACGCGCCGTTTTCATCCTTTTCAACGTTGACGAGCGTTACGTTCCCTTCGTCGACTTCCGGCTCGGTGTCGATGAGCGCAAAGATGCGTTCTGCGCCGGCCAGCGCGCTGATGAAGCCGTTGAACAACTGCGAAGCCTGCGTCAGCGGCTGGCTGAACGAACGCGTATACTGCAGGAAAGCGGCAAGCGTACCGATGTCCGCGCGGCCGATGATGGCGAGCGCCGCTCCGGCGGCGGCCGCCGCGGCATAGAGCGCATAGCTGAGATTGCCCATGATCGGCATGAGGATCATGGCATAGGTCATTGCGGCGGTCGAAGACTCCCGCAGGTCCTCGTTCTTTTTCTCAAACTCCTCCGACACGTGGTCCTCGCGGCAGAAGACTTTGACTTCGCGCTGGCCTTCGATCATTTCTTCGATATAGCCGTTGACCGTTGCAAGCGATTTCTGGCGCTTGCTGAAATAAAACGCGGATTTACCGCCGAGCCCCTTGACGATGAGCAGCATCAGCACGAACACGACCAGCACAAGGATCGTCAGAAGCGGGGAGAGGACAAACATCATGACCAGCACGCCCACGACGGTGATGGTGCTTGTCAGGAGCATCGGCAGACCCTGCCGGAGCATGTCGCGCAGCGCGTCCGTATCGTTGGAGAAGCGGCTCATGATTTCGCCGTGCGTCTGGGAATCGAAATACTTCAGCGGCAGTTTCTCCAGCTTTGTGAACATGTCGATGCGAACGGCTTCCAGCGTCGCGGTGGACACGTTGACGATCAGCCGGTTTGCGATATAGTTCAGCAGGGCGCCGATGAGATAGACGGCTCCGAGGACCGCAAGATACGTGATAAACTGCGTCAGGTCCGTCGACTGCCCCTGGAGCATGTCGCTGATGTTGTTGATGATCGGCTTGAGCATGTAGGTTCCTGCGACGCCGGCTCCGGCCGACGCAAGCAGGCCGAAGATGATGACGACAAGCTGAATCGGATAGCGCTTCAAATAGCCCAGCAGTCTGCCGAACGTTTTACCGACGTTCTTCGGTTTTTGCGTTGCGCCGCGTCCGTGCGGGCCTCCCATTGGTCCGGGCATGTTACGCCACCCCCTTTTGCTGCGAAGTGAAGACTTCGCGGTAGATTTCGTTGGATTTAAGCAATTCCTCGTGCGTTCCGACACCGTCGATCTTCCCGTCGTTCAATACGACGATGCGGTCGGCGTCCATGACGGACGCGATGCGCTGGGCGATGATGATCGTCGTCGTGCCGCCGTGCTGTTCGGCGAACGCTTTGCGGATTGCCGCGTCGGTCGCGGTGTCGACCGCGGAGGTCGAGTCGTCCAGAATCAGGATCTTCGGGTTTTTTACCAGCGCGCGGGCGATGCAGAGGCGCTGCTTTTGCCCGCCGGAGACATTCACGCCGCCCTGGCCGAGCTCCGTATCGTATCCGTCCGGGAAGGAGCGGATGAAACCGTCCGCCTGCGCGGCGGAGCATGCCGCAACGATCTGCGCGTCGGTTGCGTCCGGATTGCCCCAGCGCAGGTTTTCCTTGATTGTTCCGGAAAACAGCACGTTCTTTTGCAGAACCATGCCGATGCTTTCGCGCAGGGTTTCGATCATGTAGCTCTTAATGTTCCGCCCGCCCACAGTGATTTCGCCGGAGAGTACGTCGTAAAGGCGGGGGATCAGTTGCACGAGCGTAGATTTTGCCGAACCGGAACCGCCGATGATGCCGATGGTTTCGCCGGAACGGATGGCAAGGTCGATGTGCGAGAGCGCGAGATTTTCCGGGTCGTCGGCATAGCTGAAGCAAACGTCCCTGAATTCGATACTGCCGTCTTTGACCGTGAGCGCGTCGGTCGCTTCGCTGTCGTTGATGGCGGGCACTTCGTCCAGCACTTCGATGATGCGCTTGGCGGAAGCGCTGGAAAGGACAAGGTTGACGAACACCATCATGATCATCATCAGCGACATCAGGATCTGCGTGATGTAACTGATGAAGCTCATCAGTTCGCCGGTCATCAGCCTGCCGCCGAGGATGTCGTTGCCGCCGACCCAGAGCACGAGCAAAATACACGCGTACATCGTCAGCTGCATGACGGGCATTGCGAACACAAGGACCTTTTCCGCCTTGCGCTGCGCGGTTTTGAGCGCGGCCGCGGCGTCCTTGAACTTGACCGACTCGTAGTCGCCGCGGACAAACGCCTTTACGACGCGGATGGCGATCAGGTTTTCCTGCGTGCGTGCGTTCATGCTGTCGTACTTTTTTAGCATCGTTTCAAAACGGGGGAACGCGAGCTTGGTCAGAACGAGCATGACCAGCGTAAGCAGGGGAAGGGCGCACAGGATGACGAGCGACAGGCGCGTACTGATCCGCAGCGCCATCAGCGTCGCCATAATGAGCATAAACGGCGCGCGCGCAAGCATCCGGATGATCATCATGAACGCGTTTTGAATATTCGTGACGTCGTTGGTCAGCCGGGTGATCAGCGAAGGCGTCGTGAACCGGTCGGTGTTTTTAAACGAGAACGATTCGATCTTTTCAAACAGCCCCTTGCGCAGGTTTTTTGCAAGTCCGTTGGACGCGACGACCGCATAGCGCGCGCATAGCGCGCCGAAGAGCAGCGCGCCGACCGCCATGGCGACCATCAGCCCGCCCGTCCTGAAAATATAGGTATAGTCGTTGTTGGGAATGCCGACGTCGACGATGCGTCCCATCAGCAGCGGAATAAACACTTCCAGCACCACCTCGAACAATACGAGCACGGGCGCGAGGATGGCGTATATTTTATACTTGCCGACAAATTTAGAAATCTTTTTGATCATGCGGTTTTATATCCCCCTCAAACCAGGTAATGTGGAGTCGTCGTCCTCCGAAAGGTTGGCGATCATGCGGTCCAGCATGCTTTGGATCAGCTCCAGTTCGTCGTCGCTGAATCCCTTGAGCATTTGCGTATCGACGTCGGAAAAGACCTTCCGGAAAGCGCGGACGATCGACATTCCGGATTCGGTCACGTGCAGGCGGTTGCGGCGGAGGTTGTCCGGGTCGGCGCGTTTTTCGATCAGCCCGGCCTTCTGGAGGCGCTTTGTGGATTGCGCGACGGACGCAGGGGAAACATGCATTGACACAGCAAGCTCCTGCTGCGTCATCCCGGGGCTGAAAACCAAACAATTCAGCAGGGGGTACTGGCCGGGCTGGAGCGTGTTGTCAAGGCAATGGTTGTGTGTGTACTTTCTTCGGAGCATGTGCAGAAAAATCATGCGTTTTCCGACCTGGTCCAGCAGCATATAAATCCCTCCGGAATACAAGATAGTTAAGCGCTTAACAGTTAAGCGCTTAACAATATAACAAATTCATATTTGATTGTCAATACCGAAATTGAATGATATGATGGTTAAAGTTCAAAATATGCGTCGTTTGATTGGGAGAAACGGGAATTGTGAAAAAAAGAAAACAAATCGCAACGCCCGAAAACCCATGCTTACGGTGCGGGACGAATGAATAAAACAGGACCGATGAAAGAAACATGAAAAAAGAAATCCATGGCAATACGTCGGGCATTCGGGACGTCGTTCTGACCGAAATGCTCGGCTTATATGATTTATCGATGTCCGCGGACGAATTCCTTTCCGACGAAGTCTGCGACCAGCTTGTGCGCTTCACTTCGCTGATCAACAGAGAAGTGCTTGTTTACGTATCCCGCGCGGGTTCGATCGAAGACGTCCGCGTCGGGGACGACCACTCCGTCCATATGGACGAGATGCGCCTGGTCCGCAACATCGACCGGCTCAGCGGCGTGCGCTGCATCCATACGCATCCGGACGAAACCGGCTATCTTTCGGACGTCGACCTCGGTTCGCTCAACGCGCTCCGGCTGGACGCGATGTGCGCCATCGGCGTGAAAGACGGCCGCGCAAGCAGCGTCTACGCCGCGTTTATCGGCGACATGGAAAACGAGGAGCGCGTGCCGGTCTGGTTTGGGCCGATGCGCGCGCATCACCTGCCGCAAAAGGAACTGTTGGACGCGATACTGGAGGCGGACAGGCGCCTTTTGACCGATACGTACGATATTGCGGAGATCAAGCCGGACCGCGCGGTGCTTGCGGGTATCGAATCGTCCGACGGGTACGACACCCTCGCCGAGCTGGCCGAGCTCTGTGAGACGGCGGGGATAAAGGTCGTCGCAAAAGAGCAGCAGAGACGGCGCGCGGTGGACGCTTCCACCTACATCG
>Ga0116162_10001054_pt1 | contig 18562 bp, 18 predicted proteins | sample AD_UKC105_MetaG_FD_89875 | JGI IMG/M metagenome (GOLD analysis project Ga0116162, IMG submission 89875) | Active sludge microbial communities of municipal wastewater-treating anaerobic digesters from Hong Kong - AD_UKC105_MetaG | ecosystem: Engineered > Bioreactor > Anaerobic > Digestate... | reverse complement strand
TTCTCTCTGTTCTCAAGCTTTCCGAAGGATTCATTCCAGAGGTCATCAGGAGAGGGGAATTTGTCTATCTCTCCTTCATCTCCAGTGTCCATATCAACCTTGTAGAAACCGAGACCATTAGTAGAGAAGGCGAACCGGGTCTGGAGCTTATCCGCGTACTTCTTTGCCTGCCCGAGGCCTTCAGTAAGAGGAGCACTGACTCTTTTAGCTTCAATCACAGCAAGTTTCTGATTACGGTAGAGGAGCACATAGTCAGCGATGTCCTTCTGTGCTCTCCTGTCTACTCCTTCAATCCTGCCCAGAGAGATGACTTCTCGCTCTATCCTGCTTCCATCAACTACACCCCAACCTGCAGCCCGAAGCAGAGGATCAATCAGTTCCGCTCTGGTCTCGGCTTCGTTAATGTCGCAGTTCATACACCAGCCTCCGAGAGGGCTTTGTCTAAGGCTCTTAAGTCCTTGGTGAGTTCTCCGGTGAAGGCTTTCTGGAGGATGGATTGCTTCAGGTTGGCTAATAGCAGAAGTTTGGCTCGATTAATTTGGATGAGTTCAGAACACTTACTATCCAGAATTTCAAGCATAGAGTAATAAGACTGCTGAACACCCTCTGGTGGGATAGGGATGACAATACTTCCAAGAGACTTCTTGGAAATGTTAGGGAATGTAGAGCCAGTACCTAGCGCAAATATCTCACCTTGAATGAAGCTGATGTATCGGTAAATCCAATCTTGACTATGCTTTGGACTTATTGCGGCAACACCTCGTCCTATGCAAGAATCATATCCCGCGATATTCATTCTACCAGTTGTTGATCCTCTTACGCATAGAATGAGATCCCCTTTTTGGCATAGCTTTGTTGGCTTCGTTGTAAACTTGGATGCAACTGTTCGCGAGAACGGATGTAACCCGCCGAATTCCACCGGACCATTTACCAGTGGTACTCCATTTCCAGACGAGTTGTATGATATACCTGGTGGACTCTGCCCCATGGTGATTCCAGATACTTCCTCGAGTGTAGATGTTGGCCATTTCAACTTAGCTTCCGAGAAGATCTCAGAGACTCTGTTCCGGATCAACTCCTCCGCATTCCTGATGTTCCTCTCCGTATTGGCAATCGCCTTATCTATCGCCTCAAAGGCTTCATCGAGGATCTCAACGATGCGTTTCTGCTCGGGGAGAAGGGGGAGGGGGAGTCGATGCCGTTTGATATCAGAATCACTCACAGCGGGATAACTTGCCCCACGCTGAAGGGCAGCCATCTCTTCCATAAAAGGTTTGCTCAGAAGATAGTAGAAGAGAAAACGACTGACTAAGTTGCGCTTGGGTCGTAGTACAAAGAAACCTGTGCTGCAAATCGCATCATCAAGGGAGTCGGGAATGACTGCCAAGCGTTGCAGAGTCGGTCTGATGGTAGCAAAAATAACATCCCCAGACATAACCTTGCGACGTGCTCTACTTGGAGCTTCTAAACCCAGAATCTCCTTCTCACCCTTGATCGAAAGGGTTTCTCGGCACACACTTGAAACATCAATGTATGTGAAGACTTCACCTGGGGTCTGTCTCGGGTCGACCGTTGTTATAGGTTCTACTAAATCTGCGATTTGAGCTTTCTTCCAGCTAGCACTCACAGCAGCTCACGCACCTTCTCCAGAATCTCAGCAGTCTCCTTATCAAGTGCCTCAATCTCCTCCAGTATCTCTAGCGGATCCCTGAGAGGTTCTTCCTCTGGAGCATTCGGATTCTTTACGGATAGATCGAAGCTGTCTTTATCAACCTTAGCGATGCTAACGCTCCACGACTGCTCTGAGTCCTCATGCTTATTCTGAAGGGCTACGAACTCCTTCAGATCATCATCATTGAGAGGATTCGTTTTCCCCAAGCTTCTTCCCGGATCAAGCTGGTAGTACCAGATCTTCCGTGTGGGAGAACCCTTCTCGAAGAAGAGAACAACAGTCTTAACTCCCGCTCCGAGGAATGTACCTCCAGGGCAATCAAGAACAGTGTGAAGGTTGCAGGTCTCAAGAAGCTCTTTCCTTAGTGCCACAGATGCATTGTCTGAGTTGGAGAGAAAAGTGTTCTTGATAACTACTGCTGCTCTTCCCCCAGCCTTCAAGCTCTTGATGAAATGCTGGAGGAATAGGAATGCAGTTTCCCCTGTCTTGATGGGAAAGTTCTGCTGTACTTCTTTCCTCTCTTTTCCCCCAAATGGGGGATTAGCCAGGATGATGTCGAATCTGTCTTTCTCCTGTATGTCCAGCAGGTTCTCAGAGAGAGTATTCGTATGAACGATGTTCGGAGCATCTATCCCATGAAGGATCATGTTCATGATGCCGATGATGTAAGCAAGAGGTTTCTTCTCCTTACCATAGAAGGTCTTTGTCTGAAGTATCTCAAGATCTGTAGTGGTGAGTTTTTTCTTCCCATGTCTCAGGTAGTCATGAGCCTCGCACAGGAAGCCTGCAGAGCCACAGGCACCATCATAGATAGTTTCACCTATCTGAGGGTCTGTAACCTTCACCATGGCTCTGATAAGGGGTCTGGGAGTGTAATACTCTCCACCGTTACGCCCAGCGTTCCCCATCCGACGGATCTTCTCTTCATAGAGCTGGCTGAGCTCATGCTTCTGCTTCTGAGTGCGGAACTGAAGAGCATCCATGAGCTCGAGTGCATCTCTTAGCGAATAGCCACTCTGGAACTTGTTGCTAATCTCCCCGAAGATCTCACCGATTTTGTACTCAATGGTATCAGAGCTGCTGGCTCTCTCTTTGAAACCCTTCAGGTAAGGAAACAGCTTCAAGTTCACGAACTCGATAAGGTCATCACCGATCAGAGCTCTGTCATGATCGAAGCTCCCATCAGGGTTCTTTGGGGCTGCCCACTTCGACCACCTGAACTCATTCGCAATGATACGCTGGTATGACTGCCCCCTCAGATCAGCCTCCATCTGCCGTTCATCCTCAAGATCATCAAGGTACTTCAGGAAGAGCATCCAGGAGGACTGCTCTGTGTAATCCAACTCTGTTCCGCAACCAGCTTCCTGGCGGAGGACATCATCTAGGTTTCTGAATACAGTTTCAAACATCCTACCCTCGTTTAGCTTGTTCTGATGAAGAGTGCATACTATTTGTATAGACAAGAAGAGATAACTAAGTTGAGTGATGGAATCAAGCGGTAATGGATGAGGAAAAAGTGAAAGCGACAGGTCCCAAAAGCAATTCTTGCGTTCTAAGCGTAGCGGATGTTCAATGGATTTATAACAATATTCAAAATCCTGCGATTGATGTGGTTACTGGACTTGCATCTCGGCGCTTCAAAAATCCAGCGCTTGTGCTTTCTTCGGATAAGGCAGTAATTGAGTTCATACAAGGCTGTACGCAATCTTGTGAGTGCGAGTTCATATCTGATGAGCAGGACAAGCAGCAGTACGAGCGATTGTGCTCATATACCTCCGAATTGAATAATTTGAAGGAAGTGCTTTCAACATTTCAGTTACTTTGGAGAGGATTTTCTCACTTTGAAATTGAAAATGCAGTATCTGAATTAGGGCGCGAAAGAGAAAGCTACGAGAGAGATATAGCAATTTGCCTGAAAAGTAATGGCATTGAAAGAGGAAAGATATCTACTGTCCTGAATGCAAGGAAGAAGAATCAGCAGAAAAAGGGAGCTCAAAGGAAGAAGAAGCGTAAGTACAATGCCGGTCCAACATGGATTCTTGAGAGGAAGTTAGAATTACTTATACAAGATAGGAATGCAATTCTTGAGATAAGGCAGGAGCTGAGAAGTTTCTTCCTACTTCCTGAAGAAGAAATAGCTTTCCAAAGACTAATCTCCGAAACGAGACGTCGTAGATTCCCTGTTCATCAGACTTTCTGGTTTGAGGATGACTACACTAGCATACGACCGAGGCTCTATTTTCTTAGAAAGCAGCACCTGAGTTTTCCACTGAGGTTTATGGAAGACATGCCAGCACGATTGTATCACAATCTTTTTGACTTATGGGAACAAGGAGAATCTAAAGATGATGTCGTACTCGCTTACAGAGATTACTGCGAGAAGAGCATATCCTCAACGTTTGATGTTTGTGAAAGAATCCTGCAGAACTACTCAGTTGTCAAACCGCTACTCCCTGTAGATAGAACGGATAGCCTAAGGGAGATGAGTTCTTGTGAGGAAAAGGGTTTTTATCATGCTCAAGTCCTTCTCTGTGCCACGCTATTAGAAGGGTTGATTTGGGATTTTGCCGTATGCTTGAATCGTAGACACTACCGTGTTTTCAAACCATTGCAAGGTACCTGGCCAAGAGGTAAAGCATACAAATGGGATAAACTTACAGGGAAAGTTGTTTTGCGTTCAGGGAAAGGACTTGTTGATAATGATTCTCCGCTGAAAACTGGTCGAGATGTGTTAGGAAAAACACGCCTTGGGCATTTTCTGCCAGAGGCATTAAACATGTACATAATTAGCGATTTCTTTGATGACAGAAACTGTTATGCTCATGCGAATAGTGCAAGAAGAAATATCAAAGCAGATGCAACAGTAATGCTGCTATGTGTGAATTACTTGATAGAGAAATTCAGAAGCGTGCTGATTGACAGGAAGATACTTGTCTAGTGAACACGAGTCTACTGCAGAATAACCTCAAGAATCCCTAATGAGTCTGTTCAGAGTTTTTGTAGTAAGGATGTACATTAGTTTCAACGACTTCAATAGACAATCGCTACCCTCTAATCTTGTACACAACCGCTCCGTTATGTACACAATCACAAAACTGGTATTGATTCAAGAACGTGATTTACCATGCAATACTTGATCAGGGGAAGAATCATTCAGTGCATAGTAAATAACTTCACGGCCTAAATCTTTTGATAATTTATACTCATTGTCAAAAATATTGATGAAGCACATATTGCATTCTAGATTCATTCTATCAGATATGTTTGCAGAGTCACAGTTCTTCTTCATTGCATTTTCCACAAAAAGCCCATTGACATTCTGTCTGTTATCAGTGCGTGGATAGACGAGAATGTTCCTTGCAGTCCCAAGTGAGTTGCCATACACATACATCTGCTTAAGATCATCATCTGATGGGTATCTACCAGGTTGCTTCCACTTTGTGTCTATTATGGCTTTCCTTTGACCACTTACCCAGATTTCAATATCGGGACGTATTCTTTTCCCTGAATCACCTGTCGCTAGTTTCCAGATTGGATAGTGTTGCTGACTAAACACCGATATGCCACGGTAGTTATGAATTGCACTTTGGCGAACACAGTTGACGACGTATCTTTCGAACAAGTCATTCATTGCAAAGAGAATTGCTAGTACATTGTTCTGCCCGGATTTAACATCTGGCTGGTAGTTAAGAATGATCAAATGGGCTAACGCAATTGCACGCTTATATTTATCAGTTTTGCGGTCAAACCTAAGTCTGTCAAATGCTTTTCTAGTAATGATTTTGTCTGAAACTTGGTCAAATGCATCGATAAGCTTGAATGCTCTATTCTGGACCGTAAGACTTGCAGAGATAGAGGAGCAGATTTTCAAAGCCTGTTTTAATATCTGGTTTATCAAGTTATCGCAATTATATATATCGTGTTCAGAAAAAAACCTTTCCTTATGTGAGTAGTTATGCTTGATATGATCGCTAAACAGAAGCCTCCCCTTCAAGGTGTTATGATTTCCAGCTCTTCGATTGTACCTCTTCACCAATCCGGATGTAAGAATTTTTCCTACTTCGGAAACAAACTCCATTAAGTATAGATCAAGTAGGTTAGCCCTTTTTAAGTGTAAACAAGCCCAACCAGAAACTTGTGTCTTAAGGTCTCCACAGAACTTAAGCATATCTATGAGTACATTTTGCCAGTAAGATGCTGATATGTCGTTAGCTTCATCAGTTTTTGGGAGAATCTCTATTGAGAGATTCCCTACTTTGATCACACCAACATGGCCACCAAAGAGGAGTGATTTATGCCTAACTGTAAAAATGCGATCACTGTTTTTTTCGTTGAATCTAACTAATGCATTGAAATGGCGTTCAGTGAATACTGTATGATCCACATGTATTTGACCATGCTCAAATACCTGTATAGTATTACTAGCCATAGATTGACTTAAATGTTTCTAGTGTCCATTCGTTCTCAGGAACTATCTCGAAAACATCCTTTTGCTCTACTTCATCAGTGAACCAGTCTTCTCCCCTTATTAATGCTGAAGAGAGATTTGGTTTCCTCCTAACAAAACTGGGGCCAAGCACCATTCCAATCTGGCTAGGATTACTGAAGAAGAATTCGTGCAGTTGAGGTATGACCTTATTCGCAAATGTTCTACGTAGCTCTTCCAAGTGGTTTGAAGAGTCAATGATATTCCAGAAGAACGAGTGCCCAATAGTGTGATCCTTATCCAGGAGAACTTCTAAGCGTTCGTTTATTGAAGTAAGCAGTTTCTCCAAATTGACTTCAAAGCCCTCCGGTTGACGATCTCTTAGTAAGCTAGGATTAGGATACACTGGTATGAAGGAGAACCTTCTTCGAAGGGCGGTATCAAGAGCCTCAACGCTACGATCAGCAGTATTCATCGTTCCGATAATGTATAAGTTGCTTGGAACGGCAAATGGTTCTCTTGAGTAGGGAAGATGATCTACTTTCCAAACCGCACTCTCTATATTCTCACTTTCACTAAGACGTTTGTCATTCTCGATCAATGTTATCAACTCACCAAAAATATTGGCTATGTTTCCCCGATTGATTTCGTCAATGAACAACGCATACTTAGCATGTCGATTTTCTAGAGCTTGTTTTGCTAGGAGCTTGAACACACCAGGTTTAACCGTGTATGCGATATCGTTTCCATCTATACTATCTGATTCTTCAGAGAGAATCGGTTTGAGGCCTTCGATAAAATCCTCATAACAGTATGATTGATGAAAAGTTACAAATCGGTATCGGCGCAACTCAGAATCAACGGGTTTGTACGACTTTAACATCTCGGATGTTTCCTTAAGATCTGGAAACTCCTGATCAACCATCTCCATGTCTAGACTCCATTTTGAGTTCTCATCTTTCCAAAATACGAGAGGTGGCTTTCGTTGGCTATAATTCACCGTGGGACAGTCCTCTTTTGCATGCCTTTGCAAAGCTGCCCAAATTGAATTCTCAGGAGTTTTGTTGGCTGCTCCTCTTGCTTTTGCCGAGACAATCGGATGTGAGAAAATTGATTTTACTGAAGCTGGTTCTCCCAGATCGTAGAGTGCAATCGCCACTGCTTTCCACCAAGTAAGGGAACCAGCAAGTTCCTCTGCATACTGATCTTTCGATTTCACTATTCTATCAGTGAAAACAGGGAAATAGGACTCACAAAGCCGATATGTTTTACCGGTTCCTGGAGGACCATAGAGAATGATATTCATGTCAGATGGCAGATTTTGACTATTTATCTCAATGCTCTCCTGGACGCAAGTGATATCATCTTCTGAATTAGTTAATAATCCAAGTTTTATTGCCGCATCATGATATGATAGATTGAAATTCTTTATTTTCGTCACTGACCACTCTATAAGATGGTCAAAAGATGGAAGATTAAGAACTTCCTCGGAGGACAAATGGCCCTGCAATTCGTGAGATTTCTTTAACTCATTGAATCTACTTAAATCGTCTTTAGTCGCTTCACTCCGTATGATATCGAGATTTACCATCACCTTGTCATGGTGAAAATGAAGACCGTAACAGAGCTTTGTGGGGGCATCCTGAAAGGGATATAACTTGATCCAGACGTATTCTCTAAATTTCGAATCTCGTCGTGAAGGCGCAACAAAATGGCTCGGAATCTGGCCAAGATGTCCGTCTTGAAAAGCATTCCTTAATACTGCGTCTCCCCACTCTTTCATAACCTGAATAACATCACTGAGTTGTTGAGACACTTGCGTGTGCTCCTGATTAGTACGGTCGTATCTTTGCCCCCCCCATTTCTCGAGCAAGTCAAAGTGTTGTTTTCTAAAAGGCATCTAGTCCCTCCTGCCTTTACTTGGCGTTAGTGAAAAGCTACATTTTGCAATTCGAAGACTCGTATGAACATGGCAAACCGAGTCAATACATGTAACTAGAGCTAAGTTTTCCTTTCAGTAAAAACTAGCTGTTTCTTTCAAGCTCTATCCTTTGCCTATTTACTATCTCTAGCCTTCTTCAGCAGATTTAGTTGGATTACAAAACTCAATAGTATCACCCATACCCGAAGCGCTCAGAGCATAATCATAGTCATTATCTGAGAATGAGAGTGATGCTGACGGTGTGATAATGATATGGTCCAGCAGCGATACCCCGAGCTTGTGAGCAAGTATTGCCATATCCTTTGTGAACCTTACATCTGAGGGACTTGGTTCAGGAGATGATCCAATATGATTGTGCGCCAGAATAAAGGAACAGGCGTTAAGCGCAAAGACAAAGGCAAAAACATTTCTTGGATACGAAGTACATGACATTGTGGTGCCTGTTGAAGTCCTGGTAGCACCGAGTACTTCTCCGGAGCCCCCAAGGGCAATCGCCCATACTTCTTCATAGGGCTTGTCTGATAGGAATCCCCGCGCAATGCTGATAGCGGCTTCTGAGCTGCTAATCTTCTCTCCTGATAAACCAGGTACCGTTACTTTCCTGCCTGTGTCCTTGAAAGTGATTTCCTTTTCACAACACACTATCTGATCAACCATATCACATCCTTTCCTCTTGAGCTTCACTTCTTCTTATACGGAGCCCCTTCCTATAGGTTTGTGCTATCAGTTACTGGATAGAAGATCTTTCCATCCTTCGTATATCATAACCATGGCCATGGTATCAAGCTCGCAATACTTTAAGAGAGCCTTACGTATCTCCTCACGCTCGTAGTCTCCCATTTCCTCGAACTGCATTCTGGCGTATGCGGTAAGTGCACCACCGCCGTCCTTCAAACGGTCGTCGTCGCTGAGAATAGCCAAGTCCTTGTCAGAAATGTCCTGAAACATCCTTGGAAGAAGCAAGTATGGATCCTTAACCCTTCCCGCTTCCATCTGGATCCATTGCCAGTTACTGAAGTTTAGGCTTCTAATCCCGCCCACTGCTCCATAGATTGGCTTGGAGTATTTTTCCTTCAGGAAGTCAGATCTTTCCAGAATTGCTGGAAGCACCCGTTTGATGGAATTTGATCCTCCTGTTTTCGGATCGTAATGGAACTTCTTAACCAAATCCCACATGTCAACCATGTTTCTTTCCCCGACCCATTGCTCCACGGAGTCGCTCTTTGATCTGGTTATCGATTTGATGAACTCACACAGTTCATCACGATCATCTACAGGAGTAGGATCTTCCTTCAGCTGTTGGTAGATCATGTTCAGGAAGGTGTTTTCATGATTCGAATATCGGAAGATACTGCCCCTGTCCTGCTCGAGTTGAGCTTTCAGGGCCCGTGTAAATTCGTAGTTCGGGAACATCCCTCTGACTGTGTTCAGGTACTCTCCAGCATGAGCGATGGTGCCATCTTCATTAACAACATGGTGGGAGAATTGGAAGGCAATTCCTTCATAAGGTTTCCTGCCCGCATTGAATGGGATAGCAACCATTGAGGTTTCAAAATCAATGAAATGAAGAGGGTAGACCCAGCTTTCCATTTCAGCAAGAAGACCATTCTTATCCATCCACATGCTGTCGTCACAGTAAACAGCCTTCTCGATTTGGATCCATTGTCTTTCACTTGGGGATAGCCCTGGCTTGTCAGATGATCTGGGTGAGATATCACTCTTTCTTATCTGCGACATCTTCACTCGCTTTGATTCAAGCAGTTGTTTCTTCTTTCTGAAATTCCACACATCGAGTACGGTTGGGTCATGAAAGTCCTTGTCTCTCCATCCAAGGTCTGCCTTCCAGCATTCCTTCTTGCCACTAAGCAAACCTTTGCTCTCTTCTTCATCAGTGGTATAGAACTCACAACGGGCACACGCAGTATTAACCGGGGAAGGTATTTTCTCGTTAGCAGCATACTTCTCAGCGAACAACTCGATCATCGCTTCGAAAGACAACTCAGTCTCTCCTACAGTCTCATCCCCGGAGTAGATTCTTTCGCAAATTCCATCTACTCCTATGCTGCAGAGAATCCTGGGAGACAGATCAGCTGCGGAAAGGCTTTCAGAAACAGCGACTGTTTTCCTTCCTATCTCATCCTTCACAATCCGGAACTTCTGGTTCAGTCCATCTGTGGGGCACTGAGAGTTCTTTTCTGCCATCATCAGATGAGCATAAACATCTAAGTGTGGGAAAGCCTTCTTCACGACATGTTTCTGGAATGCCACGTCATACAGGTAAGGTTTCCAGCCTGATCTAATGGTACCATTTCTCCCCAGAAACGGGTTTTCCTGAGAAGCATCAAAGGACTTTGCTTTCACCTCGTAAAGGAAAAGAGCATTCCCCTTCTTCTCTAGGATGTCCACTCTGATAAACAGATTGCCAAAAGCAACCGCAGCTTCGAAGATGGTTACCCTTTCCTGCTTGAGGAGTTTATTGGTTTGAGACAGAGCAGTACTGTAATCAAGTGCTTTGATTTCATGGCCTCCAGGGAAGTAGCACTTGGCTAGTTCCCCCACCTGGAATCCACCCTCAGCAAGGGACATAAGGAAGCTGTCATCTAAAGCCTGATTGGCATATTCAGTTTTGCCCGTGTAGAAGAGTTTGGTTGGGCATTCAAGAGCAAGTTTAAATCGGGACTTAGTCAAGTATCGCTTTGGGCCCATTTCACTCCTTTCTGAATAAGCGAAGCATGCAGTCAGCCTTTACTCTTGGGGTACAAGTTCGGATTTATAGTTAAGAGCTCTAATAGCAGCGTTTCGCAACAGGGTAATCATTGGTATGAAGTACTTTGGTCTAATCACATACATTTTAGGGAAGAGATGGGAAACATCGACTATGCCAGCATTGTATAGTTCGCTTTCAAGCTCAAGGTCTGATACTAGTACTGCGTACTCGTATCCTTTTTTGTTTCGATCCTTGTCGAGTTTCTCCAGATAGTCTTCATTCTTTTCCTCAACGGGGCTACCGAAGGTCCAGTTCTTCATTTCAAATATGATCGATACAATCTCCGTTCCCGTTTTATCAGATTCACTGAAACTGAAGCAATCCTCATCCTTCATGAAAGATGCATTGGGAAACGCCATTGTTCGAACCTTATTGAAGCTCGTTTCACATCGCTGCTCAACAGTTAGGCTGTCAGCCCTCATAGGGTAGCGTTCTCTAAGTGCACGCAGCATCTCGAAAGTTACATTGTATCTTTCGACTAGTGCGTTGTACTTATCTACAAGAGGTCTTTCTGTTGGTTCTTTTTCAAACTCGCCTTTCCAAGGCTTATTCTGGCTATTTGCATCGCATGCTTCATCAAACACGAATGCTTTGCCGCAATGCGGGCATATCACCTCTTGCATATCATTTCTCCCTTTTTAGTGCCCAGCTCTCTCTCTGAGGATGCCTTCTCGCGAATCCGATTTAGAACCCGATTAAAACCATTGCTGCTCATGCCTTGCTCTTTCCCGGATAGAATGATGGGTATTTACTCAGCTCGGATATAATACGATGTTTTCTTAAAGAGGAAAGATACGGTGTTGGGAGTATGGTTTTCACGCGAGAGAGGATTCACTGTAGTTAGTTACATGCCATGGCGCACTCACCCATCTATGAATTATTCTCAAGTGGAGGTGAGCTGAGGTTTAAGCAGTTTCTGAAGCTACAATGCAAGGCGGAGGTTTCGATGTTTTTCAAGAAGCGATCAGTGTTAAGGGCAGTCGCAATCCCGATCATTTTCATCTGTGCTTGTTCTGGTAATGAAAGCGAGTCAGCATCACAGACTACTGTAGTCGAACCTGGAACCATGTACTCATCAATCAACGTCGAAGACTATGTTCTCTCTGGTAACAGATTGAGTTTCTCCGGCACTACAGATCTCCCAGAGGGAACTGAATTTCTAATCTCAGTAATGGAAATTACTGGAGGCGATATCGGATTTTATGGTCAATCGAAGGCTACTGTCGATGCTAATGGGACTTACACACCTGAGACATTTGGTCCTCCAGGAGGTCTTTTGCCGGGCCTATACGAAGTTGAAGTTTCTATGTCATGCTTAGGCCAATCGGATGAGATTACTCGTCTTGTTGGTAGAAATGGTGAGTACCTTGAAGGAGATCTTGTCGAGGTTGGGGAATGGGCTACATGTCTAGTGTTTGTGGACACAATTTCAATAGGTGGTGATGATGCGCTAGAAGTCGCCTCACGAAGACATGCTGAGCAGCTTGAGTTTAACAAGACAATCTATGATCAGCTCTATGCAATTTACGAGGGTATTCTCAGCCGAAGGAATGAAGGTATTTCTGAAGTTGAATGGGGTAGACATGCGCAGGCAGTTATCCCGCAATTAAATGAGTTAGCTCTGCAGGTTGAGAATGAACCCAGTGGCAGTGCAGGTAGTTGGCTTCATGTAGCAGCTCTTGAGCTTGCGATTCTCCTTGATTCAGCACAGGGATTGTATGGAGACTTCGAGCAAGACCAAAACTCATTCCTAGAGTACATGGGATATGCCTCGGAGCTAATGGATGATTATCACTGTGAATGATTGAAGGAGAGTCAAGATGAATAATTATCTACTCGCTACTTTGGTCCTTACTCAAGTTGGGCTCTGCTTTGTCTCTCCGGGCTCAGCACACTATGATGATGCTTACGAAGTGTTCGAGAACCTATCTGCAATGGGATTCCCTGATGCTTACGTGATGATACTCAGACATCCAGATACAGGTTCGATGGATTATGTGGTCGCTTTCGATGAACCCTTCACAGGTCAAATGATCAGGTTACTAGCTTCTTCACTTTCAGTTGCATATGTCAGCGAAAGGACGGATTGGTCATCTGGTTATCTTCATGTTCAGTACCCCAATGCTGTATATAGCATATCAACTGCTGACATAAGGTGGATCGCAAATAACAACGAAGGGATGACTGATCAAGAACTGGGCTCGTATTTTGAATCTCATGGATGCATAGCTATGCTTGTGAATGATTCAGGTTCGGGAAAAGGCCTTCGCTAATAAGCTAACTTATAAATGTTTAAAACCGCATCCTCTCCTCTTCTCTAAATCGCTACTTCTGCTGCATATTACTCAAGATTAGTGGGTTCCGACTCCGGGTCCCAAACGGCGAAAAATGTATTTCGGTCGGGATAACCTTGAACTTTATACATTTTACTGTCTGAAATCTAAAATAACGACAGATCGCAAACTGTATTGCCTTCAGATGTTGCTAGTCTGAAAAGCGAATCGAAAAATCTGACTTACCCTAGAAAAGGTTATGTACCGTTTACCTAGACTTACCCGTTCCAGAACAGGTCGGGCAAGTTCTCTTGCCTTCTCCACGACAACTTGGGCATGTGACAGCCTTCTTCCCAATTCCATCAAACACTGCCTGTTCTCCCAATCCGTTACATGCAACACAAGTGATTTTGCCTGAACCATTGCAGGTTACGCATTTGCTGGAAGCCATCTTCAACTCCATTCGATGTGATTGATAATCTATAGCTAGTATAAATTTCATCCCTATGGCACGCAAGAAAAGAACGGTATGACCGATCACAGAACTAAGTTCGCGCTCTTGCTTTGATATGTAATTCTTCGCATCTTTTTCAAGTGTTTCATTTAAGCAGGTATTTTTGAAAACCATCATGGAAGGAGATGTAAATGTTTCTTGGAGTTCTGTCTTCCGGTGAGAGAAAGCTTTTTGCTCAACTCTTGTATGAGGTTGCACATATCGACGGTGATTTCTCTGAACCAGAAAGAAACCAACTTGGAGTTTATCTGAAGGAGATGGAAGTAGGCTGGGATGTTATTGAAGACGAGCACCTTCCAATCAATAATCTTGCTCAGAAACTGGCTGCATCTTCTGAAATTGCCAAAAAAGCAATGATGATTGAATTGGTAGCGTTAGTATATGCCGACGGTGAATACTCAGAGAGCGAAAGGAAGACAATCGAGTCTGTTTGCTCCGCTTTTTCCTTTTCTGACCAATACATACAAGAGATAACAGAATGGGTAAACGAGATAACTCCCATATACATCAAGGGCTACTCGCTTGCTGGATGGACTAGATAAGGAGGCTGATAATGGGTTTTGTTTCGGTATTGAAGAAGGTTGCTGTGGGTGCTGGAATCGGTGTTGCCGCAGTTGCTGCTCTACCCGTCCTAGGTGCTGTTGGAGCAGTCACAGCTACAGGTGCTGTTGTTGGGTCTGCAGTTGGAGCTGCAGCAGGAGCTATTGACGGTATAAAAGAAAATAAGGAGGAAAGTGAAAAGAAGAAAAACAAAGGGTAATACTTCAACTAAAGGGGTTTAGCCTGTCATAATGCATAGTTAATTTACTCCCGGGAGATTGAAATGCCTATGCCGATAGTAGACTGTTATGCGAAGTGTCCAAAGTGCGGAAAGAAACATGGGAGGTACATCTGGGAAAAATCTTACTGGGCTGTGCAAAAACAGAAGTTAATTATGTCCGCAATTATTATTGATGGAGGTCCAGTTCTTGAAGTTCCGATCAAGTGTAAAGATTGTAAGTAACCGCTCCAAGAAAGTGAACTGCGTCAGAGAAGGTTGTCTGGTTATTCAGTAAGAGTGCCATGTACAGGTTTCAACACTGAAATAACTGATTGACCTCCGTTATTCCAAGACGGTAAGGCTACCAAACATCTTAGCCATAGGGGTTTGTAGCAAAAAGAGCTTGAATACCAGGAAATTACTAATCCTGCAGGATCTCCTGCAGCGATTCCCGCCAGCCAGACCATCATGGATTTCGAAGATATTCCTGTTAGGCACAATAGGAGAGAATCCCGAAGTATGACTGGCCAAACCCACTTCATTTGCTTTTAGAGACGCTGCTGCATGTCGCAGATTCGATACCTTCTGGCTCTACTTACAGAACTCGTGAACCGTTCTCAACCTGTCACTTAATCTATCTTCCAAGAGAAACTCGGAGATGTGCTCAAATGGAATGAGCATGTTGGGACGGCTTCCATCAGGTTTACGAAGCATAACTTCAAGCGCTTGACCCTCGAAAGAATCAGCTATTCGGCATGTGAAAACCGCCTTTTTATCTTTATTGAATGTTTGGCGTTCTCCGCTCTCATCGCGCTTGCTCTCGATTAGACCAAGCCTATTGCTCCACTCTTTCAACAGGAAGTTGAGAGAGGGATCTTGCAGATGCTTGAAACTGAACTTCCTCAGGTTCCATTCGACTGCTTTAATGAACCGCTCCATTTGAGGGGAAGTCTTGGCGTAGTCATAAAGATCATGCCAACTCCAGACAAACATGCTCTCTTTCATAGTAAACGAGAGTCCCTGAAGATCATCAGGATCAGTAGCAATGTTTGCCTGGCAGATACGTTCAATCTGCTTTGCGATCTCATTACCTGTGTCATATTGCTCTGGCCATTGAGCAGCCTGGTGGCCTCGATCCGTGGTCAGACCAAAGTAGTATGCTTTACGACCTTTGATTTTCTCAACAAGGTCAAGTACCTGTGGATCTGCTCCTACCTTGCGGTTGTATGCTCCATTCTTATACACAAGGTCTGCCGAGTACACCGGGACACCCGTAAAGGGGCTCTTACCGGAGATGTCCTCAGTTAAGTACCTGTGCAAGCGAGCCTTCAGGAAAAGCTCGTGCAGAATAGAGCTTGAGTTTCTATCCAAAGGTTTCTTCCTCAAGCTTTGCATAAAGGATTCAATTTTGGCTTCGATGAAAACAACCACACTCGAGAGCGGAATTCTTCTATCCTGTTCTTGCGCCGAGTTTTTCTCGTAGTCGAGTAGAAGTACTACATCTGGATTTCCAAACTGCGATAGCGAGGGTTCAATAAATACTGTAAAGTCCTGCAGTTTGGAGTAGCTTTGATACTTGTGGCATCCTCCTCCGCTTTCAACCATGGTTGCAGTTTCCAGCAACTCTGTCAGGAGCGAACATGGATCATGTGCCTGCAGAATACTTTCAAACAATGAGTTCACTAATCCACGTTCAGAGTAGTCCATAACTGACGGCATGTTTCTTTCCTTACTCCAGCACTCCGGCTGTCCAGTTGTCTGCATACTGTAAGAGTCTCGTAAGCTTGCATTCTCTGTGTGCTACCGACTTGTTTTCCTGAATGTACTGACCATCATGATACCTGATTGCCTGGGCTTCTTCTGGAGAAAGTGCAACATGGCTTGAAATCAGGAACAAGCTTCTTGTGGCTATATCCATGTGAACAAGTCCCTTGTTAATGATGTAATTGATGCCTTTGTTTTTAACCATCCATTGATCTTGATTGGGTAGGTAGTAGGGTCGTCCTGGCAGCCCAGCTTTGCCAAGATCGTGATACAACCCGGCAATTACACAACTCTCGGGACTCAGGTCCGGAGCGAGGATTTCTCTAAGCTTCAGCAGGGTTTCTGTTACCCCCACTGAATGGTTGACCAGTCCTCCTTCGTAAGCGAGATGAAAGTCTTCCCTGGAAGAAGCTGGTGCTTTTAGCCAGTCAGTCTCATCCCTGAGAAAAGCGTCGAACTTGAGAACCTGCTCGCGCCTTGTGTCCAGGAGATCTAACAGATGGGAATAGGGGAGGGGAGATGAACCTTTGGGCTTGGGATTATTCGCATTCTCCATGTTACTCTCTTTCACTTTCCGGTGCCGACATCCCTTGATAATGAAACTCAAAGACTTTGAAGCCAAGGGGCGTTGAGTATTTGCTCTCGTCATCCCTCTGAATTGGATACCCAGCCATTTCTAGAACAGCTATGTCCCTCTGTATAGTTCTTTTCGTTACCAGGAACTCTGATGAAATTTCGGCGACACTGAAAGGGATTCCTGTATCTAGTAACCTCACCATGTGCATAAGACGGACCAGCCGACCTTCAGTTCTTTCCCACCTGGCCTTCATCCCTCTGATTTTTGACCGGGTCTTGAGGATCAAGAACTTAAGGAAGTCATCATCCAGATTGGATGGTCGTCTGACTAGGTTGCGTGGAGGGAATCCTGCTGTATCGATATCGGAGGTAAACAGGATCTTGCAGCTTGGGTCATCCATCTCACTGATGACCTGTGAAAGCATTTCCAGATCATCTGCCTCAGCGACCTGGGGATCAATGATTGAAAGGAATGAAGGTACCGCAAGCACATCGGTTGCAGAATCAGCTATCCAGAGTTTTACCTTCAGTGAAGAGCATAACTCTTCCAGTTTTTCCAGGAAACTATCAGGGAGTCCCCAGTAGAGAATCGTGTCGGTGATCCGAAAACCATTTTTGCTATCTTCTTCCATCCAATGTCCTTTCTTTACGTAAGAGATGTTTCTTCCAACATGGTTATTCAAGTATAATTACCCTGTGCGACACCGTATAGTCGCATGCTGAAACGGAGATTTTGTACCATGATGGCTCAAGAGGCAATTCAAGAGAGCAAAACCAGAACAGCCCTTTCTCCTATTGTACCCGGAGCCACATTCGGCAAATGGATCGTCCTAGAGCAGAATCCACACAAGAGACATGGCAAGGTACTCTGCAGATGTGCTTGCGGAAGAGAGAAGAAAGTTTTCGTCAGCAACCTCCGTTCGGGTCTTTCCAGAAGCTGTGGATGCCCCACCTTGATTGAGCCTGGAATGGTCCAGGGGAAGCTCCATATTCTTGGACGTCCCTGGGTGAACTCAAAGGGCAGGGCCAGGGTGAAATGCCAGTGTGAATGTGGCAGGATTTGTCATCCCAGGGTTGATGACCTTCTCCATGGGAAGACCAAATCATGCGGTTGTGCCTTCTTCAGTCAGGAATACCGTCTTAGGAAGCGTGAGAAGGCACTCAAGGCTCGTTTTCCTCAATCATAGGGTAGAGGGCCGGTTATCTCCCTTTTGCTCGCAGTAGGGCTTAATGCCCCGAGAAACAGGTGTTTACTTTTCCTTTGCCTTCTCTGAGGGCTTTTCTCCTTTTTCATCTTTAGGTTTCGGTTCTCTCCTCGGAAGCCTTGGATCTGAAATTTCTCCATGAATCTCATCTGGGTTAAGGGGTCGTTGATATCCAAGATCGGCCATGTTAACCCCGTACTTCTTGGCCTGGTAGGGGGTGGCGATGATTTGAATGCGGGACATCGTCTCTCTGAGTTCTTCATCCAAATCGGAGTTTGAGCCTCCGCTGTTCCTTGCGGCAGTCATCTTGATGAAGGGGGAGAGGAGCTTTGCTGTGTTCTTGTGGTCACCAGTTCGCATAGTCTCCCTGATCATCTGCCCGAGCTTGAGCTGGAGGTCTTCCTCCATCTCGGTAAGGTTTGTGTTAGGGGGCAGTCCGCATTTATACCTGAGTGACTCTGCACTCTCCATCGTGACCATGCTCTTCAGGTAGCTAAAGTGCGGGTTCGCCCTCCATTTCACACCATCCTGATCTGTTCTCTCTGAAGGGTAGGGGTTAGCGAAGTACAGGTAGGTCAACCAGTCTTCATATCTCATTGGAGCTGTATTCCAGAAGAACCTGTTGTAGAAGGTGATGTGGTCTACCATCCAGTTCGTAATTCC
>Ga0116162_10001053_pt1 | contig 18570 bp, 9 predicted proteins | sample AD_UKC105_MetaG_FD_89875 | JGI IMG/M metagenome (GOLD analysis project Ga0116162, IMG submission 89875) | Active sludge microbial communities of municipal wastewater-treating anaerobic digesters from Hong Kong - AD_UKC105_MetaG | ecosystem: Engineered > Bioreactor > Anaerobic > Digestate... | reverse complement strand
CTACTCCGAGAGCTTCCCGGTCTCGGAGGACCTGGGCTCCCGCGGGTTCTACCTCCCCTCCTCCAGCGGCCTCTCCGACGACGGCATCGACTTCATCTGCCAAGTCATCCGGGAGGCGGCCGGCAGCGGGGAGAGCGCGGGGAAATAACGCCATGAGCAGAATCGTCGCCTACGACAAGATCAAGAAACTGGAAGAGCTGGCCGGAATCCTCGAGGGCCTGCGCGGACAGGGCAAGACCGTCGCCCTCTGCCACGGGGTCTTCGACCTCATCCACCCCGGCCACATCAAGCACTTCGAGGCCGCCAGCAAATGCGCCGACGTCCTCGTCGTCACCCTGACCGAGGACAAGTACGTGGGAAAAGGCCCCGGCCGCCCGGTCTTCAACCAGCGCCTCCGGGCCGAGACCATCGCCGAGATCGGCTGCGTCGATTTCGTCGCCATCAACTGCTGGCCGACCTCGGTGGAGACGATCAAACTCCTCAAGCCCGACTTCTACGTCAAGGGGAGCGACTACGCCAAACGCGAGGACGACCTCACCGGCGAAATCTACCGGGAAGAGGAGGCGGTCAGGGCCCACGGGGGGAAGATTCATTTCACCGACGAGATCACCTTCAGCTCCACCGAGCTGCTCAACATCCACTTCAACGTCTACCACCAGGAAGCCGACGAATTTCTCAAGGAGTTCCGGAAGAAATACAACGCCGAGGAAGTCATCGCCCTGATGAACTCCCTCAAGAAGATGAAGGTGATGGTGGTCGGCGACACCATCATCGACGAGTACCACTACTGCCAGCCCATGGGCAAAGCCTGGAAGGAGACGGTGATCGCCACCCGCTACATCAACCGGGAATCCTTCGCCGGCGGGGTGCTGGCCTGCGCCAACCACATCGGCGGCTTCTGCGACAACGTCCACCTCGTCACCTGCCTGGGGGACGAGAACTCCCGGGAGGATTTCATCCTCTCCCACCTCAAGAAAACGGTTTCGCCGCAGTTCTTCTACCGCAGCGACGCCCCCACCGTGGTCAAGCGCCGCTACGTCGACCACGCCTTCCTCTCCAAGATATTCGAGGTCTGCTTCCTCGACACCAAGACCCCGCCCCGGGAGGTCAACCAGAAGGTCTGTTCCTACCTGGAGGAGAACTGCCCCCGTTACGACCTGGTCATCGCCGCCGATTTCGGCAACGGCTTCATCAGCCCGGAGATGGTCGAGGTCCTCTGCGCCAAGTCCAAATTCCTGGCGGTCATGACCCAGACCAACAGCGCCAACTGCGGCTTCAACCTCATCGGCAGATACCCCCGGGCCGATTACGTCTGTATCGACGAACCCGAGATCCGCCTGGCCATGCACGACAAGTTCGGGGAACTGGAGGAGATGATGCTCCAGGTGGCCAGGAACCTGCGGGCGGGCCGGGTGACCATCACCGGCGGCCACCGGGGCTCGTACGGCTACACTGCCGACGAGGGGTTCGTCCAGGTCCCGGTCTTCTCCAAGGAGGTCGTGGACCGGATCGGCGCCGGCGACGCCTACCTGGCCATCACCTCGGCCTGCGTCGCCGCCGGTTTCCCCATGGACCTGGTCGGGTTCATCGGCAACGCCGTCGGGGCCCTGGCGGTCAAGATCGTCTGCAACCGGGAATCGGTGGAGCCCGTTCCCCTCTACAAGTTCATCACCGCCCTTTTGAAGTAGCCCCGCCGGGACCCGACGGGGGGACAACGCGCGGAGGCGGCGGGACCGCAAGATACTCCGACCGCCGTTTTTTATCCGGATCCAGTTCCCGAGCCCGGGCAAAGCAGAGCCGGGCCCGATCCTCACGGCCGGTGGCCAGCATCAGCACGCCCAGATTGTAGGGAGCGGCGGGATCGGCGGGGTGGAGGCGCTCGGTTTCGACCAGGAGGGCTTCCGCTTCCTCCGTCCGGCCCCGGCGGAAGAGGGCGATGGCGAGGTTGTTGGCGGCGGCGGCGGAATGTGGGTTCACTTCCAGGGTTAGGCGGAACCAGCGTTCGGCTGCGGCCGGGTCGCCTTCCGCCAGGTACCAGTTGCCCAGGTTGTACAGGCCGGCTTCGTACCCCGGGTCCGATGCCACCGCGGCCCGGTACTGGGCCAGCGCCTCGGCCCGGAGACCCCGGCGCAGGAGGAGGTTGCCCAGGTTGTTGTGGGCCCGGGGGTTGATCGGGCGCAGGGACAGGCACTGGCGCCAGAGCCCCTCGGCGGCTCGGTAGTCCCGGTTGCGGGAGACCGTCCGCGCCGACAGCGCCGCCAGGACCCCGGCGGCGATCCCGATCCCGAGCGCGCGGCGGCGGGACCGGGAAAACAGCAGGTAGCCCCAGCACCCGACCAACGCGGCCGGGCCCGCCAGGGCCAGATACACGCGGTGTTCGAAGGCCAGATCCTCCAGGGGGAAAACGCTGGACGTGGGCGCCAGGGCGAGGAGGGTCCAGGCGCAGGCGTACCCGGCCGGGGGGAGGAACCGCCAGAGCGCCGCGGCCGCCGCCAGCAGGCCCAGCAGCGCCAGCCCCGGGATGAAGGCCGCACCCCAGCCGGCGGGCGCCCAGTTATAGTTGAGGCAAAGCCGGTCGGGAAGAACCGCCAGCCGCAGATAGTGCAGGAGTATCGCCGGCTGGGTCCGCAGGTACTCCCCCACGCCGTGGGTGCGGATGTCGGGGTAGTCGGTCCCCGCCACCAGCGCTCCCAGAACGACCCAAGAAACCGCTAAACCCAGATAGAGCCGGCGGCGCGCCCAAACCTCGCGCCAGGAACGGGAAAGAAATACCCGGTCGTAGAGCAGAACGGCGAGGGGGGCGGTCACCGCCGTGGCCTTGCTCCCCACCCCGAGCAGGCAGGCCCCGACCGCGCCCGCGTACCAGGCGCCGGGCCGCGGGGACACGCTCCCGCGGATGACCAGGTAAAGCGTGAGCAGATAAAAAAGGCCCGCCAGCGCTTCGCAGCGCTGGGTGATGTAGGTGACGCTCTCGGTCTGGAGGGGGTGGAGCGCCCAGAGCAGGGCGGCGACGGCCGCCGCCGCCGGGGCGCCCGTCGCCAGCCGGGGCCCGGCCCGGCCCCCGGCCAAAGATCGGCGGACGATGCCGTAGAGGGTCAGCGCCGCCAGGATATGGATAACGATGTTGAGGAGCCGGTAGGCCCAGGGGGCGCGGCCTCCCAGGAGATAGCTGGCCTGAAAGGTCGCCGCCGTCACCGGGCGATCGCGGAAGGGGCTGGCGGCGGGGGCGCGGAAGAGATCGAGGGGCCGGGAAACGGCGCCGAGGAAGGTGTTGGCTCCGACCGTGAACTCGTCGTCGAAGACCAGCTCCCCGTCGAGGCCCGTAAGCCAGACCGCGGCGGCGGCGAGGGCGAGCGCGGCCGGCACCAGTTTTTTCCATGCGCCGGGCGTCTTCACCGCCTCATTCTCCTCCCGACGGCGGCGCGGGGAAAAGGTCCGGGCGCGCCCGGTGGGCCCGTTCCAGGTGCTCGCGCGCCGCCGCCCCCTCTCCCCGCGCGCCCAGGATCAGGCCCAGGTTGTAATGAGCCCCGGGGTTGCCGGGGTCGGCGGCGAGGATGCGGCCGTATTCCGCCGCCGCCTGGTCGTACCTTCCCATCCGGCCCAGGACCGCCCCCAGGTCGTTGCGGACCCCGATCCGGGAGGGGTCGTCTTCCAGCACCCGCCGGTACTGGGCGGCGGCCTCTTCCAGGTCACCGTTCCGGGCCAGGGCCGCGGCCAGGCGCAGGCGCGGGAGGGGGGAGGCCGGGTCGAGTTCGACCGCGCGCCGGTACTCGCCGAGGGCTTCGTCCCCGCGGCCGGTCCGGGCCAGAAAAGCGGCGTAGTCCTCCCTGATGTCGCCGAAGGCCGGGTCGAGTTCGAGCGCGGCCAGGTATTCCGAGCGCGCCTCCTCGTTCCGGCCCAGGGCGGCCAGGGCATCGGCCAGGTTTTTATGGGCCCGCGCCCCGGGCTTGAAGGCCAGAGCCTTGCGGTAGGCCTCGACCGCGCCGGGGTAATCGCCGGAGCGCTGCCTGACCACTCCCAGGTTGCAATAGGCGTCCCCGTAGCCGGGAGCGGCCAGAATCGCTTCCTCGAACTCGGCCTCGGCCGCTTCCAGGTTTCCCGCCCCCAGGTACGCCAACCCCCGGTCGGCGTGCCATTTCTCCGGGGCCGGTTCGTAGCCGCTCCAGTCGATCGAAGCCAGGCACCAGAGCCCGGCGCCGGCGGCGATCGCGGCGGCGGCCGCCCGGAAACGACGGGCGGCCGCCAGGCGGACCAGGGCGCCCAGGGCGTAGCCTCCCAGGACCAGGAGGAGCGGGATAACCGGCACCCGGTAGCGGGCGGCGGCGGCGAATGGCCAGACGGAAAGGAAATAGCCGCCGATAAAGATGGCGGCCAAAACCCCGTACCGGCGCTCCGCGGAGCCGGCGGGGGAAGTCAGGGGGATCAGCGACAGCCCCAGCGCCCCCAGGGCCAGCGCCAGGGGCCAGGACAGCGGGAGCCCGGAGAGAAGCGGCGAGCGGGAGCGTTCGAAAGCGAGTTCCCGGATGTTGCGGACTTCGGCCGGCCCCCAGAAAAGGAGGAATTTGCGGCCCAGCTGGCGCAGGAAGGTCCCGGGGTTCGCGGCGATGAAATCCAGGGCCTGCCGGACCAGGATCCCGGAAGCTTCCCGGTGGCTCAGCGTTCCCGGGGCGTACCCCAGCCGCCGTTCCATTCCCCGGACGATCCGGGGCCAGTCGAAGGGGGTCCCGATCTCCCCGATGCCGGGGATAACGTGCGTGGTCCCGTCGCTGAAGGGGTTGTTGGCCACCCCGATGCTGATCCCGGCGTTGGTGGCGACCAGGACCGGCTCGCCGGAAACCGCGTAGTTGCGGGCGGACGCGGGGACCATCGCCGCCGCCGTCCCGGCCGCGAAGGCGGCGACGATCGCCCAGCGCCGGGGAAGGGGGAACGGCCGCAGGAAGCAGAAAATCCAGGCCCCGAGCGGGAACAGGAGTATGAGGATATTGGGCCGCAGCTGGGCGTAGGCTCCCAGGCAGAGCCCGGCGGCCGCTCCCCGCGCCGGGGCCGGGCGGCGGACAAGAGCGGTGAGAGCGAGCAGCAGCAGGTACCCGATGAAAAGACCCAGGGAGACCCCGATCAGCTCCCCCTCGAAGTAGATGAAGATCCAGTAGGTCCCGGCCAGGTAGCCGGCCGCCGCCCCGGCGGGCTCGCCGAACCACCGCCGCGCCAGCGCCCAGGCCAGAAACGCCCCGGCCGCGCCCAGGAGCATCTGGATCGCCCGCGGGGCCAACGGGCCGGTTCCGAAGACGCGGAACACCGCCGCCAGGAAATAGGGGTAGCCCGGTGGCCGGTAGAAGGGGTGGCGGTAGACCTCGGGATCGTCGCGGCCGACGGGCGCCTCCCACGTCCCGGTGGCCAGGCCCCGAGCCCAATAAAGATGGTAGGCGGCGTCGATCCCGGGCGCGGCGTACCCGGGCTCCCGGCGGAGTTCCTCCAGGTAGAGAAGCCGCAGACCCGCGGCCAGGACCAGCAGCGCCAGCGCCGCCGCCGCATACAAACGCCGGAGGTGGCGGCGCGGGATCATGGCCGGTCCCCGGCTTCGATCCGGCTCAGCCGTTCCCGGGCGGCGGCGAACCCGGGTTCGAGGCGCAGGACTTCCCGGTAGCAGTCCCGGGCGCGGGCGGATTGGCCGAGCCGCCGGTAGGCCTCGCCCATGTTCATCAGGGTGGAGATGTTGCCGGGGCGGTATTCCAGGGCGCGGCCGTACGCTTCCAGGGCCCCCTGCAGATCCCCCTGGCGGGCGCGGGCCACTCCCAGATTGTTCCAGGCTTCCACCAGGTCGGGCTGGAGGGCCAACGCCGCCAGGTAATGGCCTACGGCTTCCTCGACCATGGCCGAGGCGCGCTCCTCGTCGGGTTCGCTCAGGGAAAGGTTGTAGACGGCGTTTCCCAGGTTGGCCCGGGTCTGGGCCATTTCCGGCCGGCGCTCCAGGACATAGCGGTAGTAGGGGACCGCCTCGGAGAACTTCCCGGTCAGCATGTAGATGTTGCCCAGGTTGTTGTAGGCGCGCAGGAAATCGGGGAGGCACCGGATCGCTTCCCGGAACTCCGCCGCCGCCCGGCCGTAGTCGCGGGCGTCGGTCCAGGCCAGGGCCCGGTCGTAGTGCCATTTTTCCGGGCTGGGACGGTACCCCGTCCAGTTGGCCGCCAGAAGCCTCCAGAGAACGGCTACGGCCAGGACGGTACAAGCCGCCGGCTTCCACCGCCGCGCCCGCGCCCAGGACCGAACCGCGGCCGGGCAGGCGCCCCCGAGCAGCAGCAGGGCCGGGACCGTCGGAACCCGGTAACGGGCGGCGGCGGCGAAGGGGAGCAGGGAAAGGAACGAGACCAGCAGATAGATGCCGGCCAACGCCCCTCCCCGCTTCCCCCGTTCGCCGGCCGCTCCCGCGACGGCCAGGACCAGACCGGCCAGACCGATCGCGGCCAGGGCCGGGAACCCCCCGGGCAGGAGGGAGAGCAGGGGCGAGAAAAGCCGGGCGTAGTGGACTTCCCGGACGTTGCGGATCTCGTTCGGCCCCCAGAAGAGCAGCGCCTTGCGCCCCAGGAGGGCCAGAAAATCGAGGGGATGGGCCAGGGCCCAGTCCCGGCCCTGGGCGACCAGGATCGCGCTGGCGCGGCGGTGGCTGAGACCGCCGGGGGGCAAACCGCGCTCCCGTTCCATGGCCCTCACCATCCGGGGCCAGTCGAAGGGGCTGCCGACGTCGCCCAGTCCGGGAATGACGTGAGTGGTCCCGTCGGTTTCGGCGTTGTTGGCCACGGCCACGCTGACCCCGGCGTTGGTGGAGATGGGGACGAACTCGCCGGCCACGATCAGGTTCCGGGCTGCCGTAATCGCCACCGGAACCGCCAGCGCTCCCAGGAACAGGCCAAGAACCGCCGGCCGACGCGGCGACGGGACGCGGCGCCCCAGCCAGACCAGGAAGAAGGGGAGCGTCAACGCCAGGTTGGGACGCAGGAGCAAAAGCAGCCCCAGCACCGCCCCGGCGGCGGCGGCCGGCGACGGGCGCGCTCCCTCCCCGGCCCGATCCAGGGCGGTCAGCAGGAGCAGGGAGAGGAAGACGGTCAGGGAGACCCCCACCAGCTCCCCCTCGAAATAAACGAGCGCCCAGAAAAAGGCGAGACCGGCGGCGGCGTACAGCCCCCCCAGGGGACCGAACCAGCGGCGCCCCAGACGCCGGCCCAGCACAACCCCGCCCAGGCCCAGGCCCATCTGGACCAACCGGGGCGCGAGAGGGCCGGTCCCGAAAAGGGCGTAGAGCGCCGCCAGGAAGTACGGGTAGGCGGGGGGGCGGTAGTAGGGGTGGAGGTAGATCCGGGGGTCCTCCCTCCCCCCGGTAACCAGCCATCTGCCGGTGGCGATCCCCCGGGCCCAATAATCGTGGTAGGCCGCGTCCATGTCGGGGAACCGGTACTCCGGGGTCGAGCGCAGTTCCGCCAGGTAAGCCAGCCTCGCCCCCAGGCCGCCCGCCAGAACCAGAGCCAGGAGAATCGGTTCGACTAAGCCGGCGCGTTTCATCTTATCGAGTATAGCGCGGTTCTTCCTCGAGCAACCGGTAGTTTTCCCGGGCCGCGGCCGAGGCCGGGTCCTGCTCCAGCGCCCGCAGCAGCAAGGCCCGGGCCCCGGCGTAATCCCCCCGGCGGCCGCGGAGCGCTCCCAGATTGACCAGAGCCTCGATCGACTCCGGGTCTTCTTCCAGGGCCCGGCGCCAGTGGGTCTCGGCCGCGGCCTCGGCGCCGGCGGCCAGCGCCGCCAGGGCGAGGTCGTTCTCCTGCGCCGGGTTTCCGCCGGGGGGGGCCGCCGCCAACGCTTCCCGGGCTTCCTCGACCCGGCCCCGGTTCAGGAGCAGCCGGATCAGACGGGCGCGCGCGCTCCCGTCGCCGGGGCGCAGGAGCAGGTAGCGCCGGTACAGAACGATCCCTTCCTCGGAATCGGAGGGAGCGGCCAGGGCCGCCAGGTTGCCGGCGGCGTCGGCGTAGGCCGGGTCCAGTGCGAGGGCGCGGCGGTATTCTCTCCCGGCTGCCGCCGTCCTCCCCCGCACCCGGAGAATGTTGCCGAGGTTGTTGTGGGCCCGGGGGTTGTCCGGATTGACCTGGAGACAGCCGCGCCAGATCCTCTCGGGATCGGCGTAATCCCGGTTCCGGGCCCAGGAGCGGGCGATCAGCGCCGCCGCCGCGCCGCAGAGCACGGCGACGCCCGCGGCCCGAAGGCGGCGGCGGTCGAAGAGCAGAACGCCCAGGGAAGCGGCCACCGCGGCGGGCGCGGCCAGGGCCAGGTACATGCGGTGCTCGAAGAACAGGTCCTCCAGGGGAAGCGGGCCGGACGTGGGCAGGAGAGCGAGAAAGAACCACGCCCCGGCGAACCCCAGGGGGCGCCGGCGGAGCAGGGCCGCCAGCGTCGCCCCCAGCAGAACCGCGATCAGGGCCAGCGCCGCCAGGGCCGGGGCCGGAGCGGGGGGCGGCAGGCTGTAGTCGAGGCAAAGGCGTCCGGGCACGGCCGCCAGGTAAAGATACCGGAGCAGGACCGCCGGCTGGGCCAGGGCGTACTCGGAGACGGTGTAGGTACGGATATCGGGGTAGTCGTTGGCCGCGGTCAGAACCAGAGGGATCGACCAGGTCGCCGCCAGCCCCAGGTAGAGGAGCCGGCGGCGGCGCGGGTCCCGGGCCGGCCCCGAAAACACCCGGAGGCAGCACCAGACCGCGAGCGGAGCCGTGACCGCGGTCGATTTGGCCGCCATCGCCAGGGCGCAGGCGGCGACCGCGGCGGCGTACCAGCGGCCGGGGCGGGTCGAATTCCCGCCGCGCAGGACCAGGTAAAGCGTGAGCAGGTAAAACAGGCCGGCCAGGGACTCGGCCCGTTGGGCGATATAGGTGACCGATTCGGATTGAAGCGGATGGACCCCCCACACCACCGCCGCGGCCAGGGCGGCTTCGGGGGCGCGGCGACGGAGGCGCTCCCCGGCGCGTCCGGTGAGCAGAAGCAGCCGCAGAACACCGTAGAGGCAGAGTGCGGCGGCCGCCTGAACGACGATGTTGACGAGGTGGTGGGCCCACAGCTCCCCTCCCCCCCAGGCCCAGCTCAGGGAGAAGGTGGCGGCGGTCAGGGGCCGGTCGCGGAGGGGGCCCGACGGATCGGCCCCGAACAGGTCCCTCGGCGGCCAGAGCCGGCTCAGGTAGGGGTTCTCGACGACGACCGCGAAATCGTCCAGGACCGGTTTCCCCACGATCCCGGGTGCCCAGGCCGCCACCGTCGCCGCCGCCGCCAGCAGCGGATACCAGCCTTTCCAGACCCGGCCCACGCCCTTACCGCTCCCCCCCGCCCGCCGAGGTTCGTTCCAGCCCTTCCCGGGCCGCTTCCCGGCCCGGATCGATCTCCAGCACCGCCCGGTACTGCCGGAGGGCCTCGGCGCGCCGGCCCGCCAGTTCCAGGGTATAGGCGTAGTTGTAACTGGCTTCGGCGTCGCCGGGGTCGCGCTCCAGGGCCTGGAGGTAGAGCGACTCGGCGGCGGCGTAGTCGCCCGCGGCCGCGCGCAGGTTGGCCAGGTTGACCCGGGCCCCGGGTGGAGGGGCGGCGGATTCGAGGGCCCGGCCGTAGGCCTCCTCGGCCTCCCGCGCGGCGCCGGACCGAACCAGGAGGTTGCCCAGGTTGTTCCAGGCTTCGGCAAAATCGGGAGCGGCGGCCACGGCGGCCCGGTAGTGGGCGAGGGCTTCCCCTCGCCGCCCTTCCTTCGCCAGGAGATTGGCCAGGTTGTAATGGGCCCGGGCGTAACTTCCGTCGAGCGCCAGGGCTTCCCGGTACCGGGCTTCGGCCTCCCGGGGACGGCCGCTTTTTTCCTCGCAGATTCCCAGATTGTTCAAAGCCTTGAGCGAGCGCGGGTCCAGGACCAGGGCCCGTTGCAGCGCTTCTTCGGCGCGAACGCGCCGGCCGGCGGCCAGGAGGGCCTCGCCCAGGTTGTTCCACGTCCGGGCGTCCTCCGGTTCCTCGGCCAGAGCGGCCCGGTACTGCTCGAGAGCGGCTTCGATATCCCCCTGTTTGAGCAGGAGCGCCCCCAGGTTGTTCCGGGCTCGGACGTGCCCGGGGTCCAACAGCACCGCGCTGCGGTACTCCCCGAGCGCCGCCGGCAGGTCGCGGGCGGCCTCCAGGGCCACCGCCCGGTCGAAATGGAATTTGGCGCCGCTGCTCTCGTACTCGACCGGGCTGAGACAGGCGACCGCGTAGAGACCGGCGCCGAGCGCGGCGTAGCCGGCGGCAAAGCGCCAGCGTCGCTCCCGCAGCGCCCGCGCCAGTTCCGCCAGCCCCGCCGCGGCGAAAAACGCCAGGACCGGGAGCACCGGGACACGGTAGCGGGCGGCGGCGGCGGCGGGGAGGATGGAAAGGAAATAAAACAGGACGAAAAGCGCCAGCAGCGCCGCCACCTGCCGGCGGCGGCGGCCTTCGTTCCCCCCGCCCCGGAGCCGCCGGCGGGAGAAAACGGCGCCGGCCAGCGCCAGCGCCAGGAGCGGAGAAAACGAGAGGGGGACCGAAGAAAGCACCCGGCTGGAAGCCAGGGCCGCCTCCAGGTCGCGGTTGTTGGTGACCTCGGCCGGCCCCCAGAACAGGGCGGCCTTGCGCAGCGTCAATTCGAGAAAAGCCCCCGGGTTTTCCCGGACGAAGGCCAGGGCCCGGCGCGTCCACCGGCGCGAAGCTTCGGAGTAGCCCGGTTCCCGGCCCAGGGTCCGGCCCAGCTCCTCCACCGCCGCCGGGTAATCGAAGGGGGAGCCGAACCATCCGTAGCCGGGGAGGTAATGATCGGTCCCGTCCGTAACCTCGTTGTTGCCGATGGCCAGGCTCATTCCGGCGTTGGCCGAAATCAGAACGGTCTCTCCGGAGACCATCCGGTTCCGGAGCGCGGAGGGTGCGATCGCGACCGCGGCCCCGAGGGCGACCCCGGCCAGGGTCGCCGCGCGGCGGCGGCGGGGAAAAGGGGCCTGAACCAGCCAGGCCCAGACCGCGGCCGCCGCCAGGACCGGAACCAGGTTGGGGCGGAAAAGGAGGAAGAGCCCCGACCAGATGCCGGCGGCAAGACCGGGGACGACTCCGGCCCGGGTCCTGAGGCGCGCCCACAGGCCCAGCCAGACCAGCGTCAGGGGAACGGTCAGGGAAACCCCCAGCAGCTCCATTTCGAAGAAGACCAGGAGCGGATAACAGCAGAGGAACGCGCACCAGACGACTCCCACGGCCGACGACCACCATCTCCGCCCCAGCCGGTAGGCCAGGAAAGCGGCCAGGAGCCCCAGCAGCCCCTGCGCGATCCGCGGAGCCAGGAGGTCGCCGCCGCCGGCAGCCAGCGCCGCCGCCAGAAAATAGGGGTACCCGGGAGGCCGGAAGAAGGGACGTTCCCGGATCAGGGGGTCCGCGTAGCCGGCGGGCGCCCTCCAGGCCCCGAAAGCGAGCCCCCGGGCCCAGGAGAGATGGTAGGCGGCGTCGATGGCGGGATACCGGAATTCCGGCGCGGCGGCGTATTCCCAAAGGTACCCGCAGCGGAGCGCCCCCCCGGCCAGGAGGGAGAGGAGCAGGAAAGCGCCGGTCCGGCGGGACGCCTTCATGGTTTTCCTCCCTGCGGGCGCCGGTCCAGGAGGAAGAGGTTGCGCCGGGCCGACGCCAGCCCCGGGTCGATCTCCAGAGCCCGGAGATACCCGGCCCGGGCCTCGCGGCGGCGACCCGCCCGCTCCAGGGTGTAGGCGAGGTTGAACCAGGTCTGAGCCCGCCGGGGGGAGATTTCCAGGGCCCGGCGGTAATCGGCCAACGCTTCGGGGAAGCGGCCGGCGGCGGCCAGAACGTTGGCGCGGTTGGTCAACGCCTCCACCTGGCCGGGGTCGAGCTCCAGAACCCGGGAATACTCGGCGGCGGCGGCGGACGTCGCCCCGAGCCGGGCATAGGCGTTCCCCAGGTTGATCCGGGCTTCGAGCGAATCCGGGCGCAGTTCCAGGGCCCGGCGGTATTCCGCGGCCGACTCGGCGGTCCGACCTTCCTCGGCGAGAACGATGGCCAGGTTGTAGCGGGCCGAATAATAATCCGGGCAGAGCTGCAGCGCCTTGCGGTATTCGGCGGCGGCGGCGGCGTTCTCCCCTTCCCGGGCGTGCGCGTTGGCCAGGTTGTAGAGCGGAACGGGGTGCGTTCCTTCCCGCAGGGGCCCCCAGAGGCGGCGGTCGTCCCGCCAACGCCCCTGGTCCCGCACGGTCAGCCAGGCGCAACCGGCGACCGCAACGGCGACCAAGGCCCGGGCGAAAAGACGGCGCCCGGCGGGCGCCCCCAGAGCGGTGACGAGGACGAGGCTGACGCCGACCGCGGGCAGGTAGGAGAAGCGGTCGGCCACGGCGGTCAGACCGGTGCGGGCGACTCCCGAAACCGGCAGCCAGGCCAGCAGAAACCAGGCACCCCCCAACGCCGCCGGGGATCGTTTCTTCCAGCCCCTGGCGGCGGCGGCGGCCGCAGCCAGGAAAAACAGCCAGGCCGCCGCCCCGGCCCAGGCGAAGGCGGGAGCGGCGGTGTCGACCCGGTAGACCGGCTCCAGGCCGAAAGGAAAGAGCGTATGCCACAGGTAGAACCCGGCCGTGAGCGGGACCAGCAGCAGCCGGTCGCCCCAGCCGAGACGGTCGAGGGGCGTCAGGGCCCCCTCCCCGGCCTGGGCGGCCACCGCCGCCGCACCCACCGCCAGGGCCGCCAGGAAAAAAGGAATCTTTTCCGAAAAGACCCGCCGGAGGGGTTCGCGGGCGAAGCGTCCGCGCCAGAGATCGAGCAGGAGCAGGACCAGGGGGAGGGTCACGGCCATGGCCTTGCTCAGGGCGGAAAGCACCGCCGCCCCCAGGGCGACGCCGTACCAGCCCCGACCCCGCCGGACCTGGAAGCGGAGCCAGGCCAGAACCGCCGCCAGGTAGAAAAAGGCGAAGAGGACGTCCTTGCGGGCGGTTATCCAGCTTACCGACTCCACCCGCAGGGGATGCAGGGAGAAAAAAAGAGCCCCCAGCAACGGCGCCGTCCGGTCTCCGGCTCCGGAGCCCAGCCGCGCCAGGAGAAAGTAGACGCCCAAGGCGTTGAGGGCGTGCAGGAGGACGTTCCCCCAGTGGTAGCCGAACGGTTTCAAGCCCCAGAACCGGCTGTCGAAATAATACCCGGCCCAGACCAGGGGCTTGTAGTCGCCGCCGGCCTGAGCGGTCAACCACCACTTCCAGCAGCCGGGTTCGCGCCACGCCCGGGTTTCAACGAGGTTGAGCCGGTCCTCCCAGACCAACCCCCCTCCCAGGGACCGGGAAAAAACCACGACGGTCAGGCCCGCCGCCAGGGCGCATGCCGGGAGCGTCCCCCGCAGCCCTGCCCTCCCCGGAGACCGCGGCCCCGAAGAAAGGCTCACGTTATTCCCTCCCCGCGGGCCCGGGTTGCCGGTCCCGGAAGAGAACCGCCGGGAGAAGCGGCCCTGTGCGTTCGCCCCCCATAACCCGGTATAGTAGCAAAATCGGGGCACCGGGGAAAACCCGCATCGAGAACCGCCCGCGATACCGGGCATCCGGATTTTCCGCCCGCGGGAAACCGGGGAGCTTCTCTTACCGGGCCACGGGCCGGTCGCCCTGACGCCCGTAATTGACGGCGGTGACCCCGCGGATAAACCAGCGCGCGTTTTCGTCCCGGAAAACGGCGGGCCGGTCGCCGACGGTATCCTTCATCGGGAAGACGCTGTCGCCTTCCTGGCCGAAGTAGAAACCGGTCAGTCCCCGGATCAGCCAGCGGCCCAACTCCGGCCGGAAGACGGAGGGAACGTACTCCTCCGTTCCCGCGTAGGCCCCGGGGACGGGTACGTCGTCGGTGCGCCCGAAGTAGACCCGGGTCAGGCCCCGGACGTACCAGAGAGCGGAAGCGGGCCGGTAGACCGCCGGGACGGAACCCGCTCCCCGGCCGTCCCGCCAGACCACCGGGAAGTCCCCGACCCCGCCGTGGAAGGCTCGGCCGACGCCGCGGTAGGCCCAGAGGCCGGTGGTGTGGCGGTAGATCCCGGGTTCGGCGGTGCCGTCGCCGTCGTAGTCGGCCGGGACCGGGATATCCATGAAACCTCCGTAGTAGAGCCGGGTCAGGCCCCGAATCACCCAGAGCCCGTTTTCGCCCCGGAAAACGGCGGCTTCGGCCACCCCGTCCCCGTTGTAATCGGCGGAAACCAGCGTATCGTATTCGCGCCCGAAGTAAATCCTGGTCACGCCGCGCACCAGCCACTGACCGGTCGTGGGCCGGAAGACGGCGATGTCGTCCTCGTCCCACCAGAGCGCGCGGGACGGATAACCGCTCCAGTCGAAGTCGGCCGAATCGACCCCGACCCGGCCCGGAAGGACGGAGAGTTCGACCGTCACCCCGTCGATCCCGCTCCAGTCCCGGTAATCGGTCTGGCTGTACCAGGGGAAGCAGCCCGGGGCCCGGGCCTCGACCCGGACCGTGCCGTCCGGAAGATGGGTGCAGCCGGTCGCCAGGTAACTCCCGTCCGGGGCCACCTCGACCGGCGACCCCGCGCCGTCGGCGAAGACCAGGCGCACCCAGGCTCCGCCCGGCAGCGGCGACCCGGTGTCGAGCCTGACCTCCCCGCTCGCGGCCAGGCAGCCGATGATGGTCGGGGTCGGGGAGGGCGCGGGGGCGGTGGGCGTGGCGCTGGGGGTGGGGGTGGCCGTGGGCGAAGCCGGCGCCGCGGTGGGGGTGCCGGTGTCCGGCGTCACGGTCGGGGAAGGAGTGGGCGTCACCGCGGCTTTGGCCAGGTCGCAGAGCCAGCGGTCGTTGTAGGTGCTTCCGTCGGAGCCGATGTAGTAGTAGACGTCGACCCCGGCCGAGAACGCGGGCGGATAGACGTTGAGAACCTGGCCGCCGTCGTGGGTGACTCGGAGGTAGTCGCCTTCCAGGACGGCCGGGTTTTCGGTGCCGGGACGGACGAGAAGCGCAGCCGGCTGCGATACGAACGCGCTCTGGACGGAGAAACTGTTGGCGTTGTCGGCCACCGTCCCGTACCCGGCGGCGGCGGGATCTTCGGCCCGGACCAGGGCCCAGCTCCAGCCGGATGCGGCGGCCGCGCGCGGATGCGCGATCCAGAGGTCCTCGGCGGAAGCGACCTCGAGGGCGGCGGCGCAGTAAGCCGGCGTGGGCGTGGCGCTGGCGGTGGGAACCGCCGAAGGAGTGGGAACGGGGGTGGGAGTACGAGCCGCGGTCGGGCTGGGGCTGGGCGGAGGCGTGGGGGGAACGATCTCGGGGGTGGCGGTGGCGGTGGGGGTGGCGCTGGGGGTGGCCGAAGGCGTGGGCGTGGGCGTGGAGGTGGGAACCACGGTGGCCTTGAACTGGACGTCGGTTTCGGTCAGGCCGGCGGCATAGACGTCGAAATCGTCGGTGGCCGTGGCCGCGGCGGGGAAGACGATCGAGTCCCCGTAGAAATACGCGCTCTCCAAGGTGGGGGCATTGAAGACCCGGGCGTAGATGCCGGGATCGTCGTCGCCGAGGGGATAACCGAAGAGATAGCAGAAATGGCCGTTGGCCTCGTACCCCCAAGGGAACCCCACCCCGACGGCGGTGACCACCAGGAGCACGTCGTCGCCGGTGGGGTTGCCGCTGCCGTCGGCGGGGCTGACGAGGCCGTCGGGGCCGGTGGAGATGACCTGCACCAGGTCCCCGGTCTCCCCGGTCCACTCCGGATCGAGCGGATTCTCCCCCTCCAGGGGCTGGGCGTTCTCGTCCACGATCCCGTGGCTGGTCCAGACGAAGAAAGGACGGTAGAGCCCGCCCCGGGCCGGGGCAGCGCCCAGCGCCCCCGCCAGAAGCACCGCGGTTATGATCGGCCATACCCTTTTCATGTCGTTCCCACCGGATCTCGTTTACGCCGTTTTCTGCGGACTTCGAGCCAGACCCCGGCGGCCAGGGCGGGCAGGAGCAGGAGCCAGGTCCCGGGCTCCGGGACCACGATCCAGGGGTATTCGGTCCAGAAATACGAACCGGCCGGGGTCACGTCCCAGACGTCCACGCCGATCCCGAAGGGGTCGGAGACCGTCCAGAGGCCGGTCAACCCGTAGTAGGTGACCTGGCCCATGATCGCGGAGTTGAAGAAACGGATATAGACCACCGTACCCACCGGGACGTTGCTGATGCTGGCGGCGAACGATCCGACCCCGTCGCTGATGGTGGTCGTCCCCAAGAGCACGTCGTCCCCCCCGGCCCCCCCGGTGTCGGGCCGGGGCGGGTCGATCTGGCCGTCCGGCCCCACCGAGAGGATGTAGACCAGGTCGCCGGGCTGGAGGTAGGCCATGTTCTCGTCCATGAGCCCGGTCCCGCTGTAGATGAGGGTGACGTTGGTGGCAAGGGCGGCTCCGGGCAGCGCCAGCAGCGCCAGCAGGACCAGCGTTGTCAGGGTCTTACTCATACTTCAGGTACGTCTCCAGGTCCGTGCTCCCCCCGTTCTGGTAGGGGACGTTTCCCCGAACCACCCGCGACTCGCTGTCCCAGTCCACCGGGTCGTTCGGGTCCCAGTACTGGTTGATGACCATGGCCACGCCCGGCTGAATGTTGATCTGGTCCTCGGCAGCCTGCCCCCATTTGCTCACCGGGGTCAGGAACTCCCAACGGCCGTCGACATGGTCGTAGTAGACCGTGGCCCGGACCCCGCCGGTCCGGTTGTAGAAGAGGATCCAGTCGCTGTAGAAGCCGACCAGGAACGGGACCGGGGGCGCGTCGGTCCCCGGGAGGTTGCTGGGGAAGTAGGAGAGGCCGCCGGGCCAGGTGACCTCGACCGGGTAGTTGTAGCCGATCAGGGTCAGGGCGGCGTTGGGGTCGGTGGGCGAACCGCTGTCTTCGGTCCAGGTGGCGCGGCGGGAGATGCCATGGTAGAAGGGGTCCATGTTCAGGGCCGCCCCCAGGTAGAGCACCGCCGGCGAAGGCAGGCCCTGGTTGAAGGTGAAGCGGAAGCCCTCGTCGTCCACCAGCGTGCGGGTGGAGGGGCCGCCCGCGTCCGACCGCCAGTCTCCGCCGGAGAACATCCAATCGACGGTGGCGGGAAGAACGTTGGTCTGGCTGTTCCAGAGGTTAACTTCGGTCGACGCCGGGGCCATGATCCCGGCGGGGAAGAAGTTGGTGCCCAGGGCGTAATCGAGCTTGCCGCCGCCGCCCGGGTTCAACCCGGCCAAGGCGAAGAGCTGGATGTTGTTGGCGTCGAGACCGTGGCGCTGGATCATCATCACTTCCCGGGCCAGGGTGCTGGCCACCCGGGGATCGCCGATCCGGGTGTAGTAGGTCCAGGAGCCGGACTCGGCCGCGGCCTGGGTGGGTTCCCCCTGCAGCCAGGTGTCGGCCACGGCCAGACGGTAGAAGCGGATGTCTCCGGTGGCCAGGGCGGAGATGGTGGTGTCGGTGAAGACGGTGAAGGCGGTGGCGTTGTCGGTCCCGGGGTTCCAGTCGACGGAACGGACGATCCCGGTCGCCCCCGGCAACAGCGACCAAGTCCCGGTCTGGTTGAACCAATCCTGGTTGGGGAAGGAACCGGCGGCCTGTTGGGCGGTGGTCCAGTCGGCGTAGAGGATGTCGAAGGCCAGCGAGCGCAGGTAGTCGGGGTAGTCGGCGTCGAAACCGGTGATCCTGATGGTGGGATCGCGCCAGTAGAGGGCGACGTCGCCGCCGGAGGTGACCAGGCGGATGTCGGAAAGCTCCAGGAACGAGGTCTCGTCCCAGGGGTCGGTCCGGGCCAGGTACTCCTGGATGTTGGTCAGCCCGTCGCCGTCGTAGTCGCCGTAGGCGTCGAGGGCGTCGTAGTCGTTGAGGGTGTTCCCGGTCTGGGAGGAGAACTGCTCCTCGTAGGAAAGCGGCATCCCGTCCTGGTCGTGGTCCTTGTCCCACCAGATGGGCAGGCTGATGGTGTAGGCCCATCCGCCCCCGGTGACGTGGGGCGATTGGTAATCGGCCCAGTCCCCGATCGAGGACGGCTGGCCGGCCACGTCCCACATATCGAAACTGTCGCTGGCTTTGTAGGTTCCCATGGCCGAAAGGGTCGCCGAGGAGATGACGTAGCTCTCGCTCTCGGCGATGGGATAGGGCAGCGGGGGCCCGGGGATCCAGATCGGAGTCGGTGTCAGGAGCCCTTCCGGGGTCGGGGTGGCGCTGGGCGTCGGCGTCGGGGTGGCGCTCGGGGTGGAGGTGGGGGGCGCGCTCGGCGTCGGGGTCGACGTCGGAGGAGCGCTGGGCGTGACCGTGGGACTGGCGCTGGGCACCGCGGAGGGAGTCGGAGTCGGCGAAGTGCTGGGGGTAGCCGTCGGGCTGGCGGTCGGAGACGCCGTGGGCGTAACGGAAGGACTCGGAACTTCAGGGCTGGGACTCGGGGTCACGCTCGGACTGGGGCTGGGCGTGGGGGAAGGCGGCGGCGGATCGCCGGTGTACCAGACCACCGCGTAGAACTGCGTCAGTACCTTCAACTGCCCGTCGTCGTTCTCGATCCCGATCGTCAGCCCGTCCAACCCTTCCGACGTCCACGGCAGCCCCGTGTCCGGGTCCAGG
>Ga0116162_10001050_pt1 | contig 18620 bp, 15 predicted proteins | sample AD_UKC105_MetaG_FD_89875 | JGI IMG/M metagenome (GOLD analysis project Ga0116162, IMG submission 89875) | Active sludge microbial communities of municipal wastewater-treating anaerobic digesters from Hong Kong - AD_UKC105_MetaG | ecosystem: Engineered > Bioreactor > Anaerobic > Digestate... | reverse complement strand
TTTACGTCGCTGCAAAGGAAGTTGCTTAAGGTAACCTGGAGGGGAGTCACTCCTCTCCTTAACATATATCTCAGTTCATTATAAAAGTTTTAAAATTTTGTCTTGCAAACTGAGCCATTATATGTAATATCATCTGCATATCGAGTATATGTACATCCAGTACTTTTTGCCAAGCGCATTAAACTATTATCCAAAGGAGCACAAATCATATTTGTCAGTATAGGAGATGTTGGGGCGCCTTGCGGTAAAACTCCGTTGAAACAAGCTATCTGTGCAATTGTAGTAGCTGCCTCTTCACCAATGGAGTATGGAGCGTTCATCAGCATACCACGAATTCGCCCAAAATGAATTTGTGCAAAAAAGTCTTTTAAATCAACATTAAAGACAAGATTTCTTTTTGTATGCTGCTCCGCGTTATCCACAAAACTCTTACTGTTAACAAAACCATACGCACATACTTTGGGTTCATAGATGAATGTTAAAACATGAGCTAATTTCTTCTGTATTTCTTTAAGTTCTTTGCATGGTGCGGATATTTTGCGGGACTTACCGTTTTTTTTTGGAATCTCAAAAGTATGATACATATTCTCTGGACGCTTTTTAAAAAGAAAATACCTTAAACTTTTTTCTTTAATACCCAATATAGCGGCAACATCTTCACGTGTTTTCATTGCCAAGAATTGATCTTTTATTGATAAAGCAGCAGTACTTTCCATAGGCACCCCTCAATTAAAGAAAGATATAGAGGGATTCTACCTTCTGAGCATGAGAATACGATACATGACACATAACATCATAACATGGACAATGAACAGGCAATCGAATATGCCCTTGACATTGAATATAATCGTTGCAGTAGCGCTAACGAAAAACAATCCCTCTATATCTTCCTGTACAATTATACCAGTAATCGACAAAAAGACAATCTGAAACCTTGTATTTTAGAACATATTTTGAATATAGCGCTGTCTAAATGAGACTATGGGCGACGCTTTTGTTTAGATAACCGTACTTCGGGCCATGTTGGCCCGAAGTCGAAGGGAGGAATGCCACATTCCCGCCGGGTCTGATTGAAAAATCAGGCCCTTTTATTATGCCTATATTCAAGATGAAGGAGGTAGACCGCATGGTAAAAAATGAGCCAAACATACCGGATGATACGAAAACCACACCAGAAGGCGAACCGCCAGCGCCCTTTGACCTTCCCGCCCCCGGCAACGTGGTTGTACCGTTCGATAAAACCCGTGAGACAGCGCGTGAGGCCGAACAGAACGCCAGCCCGGAAAAACAGGAGGCGGAAAAATCGGACAAGGCCCCCAATAAACGGGGGCGGCGCGGAAAAGCCGTTCAGCAGGAGGCCAAATCTGAGGACACCCGAAAGGAACCAGAGGAACAACGTTCCGAGGCTGAATCCAAAAAGCAGCGCAAGCCCCGCGCGACAAAGCAGAAGTCAGCCGCCGAGAAAAAGGCCCCCGCTAAAGCGGAAGCCCCGGTCCCGGAGCCGGAGCCGGAACAGCCCCCGGAGCCGAAGGAGGCCCCGCACAAGGGTGAACAGGAACAGATTGTGTTTATCAATCTGTCCGAACTTCACGCTTTCAAAAATCATCCCTTCCAAATCCGGGACGATGAAGAAATGCGGGCTATTGACGCGGACACGCTGGAAAACATTATCTTGGCCGATATCCAGTATTATGCTCAGACGGCAATCACCGACGAAAAGAAGCTGTACGACAGGCTCTTATCCTTCTCCGGGCAGGAATGGGAAAATGAAAAGGCCGCACAGGAAAAAACACTGCGCGACGCAACAAATCGTATTTCGTTCATTCAGGATGCCAGCAAGCGGCTGTTTGAGGAAAAAATTACGGGCAACGTGCCGAATATCCTGTTTAAGAATATGCTTTCCGACTACGAGAAGGAGATAAACACGCTTGAGGAAAAGTCGGAAAACATCAGGCGGCAGCTTCAAGATCAGGAAAGCAGCGAAGCCAACGTGCAGAAATGGATGGAACTGATTAAGGACTGCGTTTCTATCGACAGGCTCGACCGGGCAACCGCGTTTCAGCTTATCGACAACGTGGCCGTTCATGAGCAAACGGACGAACGGGGCCACAGGAACCAAACCATTCAGATCAAATACAACTTTGTGGGGTGTCTAAGCTGACTTCAAGGCCAGAAAAAAGCATTAGTGACCGCTGTAAAAACGGTCACTAATGCAATGGCGGAGAAGGGGGGACTCGAACCCCCGCGACCCTTTCGAGCCCTACGCCCTTAGCAGGGGCGCCTCGTCACCACTTAGTACTTCTCCATGGCAGCGTTCTCGCTTTGGTATTCTTTTTGAAAAGATGTTGGCGGAGAGGGCGGGATTCGAACCCGCGGTCCCTTTTTGGAGATCACTGGTTTTCAGGACCAGCTCCTTAAGCCGCTCGGACACCTCTCCACAGTTTGGTCGAGTAATAATATATCACAACCTTATCTTCGATGTCAACGGATTTTTCGGGAAAGAAGCAGGTTTCGTCTCAGCCGGACGGATCACAGCCCCGTCTCCGGCGCTTTGAGGCGCAGCAGCCTTGCGGACCAGACGACGGTGATCAGACAGACGCCCACATCCGCAAAGACCGCGAGCCAGACCGGTGAGAGACCGGCCGCGCCGAGCGCCAGAACGAGCGCCTTACATCCGAGGATGAAAGCCGTGTTCTGCCGGACGCAGGTCATCGTCTTTTTGCTGATCCAGACCGCCTTTGCGAGCGCCCCGATCCCGCCGCGCATCAACACGAGGTCGGCGGATTCGATGGCCGCGTCGGTTCCCATGCCCATGGCGGCGCCGACATCCGCGGCAGCCAGCACCGGCGCGTCGTTGATGCCGTCCCCGGCAAAGATGGTGATGCCGTCCTTTTTGAGTTCGCCGACGACGGACACTTTGTCCTCCGGCATCAGGCCAGAGCGGTATTCGTCCATGCCGCAGAGGGCAGCGGTATCGGCAGCGGCTTTTTCATTGTCACCGGTCAGCATGACGGTATGCTGAACGCCAAGCTGCTTGAGCATGGCGACGGCGGCCGCGGAGTTTTCCCGCGGCGTATCGGCCAGCACCAGCGCACCGAGATAGGTTTCTTCTTCAAAAAGATAGATATTCGCCTCAGGGAGAGAATCTCTGAGCGATTCCGGTGCAAACTGAATGTTTCCGCAGGCGAGCCGTCTACCGCCGACGGTCACGGTCAATCCCCGGCCGGCGATCTCACAGACTTTTTCCGCCTCCGGGATCACAAGCCCCATGCGGGCGGCCTTTTCCCGGACCGCCTTCGCGAAAGGGTGGTCGGAGTAGGTTTCCGCGGCGGCGCAGGTGGCCAGAACCTGATCCTCGGTAAAGCCGTCCGCCGCGTAGATCTTCGTGACGGAAAACTGACCGGAGGTGACGGTGCCGGTCTTGTCGAAGGCCGCGATTTTCACCTTGGAGAGCAGCTCCATGTACTGGGAGCCCTTAAACAGCGCACCGGCTTTGGAGGCCGCGCCGATGCCCGCAAAATAGGAGAGAGGGATGGAGATCACGAGCGCGCAGGGGCACGAGGCCACCAGAAAGGTCAGCGCCCGATAGATGGAATCGGAAAAGGGAAGCCATCCGAGAACGGGCGGCGCGAAGGCGATCAGCGCGGCCGCTCCGATGGCGCAGGGCGTGTAAATGGCCGAGAATTTCGTGATGAATTTTTCCGCTTTGCCCTTGCCGGAGACGCTGTTTTCCACAAGATCCAAAATGCGCGCCGCCGCGGAATCGTCGTAGGTGCCGGTGGTCCGGCAGTGCACCGGTTTGCCGAGAATGACCGCGCCGGCCGGGATGACCGCGCCCTCCGCGTAGTCGACCGGCAGACTTTCTCCGGTCAAGGCGGAGAGATCGGCGGAGGCGCTCTCCGAGAGCAGCGCCGCGTCGATCGGCATGCGCTCGCCGGATCTCACCAGAATTTCGCTTCCGACGGCAATGTCTTCCGCTTTGGCGGCGACGATACCCTCCGGCGTCATAAGGTTGACGGTATCGGGCCGGATGTTGGCGAGCGCCTTGATCTCCCGCTCCGAGCGGCCGACCGCGGCTTCCTCCAGCTTTTCACCCAGCGAAAACAGAACGGCAACCAAAGCCCCTTCGGTGTATTCCCCGATGAGAAATGCGGCGATCACCGCGATGGTCATCAGAAGTTCTTCGTCCGCGCGCAGGCGCATCAAGCTCCGGAAGCCTGCTTTCAGCGTTTCCCAGCCGCAGATCAAGGCCGCCAGCGCCGCGGGAATCCATGTGTAATTTTCCGGAATGCCGACGGCAGAGAGAACCAGCAGCACGGCGCTGGCGCCGAAAAGGGCATAATCCGACCGGCGAAATCCGTTCTCTTCGTGCTCATTCTCGTGCTCATTTTTGCAGGTGCTTCCATATTCACAAGATGAATCCATCTGTCTGCAAACGGCGCAGGATGTAGTTTCCGCCATATCGGGCCCTTCTTTCCGTTACTTTTCTTCTATGTGGGAGATTCCTGCATTCAGAATCGAGGCAATGTGGACGTCGTCGAGGGAATAATAGATCTGTCGGCCCTCCCGGCGGTTTTTGACAAGCCTCGCGGCCTTCAGGATGCGGAGTTGATGGGAGACCGCGCTCTGTTCCATCCCGAGCAGGTCGGAAAGGCAGCAGACGCACATCTCTCCCTCGGACAGGCCCGCAAGGATGCGGATACGGGTTCCGTCGCCGAACACTTTAAAGACCTCCGCAGTCGCCTGAAGCGTCTCGTCGGAGGGCATGTTGGATTTTGCCTGCGCGATGATGTGCTGATGTTCGGGATGAAGCTCCGCCATATAAAAAACCTCCTGACCGTTCAGTTGCTTAATTATATGAACAACTGTTCATATTTACATGTTTAATATACCACGTATAAGAAAGGCTGTCAATTCCTTTTTTATCTTCCCGTAAAAAATTTTAATCCTGTGGGGAATGGGCTGTCTCAGAGGTATTTTGGTTTTTGAAGGTGAAATTTGAGGATTGTTTCGTCCCGGCGGCACGCATATCGCCGGAAATTTCCCGAGTTTTGGGGCACCTACGATTCATCTCGGCGGTTTGCGGCCGTGGGAATTTGATCTTTCCCGGCGGGCGGCATTGCGGGTGTTTCGGATCCGTGAAAGCAAAATCCGCGGATATTTCGGTCTCTGCGCCGACACGCGGCTCCATCGCTTATAAAGATCTCCGGAAAAAGAAAAAATTCGGATCGCTCAAAGGTCCGAATTTTTTATCCGACAGAATCGAGGAAAACAGCGCAAACTATCATGGTATCTTTCTAAAAAAAGCCGCGCCGTCTCCGGGACGATGTCAAGCGTTTCGGCATTCTGCTTCCTGCGACGGCTTCCGATATGGCGGATTTTTCAGCCGTGGCCCGGGAAGCGGACGAATTCCCCTTGCATCTTCGCCTACGGGGTATTTTCCGTTCCGGCGGCGGAGCCTGCCCGCAGGTTTTGAAAGAATTCCGCCAGTAGGGCTGAGGATTCCTCCGCCAGCAGCCCGGATTCCACTTTGGGATGATAGCCGCCGGGCAGGCCGCACAGGTCCGTGACGCTCCCGCAGGCGCCGGACTTCGGATCCGCCGCGCCGAAAACCACCCGGGGAATCCGGGCGTTTACGATCGCACCGGCGCACATGGGGCAGGGCTCGAGCGTGACATAGAGCGTCGCCTTCCAGAGTCGCCAGCCGTCGAGCTTCCGGCAGGCTTCGCCGATTGCGGCGAGTTCCGCGTGGGCGAGGGCGTTTTTGTCCGTCTCCCGCCGGTTATAGCCGCGGCCGACGACCTCTCCGTCCCAGACGACCACCGCGCCGACCGGTACTTCGCCGAGCGCCGCCGCCTGTTTTGCGAGCTCCAGCGCCTCCCGCATATATGCTTCATCCAAAATTTCCGCCATACGGCACCTCCGTAAAAAATCTTTTGGACCCGGAACGGTCCGTTTCTCATGACCTGCCGCCCGGATTCCGGCGCATACGGCCCGGAGAGATCTTGTTTGCACAAAAAAATTCCAATGCCTCCATGCAAACGATCATTCTATCCTCCGAAAAGGAAGCCGTTTCGTATGCAGAGATTCCACAAGCTTTGCGCGGCAAAAACTCCTCGCTTAGGGTTTCCGTTTCCGCCGCGTAAAAGACGCGGAGAGACGAAGAATTCCGCCGCAAAGCTCCTTTTTTCGTATTATATCATAAATACTCGGGGAATTTGGAATATTTTCCGGAAAAGAGAATTTCTCCGGTCGCGGCGGTTGCAACGGGGCTGGAAAAAGGCTATGATAGGTTTATCAATCCTATTTTAAATGCCGGAGGACAACATGGAAAGACGCGACAAGCAAAATTACTATCTCGATATTGCGGAGACGGTTCTCGAGCGCGGCACCTGCCTGCGTAGGAATTACGGGGCCATCATTGTCAAAAACGATCAGATTGTTTCCACAGGCTACGTCGGTGCGCCGCGGCAGAGAGAAAATTGCAGCGACCTCGGCTTCTGCATGCGGGACAAACTCAACGTCCCGCGGGGCGAACGCTATGAGCTTTGCCGTTCCGTCCATGCGGAGATGAACGCGATCATCCATGCCTCGCGCTCCGAGATGCTGGATTCCACGCTCTATTTGGTCGGCAAGGAAGCCGCCACCGGAGAATATGTCGCCAAAAGCAACCCCTGTGCGATGTGCAAGCGTATGATTATCAACGCCGGCATCAAGACCGTCGTCATCCGGGACGACAAGGATCATTTTCGCGAAGTCGACGTCTATGAGGCATGGGTGCTCAACGACGACTCGCTGACCGGGACGATGGGCTACTGATCCAAAAATGCGGAGAGCATGCGCTTTCTGATAAGGGAAACTTTTCTGCGCCGAAAAGAAAGAACCCGCCGCCATCCGGGCGAACGGGGATCCTGATATTTTGAAAGGGCCGTTTGGGCATCTCGCTCCGGAGGTTCTTTTTTGCAGCCTCGGCAAGGGGAAGACACCGGATGTGCCAGAAATGATGAAAGAATCTTCATTTCCTGTGCCGTTGGCCGTTGTGCCTCCGTACTTTCTGAGAGACATGTATTTGAAAACATTCTGCCGGGCGCTTGGCGTGCGGTTTTAATTTGTTGGATTCGGGAGGAATTATCAATGGGAAGAGCCGACGATGGGCTTGCGTTTCTGCTTCAGTTTGAAAATGTGGCGTGGTATGAGAACGGCGCCGTCCGGATTCTGGACCGCCGATGTTATCCGCATCCCGTCTCCTTCGTGACTTGTAAAAGCACGGAGGAGGTCGCGCAGGCGATCAAGGATATGGTCACCCAGAGCGCCGGGCCGTATCTCGCCGCCGGAATGGGCATGGCCCTCGCCGCGAAGGAATCCGAGCACCTCGGCGGAGAGGCCAGAAAAGAGTATCTCGCCAAAGCGGCGGACCTGCTGGCTACCGCGCGCCCGACCACGGAGAAGCGCATGCGCATCATCACCGACGGCTGTCTCGATGCGGCCGGCCGCGCCATGGAATCCGGAGAGGACGTCACCGAGGCCGTTTTCGGCCATACCGTCGCCGTCACCGAGAAACGCTACCGCAAGATCGAAAAGACCGCAAACTATCTGGTCGATAAATTCCCGACCCACGGTACGATCATGACGCAGTGTTTCGCCGAGACGATCGTCGGCTTTATGCTCAAAGAAGCGGCCGCCCGGGGCCTCGACATCAAGGTCATCTGCCCGGAGACAAGGCCCTATTTTCAGGGCGCGCGGCTGACGGCCAGCGTCGCCTTCGATCAGGGCTTCGACGTCACCGTCATCACGGACAACATGCCCGGCTGGACGATGAAGGAGAAATCCGTCGATCTCTTCACTTCCGCGGCGGACGCCATCACGATGGACGGCTGGGTGGTCAACAAGGTCGGCACGTTCCAAGTCGCCCTCTGCGCCAAATATTGGGGGATCCCATATTATGTTACCGGTGCGCCGGATAAATGTCATGCCCGGGCCGAGGATGTCCATATCGAAGAGCGCGATCCGCGTCTCGTGTTGGAGGCGCTCGGCAATCCCACCGCCATGGAGGGCGTCAAAGGGTATTATCCGGCTTTCGACAAAACGCCGCCGAAGCTCGTCACCGGCGTCGTCACCGATCGGGGCATCTTCAGCCCCTACAAGCTCGCGGATTACTATACCGGCAATTCCGAGGGCGAATACGACGTTGTCGTGTAATGACTTACAGAATCGGGAGAACCTATGATTGATTTGACAATACACTCCGAGCAGCTGGAGCATAATCTTGAAGCTGCAAAACGGGAAAACATCATTTTGCCGACCTTTGCGCAAATGAAAGAGCCGGATTCCGTTCCGCAGGAGATCAAAAACCGCCTGCGCACGACGGCAATGGACGATCTCGACCCGGTCAACCTCTTCCGCATCACGTGGAAGAACATGCCGGTCGAAAAGGGCGGCGTCTACGGCAAGCCGAACTATATCGAACTGCCCTCCTCTCTCACGGGCGTCAAGGCGCGGATCATCTGTCTCGTGGGGAAATTCTTCCCGACCGGCTGCCACAAGGTCGGGGCCTCCTACGGCTGTCTGGTGCCGCGCCTCGTCACCGGGCAGTTCGACGTCACAAAAAATAAGGCCGTCTGGCCCTCCACCGGAAACTACTGCCGCGGCGGCGCGTTCAACTCCGCGCTGCTCAAATGCCGTTCCGTCGCCGTCATGCCTGAAAATATGAGCCGGGAGCGCTTCGAGTGGCTCGAAAAGCTCGGCGCGGAAGTTCTCAAGACTCCGGCCGGCGGCGTCTCGGAGCTGCTGAAGGCGGTCTCCAGCCTCCGGAATTCCGGGGAGGACATCATGGTCTTTGACCAGTTCGAGGAGATGGGCAACCACCTCTGGCACTATGCGGTCACCGGGGACGCTATGGCCGAGGTTTTCAAATCTCTCGGCCCGGGCTACCGTCTCGCGGGCGCGGTCTTCTCCTCCGGCTCGGCGGGCACCACCGCCGCCGGGGATAAGCTCCGGGAACTTTATCCGTCCGTCAAAGTCGCGGTCGGCGAGGCGGCTCAGTGCCCGACGTTGCTCAACAACGGCTTCGGCGATCACCATATCGAAGGCATCGGCGACAGCAGCGTCCCATGGATCCACGACTGCCGCCAGACCGACATGCTGATCGGCGTCGACGACATGGCCTGCCGGAAACTGCTGCGCCTCTTTAACGAATCCGCCGGGCAGGAATATCTGGTCTCGGAGGCCGGCATCACCGACGCCTTGGCCGAGAAACTGCCGTGGCTCGGGATCTCCGGCATCGCAAACATCCTTGCCGCCGTCAAGCTGGCAAAATACTATGAATTGACCGCAAGCGACGTCGTCGAGACCGTCCTGACGGACAGCGCGGTTCTCTACGGCTCCCGGATCGATGAGATGGCCGAGGAGGACGGCCGCTACACCACTCCCACCGCGGCGGTCGATTTCGCGCGCTATCTGCTCGCCGCCGACACCTCCTATGTGGAGGAGCTGACCTACTACGGCAGGAAGCGCATCCACAACCTCAAATACTTCACTTGGTGCGAGCAGCAGGGCAGGAGCAAGGCAGAGTTGGACGCCCTTTGGTACGACTGGGAGCACACCTTCGGCGCCGTCCACAAACAGGAGGCCGAGATCGACGCGCTGATTGACGATTTCAACGCGAAGGTCGGGCTTCTCGGACAATAAATTTTCTGCGGGCGGGATACGGTTTCGCCCGCTTTTTTGGGCAAAAACAGGCCAGTTTCTTCTACGGAATGTAGAATTTGCTCGATTTTTGCCGAAAAGGAGCACTTTTCGCCGGCACCGGAGCATGAAATGTTGCTTTTGTATTTAATATATCAGACAAAAAGACAGCGGAAGCATCATGCCTCCGCTGTCTTTTATTTGTTGCATGAGCCGCCCGAAACCAACGGGCATCCGTTCTGGGGACCTTCTTTACAGATCCCGACAGGCCACGATGTCGATACCGGTGCCGAGTACATTCGGCAGCAGCACGTCGCCGCACTTGACCGGCGAGTGGACGGAGATTTTATCGATCTCTTTCATCACGTCGAAAATTTTTTCCTTCGGGATGTTGCCGTTCGTCTTGACCGGCAGACGCGGATGCGCGCCGCCGATCAGTTCCACGGTGGAGGAGATGGTGCGCGTCGGGCAGATCAGTTCGTTAATCGCGTACTCTCTTCCCTGTTGGCAGGAGAAGCCGGTGACGGTCCCCTCCGGATTTTCGGTATCGAGGGTGACGATGCAGCCCTTTGGGCAGCAGATGCAAGTGATCTTCTTCAGCATGTCATTTCACCTCGCTTTTTTCTTTCAAGGCGCTGATGATGATGTCCCGGCCGGCCGCCTGATCGAGGATCTTTCTGGGCAGGATGAGCTTTTCCATCTCCGCCGGGAGCATCTGATCGCGCGTCTTTGTCATAAGCACGGTGTCGCCCGCCCGGACGACGACCGTCGCATTCTTGAGCACGGCCTTGACGCGGAAAAGCACCTCGATGAACTTGTCTACTTTAGAGACCGTGACCTTCTGCGGCACGGTGTAGCCGACGTTTGTGCCGTTCAGGAGGCGGATCGGAGCCTCGGCCGTTTCTGCGGAGCCGCTCTTTTTCGCGGCAAGATAGGCGGCGGCGGCGCGTCCGGCTTTTTCGGCCTCGTTGGTCACGAAGTCGACGAGGTCGTGGACGTGCAGCACGTTGCCGCAGGCGAAGATGCCGTCGACGGAGGTCATCATGTTTTCGGAGACGACGGCGCCGCTCGTGCGCGGATCGATCTCGACCCCGGCCGATTTGGAGAGCTCATTCTCCGGGATCAGGCCGACCGAGAGCAACAGGGTGTCGACGTCGAATTCCATCTCCGTGCCGGGGATCGGCTCGAAGCCGTTGACTTCGGAGACGATGACCTTGGAGAGACGGTTGTTTTCGCTCTTGATGTCGGTGACGGTGTGGCTGAGATAGAGCGGAATATTATAATCGTCCAGACATTGCGCGATGTTCCGCTTGAGGCCGTTCGAGTAAGGCATCAGCTCGACCACGGCCTTTACCTCGGCGCCCTCGAGCGTCATACGGCGCGCCATGATGAGGCCGATGTCGCCCGAGCCGAGGATCAGCACCTTTTTGCCGACCATATAGCCCTCGATGTTGATATATCTCTGGGCGGTTCCGGCGGTAAAGATGCCGGAGGGCCGGTCGCCCGGAATCGCAATGGCGCCGCGGGTGCGTTCCCGGCAGCCCATGGCGAGGACAATGGCACCCGCGCGGATGGCCATGTAGCCCTTTTCGGCATTCATGGCAAAGACGGTCTTGTCCGGCGTGATGTTGAGCACCATTGTGTCGGCCATGACGTCGATGCCGGAACCCTCCAGACGGTCGATGAAGCGCTGGGCGTATTCCGGTCCGGTGAGCTGTTCTTTAAAAACATGCAGGCCGAAGCCGCTGTGAATGCACTGGTTGAGGATACCGCCGAGTTCCTTGTCGCGCTCGATGATGAGCACGGAACCGGCGCCGTTTTTCTTGGCCTCTTCCGCGGCGGCAAGTCCGGCCGGACCGCCTCCGATGACGACGAGATCGTACTCCATCAGCGGTCGCCTCCTTTATTGGTCTTTTCCGTCAGGATATAGGAGCCGTTCCGGTCGAGAAGAACCTCCTCCGGCTTGATGCCGAGCTCGCGGGAGATGATCTCCAGCACCCGGGGCCCGCAAAATCCGCCTTGGCAGCGGCCCATGCCGGCGTTGCAGCGGCGCTTGATGGCGTCGAGCGTCCGCGGCGTGATCGGGGCGTGCAGCGCGTCGACGATCTCTCCCTCGGTGATGGTCTCACAGCGGCAGATCACGCGGCCGTAGGCGGGATTTTCTTTAATGAGGGCGGCCTTTTCCTCTTCGGGCAGGTTTTTAAACATAGGCGCCCTGCGGAAGACGGCGAGGTCGGCCTTTTTCTTGGCGCCGAGCTGTTTCACAAGATAGGAGGCGGCGTCCGCGGCGATGGCCGGGGCGGCGGAGAGGCCCGGCGATTTGATGCCGGCAATGTTATAAAGGCGAGGCGTGTTGTCGCTCGGCCCGACGATGAAGTCACCGGTCGAGGGTTGGGCGCGGATGCCCGCAAAGTTGCGGATATTCTCGCGGAAGTTGATCGCGGCCGACGTGCGGCGGCTTTCTTTGACGACATGTTCGAGGCCCTTGCGGTCGGTGGCCACGCTGTCGCGGGCGCTGCCGGGGTTGGCGTCCGGTCCGACGATCAGGTTGCCGTGCACGGTCGGGGCGACAAGAATGCCTTTGCCGAGCGGACCGGGGCACTGGAACAGGACGTGATGGAACAGCGCGCCCTGAGATTTATCGAGCAGATAGTACTGGCCCTTGGAGGCGTCGATGGAGAAACTGTGATCGCCCGCCATGGCGGCGATGTCGTCGCTCTCCACCCCGGCGGCGTTGACGAGGTATTTCGCGCGGACATCCTCCTTATCCGTGAAGTGGAGAACAAAGCCGTCCTTCTCCTGTTCGATGCCGGAAACCTCGTGTTCCAGCAGCAAGTCGACGCCGTTGAGGACGGCGTTCTGTGCGAGCAGCAGGGCGAATTCCCACGGATTGATAATGCCGGCGGTCGGCGCCCAGAGCGCTCCGACGACTTCCGGCGAGAGGTTCGGCTCCATCTTCCGAGCTTTTTCGCCGTCCAGAATCTCCATTCCCGGCACGCCGCTCTGCACGCCGCGGTCATAGAGCATCCGAACGGTCTTCATATCCTCCTCGCTGAAGGCAAGGACGAGGGAGCCGCAGCGTTCAAACGGAATGTTCAGTTCCTCCGCGAGTTCGCCGGCCAGACGGTTTCCCTCCACGTTGTACTTCGCCATCAGCGTACCGGGCTCCGGGTCGTATCCCGCGTGAATGATTGCGCTGTTCGCGCGGGTGGTGCCCATGGCTACGTCGTTTTCCTTCTCGATCAGCGCGACTTTTTTGTCGTAGCGGGAAAGCTCCCTCGCGAGAGAGCAGCCGATGATGCCCGCGCCGATGATTGCTACATCGTAAGCCAAAATTCCTGTCCCCTTCCTTTCGGAAACAGACGGCTTAATTTTTGCCGCCGATTTCCGAGCAAAATTTCACTTATACAGTATATCATCTGAATTTTTTGGTTCAAGCCCAAAACCGGCCTGTTTGCGGAAACTTTTCTCCATTTTTTTAAAACTTCCAAAATGAAGCCAAAAAATCCGAGAAGCCGTGAATTTTTTTAGTCATATATTTTTCCGACGTAGAGTTTCAATCTTTCCTGAAAGTTTCCCCCGAAACGAGAGAGGGGGCCGTGTTTTCTTCTGGGGGATCGTGTCATTCCGGTCTCCGCCTTGAAAATGCCGATTCGGATGTTCCGGGCGCGGGAGACGACCGGCTTTTCACAGAAATTTCCACATGTTTTTCCTTGACAAACCGTCGGCTCTGCATTATGATAGTTTCAGAAAAAGAACATATGTTCCAAACGAGGAAGGCGAAAAAATGGATGTCGGTCAGAAGCTCGCGATCCTGACGGAGGCGGCGAAATACGATGTCTCCTGCTCCTCCTCCGGCACGGCGGGAAGGAGAGGCGGAAAACTGGGCTCGGCGCTGCCGGCGGGTTGCTGTCATGCCTTTGCGGCGGACGGGCGCTGCATTTCGCTGTTAAAAATTTTGCTCTCCAACGCCTGCGTCTACGACTGCAAGTATTGCCTCAACCGCCGCAGCGCCGATTTTCCGCGGGCGACGTTTGAGCCGCGGGAGCTTGCGGATCTGACGGTCGAATTTTATCGCCGCAATTATATCGAGGGGCTGTTTCTCAGCAGCGCCGTCTTCGGAAGCCCGGACCGCACCTGCGAGCGGATGATCGAGGTGCTGCGGATTCTCCGGGAGGAGTACGGCTTTACCGGCTACATCCATGCGAAGGCGATTCCGGGCGCAAGCGATGATCTGATCCGGCGACTCGGCCTGCTTGCGGACCGGATGAGCGTCAACATCGAGCTGCCGTCCCGCCAGAGCCTCGGCCTCCTCGCGCCGGATAAGACCAAGGAATCCATCGTGCGCCCGATGACGCTCCTCCGCAACGGCATCACGGAGAACCGGGAGGATCTCGTCAAGTACCGCGCGGCGCCGCAGTTCATTCCGGCCGGTCAGAGCACGCAGATGATCGTCGGCGCGAGCCCGGAGAGCGACTATCACATCCTGACGCTGTCGGAGAAGCTCTATCAGAATTACAGTCTCAAGCGGGTCTACTTTTCCGCATACACGCCGGTCGTCGAGGATAGTCTATTGCCCTCCGTCGACTCGAAGCCGCCGCTCCTGCGCGAGCACCGGCTCTATCAGGCGGACTGGCTGCTGCGCTTCTACGGGTTTCAGGCGAGCGAGATTTTGAGCCCGGAGCGCCCGATGCTCTATTCCGAGATCGATCCCAAATGCGGCTGGGTGCTCCGGAACATGGACGATTTCCCGGTGGAGGTCAACACCGCCGATTATGAGATGCTGCTGCGCGTGCCGGGCATCGGCGTCACGAGCGCGAAGCGCATTCTCCGGGAGCGGCGCCAGCACAGCCTCGATTTTGAGATGCTCAAGCGCATCGGCGTCGTGCTCAAACGGGCCCGGTTCTTTCTTATCTGTAACGGAAAGGCCATGCAGACTTTGCCGGAGACGCCTGAGCAGGCGCTGGAATGGCTGGTCGGGCCGCAGAATTCGTCCTCTCTACCGGACTACGAGCCGGAGCAGCTCTCCCTGTTTCAGAGCAGTATTTTGCGGGAGGAGGCACTTCCCTGTCTGAAAGGCGAGCTCTGAGCCGATATGCCGCGGCACGTTCTAAGGGTTGGTATGAAGAAAGCAAGGATGCTTCTTTCCGGAAGCTGTGGGGGAATCTTATTGAAAAAAATAAGCCGGTGAAACGCAGATCGCTCCTTACCGGACGGCCCTAAGGCGGTTCCAGCGACACAAGGGGAGCCCATACCGGGAAAACAATTCTGATCGAGGACAGGTTAACCCAGATGCTTTTTTTGCGGAAGGAGGCGGCTTCATGTCGGAGCGGCAGACTTTGATCTATGAATACGACGGCAGCTACGACGGTCTGATGACGGTCATGTTCGACTGCTTCCGGGAGAAGACGGTCCCCTGTGAAATCCGCGTCTCCGGGGAAGGGGAGGGGAGCTTCTACGAGATCCGCTCCGTCGTGACCGATCCGTACCGCGCGGGCCGGGTCGAGACCGGAATTCGAACCAAGCTGGGTCCGGCCGCCGAGGATATGGTCCGGCGCGGTTTCCTCTACGGCGAGGGCGGCAAGGAGACGGCTATTCTCCGGTTTCTCAAAAAGGCCTTTGCCGTGGGGCCGCGGGCGGTCTCAATGATCGCGGATAAGGAAATCAATCCGCTGTTCCGGATGGTGCGCGCCGTCGGAAACGAGGAGAGGATGATGATGCAGTTCATCCGCTTCAGCGACGTCGGTGGCGCGCTGGTTGCGAAGATCGCGCCGAAACACGAGATTCTGCCCCTGCTGACCGGCCATTTTTGCAGCCGTTATCGGAGTGAGAATTTCCTGATCTACGATCAGACGCACGGACAGGCGTTCGCCTATACGGGCGGCCGCAGCGCGCTCTTTGAAGCCGATTCCCTGACGTTGCCGCCGGAGGCCGAACAAGGGGACGCCTTTTACCGAGAACTCTGGAGGAGCTATTACCGCCATGTCGCCATCGCCGAGCGTTTCAATCCGCGCTGCCGGATGTCTCATATGCCGAAGCGCTTCTGGGCGGATATGCCCGAGGTTGCGGAGGAACTTCTGCACGGCTTTGTCCCGCCGGAGGAGACCTTCGGCACGGCGAAAAAGGATGGCGGCTATTCGCTGAAATCTCTACCGGAACGGCAGCGGCGGGGCTTACCGTCCGGGCAGGAGGATGGGACGCCGATGCCGGAAAAAGAACCGGCTTTCGGCGAGGATTCTTCGGAGACGAAAAAGGCGCTCATCCCCGAAAAAGCGCTTTCGAGGCCGCCGTTTTCCGCGGATAGGGCTGAAAAAACGGAATAAAAAGGCCTAAGGCATTTTTGGCCTTGGTCTTTTTCTTTCAATAGCCGCTCATTTCCCCGGTACGACCACGTGACGGCGCGGCAGACGCTCGTTTTCAATGAAGCGTTCCCGGCGCGGCAATTTCTCCGGGAATGATCCCCCAAAAATAAAAAGAGCCCGGTCGGTTGCTGCCTCCGGGCTTTTTATTTTGGAAGAAGACGCTCGCCCTCGGCAAAGCGCCGCCGGAGCGCCTTCCGGTACCGAAAGAAATTGACGCTCAGATCGAGGAAAAATACCGCCCAGAGCAGGATGCAGGCGTAGAGAAGCAGCGAATATCCGCTTTGGTCGGCCCAGAAGCCAGCCGCCGCAAGGAGTACGCTTCCGCAGAGGATCCGCGCAAGATAGGTCAGCAGCTTTTTGCGCAGGAAGCGCCGCTTTTCTTTTCTGAGAGCGGCCGCCGACTCGGAAAGCGTCATGCGAACCCGGCTTTCCGAATCAAGGATGCCGAGACCCCGGAGCTGGGCGTCCAGTGCCTCGGCGTCGCCCTCGGTCAATTCCTGACGGAATGCATTTTTCAACACTTCCGGGACGAAACTCTTTTGGTAGGGAGAAAAGCCCTTTGCATCCGCCGGGCAGAAGGCGCGGCAGAAGGAGAGGATATAGGGGCTGTATCCGATGTCGGAAGCCGCCGCGGCCGGAAAGCGCTCCGAGACACCCGGCAGACTCGCCGCCAGTTCCTTTAAATCGTTCCCGTCGAGCAGACGCACGCCGTTCGATTCCGCGAGCTTCTCCGCGGCGCGGGTGAAGCCTCCGCGTGCGGCCGTAATCATCTCGTCCGCGCCGTAGTAGGCCCTTGCGCCGGTGATCTGCTGGATCGCCGCGACGCCGGCCTTTCCGTTCCAGTCCTTGCACTGCACGACGGTTTTCCGGCCGCCGCGCTCGAGGATCAGGTCGGCGCCGAAATCGCCGGTGATGTCCGTTCTGTCGACGGCATACCCCATGCCGCGAAAAAGTTCCGCGACGTACCGTTCAAACGCGCGCCCATCCATACTTTTTTCTTCCATGCGGCGCCTCCCTTCAAAAAAACTGCCTCCATCATAGCATAATTTCATCCATCTTGCAAACGTTTGTTCGTATTTGCATTGCCGGAGGGACAATGTTATAATGTGGATAATTGCCGAAAGGAGGGCGCCGCATGGGATATTCGGAGATCAACGCGGAGACGATTGATCGCTGGGTGAAGGACGGCTGGGAATGGGGCGTTCCGATCGGCCATGAAGAGTTTCTTGCCGCGAGGGAAGGGCGCTGGTCCGTGAAACTGACGCCGGTAAAGCCGGTGCCGGCGGAGTGGTTCCCGGAGATGAAGGGAACCCGCGTACTGGGGCTTGCCTCCGGCGGCGGTCAGCAAGCACCGGTCTTCGCGGCGCTGGGAGCGGTGTGCACCGTGCTCGATTACTCGCCGCGCCAGATCGAAAGCGAGCGCATGGTCGCCGAACGGGAAAATTATTCCGTGGAGGCGGTCCGCGCCGACATGACGAAGCCGCTGCCTTTTGAGGATGAGAGCTTTGATCTCATCTTCCATCCGGTCGCGAACTGCTATATTGAGGAAGTAAAGCCGCTCTGGCGGGAATGCTTCCGCGTGCTCAAAAAGGGCGGATGCCTGATGGCCGGCCTCGACAACGGCATCAATTTTCTTTTTAACGATGAGGAGGACCTGACTGTCCGCTACCGACTGCCGTTCAATCCGCTCAAAGATCCCGCGCTGATGGAGGAACTGCGGCGGCAAAACGACGGCGTTCAGTTTTCCCACACGCTGGAGGAACAGATCCGCGGGCAGCTTGAGGCCGGTTTCTCCCTCCGAGATCTTTACGAAGACACCAACGGCTCCGGGCCGCTCCATGAATACGGCATTCCGACATTCTGGGCGACCCTCGCGGTAAAACCATAACGAATCTACTTGATGACAGGGAAAGGAAGCATGAGGCATGAAGATTTCCGTCGTCGTGCCCTGCTGGAACGAGGAGGAGGCACTTCCGCTCTTTTATGAGGCGATCTGTCCGGTCATGCGCTCCATGCGGGAAGAATACGGCGTCGGCTTCGAGCTGATTTTCGTGGACGATGGTTCCAAGGACGGCACATTAGATCTGCTGCGCAGGTTCGCCGCCGCCGACGAGCGTGTCAAATATGTCTCTTTTTCACGGAATTTCGGCAAGGAGGCCGCCATTCTGGCCGGGCTTACCGAATCGACCGGAAATTTCACTGCCCTGATGGATGCCGATCTTCAGGATCCTCCGGCGCTGCTGCCGAAGATGTACGAAGCCGTCACACAGGGCGGATACGACTGCGCGGCAACGAGGCGCGTCACCCGTGCCGGAGAGCCGAAACTCCGCAGTTTCTGCGCCCGCACGTTTTATAAGCTGATGCACCGCATCTCCGACGCGGAGATCACCGACGGCGCCCGTGATTACCGCCTGATGAACCGGAAAATGACCGATGCGGTGCTTTCGCTCGGCGAGACCGGACGCTTCAGCAAGGGTATTTTCGGCTGGGTGGGCTTCCGGACGAAGTGGTTCGCCTATGAGAATATCGAGCGCGCCGCCGGAACGACGAAGTGGTCATTCTGGAAGCTCGTGC
>Ga0116162_10001043_pt1 | contig 18718 bp, 16 predicted proteins | sample AD_UKC105_MetaG_FD_89875 | JGI IMG/M metagenome (GOLD analysis project Ga0116162, IMG submission 89875) | Active sludge microbial communities of municipal wastewater-treating anaerobic digesters from Hong Kong - AD_UKC105_MetaG | ecosystem: Engineered > Bioreactor > Anaerobic > Digestate... | reverse complement strand
TATCACCTTGTTTTTACTGGAAATATATGTTGATTTAAACTGGTAGCTTAATAAATTCTGTTTAATGTTTTACCCCAATCGTTTCGGTTGCCAATCTTAAATTTAAGCTCTTTACCTTCTTTTAAGATAATATTTAAACCATTTGGGAATATTTTTAATGTATTGAAATATAATATTTCCTGAATCTGATTTGGCATAATCTCCAAATTGTATTGAGAGTCTTCGTTGCTAATTGTTCTGAAGTAAACACGTTGATTTGTCAATATTAGTTTCCCGTTTACTTGTTTGTCTGATGCAAAATAATTTGAGTCTCCTGCTTTCAGTACTAATTCGTTTGCTTTTAAATCTACTACCATAACTCTGAAATATTAATTTATTATTCAAATATCATTATTTGTGCCATAATTGTTAAAGTGCAGTTTATTAACACTTTGTGTTATTTTGTACTGTTATAATTTTCAGAATTTGTTCGAAAATGATACATAAACTGTTCGTTTTTAACAATCAAAAGCAATATAAAGACGATTAAGTTTTCGTATTGTTGCAAAAAAAATCTGAAAAAATGCATTTTTTCAGATTTTTTTACTGTAATGTTCTGATATTTAATTCTTAAGAAACATCGTCGGAGTTAAATTTAAATCCTAATCGTTTTCCTGTTTGCATTCTCGAGAATTCGATTTTTTCATTTAATTGCCCTACAGAAGCTATTTTGATATTATCATAAGGCGGAACTAATAAATCAAATTCCAATGCATAGAGTACAATTTTTAAAACAATATCTTTTAAAATCTCTTTTGTTAAAATAGATTTTCCAAAGTTGTTGTATAAATACTCCTGTTGCCTTTTGCCTTCTACAAAAAAATGTTTTTCAATATTTACAAAAACCCTGGTTACCAGATAACCTAAGTCATCAAGCCTGTTGTATTTAAATGAATCTGCTAGAAAGTTGTAGACATTAATAATCCCACAATAACTGTACATCGAATTATCTTTTACATAGTTCAGTTTCCATACATTATGGTCTCTGTCGAATTCAAAAATGTTTGAGTGCATACTGAAAATCAATATATCACCAGCAACTTTAAGTTCAGCTTCGAACTGCCCACGGTCCCTGAATTCAAATCCAACCCTTGGGTCTTTAATTTGAATTTCTGCATTATATTCATTGGATAATTCCTGCAGGATTTCTTTTAACATATTAAAAACCTCTAAAGTCTGGTCGTAAACTTTTTGCTTAACCAGCGATTTCATTTCAAGAGCTGTTAAGATTTGCTCTTTTTTATCATTTTCAGTCATAGCTTTTACTATTTATTAATATGCCCTTGCAAATAATACTCTTTTTTTAGATGGTTTTCCCGAATAAATGCATTTACCTTCTTCTTCAGGAGCATCTAATGGTATACAGCGTATTGTGGCTTTCGTTTCTTCTTTTATCCTTTGTTCAGTTTCTGCTGTTCCATCCCAATGAGCTAATACAAATCCACCTTTGATTTCTAAAATTTCTTTAAACTCATCGTAAGTATCAACCTTAAATGTATTTTCCTCACGGAACTTTAATGCTTTATGGTAAATATTATCTTGTATTTTATCTAATAAAGATACAATATATTCTTCAATACCATCCTGCGATTTTATTTCTTTTTCCAAAGTATCTCTTCGCGAAACTTCCAGTGTGTTATTTACCATATCGCGAGGGCCAATAGCTAATCGAACCGGAATACCTTTTAGTTCGTATTCGGCAAATTTCCAGCCTGGTTTATGCGTATCTCTGTTGTCGAATTTTACTGAAATACCTTTAGCTTCAAGTTTTTCTTTTATGCTTTTTACTTTTTCAGATATCTTGTTAAACTCTTCTTCGGTTTTATAAATAGGAATTATAACCACTTGTATTGGAGCTAATTTAGGAGGTAATACCAAGCCATTGTCATCGGAATGTGCCATAACTAAAGCTCCCATTAAACGCGTTGAAACACCCCATGATGTAGCCCAAACATAATCGAGCTTACGTTCTTTATCGGTAAATTTAACATCAAAAGCTTTAGCAAAATTTTGTCCTAAAAAGTGCGAAGTGCCTGCCTGTAAAGCTTTTCCATCCTGCATTAAGGCTTCAATAGCATAAGTCTCCAGTGCTCCGGCAAAACGTTCATTTTCCGATTTGTATCCTTTAATTACAGGTAATGCCAGCCATTTTTCAGCAAACTCTGCATACACATTGATCATTCGCTCGGTTTCTTCAATGGCTTCTTGTTTTGTAGCATGCGCCGTATGGCCTTCTTGCCAAAGGAATTCGGCAGTACGTAAAAATAATCGGGTACGCATTTCCCACCTTACAACATTAGCCCATTGATTTATTAATATTGGTAAATCACGGTAAGATTGTATCCAGTTTTTATATGAATGCCAAATAATTGTTTCAGATGTAGGGCGTACAATTAATTCTTCTTCCAGTTTTGCTTCAGGGTCAACTACTATACCTTTTCCGTTTTCGTCATTTTTTAATCGGTAATGCGTAACAACAGCACATTCTTTAGCAAAACCATCTACATGGCTTGCTTCTTTTGAAAAAAATGATTTTGGAATAAATAAAGGAAAGTATGCATTTGAATGGCCTGTATCTTTAAACATTTTATCAAGGGCTGCCTGCATTTTTTCCCATATCGAAAACCCATAAGGCTTAATAATCATCGAGCCTCTAACAGCAGAGTTTTCTGCTAAATCGGCACGAACAACTAACTCGTTATACCACTGTGAATAATTTTCTTCTCTTTTTGTAATTCCTTTTGACATGTTATGGTACGGTTTTTGCTTTTATTTTAATGATTTTTAATCTATTTTTAGAGCAGCAAAAATAAAGAAAATAATAATATAAATTAACGAAACAGGAGGTACATTATGAAAACAAAAATATTAATAGCCGCCATTACATCCATTATGCTGGCCTCATGTTCTTCGATGCAACAAACAACCGTTAACGACGATATTTATTATTCGCCAAAAGATGAGTTGTTAAGTAGTAAAGAGAATTATTTCGGAAACCAGCCTTATAGTTCGCCTAATGAAGTTACTTTAAGTAAAAAGTTCGAAAAAGAAATTTCGGCTGTTTTAGACGATACTACAAGAAAGGATGTGGATACTTTGATTTATGCCGATAATGAATCAGAGAATCCTTATGAAACTATAATTGTTGATAGTTATGATGAAGCTTACCAACGTAGGTTGGATGCTATGAAAAGCCCTTATTACGGGATGAATAATTATTATAATATTTATTTTTCAGATTCTTATTGGTATGCCAGTTCATTTATTGGCGACCCTTTTTATAATGTAATTATAATGGGCGACCAAGTTTGGGTAGAACCTTATTGGATATCCTCCGGTTATTACTACTGGAACAGGCCATACGGATACTATTACCCTTATTATTATAGGTCATACTATTATGATCCATTCTATTATTCGTATTATCATAACCCATACTATAATCCATATTATAGGCCATATTATTGGGGTTCTAACGATAATTATGCAAGTTCATCTTTCCATTCATTCAGGCAAAGGACTTTAGCTTCATCATCATTAGCTGCAGACAGGACAAGATCAGGTTCAAGAGAATTGCCCGAAAACTATATGGGAAGGAATATTTCCAGATCAAGTACTGTGAAGTCTGGTATCGACAGGCAAACGGATCGTTCGGAAAGAACCAGGGGTGTTTCAACAACCAGGACAAGCGAACGTTTAGTTACGGAGGGTAGCAGAACCAGGACAGGGGATAGAAATGTTACGCGTATAGCAAACAGGCCTCAGGAAACGACTGAACTAACCAGGACTGTTCAACAGCGCCCAAGGACAGCTACCACTACTACCAGAACAACAACACGCTCAACCTATAATACAACGAAGCGGGCTGCTACACGTTATACAAGGCCGGAAAGTACATCCGTACGTACAGAAAATAATAACAGGGCAACAACCAGAACATCGACCTATTCCCCAACCAGAAGTACAAATAACAGGTCGGGAAGTACATATTCACCAAATACTTCAACAAGGAATTCAGGAAATTCATCTGTAAGAAGTTCTGGAAATAGTAGGTCAAACAGCAGCGGCTCATCGGTAAGAAGCTCAGGTTCTTCCTCTACAAGAAGTTCTGGTTCTTCAGGAAGCTCTGGCTCTTCTTCATCGGGAAGTTCTAGTGGAAGCAGTTCATCTAGCTCAGGAAGCAGAGGTAGAAGGTAAAAATTTATAAGGTGGCTTTAATATTTTAATTTATAACCATAAAAAAATAGTTATGAAACGCATATTTATATTACTAATATCAATTCTTTTCCTTACCGATGGATTTTCGCAATCTGTTTATGTAGACAGGGCACTATCTTTTTCATCGAATAAATATGGAGGAACAGCACGTTTTGTTGGTATGGGGGGGGCATTTGGAGCCCTGGGTGGTGATTTCTCATCATTGTCGATAAATCCAGCCGGATTGGGTGTTTATAGGTCATCAGAATTTGTTTTTTCACCGGGAATGAGTTATTCCAATAATTCTTCGATGTATATCAATAACCCAATGGAAGATGATAATTATGCAATGAATCTTAATAATTTGAGTTTTGTTGCTTCTTACGACCTTGAAAATACTGATACACGTTGGATAAATGCCAATTTTGCTGTTGGCTTTAACCGTACAAATAACTTTAATGATAATGTATTGTTTGAGGGTGTAAATAATTCATCCTTAATGGAAGTTTTTGTAACCTATGCCCGTCAAACAACAGATCCTGACCAGTTAGACGGAATGTATGAATATTTATTATGGCAATCAGAATTGTTATTGTTTGATTCAACAGCAATGGAGTTTTATAACGAGATCGATGATGAAATATATATCAATAATCCGGATAATTTTGAAATAAATCAACGGAAAATTATAAAAGGAGAGGGCTCAAATAATGAATTAAACTTAGCCTTTGGAGGCAATTATGCGGATAAATTATATATAGGAGCAAGTATCGGAATAAATTTCCTGAACTATACTGAATATGCAACACATTACGAATATGAAAGTGTAAACGCAGAGGTTCCCGGAGTTTATGGATTTAGTTTTATTGAAAGCTCTAAAACAAAAGGGACAGGCCTAAATGTAAAAGTGGGTGCTATTTATAAACCTCTCGATTTTTTAAGGATTGGTGCAGCAATACAAACACCTACTTTTTATGATTTAGAAGAAGAGTTTTACAATAAAGCGGTAGGTTATTATGATGATGGTTTAACCTTAGATGCCAAGTCTCCCGTGCAAAATTATACGTATGAACTTAATACGCCTTTCAGATTTGTAGGTAGTGTTGGATTACAAATTGGAAAAATCGGAATTATTGATATTGATTATGAATATGTGAATTATACTAAAATGAATATGGATGATGATGATAATAGCCAGGCAATAATCGATGATAATAATAATATAAACAATATTTTTACAAAAACACATAACCTTAGAGCAGGTGCAGAATTCAGGACAGGGCCGTTTTACCTTAGAGCTGGAGGTGGGTATTACATGAATCCATATAAAGACGGAGATAGTGGCCTAAATTCAACAATTGTGTTAGCTGGAGGTGCAGGTTACCGTGTAAATAAATTCTTTATTGATTTTGCTTATTCTCAGTCCAGAATGAGTTATAAAATGATGGCATATGATTGGCTGTATAATACTGCTGTAGCCAATATTGATAATACAACAAATAATTTTATTGTAACCATGGGATTTAAATTCTAGGGATAACAATTATTTAGGTTTAGGGTTAAAACTTCAGGCTGCTCAATTTTTTTTTGAGCAGTCTTTTTTTATTTATATATTGGTACTAAATTTTTAAAATAAGTAAATAATTCTGTTGTAAGTAAAAAAATCATTATTTGTTGATTATAGCAAATTGTTTGTTGCAATTCTTATGCAGATTAATGTTACTTTTATTGTAATTAGTAATAAAAAACTTTGAGTATTACTGGCTAAATACTTATTTTCGTAAGCTGTAAACTAAAATATTTCTCTCTTAACGAATTGTAAATAAAGATTACCAATATGGAAACTAAAGACCTGCAAAACTCTGAACATGTTCAAGATGAACAGAAAAACAATGTTAATGATACATCTGGGATGAATAATGAGCCTGAAGAAGTTATTCCGACTGAAAATTCTGGTGATGAACCCCAAAAAGAAGATAAAGAGCCGGAAGAAAAACAGGTAGCTTCTGAAGCTTCTTCTGAGGATGAGTTCACGAAAGACGAAGAAGAAATGGAGGAAGTTGGAGATAGTAATTCTCAGTTGAGTAATTATAAATTAGATGTTGATTATAATAAATATAGTAGGGAGGATTTAGTTTCAGAGTTAAAAAACCTTATAGAAACTAAGCCAATTAATGATATAAGAAGAGAAGTTGAGGCAATTAAATCAAGTTTTTATAAAAAACAAAAGGCATTAAACGAACAAAAACGAAAAGAATTTTTAAATACCGGAGGCAATATTGATGATTTTATTGCGGATGAAGATAGTGTAGAAGTTGAATTAAAAGATTTATTCAAACGTTACAGAAGATATAAAGCGGAGTACAACAGGGAGTTAGAGAAAGATAAATTTGGCAACCTTGAAAGAAAATATGCAATAATTGAAGAATTAAAGGAACTAGTTAATAAGGATGAGTCTCTTGGCGATACTTTCAATACGTTCAGAGAATTGCAACGAAAATGGAAAGAGACAGGGCCTGTCCCTCAACAGAAACTTAAGGATTTATGGAGCACTTATCATCACCATGTAGAGAAGTTTTACGATTATGTAAACATAAATAAAGAGTTACGCGATTTAGACCTTAAGAAAAACCTTGAAATTAAAACAGAATTATGTGAGAAAGCAGAGAAGCTTTTAGAAGAAAACTCGGTTGTAGCAGCTTTTAAAGCCTTGCAAAAATTGCATAACCAGTGGCGTGAAGTTGGCCCAGTGCCTAACAACGACAAAGAATCTGTTTGGGAAAGGTTTAAAGAAGCTACTCGTTTAATTAACAAAAAGCATCAGGATTATTTCAAAAACCTAAAAGATAATCAAAAAGATAATTTAGCAAGAAAAGAACAGTTATGTGAACTGGCAGAGCAAATTGCCTCAATGGAACTTGGTTCGCACAAGGAGTGGACAGAACAGACGGAAGCTATATTAAATCTGCAAAAAGATTGGAGAACCATAGGTTTCGCCCCTAAAAAGGACAATAATAGAATCTATAACCGTTTTAGGAATGCCTGTGACAAATTTTTTGGGCATAAGCGTGATTTCTATGCCCAAAATAAAGAACTGCAGGATGATAATCTAAAACTTAAGATTGAAATTTGCGAAAAGGCTGAGTCTATGCAGGAAAGTACAGACTGGAAAAAAACCACCAATGATTTAATTAATCTTCAGAAACAATGGAAGGGAATAGGGCCTGTATCGCGCAAACAATCGGATAAAGTTTGGAAGAGGTTTCGTGCTGCATGTGATTATTTCTTTAACCGGAAATCACAATATTACGGGAATATTGAACAAGAATACGAACAAAACCTTAAGAAAAAGAAAGAAATAATTGAGCAGGTTAAAAATTACAAGATTTTGGATGACCCTAAAGAGAATTTCGATACCCTGAAAAAAATACAAGAAGATTTTATGGCTATAGGTTTTGTTCCGTATAAGCAAAAAGATAAAATTCAAAATGAGTTTAATGAGGCTATAAATAAGATCTTTGAAAAGTTAGAATTGGACGAAGGAGAGATGAAGTTATTAAAATTTCAAACCAAACTTGAATCAATTCAACATAAACCAAAGTCGGTAGTAAAAATAAGGCACGAGCGCGAGAAATGTTTTAATAAAATTCGAAAACTGGAAAGTGATATAGCGGTATGGGAAAATAATATCGGATTTTTTAATGCAGACTCAGAAGATGCTAAAAATATGCTGAAAGATTATAAGGAGAAGATTGAAAAAGCACGTCAGGAAATCGTTGTATTAGAAGAAAAAGTAAGAATGATAGATAAAACAGATAAAGAATAAGGTTTAACTCAAAATTTTAATTACATTGTCAACAACAAAATATATTTTCGTAACCGGAGGTGTTACATCATCTTTAGGAAAAGGGATTATTTCTGCCTCTTTGGCTAAACTTTTACAAGCACGCGGTTATTCCGTAACAATTCAAAAGCTTGACCCTTATATTAATGTGGACCCGGGAACCTTGAATCCATATGAGCATGGCGAATGTTATGTAACTGAAGATGGGGCTGAAACAGACCTTGACCTTGGGCATTATGAGCGGTTTATTAATTTGCATACTACCCAGGCAAACAATGTAACAACTGGAAGAATCTATCAGACAGTAATTAATAAAGAACGCCGGGGCGATTACCTTGGTAAAACGGTACAGGTTATCCCTCATATTACTGATGAGATTAAACGAAATATTAAATTATTAGGTAAAAAGTATAACTACGATGTTGTTATTACTGAAATTGGTGGTACTGTAGGTGATATTGAGTCTTTACCTTACATTGAAGCTGTGCGCCAGTTGAAATGGGAGCTTGGTGCTCAAAACAGTTTATTTATCCATTTAACACTAGTGCCTTACTTATCGGCATCGGGCGAATTAAAAACAAAACCAACACAACATTCTGTTAAAGTAATGTTAGAAAACGGGATACAGCCTGATGTATTGGTTTTACGTTCAGAACACCCCTTAAATCTGGAAATAAAAAAGAAAGTAGCTTTATTCTGCAACGTGGATATTGAGTCGGTAGTGCAATCTATAGATGTATCAACCATTTACGAGGTGCCCTTGTTAATGAAAGAAGAAAAATTGGATGTTACGGTTTTAAGAAAGCTTAACTTGCCTGAAAATGAGGAGCCTAAGTTGGTTAAATGGAAACAGTTTGTTGAAAAGCTTAAGAACCCCAAAAAAGAAATTAAAATAGGATTGGTGGGAAAATATGTTGAGCTTCCCGATTCTTATAAATCTATCATGGAATCATTTGTTCATGCCGGAGCAGTAAATCAATGCAAAGTAAAAGTTGAAAGTATTCATTCGGAAAAGATAAATGAACAAAATGTTAATTCAAAGCTAAAAGGGATACAAGGTATTGTTGTTGCCCCTGGTTTTGGAAATCGTGGTATCGAAGGTAAAATATTAGCCGTTAAATATGCACGCGAAAATAATATCCCATTTTTAGGTATTTGTTTAGGTATGCAATGCGCTGTTATAGAGTTTGCACGAAATGTATTAGGGCTAAAAGATGCCGATTCATCAGAAATGAGCAGGACAACAACAAATCCCGTTATTGACCTGATGGAGGAACAAAAAGGTGTTACCGAAAAAGGTGGTACTATGCGTTTAGGGGCTTATCCATGCGAGCTGAAAAAAGGGACAAAGGTATACGAAGCTTACCAAAAGGAGTTGATTCAGGAAAGGCACAGGCACCGATACGAGTTTAATAACAATTACCTGGAGCAGTTTGATAATGCAGGGATGAAGCCTGTTGGAATTAACCCAGATACCGGGCTGGTTGAGATAGTTGAAATTCCTGAACACAAGTGGTTTGTGGGTGTACAGTTCCATCCGGAATATAAAAGCACGGTTGTAAATCCGCATCCGATTTTTGTAAATTTTGTACAAGAAATTTGTAAGGATTAATCATAAAAAGAAACTAATTTTGCAGGCAAGTTAAACTTGCCTAATTTTTTTAAACTAAGGAATAATTAAAAATGGATAGAAATTCGATTATCGGGATTATTTTAATTGCAGCGATTTTAATTGGATACGGCGTATTAAATAAACCCTCAAAAGAACAGATAGAAGAAGCAAAAAGGAAAAGAGACTCACTGGAATTGGTGAGGCAACAGCAGATGGCTGAACAACAGGTTAATCAGGTAGCTGAAAGTAATACAGAACAAGCAGTTGAGATAGTAAAAGATACCATTGGAAATAGCCAGCGTTTAGCCCAATATGGCGCTTTTGCTAATGCTGCTGAAGGAACCCAACAGTTTATTACTATTGAGAATGATTTACTGAAAATAAAAATTAGTAATAAGGGAGGGCGTATATATTCTGTAGAGCTTAAAAACTATAAAACATATACGCAAAAACCTTTAATACTTTTTGATGGCGATTCAACCGAGTTTGGTTTAAATTTCTTTTCACAAAACCGAAGTATCATAACCAACGATTTATTCTTTGTATCTACTGAATCGAAAGATTATTACGATGCTACCAGCGAGATGCAGACTGTGAAAATGAGATTGAAAGCAGGTGAAAATAAGTATATTGAATATGTTTATACGGTTTATCCTGAAAGTTATAAGGTTGATTTTGATATAAACTTTAGCGGAATTAACGAAATTATTGCAGGAAATCTTACTGCCATAGACTTAAAATGGGCGGCATATTCCCCACAGCAGGAAAAAGGTGCCGAAAATGAAAATATTTATACAACTATAGGATACAAATACTATCAGGATGATGTTGAGGTTTTAAAATCGAGAAGTAAAGACGATAACAGGGAGGAAATAAATACCAAATTACGTTGGATTGCTTTTCAGCAACAGTTTTTCTCATCTGTTTTAGTGGCAGATAATTTTTTCCCCAATGCGGTGTTGGAGTTTACTAATATCGAAAATTCACCTAAATATCTAAAACACTTTAAGGCAACCATAGGGATACCATTTGAGTATGCTGAAAAATCAAATGTACCCATGTCTTTTTATTTTGGGCCAAACCATTACAATACATTAAAAGAATACGGGCTTGAACTTGAGCGTATTATTCCTTTAGGATGGGGTATTTTTGGTTGGATTAACCGTTTTGTGGTAATACCTGTTTTTAATTTCTTGGATAATTATATCACCAATTATGGTTTAATTATACTATTGTTAACCATAATTATTAAAATAGCATTATTCCCACTTACTTATAAATCTTATTTATCTACAGCCAAAATGCGTGTGTTAAAGCCTGAAATTGACGAAATAAATAAGAAATTCCCTAAAAAAGAAGATGCCATGAAAAAGCAACAGGCAACCATGGCTATGTATAAAAAGGTTGGAGTAAATCCAATGGGTGGTTGTATTCCTGTTTTAATCCAATTCCCTATATTAATTGCTATGTTCCGGTTTTTCCCTGCATCATTTGAATTGAGGCAAAAAGCTTTTTTGTGGGCTGACGATTTATCGGCATATGATTCTATATTTGATTTGCCATTTAATATTCCGGGATACGGAGACCATGTAAGTTTGTTTACTATTTTAATGGCTGTTGCCCTTGTATTTTCATCCAGATTAAGTACCGGGCAAATGAATGATGCTAATCAGCAAATGCCTGGTATGAAATTTATGATGACTTATATGATGCCTTTAATGTTATTGTTTGTATTTAACAGGTATTCGTCAGGATTAAGTTATTATTATTTCTTGTCGAATGTTATTACATTAGGGCAAACACTTATTATCAGGAATTTTGTTGATGATGACGCAATTTTAAAGAAATTGCATGAGAATAAGAAAAAGCCTGTAAAAAAATCGAAATGGCAAGAGAGGTTGGAAGCTGCTGCAAAACAACGGGGTTATAATCCACCGAAAAAATAAATTAATATTAAAAATATAAAATAGTTGGCCAATATTGGCCAACTATTTTTCTGTATACTATGAATGCGAAACAAATAAAAGGAACCATTGCTATTGGATTTTCTGCCCTTATGTGGGGATTTGACGGTGTAGTTTTAACCCCTCGTTTATTTAATTTAGATGTTGCGTTTGTGGTTTTCCTGCTGCATTTAATTCCTTTCCTGTTGATGAACATGTTTATGTTTAAGCAATACCGCTTTTTAAACCAGTTTAAAGGGAAAGATTTTTTAATATTTATAAGTATTGCTATAACTGGTGGCGCATTGGGTACATTATCCATAGTTAAAGCCTTGTTTCTGGTTAATTTTCAGCAGCTGAGCGTAGTAGTGCTGTTGCAGAAATTGCAACCTATTTTCGCTATATTATTGGCAGCCATATTACTTAAAGAGAAAATTACATACAGGTTTTTAGTTTGGGGGATTATAGCTTTAGTGGCAAGTTATACATTAACTTTTGAATTTAATTGGCCTACTGTAAGTTCAGATAAAAATTCAATTTTAGCAGCATTATACGCCATAATAGCTGCTTTATGTTTCGGAAGCTCTACGGTTTTTAGTAAGATGGGTTTAAGCAATTATAACTTTAAAACCATGGCTTTTTATCGTTATGGTTTTACAACGCTTATTATGTTTTTATTTATTGCAATAACCCAAAAATTCCATCATTTTTCTGCAGTTACTCAAAATAATTGGTTGTTTTTAATTATAATAGGTTTAACAACAGGCAGTGGTGCAATATTTTTATATTATTTTGGATTACGGCGCGTGAAAGCTATTACTTCTATTATTGTTGAGCTTATTTTCCCTGTTTCTGCTATTATTCTCGATTATTTATTTAACGGCACCAAATTGTCGGCAATACAATGGATTAGCGCTGTTATTATGATGCTTGCTATTATAAAGATTAGCTATAAAAGGACACTTGCAGCTAAAGAATTAAAATAAATTCCATCCAAATTATATAGGTGTTTTAAGCACAAATGCAATTTAAGGCAACTCATATATATAATTTCAAACAGGACTGTTTCGATTATTTTCTTTTTTACTTTATATTAGGATTTGTTATAAAATAAATCTTTAATTTTAGGGGATTAACTTATCCGAATGATTTATGTTATAAATCGTTTTAGGCTATATTCAAGGTAATTATGAAGGTCTTAAAAAACAAATTGCTTCTGTCTGTTATTTTTGTACTTATAGTAATTATTATTCCGAGCTTTATCTTTTCAATTTATCAATATAGTTCAATTACCGACGAAGAAAAGGTTATAGATGATGTTTATAAAAACCAGTTGGAATCCATCCTGTTTTCAATTAATCAATATTCTGTAGATGTTGTAAATAACTGGGTAAACAGATTAAATGAAATATCTGGCTTTGAGGAGGGTAACAAAATGGATGAGCTGGAAGGGTTTATTAATCAAAATGAGATTATCCAACAGTTTAATATAGTTGATTTAAATATTACTGGCGATAATATTGAGATATCTAATCTGGCTGAACCTAATGTAATTACAGGGTTTGTAAATAAATATATTAAAGAAAATGCCGAACAGATTAATGATTTAAAAACGTTTTTACAGAACGATTACCAAAAAGTAATTGGGGTTGAAGATATTTCAATGCCTGATTATACCTTATTGTTATTTAAGATGAAAGCTCAAAATAATAAATTGGGTGTTATAACAATAAAAACAGAACCTTTTATTTTAGAATATATATCACCTAAAACGCAGCAGATTGCAGAAAACCGAATGAATATTACTGTATATCAGAATATACAAAATCGTGTTGTTTATTCTCATCAAAAGGATGGAAACATCGAAAATATTCAAAAATCAAAGGAACTATGGTTATTGCCAAATTACTCAGTGGGTATCGAATTAACCGGGAGTACTTTAAACTCTTTAGTTAAAAAAAGGGTACATACGGTTATTCTGCTGGTTGTATTATTTAATGCATTAATTATTTTAGGTATTGTTTTGCTATACTATAATGTAAAACGCGAAATAGAATTAGCTAAAATAAAAAGCGAATTTGTTTCAAACGTTTCACACGAACTTCGAACACCACTGGCAATGATATCGATGTATTCGGAGACATTATTGATGGGAAGGGTTAAAAATGATGAGAAAAGGCAGGAGTATTATGAAATTATTCAGGAAGAAACCAATCGTTTAAATGGGATTGTTAATAATATCCTTAATTTTTCGCGAATTGAAAACAAAAAAAGAAAATATCATTTTACTAAATCATCCTTAAATATGTTAGTTGAGGAAATCCTTAAAGTATATAAATATGAGTTAGTTAACAAAGGGTTTACTTGTAATTTCTATCCAACACCCGATATAGATTTAATAAGCATAGATAAAGATGCAATAAAAGATGCCGTTATTAATTTAATAAGTAATTCGATAAAATATAGCAAAGAACAAAAGTACATTGAAATTAAAACCGGGAAGGATGCAGGCTACCAGTATATTGAGGTAACTGATAAAGGTATAGGTATATCTGAAAAAGATATTAAACTAATTTTCGATAAATTTTACAGAGTAACTGAAGAAAATTTAGCACATCACGCTCAAGGTTCGGGATTAGGTTTAAGCATTGTAAAACATATTATGGATGCTCATAAAGGGAAGATACAGGTTAATAGCAAATTAAATAATGGAAGTACGTTTAGGTTAATGTTTCCAATTCAATTAAATGTATAGGTTATGGCAAAGATTTTAATTGTTGAAGACGAACCACATATGCTTGCTGGAATAAGAGATAACCTTGAATTTGAAGGTTATGATGTGGATATTGCTGCAGATGGGCAAATAGGTTTGAATAAAATAATAGAAAACAATTATGCGTTAATTTTGCTTGATGTTATGTTACCCAATGTATCTGGTTTCGATATTTGCAAGAAAATTCGGAAGCAAGGCATTAAAACTCCTATAATATTCCTTACAGCTAAATCGGAAGAAATTGATAAAGTTATCGGGTTAGAGTCTGGCGGGGACGATTATATCACCAAACCATTTAGCTTAAGAGAATTGTTGGCGCGAATAAAAGCAGTTTTGCGCAGGACGGAAGATGTGCAATCCGAATCTGGAAATACACAAATGGTGGAAATCGGGAACTTAACTATCAATTTCGAAAATTATAATGCATTTATTAATAATCAGCCCGTTAAATTATCGATGAAAGAATTTGAGATACTGCAGTTTTTGTTTAAGAATAAAAATTCGACCATTACAAGGGATACTTTACTCGATAAAATATGGGGCTATGATTATCAGCCTTCTTCGAGGACAATTGATAATTTTATATTGAAATTAAGGCAAAAAATAGAGGATGACCATAATAACCCAAAGTATATCCTTACGGTGCACGGTATAGGGTATAAATTGGTCCTTGGCTAAATCCGTGACAATTTTATGACAATTTATGACAAGGTTTGACATGATTATGACTAAGGGGTGATATTCAGCCTTTAGTTTTGTATTAGGAAATTATTAATGTCAAACTAAAAAATAAATGTCATGAAAACAATAAAAATTTTAGTATTAGTCGGAGTTCTTTTATTAACAGGAAACTCAATTAGTTTTGCAAAGGCAGATAGCCTATCTTTAAAAGTTGCAACTGAACAAATTACTCAGGATTTTCAAAAGCTTTTTAAAGGGATGCCTTTTGAAGAAATAATTTGTGGAACTAAAGAATGTAGTATATCGATATGTTTTAAGGTAGATGAAAAAAATGAAATTGAAATTGTGCATGTTGTAGGTGCAAATGAAAAATTGGTGGATTATGCAAATAAAATGTTTGCTAATAAACAAATTAAAGCTGATAAATATATTTTTGACCAGGAAGTATATTGGATAAAAATGGTTTTTCAGAACAGAGGATTTTAATTTAATGTATACAAAATAAAAATTTACTTGTGTATAAATTTCTTATCATAAACTTTTTAATATCAATCGCTTTTGCAGCTAAACCGCAGGAGTTAGAAAGGTTTAAAAACCTTGAAGGCGAATGGCGGTTTAGTATTGGAGATAAGCCAGAGTGGGCTGCAAAAGATTTTAACGATAATGATTGGGATATAATATCGGCACCTAATAATTGGGAATCACAAGGATATGATGGCTACAATGGTTTTGCCTGGTATAGGAAAAGTTTTTTTATTGGAGAATTAAATGATAATCTCCCAATTATATTATGCCTTGGGAGAATCGATGATGTAGATGAAGTATATATAAATGGTAAGAAAATAGGAGGCTCTGGGGCTTTTTTCCCTGACTATAAAACAGCTTATCAGGAAGAAAGAAAATATATTATTCCTGAAGAAATTATAAATCAAAATGCAGAAAATGTAATTGCAATAAGAGTTTATGATATGTACCTGACAGGAGGGATTATGCAGGGCCCACTAGGTTTTTATTATGATATAACAAACAGTTTACTGGAAATTAACTTATCCGGTACCTGGCGATTTGCATTAAGCGAACCCAGTGATAATATTAACCCCAAACTTTCTGATTTAAAATGGGGGAATATTACTGTCCCGGGTTATTGGGAACAACAGGGCTTCGATAATTATGATGGTTACGCTGTTTATTATAAAAAAGTTATAATTTCTGATGAATTGGCTAAAAAAGATTTGGTACTGGTATTAGGTAAAATTGATGACTATGATTATGTATATTTTAATGGTAAATTGATTGGTAGTATAGTTGATTTAAAAGATGAGGGTGCTTATTTTGGAAAAGGGAACGAATATACTGCATTACGTGGTTACAGGATTCCAGGTGAATTGATAAATGCCGGGAATGAAAATACAATCATTGTAAAAGTTTATGATTATTTTAAGGATGGGGGAATATATGAAGGCCCTATAGGAATTATGACATCTGAAAAATTTAATATTTTACGAAAAAAGTACTATAACCATAAAAATATAAACACTATTTGGGATTTAATATTTAATTAGGATTGAAAAAGCTTGGTTATATAAATATAATTATATTTTTCTTGCTAAGTAAAACATACTCGCAAGAGCTCACGCCCATAAAGGAACTTTCCGGGAGTTGGAAGTTTTCTTTAGGAGATAATATTGAATGGTCAAGCCCCAAGTTTAACGATTCGGATTGGAAAACCATTACTGTGCCTGGTTCATGGGAAGAACAAGGGTATTACGGGTACGATGGGATTGCCTGGTATAGGAAATCGTTTAATGCAGGCTCTGATTTGCAAAATCAAAATCTTTATATTGAATTAGGGTATATTGATGATGTGGACGAAGTTTTTATAAATGGGGTAAAAATAGGGGCTACAGGAACTTTTCCTCCTTTTTATAAAACAGCATATAATTCGCATAGGATTTATTTTATTCCAAAAAAATTAGTGAAAACCGAAAACATTATAGCGGTTAGAGTTTTTGATGAACATCTGGAAGGAGGTATTATTCAAGGTAAAATCCAATTGTTGAAGGAGAAATTACCTATGGAATTTAGTATTGAACTGCAAGGTTATTGGAAGTTTAAAAAAGGTGATGATGTCAAATGGTCTGATTTAGAGGATTATTCAGGATGGGATGATATAATAGTTCCCGGATTGTGGGAGAATCAGGGATATAAAAATTATGACGGTTTTGCATGGTATGTTATTCAATTTACACCAGATGAAAGTCTTGCTAAAGAAAGTCTTGTTATGGTTTTAGGAAAAATAGATGATATTGACCAGTTATATATTAATGGGCAATTTATAGCTTCAACAGGTGAGTTTAAAGGGAATATAAATGAAATCAACTGTACTTTCGAATATAACGAACAGCGTGGATATTATATCCCTAAAGGGGTTATTAAACCCAATGTCAGGAATACAATTGCTGTAAGGATTTACGATTGCAGGGGTGATGGAGGAATTTACAAAGGTCCTGTTGGTATTATTACTCAAGATAACTATATTGAATATTGGAAAAATAAAAAAGGGCTAAGAACAGAATAGTTTATTAGGCTTTTTTTACAAATTCAGATTTTAATGCCATAGCGCCAAATCCATCTATTCTAAAATCAATATTATGATCACCTTCTACTAAGCGGATTTTTTTAACTTTTGTCCCAGCTTTAATAGGCCCTGAAGCTCCTTTTACAGGTAAATCCTTAATTACAATAACAGAATCGCCATCTTGCAACAAGTTTCCATTAGAATCTTTAACTATCAAAGCATCTTCATCTGCAATTTCATTAGGGTTCCATTCATGATTACATTCGGGGCATGCATATAAAGCTTCTCTTAGGAAATACCCATAGGGAGATTCGCATTTGGGGCACTGTTTCATTTCTTCAGACATGAGATACACTTTAAATTATTGTAAAATAAAAAAGATTGCTAAACCGCAATCTTTCATTTTATTTGAGCGGGAGACGGATGATGACGAAACCGTTAAAAACGGTTTATCATCATTCCGATATCATGGCTTGAAGCCATGATCGTCGGAAACTCGAATTATTGCTCCATTTTATTCTCCAACATCTCTATAACTTTAATGTTTTGTATTCCCTCAGAATATTTTTGCATGAATTTAATTAATCTAGCCTGCTTTAAGTTCTTTAATTTTTTTTCAAGTATGATTGCATCCGATCGGGATTCTTTAGAAGTAAACCAAACTAATTCCCATGGAACACCTTTTGATGTATAGCATTCCATACCAGCATTATGTCTGTGTAATCTTTTTTCCAAATTTTGGGTTTGCCCAATATAAAATTTTTGGATTGACTTAGAGAATAATATGTAAACAAAGCATTCCATTGATGTAAATAAAAAAAGATTGCTAAACCGCAATCTTTCATTTTATTTGAGCGGGAGACGGAACTCGAATCCGCGACCCTTAGCTTGGAAGGCTAATGCTCTACCAACTGAGCTACTCCCGCAAAAGGAGTGGGGAGAGCAGGATTCGAACCTACGAAGGCGTGCGCCAGCAGATTTACAGTCTGCCCCAGTTGGCCACTTTGGTATCTCCCCAACAATATTTATGAGCCGATGGACGGATTCGAAC
>Ga0116162_10001035_pt1 | contig 18780 bp, 15 predicted proteins | sample AD_UKC105_MetaG_FD_89875 | JGI IMG/M metagenome (GOLD analysis project Ga0116162, IMG submission 89875) | Active sludge microbial communities of municipal wastewater-treating anaerobic digesters from Hong Kong - AD_UKC105_MetaG | ecosystem: Engineered > Bioreactor > Anaerobic > Digestate... | reverse complement strand
GCATGCCGTCGGCATCCGAATCCGCCAGCGGATGAACGAATTCATGCGCCCCGATGTCCCACGCATTCGTGCCGTCGTTCCGCCCGTCCAGCGGACGCGATACGCCGGCGCAGTCGACCGTGATGTTGGTCAGGACCGCCCCGGCATCGATCGCCGGACTGTTCGAGAGCGGCATGGCGTCGAAGGCGTCCAGCGTCATGCCCGCCAGTTGCGGACTGCCGCAGAGGTCGTGCGCGCCCGCCGGACAGGGATCGCCCTTGACGTTCTGGATCACCGAATAGTCCATGTCGAAGGGATCCGACGCGAAGTGCTCGCCGTACGTCAGGCAGGTGTTTTCATAAGACTGGTGATAATCCGCAAAGCCCAGGAAGATGTTGTTGCGCAGCATCACCCGCTCCGTCCCGGCCGGCGTCGTGCCGCTGAAATCCGCCAGCACCAGGCAATCGCCTTCCCCCGTGACGGTGGAGTTCATCACCGTCACGAGGTCGCCCGTGCCCAGCGCCAGCGACAGCGTATTGCCCAGCGCCCGGCAAGGGTCCACAAAATACGTGAACGGCTGGCTGTCGAAAAATCCGCAGTTGCCCACCGCAATGCAGTTTTCGATCGTTGCCGGCCCCGCCGTCTTGAGCTGGTTGCCGGCATTGCCCTCGGCGATCGTATTGCGGATCAGGATCGACGACCCCGCCCGCCGCACGTAGAGCAGGTCCAGGCCGTCGGAGGTGTTGTGGCTGAAGTCGCAGTTTTCAAAAACCCACTGGCCCCCGGTTTCTCCGGTGCCCAGTCCGTCGCCGTAACCGCCCGCGCTCTGCGCCCAGCAGCCCGTCGGCGCCCCCGCCGGCCAGCTCTCCCCGCATCCGTTCCATTCCACCGCGAAATTGGTGAAGACCATCGTGCCGGAATTGCCGTCGTCCCCCGCGATGTCGCCGTCCCACCCCACCCAGCCGTTGCCCGCCACCCGCACGTTTTCCACCCGCCAGTCTGTCAGACGCCCGGCCTGAATCCCCGTGTTCGCCAGCCCGTGGATGTCGAGGTCGTGCAGATGCACGTTCGCCGAGTCCTCGGCATAGATGCCCCTCGGACACCAGTCGCCATAGGGATACACATCCCGCTCGCAGGGGATGCTCCCGCTGTGGTTTTCCACGCATCCCAGATGATCGGTCAGCTCGAGGCAGCCGATTTCCACGTTGGTGGACCCGATCAGATTCAGGATCGTGAAGGCCCGTTCGGTGCCCCACAGCTCGGGCTTGTTCGTGCAGCCGCTTGCCCACCCCGCGCCCAGGATCCGCGTGGGCGCCGCCGGCGACGGCCCGCTCGGAATCGGCGGCATATAGCAATCCCACGGATAGTCGCTTGCACAGGCATCCGCCCCCGGCGCGCCGTGTCCCATCCGGTAGCTGCCGGGACCGATGATCAGGGTGTCGCCGCCCGCAATCCGAGGCGTCCCGCCCGGCGGCAGCGCCCGGAACGGGTGGTCCCATGCGCAGGGCTGGTGGCTCCCCGATCCCGGATACGGCGCGTCCGCCAGGCCGGTGCACTGGTCCGGCGTGCCGCCGTCCACCCGCACGTACCACGTCGTGCCCACCGCTGACGCCTCCTGCACCAGAATGCCGATAACCTCCGAATCGCTACCGCCCCTTCCGTCGTCCACCCGGAACTCCACCCCGCCCCAGTACCCCGTCTGCGCCGCGGATGGCGTCCAACTGAAGGTCGGAGCGACGAACGCGGCTCCGGGAGGCAGGTTGGAGGCGGTGTACGTCAGCGTGTCTTCGTCCGGATCGGTCGCGCTCACCGCGAACTGCAGCGTTTGCCCCGTCCACGCCACCTGGTTCCCGATGGCCCCCAGTACCGGCGGTTCGTTGGTCGGAACTGCCCGCACCACGATCTGCACCGTGTCGGTCGCCGACAGGGCGTCGTCATCCGTCACCGTCAGCTCCACGAGGTTCGTGCCCAGCGGGAATGCCGCCTGCGTGCTCTCCCCCGTCGCCACCTGCACGCCGCCGGTCCGCCAGGTCCAGGTCTGGATCGTCCCGTCCAGGTCGCTGGACCCCGATCCGTCCAGCGTCGCCCATTCCCACCCGTTCGTGTCGCTGTCGGTCAGCAGCTGATTTGTTCCTGCCTCCGCCGTGGGCGCAATCTGCCCCGGCACTTCGTACACCACGACCAGCTGCGGACGGTTCGAGGCCGCCGGCGCGTCGTGGGTATGCAGGCGGCCCCGCAGGGTGTTGTCGGCTTCGGCCATGGCCAGCCAGCCGAGGTTCTCCGACGGCGCCGCCACGAAATCCGCAACGTCCTCCGTCACGTCCAACTCCAGCCACTCCGCGGTCCCCGCCGCATGCCAGACCCGCACCGCGGCACCGGTCACGTCCAGCACCGTGCCGCCGGCCGCCGTCCAGGCCGCATTCGGCCGTTTGTATCCCGCGCATCCCATGGCGGTGGCCGGATCGGCCTCGCCGTAGTCGTCTTCCGTTGCATGGGTGTTAACCTGCCACATCCCCGTCCCGTCGGGGTCCCCCAGGCGCCGCACCGCGAAATGCCCGGGCGTTTCCTCGAATTCATCCGGCTCGAAGCGGATCCGCAGCGTCGCGGCGGTCACCGCGGCATAGGACGGAATCGCCGACACATCGAACCAGATCAGCCCCGTCCCCTCCACATCCGACCAGCGCGGATCCCAGGCCTCGTCCGCGCCCAGCGATTGCATCCCGAACGAATACCCCGTCAGCGACCGCAGCGTGGAATCCCGGCACGCCTCGTAGCCCGGCGCCGGCGACACGCCCCGCTGAAACACGCTCGTGGCCAGCACCCCCTGCCCGACCGCCGTGCACACCCCGGTCAGCCATCCGCAGACCATCCATCTCCAGATCCCTGGGTTTGCGTGCATGCGGCCTCCTGTTGACCAAGCTAACCGGAGTCTAGCATCCTTCGGCCTTTCCTGCCAAGCATGCCGGCACCCCCCTTCTTCCCGCTTCGCGACCGGCGGGCGGGCATGCCGTAAAAAGCCCCGGGAACCCCGGGGCCCGGACGAATGTTCGCCCGCCTAGCCGGTCTGGATCGGCACCCGCTGGCGCCGGGCCTGTTCCTCCGCGCGCTTCGGCGCCGTGAAGGTCAGTACGCCTTTCTTGAACTGCGCCTTGGCCTGGTCGGCTTCCACGCCGGCCGGCAGCTCGATGGCGCGGTGGAACGCGCCCCAGCTCTGCTCCCGGCGGAACCAGTTCCGGCCTTTTTCCTCCTGCTCGGCCTTCTTCTCGCCGCGAAGGGTCAGCACGCCGTCCTGCAGCTCCACCGTGATGTCCTTCTCGTCCATCCCGGGCAGCTCGGCCGTCACCTTCACCTCCGTGTCCGTCTCGGCCACGTCCACGCGCGGCACGAACGCCCCCGGCGCCCACCCGGGCCCGTCAGAGCGTTCGGCCGGCGGAAAGTCGCCGAAGAAGTCGTCGAACAGGCGGTTCATCTGCCGCTGGAAATCCCGGTAGGGATCCGCCTCTTCCTGCCGTACAGGCAGGGGCTTGCGTCCGAACCGGGGAACCATGTCCTTGATGCTCATGCGATTCGCCTCCTTCCTGTGTGTGATGATCCATTTCGTCCTCAGCCCGTCACCTGGATCCGGCGGGCCTTCACTTCCTCCTTCTTGGGAATCCGCACGGACAGCACCCCGTGCTTCACCTGCGCCTGGATGCCGTTCACATCCACCGAATCCGGCAGCGTGAAATCCCGGCGATAACGGCCGCAGCCGAATTCCTGCCCCAGCGGCTCATGGCCCGCGGGCTTTTCCGGACAGCTCCATCCTTCGATCGTCAGCACGCGGTTCTGCACCGTGGCTTCCACGGACTTTTCATCCGCGCCCGGCATGTCCGCGACGACCTCGAAATGATCTGCTGTCTCGCGGATATCCACGCGGGGCACGAAGACGGCTTCGCTTTCCGGCGACGGCACGGCCGCCTCTCTCTGAATGTCTTTTGTTTCGCTCATGGTCTTTCCTCCTCTCGCGCCTCAGGCCGGTTCAATGGCGATCTTCCGCGGCTTTTCCTCTTCGGACCGCGGAATCCGGATCCGGAGGATGCCGTTCTTGAACGTGGCCTTCACGGCGCCGGCATCGGCCCGGAAGGGCAGCTGCAGCGTCCGCTGGAACTCTCCCGCGGGACGCTCGCGCCGCAGCACGGTTTCGCCTTCGGCCGGCTCCCGGACATTGACCTTCCCGCGCAGCGACAGCTCATCGCCCACCACGGAAATGTCCACCTCCGCCGGGTCCGCGCCCGGCAGTTCCGCATCCAGCGTCAGTCCTTCCGCCGACGTCCAGGCATTCAGCGGCGGATAGACCGCGCGGGGCCGGCGTCCCGGACGGGCTTCCGGAGCCGACAGCAACCGGTTCATGTCCGACTGCAGTGACTCGAGTTCTTCAAACAGGGTCCACGGATTCGGGGGACCTGCGGTTACGAATTCAAACATGGCTTCTGCTCTCCTTTCTATTCGTGTTGGCTTCTAATCGCCCTTTCCACCTTCATGGGAAGCATTCGCCATGCCAATCTAATCCGCCAAGGAATATCGGGCGCTTATTATTTGTTTTATTCATTTATATTCATCGTGTTATGCATATTCCTGTGGAATGATCCCGCAAAGCACATCGGGCAAAAGTCAGGAGCAAATGGGCCATATTGTCCTGTTTTCTGTTCGAATAATGCGCCATTGTGTCTCTTTTGTATGGTGTTTATTGATCCCGAGTCGGCGGACCAGCCGGGCAATCAGTTCATTCATGACGCGCTTCCTTTCCAAACGCCGCAGAACGGCGGCGGGTGAGCGACCGCATGGACTGCCGGCAGGATGCCCTGCCGCCCCCCCGCGGGGGGGCAAGCCCCTCTGGATTGAGGGACTTGATTTGCAGTGCGGCGGCATGCCCGCCCGCCGGCGGAGGGACGCCGCTTTGGGGCCGCGACATGTCGCGGCCCGGGAAAGCGCGGTCATGCCCGCGCACTCCAAAAGGGCTAGCCAACAGAACCGCGGTGTTTCATTTCTGGTCGGTCAATGAAACGCGGATGCGCCCGTGACGGTGAAATTGCCGGCCCGGAAATTTCCTTGCATCCCCTCCGCGCCCTCCGTATAGTCCGGCGTTCAATCAACCAGAGAAGTCAAAGCAGAAAAGTTGGATTCACCCCTATGATCGACAGTTCAGTCAAAGCGGAAATCAGGCAGGAATATCAGCAGCACGAGAAGGACACCGGATCCGTCGAGGTTCAGGTCGCCCTTCTGACCAAGCGGATCTCGGACCTGACCGGGCATCTTCAATCGCACAAAGGCGACCATAATTCCCGTCGCGGCCTGATCCTCATGGTCAGCAAGCGCCGGCGCCTGCTGGATTATCTCCGCGATTCCGATCTCGCCCGCTACCAGAAGCTGATCGAACGGCTCGGCCTGCGCCGCTAGCCTCCCCGGGGGATGCCCTCCCCGCGCGGGGACGGCTTCCTCCCCCGCGGGCGGCCCCCGGCGGCCGTGGATGGACGAGCCCCCCGCTCTTTCCTTCATTGCGCCGCGACGGCCCGCCCGCCGCGCGCCCCCCGCCGCATCCATGTGACAAGACAGAAGAAGACAGCAAGGAAGAAGGAAAGCAAGAAATGAAGAATACGACCTCCGTCAGCATCGCCCTGGGCGACAAGACGATGACGTTCGAAACGGGTCTGCTGGCCCGCCAGGCGGCCGGACAGGCCACCTGCCAGCTCGGCGAAACCATGGTGTTCTCCGCCGTCACCAACTCCCAGAAGCCGCGCGAAGGCATTGATTTCTTCCCGCTGCAGGTCGAGTACCGCGAACGGTTTTACGCGGCGGGCCGCTTCCCCGGCGGCTACTTCAAACGCGAAGGACGCCCCACCGAAAAGGAAATCCTGACCGCCCGCGTCACCGACCGGCCCATCCGGCCGCTGTTCGCCGAAGGCTTCTACAACGAAGTCCAGATCAACAACGCCCTCCTCACCGTGGACGGCGAACATGAGAGCGACATCCTCAGCATCAACGCGGCTTCCGCGGCCCTGATGCTCAGCGAACTGCCGTTCCTGGGCCCCCTGGGCGCCGTGCGCGTCGGCCGCCTCAACGGCCAGTTCGTCCTGAACCCCTCCCACGAGCAGATGAAAACCTCCGACCTGGACCTGGTCTATGTCGGCCGCCGCGACCTGCCCATGATGATCGAGGGCTCCGCTTTGGAAATCAACAACGCGGACATGGTCGCCGCCATGAAGTTCGGCCACGAGGCCGTCGTCCGGATCTGCGACGCCCAGATCGAGCTGCGCGAGAAGATGGGCCTGGCCCCCAAGACCTTCACCGAAACGCTGCCGGATGCCGAGCAGGTCGCCAAGCTGCGTGAAATCGCCGGCGCCGATCTCGAAGAAGCCCTCTTCACCGTCAAAAAGCTCGAGCGCCAGGCCAAAATGTCCAAGGTGTTCGACGCCGCCTTTGCCAAAATGCAGGAGGTGTACGGCGAAGAAACCATGACCGACAAGCTCTTCAAAAAGCTGTTCGACGTGGTGGAGATCGAGATCGTCCGCAAGGGCGTGCTCGAAAAAGGCAAGCGCATGGACGGGCGTGCGATGGACCAGCTGCGCCCGCTGGTGGCGGAAGTGGGCGTGCTGCCCCGCGTCCACGGCTCGGCCCTGTTCTCGCGCGGCGAAACCCAGGCCATGGCCGTCGCCACCCTGGGCACCGGCCGCGACGAGCAGGAACTCGACGGCCTGACCGGCGGCGAGACCTCCAAGCGCTTCACGCTGCACTACAACTTCCCGCCTTACTGCGTCGGCGAAGTCCGCCGCCTGGGCGGCCTCAACCGCCGCGAAATCGGTCACGGCGCCCTCGCCGAGCGCTCCATCGAACCGATGGTCCCCGACGACTACCCCTACACCGTGCGCGTCGTCTCCGAAATCATGGGCTCCAACGGCTCCTCCTCCATGGCCTCTGTCTGCGTCGGCACCCTGGCCCTGATGGATGCCGGCGTCCCCATCAAGAAGCCCGTCGCGGGCATCTCCATCGGGCTCGTCACCGGCGAAGGCCAGAAACCCGTCCTGCTGACCGACATCCTCGGCGCCGAAGACCACTGCGGCGACATGGACTTCAAGGTCGCCGGCACGCGTGACGGCATCACCGGATTCCAGGTGGACCTGAAAATCCGCGGCCTGGACTGGGACCTCGTCGCCGGCGCCTTCGACCGCGCCCTCGACGCGCGCCAGAAGATTCTCGACACGATGCTGGCGGCCATCCCCGCGCCGCGCGAGGACCTCTCGCCCTACGCGCCGCGCATCGTCGTCGTCCAGATCAATCCGGAAAAGATCGGCGCCCTCATCGGCCCCGGCGGCAAGAACATCCGCCGCATCACCGAAACCACCGGTACGCAGATCGACATCGACGACGACAACTCCGGGAAGGTCTCCATCTTCTCCAACAACAAGGACAACCTGGAGGCGGCGCTGCGCGAAGTGGAAGCCCTCACCGCGGAGGCCGAGGTGGGCAAGATCTACCGCGCCACCGTCACCGGCATCAAGGACTTCGGCTGCTTCGCCGAATTCCTGCCCGGCCAGGAAGGCCTCGTCCACATCAGCGAACTCGCCGACTTCCGCGTCAACCGCACGGATGATGTCGTGAAGATGGGCGAAGAGATCTGGGTCAAGGTCCTGTCCGTCGAGGACAACGGCAAGGTCCGCCTCTCCCGCAAGGCCGCCATGGCCGAAAAGGGCGAGGAAAGCCGCCGCGGGTAACCCCCCCCCGCCGGCACAAGGCCCGCGGAGCGGCACCAGCCGCCCGGCGGGCCTTTTTTTGCCCCCCTCCCCGGCATACCGGCTCCGGGCTTCTCCGTCCGGGGTTCCGCTCTGTCTCCTTGCGCCGCCCCCCTGTCCGGAGGTACCCTGAGGACATGCGCATTGATCCCCATGGCAAGTTCCCCGTGCGCGAGTGCCCCGGCTGCGGCGTGGAGGTTCCCTCCAACGAGAACCGCTGCCCCGTCTGCGGCTACGAGTTCCCCGTCCGCGGCACCCTCCACCGCCACCTGTGGTGGATCGCCCTGATCCTTCTCGCCCTGCTGCTCCTTCCCCTGCTCCGCGCCCTGCATTGAATCCCCGGGGGCGGGGATTTTCCCTCCCCCCGGACCCCGCCGCCGCGGACAGATCCGTTGCATTGAAGGCCGTTCATGTCTTGCAACAAGCGAATTTCACTTGTTGCAACAATTGATCCAGGCAAAACGCATGATCCGGGTTTGGGTCCGGTGTGGATTCCCCCAACCCCGGCCCGGCTCCCGTCAGTCCGGTCGCAGCAGGGAGGTGATCAGGTCGCACACCAGCGGGAGGGGCGCTTCCGCCGGGATGAACTCGTCGAACGCCGCCGCCCGGTCGGGGACGTCGGGGCCCAGCGGGCCGTCCACCCACGCGAACGGCACCGGATCGGAGGTATGGCCGCGTTTGGCCACCGGGGTGCGGTGGTCGGTGCAGACAATCAGCCGGTAGGGTTCCCCCGCCGCCTCCAGCGCCGCCCAGACCGGTGCCACGACCCGGTGATCGAAATTTCCGATCGCGCGCACCTTTTCTTCGGCCATGCCCTTGTGCCCGCACTCGTCCGGCGCCTCCACGTGCACATAAACAAAATCCGACCGGCGCAGGCAGTCGATCGCCGCCTGTGCCTTGCCGCCGTAGTCGGTGTCAATCCATCCGGTGGCGCCCGGCACCCGGATCACCTCAAGCCCGCAGAGTTCGGCCAGCCCGCGCACGAGGTCCACCGCGGTAATGACCCCGCCGTGCCGTCCGTAGCGTTCGGCATAGGGCTGCAGCGACATCGCCTTGCCATGGCCCCACAGCCAGATCTGGGTGGCGGGCCGAAGCCCTTTGTCCCGCCGGGCCCGGTTCACGGGGTGGTCCGCAAACACCCGGCGCGACAGCTCCATCAGCTCGCGCGCCTCCTCGGCGCGGGGCCCCAGCGGCAGATGATCGGCCACGGGTTTCCCGGAAATCTCGTGGGGGGGGGTCAGCGCCAGCTTGGGCGGACCGTCGCGCCAGATCAGCAGGTGGCGGTAGCTCACCCCGCCGTAAAAGCGCACGCCCGGGCGCGTGACAGCCTCGTTCAGCGCGGCGATCAAGTCATGGGCCTCGGCGCTGGAAATGTCGCCGGAGGAATAATCCAGCATCCGGTCTTCCTCGACCGTGACCAGGTTGGTGCGGTACGCGACATCGCCGGGGTCGAGGGGAATCCGCGCGCCGGCGGCTTCGATGGCCGCCCGCCCGGTGTAATTCTCCCGGGCGTTGTAGCCCAGCAATCCCATGTTCGCCACATCGCTGCCCGGCGCCAGGCCTTCCGGCACGGTATGCACCAGCCGGACCTGCCCCAGCCCCGCCACGCGGCGAATGGACGGAATGTCCGCCGCCTGCAGCGGTGTCCGGCCGCCCAGTGCTTCCACCGGCTCGTCGCCCATGCCGTCGCCCACCAGTACCGCGATTTTCCGTTTGGCGCTCATTGAAGGCCTCAACGTACCCGAGACGCCCCCGGAAATCAACTGGATGAATGGGTCAGACGGCGGTGGAGAGGGCTTCGATGCTGACGTCCTGCCAGCCGGGCAGGTCGAGGCAATGTTCGAGGATCAGGGCGCTGGCGAAGGCATCGAACAGGGCGTCATGCCAGTCGCGGCCGGGACACAGCCCGCGCGTCCGCTCTGCGATGCCCAGCGCCTCGGCCACTTCGCGGAGCGAGTGGCCTTCCAGATCCGGCCGCACGCGCCGAGCCAGCCGGAGGGTATCCACCCAGGGGCCCAGTTGGTGCAGGGGGGCGGCCCGGAGCAGGAATTTGCGCTCGGTGCCGATGTTGTGCGCGGCCAGCGGACGGCCTTCCAGCCAGGGCTTCCACACCGGCCACAGCTCGGAAAGGGCGGGCGCAGACGCCAGCACGCCGCGGAGTTCCGCGTGGCGGCCCGGCGCGTACGGATTGAACGGACGGCCCGCGGCCACGCGCAGGTAGCTTTCGTGAAAATGCCCGGTGACGCGCCCCTCCCGCATCTCCACCATGCCCGCCTGCCACGGTTCGTCGGGCAGCCCCCGGACGGCGCCGGTGGACTCGAAATCGAGCACGGTCAGGATGGCGTCGCGCGCCTTCATGCCTCCGGAGCCGCCAGCGCAGCCTCCAGTTCGCCGAGGACCCCGCCGAATTCGGCGAAGGCCTCGCGCAGCACCCCGGCATCGCGCAGGTCCACGCCGGCCGCCGCCACCGCCTCGAGGGGATCCCGGCTGCCTCCGGACCGCAGCAGGCCCAGATAGGCCTCGACGCCCTCCCCCGCCCGCAGCCGGCGGGCGAACACCAGCGCCGCGCAGAAGCTCGTCGCGTACTTGTACACATAGAAATCGTAGTAGAAGTGCGGAATGCGGGCCCATTCGCAGGCGATGGCCGCATGGGCCGCCAGCCCGCTCCCGTAATACGTTTGGTTCAGGTCGTAATACTTTTCGCAGAGGAATTCGGCGGTCAGCGGCGTGCCCTCCTCCTCCCATCGGTGCAGGTCTCGCTCGAACTCGGCGAACATCGTCTGGCGGAACACGGTCCCCTTGAAGGAATCGCACAGGTGATTGAGCAGGTGGGCCCGCAGCGCGGGCGCCGGATTCCGCCCGAGCAGATGATGGATCAGCAGCAGCTCGTTGACGGTGGAGGCGATTTCGGCCAGGAAGATCGGGTAATGCGCCATGCGGTGGGGCTGGGCGCGGTTGGCCAGCCAGGTATGCAGGGAATGCCCGAGCTCGTGCGCCAGCGTGAACGCGTCGTCGAGCCGGTCGTGATGATTCAGCAGCAGATAGGGCGGGCTGTCATAGCATCCGCTGGAATAGGCGCCCGAGCGCTTGCCCTTGTTCTCCCGCCAGTCGATCCAGCGCGCGGTGAAAGCCGTCTCCAGCGCCGCGCCGTATTCCTCCCCCAGCGGGCGGCAGGCCTCCCGCACCCGGTCGCGGGCTTCCTCCATCGGCACGTCCACCGCGCAGGAGGGCACCAGCGGCACATAGAGATCGTACATGTCCAGGTCCGCCAGCCCCAGCGCCCGTTTGCGCAGGGCGAGATAGCGGTGAAACAGCGGCAGCGCCGCGCGCGTCGCGCCGATCAATCCGTCGTACACCGCCACGGGCACCTGATCGTCGAACAGCGCCGCCTCGAGGGCGGACGGGAAATGGCGGACATCGGCCATGTACGCATGAGCCTTGACCGTGGAGGAAAGGGTCGAAGCCAGGGTGTTCTTCCACTTTCCGTAGGTGGTCAGCAGCGTCTCGAAGGCCGCCCGGCGCACGTCCCGATCCGGATGCTCCAGATAGGTGCGATAGGTCCCTTCCGTCAGCGGCAGGGACTCCCCGCCCGGCCCCGGAATGTCCGGAAACGCCAGATCGGCATTGGTCAGCAGGCTGTAGGTCTGTTCGGAGGCGGACAGCACCTCCGCGCCGCGAGCCAGAAGGGTCTCCTCCGGGGCGGACAGCACGTGCGGCTTGTTGCGCAGCACCTTGAGCAGCGTGCGGCGGCAGTCGGCCAGCCGCGGATCCTCCATCCAGGCGCGCAACTCCTCTTCCGGATGCGACAGCAGTTCCGGCGTGATCCAGGCGCAGGCGGCGGCCAGTTCGGCGTAGCGGGCGCGAATGCGCGCCTCGCGGGCCTGGCCGGCGGCGTCCGCCGTATCCTCGTCATGCCGCAGATGGGCGTAGGTGTGCAGGCGCTCCAGCAGGCGGTCGAGTTCCGTCTCGGCCGCCATCAGCCGCGCGACCGCTTCGGCTGAATCCAGCTTCCCCTGCATCGCCAGCACCGGGGCCGCCGCCTCGTCCAGCCGCGCAAAATCCGCCTCCCACGCCTCGGCGGCGGCATACAGCGGCGACAGATCCCACGTCAGGGCTTCGGGCACTTCGCGGCGGACGGGGATGGGCTTGGGGCTGGAATTCATGGAACCTACCGTCCATGATACCGCCGCCGGAATCAAGCGCAGACATCTTCCGCATTGGATTCCGCCCCGGTTCTGGCATACGGTTCGGACCATGAAAGCCCTGCTCAAGTTCCTGGCGTGGCTGGCGGCGACCGCCGCCTTCCTGCTGGCCACCGCCCATTTCACCCTGCGCCATTCCCTGAACACCCCCAAATTCAAGGCCGCGGCCACCGGATTCATCGAGCGCACCACCGGCCGGCCCGCGGACTATGCCCGCATCGACTACACGATCTTCCCCTTCACCCTGGTGCTGCGCCAGGCCTCGCTCAAGGAGCCGGACGGACAAACCGATTTCGCCGCGATGGAGGAACTGGCCGCCGTCATGGATTTCCGGGCCAAGGAAATCGCTTCCCTGACGCTGCGAAAACCAACCCTCCGGATCGTCCAGCGCCCCGACGGCTCCTACAACTTCTCGGACCTGCTGCCGGCGCCGGAACCCGCGCTCGCTCCGGGCGAACCCCGCGCCCCGCAACCCTCCGGCCGGCCCAAGCCCCCGGCCGGGGAAAAGGAACCGCAACCGGCCGCCACCCCGCTGGCCATCCGCCTCGTACAGGTCGAAAAGGCCCGCTTCGAGTTCGTAAAACAGGCGGCAGGCCAGCCGGAGAAGTCCTTCACCGTCTCGGATCTGGATTTTCTCGTTCAGGACTTCGCGCCGGACCGGCCGGTCCGGTTCAGCGGCCAGGCCCGGCTGGGTGCCACCTCCGCGTTCCAGTTCGAGCTGTCGGGCCCGCCGCCCGCCGAGTACCGCGACAATCCCGGCACCTGGCCCGTCGGGTTCAACTCGCGCCTGGACATCCGCGACTTCGCCGACCTGGCGGCGTTCCTGCCGCCCGACACCCGGCCGCTCCAGAGCCTGTGCGCCACCCTGAGCATCCAGGGTGCGGTGGCCGACCGCATGACCGTTCTGCTGAATCTCGCCACGCCCCCGGAACCGTCGGGCCCGTTCCGCGTGGCGCTGCAGGCGGATTTGCAGGCGGAGGTGACGCTTCCCGCTCCCGTGGCCGCTCATCTGCTCGCCGGCGCCCCGCTGCCGGACAGCCTGAAATTCACCCCCCCCGCCTGCGAGCCGCCCCCGGGAACCCTGACGCTGACGGATGATCCGCTCCTGGCCTTGCTGCTAAAGCACCTCCAGGGCACGGTCAACCTGACATTCCCGCTCATCCACTGCGGCCAGAACCACTTGACCGAAGGCCGCGCCAGCCTCGAAGTGCGGGACGGCGTGCTGACGATTCCCGGCGCCAAGGCGGCCGCTTATGGCGGCACGCTCGAGGCCCGGGGCGAGGTGCAGTTGCTGGCTTGCCCGCTGACCTACCGCTTCGACCGCATCGCCGTAGACAACCTGGCCCTGGACCAGGCCCTCGCCGCCAACGGTCTGGGCGCCTATACGAATTTCTCGGGCCGGCTGCACCTGGAAGCCAGCGCCAGCGGCCCGGCGGTAGCCGAGCCGGGACTGCCCGCGCTGGTGGCCGACGCCACGGCGCACATCGCCGGTCTGCAATCGGTCGGCACCGGCGGCTCGCTCATGGACCAGGCCTGGCGTGAGCTCGATCAGCCGCTGCTGCTGAAACTGGTGCCACAGTTGAAATCCAAAGTGGAACAGGCCAGACTTGCCGCCGCCTCCGTCACCACCACCCGCTACGACGAGGCTTCTGCCACGCTCTCCCTGCGCAACGGGACCGCCGCGCTCTCCGACGCCCGCCTGTCCATGCCCGGCTACCGCCTGCATCTCGACGGCGTCATCCGGCCCTTCGACGACCGCCTGGATCTGGCCGCCCGCCTGGTCGCCTCGCCCGAGGAAACCCTGCGCCTGACCGGCGGCAAGGACCGCTCCGACCGTCTGCCCTACGAAGACGGCGGCCTGATGATTCCCCTCGTCATTCAGGGCTCCCTGCAGAATCCCCGGGTCCTGCCCGACCTCGATGTTTTGCTGCGCAAGGCGCTCGCCGGCGACGCCCTCGCCGACGAGCTCGCCCCGCGCCTCGAAAAGCTCTCCGACTCCGACAAAGAACACATCCAGGAAGGCCTCCAGCTCCTGCAAGGCCTCGGCACCCTGCTGAACCGGTAGGCGGAAACGATGCCGTCCCCGCGCCGGCCGGCGACCACGGTGGAAGAACGGCATGGCGGACCAACCGTCGTTGCCCATCGCATTCATCCCGGTAGCCAACCGGCGTCATCCGTGGTAGAGTTTGAACATGAATGCGTTCACTGCAGTCATTGAGCGGTGCCCGGAGACCAAGCTCTACGTGGGCTATGTTCCCGGCTTCCCCGGTGCGCACTCCCAGGGATCCAGCTTGGAAGAATTGCGTGACAATCTCCGGGAAGTGATCCAGATGCTCCTGGAAGACGGTGATCCCGCCCTCGAAGCGGAATTTGTCGGCACCCAGGCCGTCACCGTGTAGGTCCTTATGGGATCGTTGCCGGTACTGAAACCCCGGGAAGCCATCCGGATTCTTGAACGGCTGGGCTTTTCGCAAGTCCGCCAAACGGGTTCACACCGCCAGTTTCGCCATCCCGACGGCCGCCAAACAACGGTGCCGGATCATGCCGGTCGCGATCTTTCCCCCGTCCTGCTGCGACAGATCATCAAAGACATCGGCCTCACTCCCGACGAATTTCTGCTCGCACGGGAGTAGGCTCGGACGCCGGCGGCCGCGTCGCCGGCATGGTCAAGGCAGGCCAGGCTGTTCGTTGGCAGATGAATCCCGGTTCTCCTGCACTCATTGGCGTTTGAGGGCCGCCTGGTTGTGGATTTCGACAGAAAGGAACCCCTTGGGCCGCCCTGTTTCGACAAAAGGGATTCATCGTTGTCATCTTGAGAAGTCACCCGTTGGTCCCGCCCGGCTTCCCCCGCCATTTTCAGGTTTGACGCTTGCGCCCCGCCGGGCCTATTCTGCGGGTACTCGGTAATTGTATTAAGGGCTTTGCATACGGCGGGCCGCATGGGCCGGCCAAGGAGCGCATCATGGAAGAAGTCACATTGGAACAAATCCCCCGAAAAACCCGTGATTTGTACGAGAAAGCCATGGCCGCCCTGGAACGCGGCAACGCCGGCTACGCCCTGGACATGCTCAAACAGGTCATGGCCGTGGAACCCCGCTTCCTCCTCGCCCGGAAAAACCTGCGCATCGCCCAGGTCAAAACCCTCATGGCCAAAAAGCCCAATGCCATGACGCATCAGATGTCCTCCCTCAAGGGCGCCTTTGCCCTGATGAGCGCCCAGGGCAAGCTGAAGAAAAACCCCCAGGCCGCCCTCGAAGGCGCCGAAAAGCTCCTCGAAATCGACCCGCTGAACCTCTCTTTCCTGAAATTCTTCGCCCAGGCCGCCGAGGCCGCCGAGATGCCCGAGGTGGCCATCCAGACCCTGGAAATCGCCCGCCCCTACTACGTCAAGAATGTCGAGTTCCTGCGCCTGCTTGCCCGCCTCTACATCAGCACCAACCAGCCCGGCGGCGCCAAGGACTGCTACGCCGCCGTCGCCGAGCTGCTCCCCAACGACCAGCTCGCCATCAAGAACCTCAAGGACGCCGCCGCTCTCGACACCATGAAGATCGGCGGATGGAACGACACCAAGAGCGACTTCCGCAGCAAGCTCAAGGACAAGAAGGAAGCCATCCTCCTCGAGCAGCAGGCCAAGTCCGTCAAGGGCGATGCCGACGTGGACACCCTCATCGCCTCGCGCCTCAAGGACATCGAGCGCGAACCCCAGAACATGAACTTCCGCCGCGCGCTGGCCGACCTCTATGTCCGCGCCGAACGGTTCGACGAAGCCCTGCAGGCGCTCGACGAAGCCGTGAAGGCCGCCGGCCGCTCCGATCCCCAGATCGAGCGCACCGCCTCCCAGATCAAGGTCCGCCAGTTTGATGTCGCCATCGCCGCCGCCAAGGAGGCCGGCGACGACGCCCGGGCCGCCGCCGTCGGGAAGGAAAAGGAGGATTTCATCTACAACGACGCGGTGGACATGGTCAAACGCTACCCGAACGACCTGCAGTTCCGCTACGAACTCGGCTTCCAGTACTATCTGCGCAAGCAGTACAACGAAGCCATCGAGGAGTTCCAGCTCGCCCAGCGCAATCCCCAGCGCCGCACCCGCGCCCTCTACTACCTCGCCCTCTGCTTCACCCAGAAGGGCCAGCTCGACATTGCCTTCGAACAGCTCCAGAAAGCCGCCTCCGAACTCACCCTCATGGACGAAACCAAGAAGGATGTCGTCTATCAGATGGGCCTCCTGGCCGACCAGATGGGCCGCCCCGACGAAGCCCTCGCCTTCTTCAAGGAAATCTACTCCGTGGACATCAAGTACCGCGACATCGCCGAACGCATCGAAACCGCCTACCAGAAAAAATCGGCCCCCGGCTCATGAAGACGCTCCGCCCCGCCGCCGTTCTGTCCGTCCTGGCCCTGCTGGCTGCGGCCGGCTGGGGGGCGGCCGGGTGTTCCCGCTCCGCCCCGCCGCCGCCGGAGGGTGACCTCCCCGATGCCGCCCGTCCCGCCGACGGCGAATTCTCCGTCATGACCTTCAATCTGGACCGCTATGCCCTGCCCGTGTCCGAAGGTCTCGACGACGCGGCTCCCGCCGCCCCGCCCCCCGGCGCCGACGCCATCGTCCGCGCCATCCGCCAGGCCTCCCCCGACGTCCTGGCCGTGCAGGGCATGGGCCCGCCCGACGCCTGGGCCGATTTCCGCTTCCGCCTGCGCCAGGCCGGCCTGGATTACCGCTTCGAGGAATATCTCTCCCGCGACGACGACCAGGAACTGCGCCTCGCCGTCCTCTCCCGCCACCCGATCGTCTCCCGCTCCCCCCGCCTCCGGGACCGCTACACCATCGGCCCCGGCCAGTTCCCCGTCCTGCGCGGATTCATCGAACTGGATATCGAACCCGATCCCGGCTACCGCTTCCGCCTGTTCGTCACCCACCTCAAGTCCAAGCGCTTCCACGAATACGGGCAGGCCGAAATGCGCCGCAACGAGGCCCGCCTGCTCGCCAACCACATCCGCGCCTCCCTCCAGGAAAATCCCGGCCTGAACCTCCTCGTCGCCGGCGATTTCAGCGACGAACCCGGCTCCCGCGCCCTGCGTGAAGTCCTCTTCTACCAGGGCAAGCCCGTCCTCTTCGACCTGCGCCCCGCCGACGCCGAAGGCGATGCCTGGACCCGGCGGACCGATGCCGACCGGCATCTGCGCACCAGCTTCCTCCTCGTCAACGGCGGCATGCTCAACGAAGTCCTGCCGGACAAGACCCGCATCCTCCAGGCCTCCGGGCTGCGGAACGCCACCGCCCACCGCCCGCTGATCGCCGTGTTCGCCGCGCGGGAGCAGGGACCGGAGAGCGCCCCCGATCTGTCGGAGCGCCGCCCCGTGGAATATCCCGAATACGACTGACCCCCGGCCCCCCATGACCTCCCCCGCCCCCACCGCCATCCTGCTTGTGTGCTGCCCCGACCGGCGCGGCATCGTCGCCGCCCTCTCCGCTTTCATCACCGAACACCACGGCAACATCATCGCCCTCGACCAGTACGTGGACACCGCCAACGGCGTATTCTTCGCGCGGATGGAATGGGAACTCGACGGCTTCACCCTGCCCATGGAGGGCTTTGCGGCCGCCTTCCGGCCGCTCGCCGAACCCTGGGGCATCCAGTGGAGTCTGCACCTCTCCACCGCCCGCCTGCGCATGGCGGTCATGGTCTCCCGGCAGGCCCACTGTCTTTACGACATCCTCGCCCGCACCGAAAGCGGCGAATGGCCCGTGGACATCGCCCTGGTCCTGTCCAACCATCCCGACCACCGTCCGCTCGCCGAACGCCACGGCATTCCGTTTCAGCACATTCCCGTCACCGCCGCCACCCGGGCCGAAGCCGAACCCCTTCAGATCCGGGCCCTGCGCGACGCCGGCGCGGATTTCATTGTCCTGGCCCGCTACATGCAGATTCTCAGCCCCGCCTTTGTGCAGGCCTTCCCCATGCGCATCCTCAACATCCACCACTCCTTCCTCCCCGCCTTCGCCGGCGCCCGCCCCTATCACGCCGCCCACGACCGCGGCGTCAAAATCATCGGCGCCACCGCCCACTACGTCACCGAAAACCTCGACGAAGGCCCCATCATCGAACAGGACGTCATCCGCGTCTCCCACCGGCAAGGCGTCGAGGATCTCGTGCGCCTCGGCCGCGACCTCGAAAAAATCGTCCTCTCCCGCGCCATCTACGCCCACCTGACCCACCGCATCCTCGTGTACCAAAACCGCACCGTCGTCTTTACCTGACGGGGGGGGTGGCTTCCGCCTGCGCCGAGGCTACGGCGGACAAGGGGGGAAGGGAGAGATCAGGGTTCAGGGGTCAGGGAACCCGATCCCGGGAATTCAACAGCCGGGAACATCTCACCACAGAGGGCCACAGAGGCTCACAGAAATACAGTTCCAAACCAGCCGAAGATTTTTTGCCGCAGAGCGCGCAGAGGCGCAAAGAGAAAATCCCACCAAAATCCTGTCGATTCCTGTAAATCCTGTTAATCCTGTCTGAAATTGTCTGAACCAGACGGAATGAACCACAAAGGGCCACAGAGATGCACAGAGAAAATTCATGGGGGGCTTCGCCCGGGAAAGGATCGGGGAGGGCTGTTCAACCCCTCGATGCTGGCTTACCCTCTGTGTCCCTCTGTGGTGAACGAGCTGTTCCCGCCTTCCTTCTTCTTTTCGTGTATTTCGTGTGTTTCGTAGTTTGGCTGTTCCGGCTGTTCCGTTTGGACTGCGCGGGCATGACCGCGCTTTCCCGACCTGCGACACGTCGCAGGTCCAAAGCGGCGTCATGCCGCCGCACTCCAAAATCAATCCCGAATCCGTG
>Ga0116162_10001034_pt1 | contig 18789 bp, 19 predicted proteins | sample AD_UKC105_MetaG_FD_89875 | JGI IMG/M metagenome (GOLD analysis project Ga0116162, IMG submission 89875) | Active sludge microbial communities of municipal wastewater-treating anaerobic digesters from Hong Kong - AD_UKC105_MetaG | ecosystem: Engineered > Bioreactor > Anaerobic > Digestate... | reverse complement strand
GTCGAAGTTTATGCTTATCTTGACGGAATGAGCGAGAAGGACCTTAAAGTCGAATTCTTCTACAGCCCGGACAGCAGCACATGCCGGGAAATAGAACTGAAATTCATTGAAATGTATCAGGATAATGTGGCTAAATATACCGGAAGTTTTACTGTTACCGGTTCAGGCGAGCAGGGTTACAACATAAGAATTAGACCTTCTTCAGATTTTTTCTACGAACTTTATCCCGAATATGTAAAATGGTTTATAAAATGAAAGAACGGGCTTTTTACAGCCCGTTCATTCCCCCTGTTATTGAACTACCTGTTATAATTATAAGAACATTCCGGAGTTAAAGCTGTGTCCCAGGTCACAAAATCATACGGAATAAAATTTTGAAGACTATACTTGAAGAAATAGAATCAGTTCTTGAGACGGGAACGGTCGATGTTTCACCGGAGATCAGATATATATTCAGATCCGATACTACAAGATTCACGGGAACACCTGATATTGTAGTCAATGTCCGTACGGAAAAGGAAGTCGCGGCCGTTGTTAAGATCGCGGCGGCGAACGGCATTGCCGTTATCGCCAGAGGCGCGGGGACCGGCATGAGCGGCGGCGCTGTTCCTTTAAAGGGCGGGATCGTGCTGAACTTTGAGAAGATGAACAGGATCATCGGAATTGACAGGCGGAAAAGGATCGCGTATGTTGAACCGGGCGTAGTTACTGACCGGCTCAGAGAAGAGGCTGACAGGCTGGGACTCTATTACCCGCCCGACCCTTCCAGCAGCGCCGTATCGACCCTCGGCGGCAATTTTGCCGAGAATGCCGGAGGGCTTCACTGCGTTAAATACGGAGTCACTTCACGATATGTTAAAGGATTTAAGTTCGTTGACTCCGCCGGAGAAATTAACAGCTGCGGCGTTTACAGCCCGGAAGACAGTTTTCCCGGATGCTTTGTCATGATCGGTTCTGAGGGGACTCTCGGTATAGTGACCGAGATAGCTCTCGAGCTTCTGGACAGGCCGCCGCTGGAAGAGACCTTCATCACCTATCATGCGGATCTGATGAATGCGGTCAACACCGTCATCAAGATCAAATCGAGCGGGGTCGATCCTTCAGTAATCGAGCTTATAGATAAAGACGCTCTTTCAGCAGCCGTCATGTATTCAAAGATCGATCTGCCTGAAAATACCGGAGCCGTTCTGATAATAAAGCTCGATTCATACTTCCTTCCCGAACTGCTTGAAAGATCGATATTGCTGGAAAACATAATTTCTTTGATGAAGGTCATCAGATACAGAAAAGCCGAAAGCGAAACCGAAAAGAGATCGTTCTGGAATATGCGAAAAGCTGTTTCGTCGGCGATCAAGAGAATATCGAACGATAAGCTTAATGAGGACATTACGGTGCCTGTTTCGAATATGCACGCCTTCATCGAGTTCACTCGCACCCTGTCCGAGAAATTCGCTTTGAAGATCATCGTTTACGGTCATGCAGGGGACGGAAATCTCCATGTGAATATCCTTTTCGACAGGAACAACAGCACCGAGACCAACAATGCCAGGCTGGCGTCAGAGGAGGTATTCAAAAAAGCGGTAGAGCTTGGAGGCAACATTTCGGATGAACACGGGATCGGTCTTTCCAAGAAGAATTTCATGAGCATTCAGTACTCTAAGAACGAGATCGCCTTCATGAAAAAGATCAAAAAAGCTTTCGACCCGGACAACATTTTCAATCCGGACAAGATATTTAACATAACTAAGGGATAACGATGACGACAATTTTCTCTTTTATTATTCTTCTGGGCATAATCGTCTTCATTCATGAACTAGGACACTTTACGGCGGCCAAGCTTACGGGCATGAGGGTTGAAATATTCTCGCTGGGATTCGGAAGAGCGCTGCTTAAGAAAAAATGGGGTGAGACCGAATACAGAATAGCGTGGATACCTCTGGGCGGATATGTGAAAATAACCGGGATGATGGATGAAAGCAGCGTGGGCGGCGAGGAAATAAAAGGCGAGTCTTTTGAATTCGAATCGAAGAATTTTTTTCAGAAATCGTTCGTAATACTTGCAGGAGTGATCATGAACTTCGTTTTGGCGGTCGCGATCTACTCTTTCATCACCTATATTAACGGTATTCCTGAAGTCCACTCCACTGAAATTAAAGGTTTTTCCGAAAACTCACCGGCTGAAAAAACCGGATTTATGCTCGGAGACGTCATTAACGGGGTTAACGGAGAGCATGTCGAAGACTGGACCGGGCTGACAGAGATGATCCACAGCAGGCCGGATGATGAGCTCCTCGTCACAGTAACAAGAGCGGACTCGATACTTATTCTGCCCGTAAAAACAATGTCGGTACGCACACTCGTCGACGGCGAGATAAAAGAGATCGGCCTGATAGGAATATTTTCAGAAACGGTCATAAAGAACGCTTCGCTTACTGAATCTCTGTCCGAGGGTTTTAAAACATCATGGTACTGGGTAAAAATCGGCTGGCTTTCCATCAGAATGCTCGTCTCGGGCGAAGCTTCTTTCAGAGACCTCGGAGGTCCGATCATGATAGCGCAGATGTCAGGTGAAAGTGCGCGGGCAGGAATATGGGCGTATCTGGCTTTTATAGCCTTCATCAGCGTCAATGTCGGGTTCCTCAACATACTGCCTGTCCCTCTTCTTGACGGCGGTCATTTCATGTTCATACTTTACGAAGGGATCACCCGAAAAAAGATCCCGCAGAAAGTCAAATTCAGGATACTTCAGACCGGGATGATCATACTCTTCATGCTCATGATGATAGTCTTCTTCAACGACACCGCAAGGATATTTAAAAAAAATGATGAAGGTGAAGAAAATGTCAGATAAAATTAATAAAGGACTGAAATTGAAAACTATAATACTGATACTAATCGTTTCCGCAACGCTCTTCGGCCTGAACATCGGCGGAGTAAAGATGCCTGACAAAATAACAGTTGCCGACAAGGAACTCATACTCAACGGAGCCGGCGTAAGAGAGAGATTCTTCCTCGACCTGTACGTGGGAGGACTTTATTTGATAAAGAAGAACACCGACGCGAACAAAGTCATGAACGCCGATGAGACCATGTCAATAAAGCTGCATATAATATCTACTCTAATCACAAGCAAGAAAATGAAGAACGCCGTCGAAGAAGGCTTCGAGAACTCCACGAACGATAACACTTCTCCCCTCCGCAAGAAGATCGACAGGTTTATAGCAGTATTCAAAGAAGAGATCAAAGAGAACGACATTTACGACATCACTTATATCCCCGAAAAAGGCGTGGAAGTATATAAGAACGGTAAACTCAACGACACCATTGAAGGACTCGACTTCAAGAAAGCTCTCTGGGGTATCTGGTTCTGCGACAAACCCGCTCAGAAAAGTCTCAAAGACAACATGCTCGGTAAACAAGTTCGTTGATATAGTAGAAAAAAACGACATATGGCGTATTGCCGTTTTGATTAGCTTTAATTATAAAATAAATACGACATTCGTATATCCGTTTAAAATAGGCACAACGTCAGAAAAAATACGACATATTACGTATTTTCAGACGTTAACGGCAATGTGTAATTTAGACTTGTTAGAAATAGCGAAGAATTTTAAAATTTACCGCAATACCGCACTTTTCAGATATAAATCCCAAAAAAAATTCGGGATCGGTTAAGGCAGTTTCACGCCTGCCGATCCCTTTTTTCTTTGTCCCTTCGTGACTACAGAAGGTAAAAAGGTAAGAAAGCTAAAAGTAACTTCCTTCCCACCCCCGCAAGTAAGTAACCGTGTGCATCAAGGCGTCCTCGAAAGCCGGAATCCGAAGCTGAAGTAGCTGTAGTACGGGTAGAGGCTGCCGCGATTTGCAACCCGGCAGTAGTTGGCATAGTAGTTCCAGCCACCGCCCCGTACGACGCGGTAGGAGCCCGTAGTAGGTCCCGTAGGATTATCACTCGGACTACTGCTGTAATAAGTACTGCCGTGCCAATCCCAGCACCACTCAAACAAGTTACCACTCATGTCGTATAAGCCATAACCGTTTGCCGGAAAACTTCCTACAGGAGAAGCAGTTACATTGTAATCAGGATGATATCCTGTTGTCGGACTTACATCATAACTACATGAATTTGGGTCTGCTTTATAATTCGCCTGCGTATCACCGTTAGTGCTGTGCGATATAGTTGCTCCATTCGGGAACCTTTGTCCGGATAGACCTCCTCTGGCTGCATATTCCCATTCTGCCTCCGTAGGTAATCGATAACCGTTCGCGCTCCAGTTGCAAACAGCAGCATCCCAAGTTGTATTTGTGCTTGTCGGTACTGTTCCCCAGTCAACAGGATCGGTTGAACTGCTTATAGTGTAACATGGTGTCAGTCCTTCGTTCATGCTCCTAAGGTTGCAATATTTGATAATTTCATACCAGCTTACATAATATGCAGGATATGTATCACCCATTCCGTAAGAACTCCAATTCTCAGCTGGCATGTAAGCACTCCACTCAGCCTGTGTTACCTCTGTAGCTCCCATGTAAAAATCACTGACAGTTACACTATGTAATGGTAATTCGTATGAATATCCCTCGGTGAAATGGTCACCCATTGTAAATGTACCGCCCTGTACAAAAACGAAGCCTTCAGGTGGAGTCATAATCTTGATATTATCTATTGCTGAGAAATCAATTTCAGTAGTTGGTGTCCCATCGTTGAAATTCACATTCATTTTTCCTGCAAAACACACTAAGGTAGTGCCTAATAAAAATAGCAACAAGTTTTTCATGATCTTATCCTCATTAATTTTATTTTACCAGTCTTTGGCAATTACTTTATAAAAGTATTTGTTACCAGCAACAGCATTAATATCTGTATAAACATTATTCGGTGTATTTCCTAGTTCTATAAATCCTGAATAAGGATCAGTTTCAGAACGGTAAACATAATACTGAGATGCATAAGGAACATTGTCCCATCTTATCACCGCTGATGTAGAATCAATCGAGATGCTAATGTTCGAGGGAGCTGAGAGCGTGCCGGACAGATCGCTGAATGTGAGGTCACTTATTCTATCAATATAGAAGTATAATTTTGATCCGTCAAGTTTGTTTACAGTCAATACACTGGAGCTACTGTCGTTGAAAGTTAGATTAGAAAGCTTTCTGATTTCAAAATATTGCGCTGTTGAATCAGGATTGAGTATTTTTAACAACTCCTGACTTCTCAAGGTAAGAACTAATGCAATCATAAATAACAAAGCTATCATCCATTTTTTCATATTACTTCCCTCCCTGTTTTATTTGAAAACTTATTTTTTCCATTTTTATTCAATAAACTGATCCTATTTGATATTTTTCTCTGTACTTCATTGCGGTATTACGGTATTAATAAAATTTTCTGGTTGTATGTACAACTTTTCCCTCCTATTCGATGACTTTCAAAATAATATTCGTAAGAATGTAAAATAAACAGACAAAAGTGCAAAAGCAAGAAAAAGCATCTTGTTTTTTTGTTCATAATATCTTAAAATTCTTCGTTATGACCATGGACTCAAGTGAAATTACACACAGCCGTTAACATTGGAAAAATGACTTGACCCGTGTTATATTTATCTAGTGAGCTTTTTTCCATGACCGTTGTTGGATAATGCTTAGTTAACTATTTAAAATAAGGAGGAGGATCAAATGGGATTCCAATTGTGGAAAAAAAAGAATGAGATCACTGTGCAAAAATTTAACAATCAGGAAAACAATTCTGAATTTGCACTTTTATCTTTTGATGGTAAAATTCGTGATCAAATCATTAAGCACTTTAACAACCATTTTTTGGTAGAGGGTGATCACATTAAAAATGGTGGTGTTTCTTCTCCCAAAACAATGCTATCGATTATTGGTTCTGGTGCTGGATCTTTGGGTATAGCTGGTGCAACTTCAGGTCAATTGTTTATGGCAACAGCAAATCCTGCGACTTTAATGGCAATTGGAAATGGAGTAGGTAGTGCAGTAGTGGGTAGTACTGGTATAGTTGCTCAGGCTCCTTTTATTCCCGTAACAGGAGCATTAATGCCTGTTGTAGCCCCATTGATAGCATTTCAAGTAATCTCAACTTTGACAATTATGAATGAGTTTCAAAAAATTAATGAAAAACTTGATAATATTCAAAAAACAATAAATGATATAATTAAAAGAGATGAAGCAACATTTTTAGGTGAAATTATCAGTGCTTCAAATAGAATCTCTGACATCCAAAACCAATTCGCAATTAGCAACAAATTTACGAATGACATGATAATAAGGTTAGCATTGTTAGAAGATAAAATTAATCCAATCTTTGAAAGGTACAATTATCTTTACTCTAATAATATTATTCAGAGTACAAATCAACAATATAATAAAACTGAATATTATGAACATTATCTTCGTTATAATATTGATGACTTTAAATTCAAACAGTCTGATGCTTACATGGCTGTTATTTCTTCAATTTTAGATATTAGAATTGATTTATTAAGGATCAAGCTCAATATACAAGAAAATCCAGGTTATCTAAATAAATCCGCATATCAATTAACAGAAAAAGTTGGTTATTATAAAGAACTTTGGCAAAACATCAGAAAAAATGGAGAGGATATTCAACATATTTCAAATGATATATCTAGAGTTGTAGATGATATGAGCTGGTGGTCGAAAAACGCACCTAATTGGCTAGGAGGTAAAAGTAAACAAATCGAAAAATTGAAACATAATTCCATTAATTTTGAAAAGCAAAAACTTGATTTAGATATAATTGATAACGCTGAAGATATTACAAAAAAAATAAACCCAATTGGAATGGAATCAAACAAAGAACTTGATACTCTATCTCATAAAACCAATCTTGTATATTGGAGAGATGATAAGGGTGAAAATTCATATTATACAGATGATATCATGATTAACTAAGCACAACCAACAACATTGGAAAAATGACTTGATCCTTGTGCTCTTTAACTTGTTAGCTTTTTTCCATGACCGTTGTTGGATAATTGAAACTTAAAAATGGTTGTATTAAGCCTATGGACATTTTTAGGATGAAATCGGCAATAATATTTGTTTGATTCGAAAACAGGTATTATATTATACTAAAAATTTGGAGGATATAATGGACACTGAAGTAGATATTCTTACGCTTTTAGCTTACCACGAACAGGCTTTAGGAAACATGTATAAAACCTTCTCCGAAAAATTCGGCAGAGAAGTGTGGAGCTTTTTAACATCGGAAGAATTTAAACACAATGATTGGATTTTATCAATTTCGGATAATGTATTCGACGGTTCAGTAAAATTTGAATCAAAAAGTTATACTGAAAAAATCATATCTGATTCGATTAACGAAATGGATGAAATGAGAATAATGTGTGATATGGGGAGCATTCCTGAATCAAAAGCTTTTGAGTTCTCGATTAAAATCGAAGAAAGAATGATCGAAAAAAGTTTTCTTGAATCTTTCAGTAGTCATTATCCTGGAATCCAAGGTGTTATAGATAACCTTAAAGGAGAGACTGAAATACATAGAGATGTTTTGAAAAATGAGTTTGATAAATTCCAAAAGGGTAGCAATGAAAACAAAAATCAATCAAAAATTCTTTTCAAATATGCATCAACTTTAGGACTTCATGCAGAATATGAACGACTACTTGCCAGACTTTATGCTACCTTTTCCAACTTATTTCCCGAAGAAGAAATATGGAAAATTCTTGTTGAAGAAGAAAAAAAGCATGAAGCATGGATTAAACAAATTATTATGAAAGTTGTACAAGGTACGATAACTTTTAAAAACAATGATGATACTGATGAGTACATAATAAATGCAGTACAAGGTCTAAAAGATACTTTAAATGATATAAAAATAGATGGCATAAAAAAAGATGATACTTTCGAAATTGCATATAATGTTGAGAATTCTATCTTAGAAAAAGAATTTTTCAATAAATTCTCTTCTGATGCTCCAATAATTGATAAAATCTTAAAAAGCCTTGTAAAAGATACTGAAAGACATAGGGATATGCTTGACGAACGGATTTTCACCAAAAGTGATATATAGGCTTAATACTTTATCGAATAAGTTTCAACAACCAACAACATTGGAAAAATGACTTGACCCCTTGTGTTCTTTAACTTGTGATCTTTTTTCCATGACCGTTGTGAGCAAATGCAATTAAGGAAGCTAATTTGGCCAATATTGATAAAAAAATATTTGTTATATCGGAAAAGAATTCATACAGTTTCATTGATAATTTATTCAGAAACTTGAGAAAGAATATAAAATACAAAGGAGCAGAGCATGTGTAATGAGAATACGGAAATTGTAAAGTATTGTGAGAATTGTTCATCGGTAGTGTCAGATCCTAATTTTGTTTTTGTCGGATTAATTGGTAACGCGATTCTTAAAAAAAGTGATAAAATTAAGTTTATTGAAGGCAACAATATATACTTAAAAGATGGTTCTGTTCTAAACTTAGCGTTCGCGTGGGATAATGGAAGAGAATATTTTGAAGTCATAAAAGGTCACGAACATCTATTCTGCTCTGATCAGTGTGTCGAAGATTTTTCCAAAAAGCGTTTACATTATTTTCCTGATTGGATTTTAAATGAAGGAATTAATTATTCACACAAATTGTACCATTACTTCACTCATAATACGAAAAACAATGATATCTCACAATTTAATCATAAGATAGTAAAATGTGAAATCTGTGGTATCGAGTACCCATCTATGGGTCGTATTTGGGTTGAATTCGCTAAAATTGAAAATACTGAGATAAGAGAAGGATTTTACAATGAAATCCCGATTAGCGAAGAAGAAAGAAATAGTTATGTTTTTCTTAGCGGTTTAAATGCAGATACAAAACAATATGGATCTTTTTATTGTTACAAAGTCAGTAGAATGGAACCTGTTTTTTATAATTTCTGCTCATATGACTGTGCGTTCCATTATGCAAAGCAAGAAAATAAGATTATTAATGTGACTAGTATTATGAATAAGGATAAAAAAGGGATGATATCACCAGATACAGAAAAAATAAATAATGATTTGGAGAATAAAATGCTCCATAGACCAACGTTTCTATAATTTTATAAAAAATACTGGAGGAAAGCATGAAAGTTGAGATGATTGAAGTCAAAGGTGGGACATTCAAAATGGGAAGTGACAAAATGCGGCATGAACGCCCAATCCATGAGGTAACAGTTAATGATTTTGAGATTGGGAAAACACAAGTAACTCAGGATTTATATGTTGAAGTAATGAAAGAAAATCCAAGCCCATTCAAGGGTGATCGTCTACCTGTCGAATATGTCAGTTGGTACAATGCTATCGTATTTTGTAATAAATTAAGTGCCATGAAAGGCTTAAAAGAATGTTACTTTAATAATGATTCTGGTGAGATATCATGCAACTTTGAAAACGATGGTTATAGATTACCAACTGAAGCTGAATGGGAATATGCAGCAATTGGGGGTAATAAAAGTAAAGGATACCTTTTTTCAGGCAGTGATTCAGAAAGTTCTGTTGGTTGGCATAAAAACAACTCAGGTGGACATATTCGACCTGTAGGTTTAAAACAACCTAATGAATTGGGTATCCATGATATGAGTGGGAATGTCCAAGAATGGTGTTGGGATATTGCTGATTTTTATCCCAACGGATCTGAATCAAATTCATCAGAAATGCTAGAATATGAGCGTAGAATTTTACGAGGGGGTGGATGGGAAAATGACCCATTTCATATTAGAAGCGCATTTAGAAATTATTATCTTCCACATTTACCAACTGATAGTTTTCCTGGTGAAGTAAGCTTTTCCGGTCCTGCTACAAGATATCCTTCTGGGTTTGGTTTTAGAATCTGTAGGACATTAAATGCAAATAACTAGTAATACAAATGAACCTTGTTGTTATTCAGAAACCTTATTGGAGTTTTTAAAATGAATTATAGCATGGAACTAAGAAATGAGTTAGAATTAGCAAGTGTAAAAATGCAATCGTATAGACCAGAACGGATTTTTACAAACCTTGAAAAAATTCTATCACTTATGGCATTTTCTCAATGGTTAAAATATGGAGAAATAGCTATAGATAATGGTATTGAAGAGTATCATTTTGGATCTCCCAATGTTAGTGGAAGAAAAATAGCAGTTACATTTGTATATAAAGTTTTATCGGAACCAGAAATTCTATCAAAAATTAAAGAGTTCAACCCAAATTTCGATCCAGTTCAAGAGCTTGATTGGAGTAGACAACGTTTAAATCATGAAGAATGGAACAACTGCTTAACTAGAGCGATTATAATTTTATGTAGAGGACTTGCATATAGTTACACTGGTGTTTTGGGGTATGAATCTGATATTTTAAAATTAATTAATAGCGAATTTGCTAGAAAAGAAGCAGAAAATTTGTTTAGAATAGAGTTTGAATACGATGGTATCATTACCGGATTTGATTAAATATTGGCCAAATATAAACATGGATTAATTGCATCAGACTCACAACATTGGCAAAATGGTTCTTGTCCCGATTTACTTTACCAGATATCACTTTTTGCCATGACCGTTAACCAACATTAATTTTCTCTTAAACTCTATGCGGTATTTGGATTAAACTCTATGCAGTAATATATTGAAATAAAGTATGAAATCGTTAGGGAGAGTTGAAATGAAATTCAGAATATTAGTATTTATAATTCTTTTGTCACTCCTGTCAACCTGTTTATCAGATAATTTTTGGATGAAACTAGGGTGGAGTTCAAAAACAAATGATATCATTTATTGTGAAAATGGTGTTTTCTTTATTTCAGCATATGATTCATTATCAGATAAATTCAAAATATATAGATCAAGAGATGATTGTCAAAATTTTTTTGAATTTGATGTAGGTGAGAGATGGGCTTATGTAAGATATATGGAAGATAATAAATATTTATATTACCGCACATCATCTGAATTATATAAATACGATCTTGAAATTGATTCAATAAATTTAGTTACTAAAACTGAAAGCAGCTTCGATAATATTAACTTTGTCGAAAAATTTGATGATTTTTACATTCTATCTAACTGGGGGCAAATCATAAAATATAATCAAGATTGGAACGACTCTACTATTGTTTTTCAAGAACAGAATAGTGAAAGTATCAATAACATTGTAAAAGATTCTTCAGGTGTATACCTTGCAAGTATTTATGATCCTTTCAACTACTTATCAACAGGCGTTATTAGATCATTTGATAATGGCAATACATGGACCGATAATAAATTGGATTCACATTTTGTTGGGTGTCTAACCATAGATTCAGAGAATAGAATATTTGCAGGTACTTTAGGGCATTATACACTAGGAGGTGGTAGGATTTTTAGATCGCTTGATAGTGGAGAAAATTGGGAACAAGTTACTGATTTTAATAATAGAATTTATACAAGATGTTTAGCAATTGATGCTAATGATAATATCTTTGCAGGATTAAGTGACGATTGGGGGTTTTTAGGTCTTTATTACAGCGAAGACCACGGGAATTCTTGGGCATTTCTAAATGAAGGTCTTGGTGGTCCAACTTATTTAGGTGGAGCAGGGGGAATAAATGATATTTTAATTACACCTGACGGTTATGTGTATCTAGCTACAGATGGTGGAGTTTATCGTAGTATCAATCCGACAACAGGTATTGAAGAACAAAATAATATTACTTCGGATTTTATTCTTTATCAAAATTATCCCAACCCTTTCAATAATTCCACCCAAATTTCATACACGCTGAAAGAATCATCTAATGTTAATATAAGCATTTTCAATGCTAATGGAGAATTTGTTAAAAGATTAGTGAATGCGAAGCAAAGCAAAGGTAACCATACTGTCAGTTTCAGCTCAGATGGTCTGAACAGCGGAATTTACTTTTATCAGCTCGAAATAAACGGAAAAGTATTAGACACAAAAAAGATGCTGTATTTAAGATGATTTGTGACCGCATAGAGGTTTTATACATGTAATATTATCGATGAGAAAAAAACGTTGGTTAACATTGGAAAAATGACTTGACCGTGTTATATTACTAGTGAGCTTTTTTCCATGACCGTTAGAGGCAATTAAACCAATTGAAGGATTTTTTATGGATTCTCTGAAAATATTAACAATCTTAATACTGGTAGTATTCTCTTTTGCAACTGCAAACGATACTTATATGAACTATGATTATCGCACAGGGGCAGTGTTTCCATTGAATAACGAAAATATTAAAATGATGAAAGAAATTGTAAAATATGATTATAGGGATTCTGAGTTCAGTACTACTTTCTGGATGAAGAACACAACTGATACTGAACAAAAAGTAACTCTTGGTTTTCCAGTTGATCCAGATAGAAAAAAATATCTTGATAGATCCCTTTTTGATGAGAATAGAAAATTCAATGAACAAGAATATATGAATAAAATCGACAACGATATAAATTTCAGAACTTGGGTAAACGATATAGAAATTAAAAGAAAATTTATGAAAATTGAATCGGAGTCTTATGGATATAAATATGCCTTTGTAGCCGATATTATCTTCAAACCCAATGAAGAATTGATAATCAAAAACATTTTTACTCAACAAATGGGAAAAGTTATTAATACAGCTGGATTAACAGAAAGTAACCTTAAATACGATCCCATAACAGGCGCAAATTGGAAAGACAGGATTGATCATGCATACTTTGAATTTATTGTCCCAAAAGAACTAAAACGTGCAAGCAAATATCAAGACTTTGTTGGCGACTATCCAAATGGTAAAATTATTTGGATTAAGCATTTCGAGGAACAATTAAATACTCCCGACCCCTCTAAAATAGAAATTAAAGATTCTTTGCGAATAATTTCTTGGGAATTTCATGATTTCGAACCTGATTTCACTCTCAATTTCTTACATAAATATTGGATTGAACAATATAGTAATTGGTTCATTGATTTCAATATCCACACTCTTCATATTAGCGAATATATTTTCAATTCTTCTCAGGATTATGTGAAATTCAATGAAAAGATTGATAAGTTTAAAGAGTTTTTACAATCTAAGAATTATGATATTTTTGATAATTTGAAGGAATGCAATAAATTCATTAAATATTACTATGAACAAATGATTGAGTATAACGATCTTTTCAAAAGGAAAGATAAGTATAATGAAATCCGAAAGAGATTCATGATAAATTTGATTTACGCATTAAATGGATATGATTTCAAAGACGATCAATGGAAAAAGCTCTTTGAATGCTTCAAATGGTATAAACCAACTTCTACTGCCCCTGTACTTCCTGATGATGAGCGAATTATGATTGACCGGATAAAAAATCTATGACTAGTGAGATATCAAGAATTGGTTTAACAGCCTCTAACATTGGAAAAATGACTTGACCGTGTTATATTATCTTGTGGGCTTTTTTCCATGACCGTTAGCTGAAAGTTTATTGGGGAAATGTTTTAATAAATTCAAAAGAGGTTAGAATGAAAAGATGTCCTTACTGTGCAGAAGAAATACAAGATGCTGCTATAAAATGTAAACACTGCGGGGAGTTTCTAATTAATCAAATTCTAAGATCGAATTTTTCTATTTGCCCATTTTGTGGTGAAAAAAACGATGTAAACTCTAATCAATGTAATTATTGTTATGAAATAATAAAAAATAATACCTCAATTAAGAATATAGAACATACGAATAAGATTATTAATGATCTACCTTTGTTATGTCCTTCATGTAATTATGAAATATTGGATGATAGTAAGACATGTAGGCATTGCAATAAAAATATCAGCCTGTATCAAGTCTATAAATATCATTCCGTACAAGAGTTATTAAAAATATTATATCCATCGAATTATTTCAAAATCGAAATTGTCGAAGTTGCTAAATATATACTGAGAAATAAATATAAATATGACATCCCTGATAATGCGCAAAAACTAGAAGAAATATTAGACAGTATTTCAAAAGTTAAAGTTAATGATTATTCTGATTTTTGTCCTAATTGTTTATTTTTTGAAGAAAATGGTATATGCAAAAAGATCAATTATAATGTAAAAGACTCGCCAAAAAAATTTGTACAAAAATGTGGAAGTGATTATTTCACACCTCTTAAATTAAAAAATAGAGACTTATATGAAAAATTGGAAAATTATAGCGAGGAAGAATTAAATAGAATAATTGATACAAACAATAATTATAAAGGAGAAATGATAGAAATTGCATCTTTTCTTCTTGAAAAAAAGACTCAAAAAGAATTATCAAGAAGTAACAACCAAAATGATAATTTCAAACTTAATCGCAAAGAGCTTTTTTCATATTCCGGTTTTTGGAAGAGATTAATCGCTGCCTTATTAGATGGTATTATTTTTATTTTATTTGATCTTGTATTAGTAGCTATAATTATAAACAATGGTCATAATAACATTAATCCATTAATTTTAGGTTCATTTGAAACCGTGTTATTTTGGCTTTATGTTAGAATAATGGAAAGTTCAAGATTTAAAGGCACATTAGGAAAATTAACCCTTGGCATTATAGTAACTGATTTGAATGGAATTCAAGTATCATTTGCAAGAGCAAATGTTAGGTATTTTTCAAAATTAATTTCTACAGCTACTTTATTTATTGGATTTATCATAGCAGCATTTACAGAAAAGAAGCAAGCTCTACATGATATAATAAGTGGCTGTTTAGTAATCGATAAAGAAAAAAAGTATCAATAAACCTTCAGCTAACATTGGAAAAATATCCTATCTCTTGTTATCTTTACTTTGTGGGCTTTTTTCCATGACCGTTATGTCCAATTGCTACTTTATAACTCTATTTTAAGCAAATTAAATTTAAGGCTACTTTATTCATCTTTCCAAGTGTTAATATAATAAACTTCTTTACCGTCAGGTGAGAATCCTAAACCTGTATTTACAAGAGCTCTTTCGTATTCAGTATATTTCGTACCTTCAAAATCTAAAATTGTTAATAAGCCGTCTGCTACAGCGATTGTTGATCCGTCACCTGAAATACATGGATAAGGATTACTTACTTCTAACTGATTAAGATTGTCATTCTCGTCTAAAGTAAAGACTTTCATAAATGTATAAAATACTTTTCTATCTCCAGAATTAGAGAAGCGAATTTGGCTGCTGAATATAAGATCTTCAGCTATAACCGTAACTATAGAATCGTTCAACTCAAAAGTTTTAAGATCTGATTCATCAAAGAAATAAATTTTCTCTCCGTTTGGATGAAATACTGGATATTCGATACAATTCTCATAGTACAGTTGCTCATAGTCATCACTTACAAGATCATATAAAGTAAGATAACCGTTCTGAGCAAGAAATAGTATTTTCTGTCCGTCAGGGGAAAATGTAGGGTATGTGCCTAAAATTAGTTTTTTTAATCCTGTTCCATCAAAATTAACACAATAGACATAATCATGTGTAAAAGTGATCTTACTTCCGTCTGGTGAAAAATTTATGTCTGGCTTCGGATAATCATGATTATCAAGTGTTACAATTGTGTTTACAACTGAACCTGTTTCAATATCATGTAAATTATATATCCAATTTGTAGTGGAACTCTCTGCATCAACATGTACGTAATACTTCATATCGTGTGAAAAATAATAAGAATCTGAAGCGGAATAATTTTGTTCATACCCATAACCCAAGTCACACCTTTTCTTTACAGCTCCTGTATCTAAATTAACTGAAAACACACTTGTGTATTCCCGGACAGGATCAGTACAGCTGGATAACCCTAGAAATAAAATACATAGAATTAAGAAGCCTACATACTTGATACTCAATCTCATCATTTTTCTCCAAAGTGTTCTATACTTAAACTTTTTTGAAACTTAAGAATTTTGATTGATTATTGTCAAGTTATTTTTATATTTCCAGTTACCTTGTTTAAGAGATGGGGTTTTAATTTGCTTTTCTTCAGGTTAAGTAGCAACAGGACATAACATTGGAAAAATGACTTGACCCCTTGTGCTCTTTAACTTGTTAGCTTTTTTCCATGACCGTTATGGGAAATAGTAATCAGTAATTCTTTTAGGGGGGGGTAAGCCATTATATGAAACAGATTTTTAATGAGAAAAATCATAATTTTCGACTTGATTTTAATATCTTCAAAATTTATTATTCGTTAGTCGAATATTTAAACCTTGGGACAGAGCTAATACATAGAAATTTCCTGTAACTATAATTTTGATAGGACATTAGTATGATAGATATTGAAGTGTGGCAAATATGGATAGCTGTCGGGCTTTTTGTTCTTATACTTGAAATTTTTACCCCAGCTTTCTTTTTTACTTGTGTTACGATTAGTTGTTTTGCTGTAAGTCTTTTTACGTATTTTGATTATGGTATTAAAACTCAACTAGTCGTTTTTTCTTTAAGCTTATTTATTACTTTTTTTTACCTTAGGCCGATAATGCTTAAATATTTTGACAAGAACTCTAAAAATGTTAAAACTAATATGGACGCACTTATCGGAAAAACAGCGAGAGTCAGTGTTACTATTGACAATTCTCAAAATCAAGGAAGAGTAATTATAGACGGAGACGACTGGAAAGCTGTCTCTGAAAATGATACAGTTATAAATAAAGGTGAAATTGTCAGAATTTCAAAACTAGAAGGAGTCACTCTTACAGTGAAAAAATAATTATTGGAGGAATATATGGGTATCGTAATATTACTTGTTATTTTAGCAGTTTTCACGCTAATTTTCGTAGCTACTGGAATCAAAATAGTTCAGCAATCTGAAACGATCGTAGTTGAACGACTTGGTAAATACAACAGAACTCTTACATCTGGTGTCAATATCATGATACCAATTTTTGATAAAGCAAGAGAAATTGCTTGGAGATATGTAAAAGAAAGTTCTGATGGTAAATCTACAATTGTTCGTAAAGAAAATATTAGTAGAATCGATTTGAGAGAAACTGTTTATGATTTCCCAAAACAGAATGTGATAACAAAGGACAATGTTGTTACTGAAATAAATGCAATACTTTATTTTCAGATTACTGATCCTGTTAAAGCCGTTTATGAAATCTCAAATCTTCCTGACGCCATAGAAAAATTAACACAGACATCTTTGAGAAATGTTGTCGGAGAAATGGACCTTGATGAAACTTTAACTTCAAGAGATACGATTAACTCTAAACTTCGAGCAGTCCTTGATGACGCAACAAATAAATGGGGTGTTAAAGTAAATAGAGTTGAATTACAGGATATCAATCCGCCTAACGAAATTAAAGGCGCTATGGAAAAGCAGATGCGAGCTGAAAGAGATAGAAGAGCAAAAATCTTAGAAGCTGAAGGTTTCAAAGCTGCTGAAGTTCTTGAGTCTGAAGGAAAGAAAACAGCTGAGATCAATAAAGCTGAAGCAGAAAAACAAGCAAACATATTAAGATCGCAAGGCGAATCAGAAGCAAAAATTAAGATAGCTGAAGGTGAAGCACAAGCAAGAATAAAAACTGCAGAAGCAGAAGCAGAAGCTATAAAAAGAGTGAGTGAAGCTATAAGTGCTTTGAAACAAGATCCAGTTAATTATCTGCTGGCTGTTAGATACCTTGAAACTCTAAAAGAAATGGTTTCCGGAAAAGATAATAAGACTATATATTTGCCATATGAAGCCTCAAGCATTTTAAGCTCATTAGGCAATATAAAAGAGCTTTTCACAAAATAATGAGATCGTAATTGACTAAATCAGAAAAAATATTCTGCTCCTTTATTCGCTTTTATCAAAAGTATGCTCCCGCAAAGCTAAGACAATCATGTAGATATAAACCCTCTTGTTCAAATTATATGATTTTATCTATCCAAAAATATGGTGCATATAAAGGTGTAACAAGAGGATTAAAACGTATATTAAAATGTCGATTCCCAAATGGCGGTATCGATTACCCATAACAAAAGTAAAGGAGAACTAATCTATGGCACAGTACAAATGTGTACCAGCACCTCAAGAACTGGTTATTGATAAAAAAGGTAGTTATGACACTGCAATCCGTTCCTTTGCTGACTTGATAAACCTGGAAGCAAACGGAGGTTGGAAATTTCATTCAATGGAAAACATCGCCGTTACACAAAAACCTGGTTGTCTTGGTGCATTGTTTGGACAAAAAGATTCAACTGTTTATTTTAACATGCTAGTTTTTTCAAAAGAGTAAATCATAAAATAATTGTTAATTTAAGATTATCACTAATCAATCTTAGTCATTGAATGATAAGCAATTATTTATTATATTGCTTTTAACAATCCGGAAGGAGATTTACTATGCACAGAGAATTTAATGTTATAATCGAAAAAGACGAAGACGGCTTTCTTGTTGCTTCTGTTCCGACTTTAAAAGGTTGTCATACTCAGGCTAAATCTCTTGATACTTTGATTAAAAGGATTAAAGAAGCTATAGAACTATGCCTTGAGGTAGAACAACCTGCTCAGTGTGAATTTGTCGGTGTTCAGAAAGTTACGGTCGAATAATGTCTGATTTCCCTACACTTACAGGTTCAGCATTAATTCGTGCTTTGAAGAAATTCGGGTTTGAAGTTATTAGGACTAAAGGCAGCCATCATTTCTTGAAACATTCAGACGGGAGATGTACGGTAGTTCCTGTGCATAGCGGTGAGACGATCGGTAGAGGACTTCTATCTCAAATCTTAAGAGACTGTGATATTACAAAAGAAGAGCTTAGAGACAAGCTTTAATATTACTGGTTTTCTTTGGCTTACCCCCCTTTAGTGACTGATTACTACTATCC
>Ga0116162_10001033_pt1 | contig 18801 bp, 11 predicted proteins | sample AD_UKC105_MetaG_FD_89875 | JGI IMG/M metagenome (GOLD analysis project Ga0116162, IMG submission 89875) | Active sludge microbial communities of municipal wastewater-treating anaerobic digesters from Hong Kong - AD_UKC105_MetaG | ecosystem: Engineered > Bioreactor > Anaerobic > Digestate... | reverse complement strand
CAAAGCACATATTATTTTAAACTTTATATATGAAGGGCTTTTCATCTTATTATGCACTCTTCCCTTAATCATCTTGTATATAGGCTATTACATCACGACGGGGCATTTAAGTAGTCACGAAGAGATAGTCATCCCAACAATTATCACAAGTGTATTGTCCATCATAACAATGAGTCTACTCATTATTGGTGGAGTACTAATATCTGCATGGAGCACTTTCAAAATCCAAGCCGCAGAAGTTCTACACGATGAATAAGCCGACGCAATAAACAATATCAATAACTCTAAAACAATAAATATGATTACCCTAGAAAATATCAATAAAGTCTATCGCACTAGTGAAATAGAAACTCAAGCACTTGAGAATGTACATATCCATGTAAACAAAGGAGAATTTCTAAGCATTATGGGGCCATCTGGATGTGGCAAATCCACCCTACTCAATATCATGGGACTATTAGACACTCCCACTAGTGGTGAACTGATCATCGACAACGTCAATATCACTTCACTAGGAGATAAAGCCGCAGCTAAATTTAGGAATCAAAATCTTGGCTTTATTTTCCAAAGTTTTCATCTGATCCATTCTCTTAATATCTTAGATAATGTGGAACTGCCGCTCCTATACCGCAAAGGCCTATCTAGCAAAGAACGCACAGAGAAAGCAAAAGCCATCCTAGAAAAAGTCGGTCTAAGTCACCGCATGCATCATATGCCTACTCAGTTATCTGGTGGGCAATGCCAACGCGTAGCTATCGCTCGTGCCATGATTGGAGATCCAAAGATTCTATTGGCCGATGAACCAACTGGTAACTTAGATAGTAAGATGGGGACAGAAATCATGGACCTATTGCATCAATTTAACGAAGAAGATAACCGTACAGTGATAATGGTTACCCACAATGAACTCCAAGCCAAACAAACAGATCGCACCATCCGCTTTTTTGATGGTAGACAAATCAAATAGACAAGATGAACAAACCAGTTACATACCTACTTCTGATCTTTGCTGCACTTTGCGGACGCAAAACACATGCAGCTTGCTCACCAGCTATAGATTCGACTTCTATCTCATTGACGGAAGTCATATCTAGAGCACGCCTACAAAGTGTAGAGGCAGCAGTAGCGATCAATAAAATGAGAACGGCCTACTGGGTATACCGCACATATAAAGCAGACTTATTACCAGAATGTTCGCTTAAAGGTACCCTACCTTCTTATCAAAAACAATATAATGCCTACCAGCAAGATAATGGAAATTACACCTACGTAAGAAGCAACTCATTAGGTCTCAACAGTGCACTATCCATGACACAAAAAATATGGTTTTCTGGCGGTACACTCTCTCTTAAATCCTCCTTGGACTATATCAAGCAAATGGGGGCAGAAGGACAAGAAAATTACATGTCCGTCCCCATTAGCTTAACTCTGTCTCAACCCATATTTGGTATCAACGACGTAAAATGGCAAAGGAAAATAGAACCAGTAAAATACAGAGAAGCCAAAGCCCAATTTATATCAGATACCGAGGAAGTGGCCGTGAGTGCAGTCCAGCAGTTTTTTAATTTATTGCTTTCTGAAGAAAACGTACATATCGCAGAACAGAATCTACGCAATGCAAAAAAATTGTACGATGTGGCTATAGCTAGAAAACATATTGGGCAGATTAGTACCAATGATTTATTGCAACTAAAACTAAGCACAATCAATGCCACGTCGCATCTCACTTCAATGCAAAGCGAACATAAAAGTGCGCTTTTTAAATTGCGTTCATTTTTAAATATAACTGATAGCACCGAACTAAAACCCATACTTCCCAAAGAAGCTCCCAATCTAGTATTGCATTTTGATGAAGTACTTGCTCGAGCAAAATCAGCCAATGCATTTGCTGAAAACATCCGCAAAAGACAGCTAGAGGCTGATTATAAAGTCGCTCAGGCCAAAGGAAGTATGCGAGACATTAATCTCTTTGCAAGTATTGGGTACACTGGACATACACAAGATTTTGACAGGGCTTATACAGGATTAAAGAAAAACCAAATCTTTGAGATTGGTGTTTCCATACCCTTACTAGACTGGGGGAAACGCAAAGGGAAAGTACGAGTAGCCCAAGGGAACCAAAAAATAGTAGCCAGCCAACTTAAACAAGAGAGACAAGAATTTGAACAAAACGTGTTTCTTTTAGTTCAACAATTCAACAATCAAAGCGAGCAACTGTACTTAGCGATGCAAGCAGATAGCATAGCTCATCAACGCTATCAAACGAGTGTGCAAACTTTTTTGGCTGGCAAAATAAACACTTTAGACCTCAATGACGCTCAAACCAGCAAAGACGAAGCCCGTCAAAAACATATAAACGAATTGTACAAATACTGGTACTATTACTATGAATTGAGAAGTCTAACCTTGTGGGACTATCACAATAACTGTGAAATAACTGTCCCTCTAAATTTTGAAAAATAACAGTATCATTTACTTTTTTCACCTAAACTCTATATATTTGTACTATGATATTGATAATTGACGACGATAAAGCCATTCGTTCCTCCTTAAATTTTATGCTTTCACGCACTGGATATGAAGTAGCCACAGCGGCTACTCCAGGTGAAGCTGTGCTCATAGCTCAAGAACAATGCCCCGAGCTCATTTTAATGGATATGAACTACTCTCTATCCACTACTGGCGAAGAAGGCCTAAGGCTTCTCCAAGAGATGAAAACGATTCACCCACAGACCCCTGTCATCCTCATCACCGCATGGGGAAGCATAGACATTGCGGTACAAGGGATGAAACTAGGTGCGTTCGATTTTATCACTAAGCCTTGGGATAATAGACAGTTAATGCAGCAAATAGAAACAGCATTGGAGTTATCTTCATCTCCCACAGTTCAATCCACAAACAATCCCACCCCCCAAAAAACAGATATCAGTCCCTTCGACCGTTCCTTTATTATAGGTCAAAGTCAAGCAATAACAGACGTCTTAAAAATTATTGAAAGAGTAGCCAAAACAAATGCCAGTGTATTGATTACTGGTGAAAGTGGCACTGGTAAAGAATTGATTGCTGAAGCCATTCATCGCAATAGCCAACGTGCTCAAAATGCCTTTGTCAAAGTCAACCTAGGCGGTATATCCCAATCTCTATTTGAGAGCGAAATGTTCGGGCATAAAAAGGGCGCATTTACTGATGCATCTAGCGACCGTATTGGGCGATTTACTCTCGCAGACAAAGGAACGATTTTTTTAGATGAAATTGGCGAACTAGACTTAAGTTGCCAAGTCAAATTGCTTCGAGTATTACAAGATCAAACATATGAGGTGTTAGGCGATAGCAAACAACGTAAAATTGATGTGCGTGTTGTGTGTGCGACCAATGAAGACTTACCCACGATGATCAAACAAAAGACATTTCGTGAAGATCTCTTCTACCGAATCAACCTTATTCAGGTACATCTACCAGCATTGCGAGAACGTCGGGAAGATATCCCTTTGCTGATCAAACACTCCGCTCAACGTCAACAAGAAGAGCATAATAGACCTAAAGTCACTTTTACTGAAGAAGCTATGACAAGACTCTGTACTCTTCCCTATTATGGTAATATCAGAGAATTAAAGAATTTGATTGATAGACTGATTATTATGAGTAATCACAACATAATAGATGGCAAGGTACTTGACGAGTTTGGGCTACCTAATAGCAATGTCAAAACGGAAATTACAGCACATCCCGATGACTCTTGCTGTGCATCAACCAATAGCATGACTCTACAAGAAGTAGAAACCCAAGCTATATGCCAAGAACTCATCAAACATGGTGGCAACTTAACACTTGTAGCCAGAGCATTGGGCATCACTAGACAAGCACTATACAGAAGAATGGAAAAATATAAGATTGATGTGACTGTAAAAAAAGGACACACTCCATAACCCCATCTCAACAACCATGAAAATAAGAAGCTACTTTGTCATACTCACCTTATTAATCACTCTCCTATTTTGCTTTATCGTATGGGCTATGTCTCAACCGATTAAAGCAACTACGGTTTATGTAGGCACAAGCCTCATCGCTATACTACTTCTCACTTATCTATCTTACTTCTACCAGAAGGTTGTCAAACCTATGCAAACAATTGGCAATGGGATAGAACTTATCAAAGAACAAGATTTTAGTTCCCGCCTCAAAAATGTAGGGCAAGTAGAAGCCGATTATATTGTAGATATATTCAACCGCATGATGCAGCAATTAAAGGATGAACGTCTACGTCTGCGAGAACAGAATTATTTTCTAGATCTCTTGATAGCCGCTTCACCTATGGGGGTTATCATTTTGGATTTTGATGAACAAATAAGCAGCATGAATCCAGTGGCTAAAGAGATACTGCAAGCTTCGCAAACAGAAAATTCATGGGGCACCATACAGCATCCACTGACCAAATATCTGGTAAAGTTGCAAACCAACGAATCACAAATATACAGATTAAACACAAGCGAAATATATCGATGTACCAAACAGACATTTGTGGATAGAGGATTTCCACATCCCTTTATTTTAATAGAAACTCTTACAGCAGAAGTACGAAAAGCAGAAAAGATAGCTTACGAAAAGGTCATTAGGATGATTGCTCATGAGGTCAATAATACCGTAGCAGGTGTTACATCAACCTTAGACACAGTAGTCAACTCATTGTCATACAATGAAAACAACACAGAAATATGCGATGTTACCAATATCTGTATAGAAAGGTGCATGACGATGAGTCACTTCATCACTCGTTTTGCCGATGTAGTGAAGATACCTGAACCACAAACGAGCGAAACCAATCTCAATGAATATATTGCACGTTTCGATAAGATGATACGTTCTTACACTCAGCCTAAAAAGATTCAAGTATCTATCCAATTAGATAGCCAAGCGCTTTATGCTTATTTGGATATTCCTTTATTTGAAGGGGCATTAATTAATATCATAAAAAATGCTGTCGAAAGTATAGAAGATAAAGGACACATCGTTATTTCAACGACGGTTAATCCTCCACAACTGATTCTTGCAAACAATGGAGCAAACATTCCAGAAGATATACAATCGCAGTTATTTAGCCCATTCTTTTCAACGAAGCCAACAGGGCAAGGTATTGGTTTGCTCTATACACGAGAAGTGCTAGAGAAACATCACTTCAACTTCTCGCTACACACCGATGACGATTTATGGACACGTTTTATCATCTCTTTTCCCAAACAGAATAGATAATCAAAACGTAAAGGCTACGTAAGCACCTATATTTTTTTCTCCCACCATCGGGGTCATTACAAATTGTTTATCAGCTGGCAATTTTAGGACTCGTCGCCAAAATGGCAATGTTTGGTACGCTAATTCCACACTCAATATACCAATTCCTGCACCAGCAAGTGTGTCGCTTATGTAGTGTTTGTTATTAATCACACGTAGACTTGCCGTTAAAGCAGCAACTGAATAGCCCGCAACTGGTATCCAAATGGATGCATCCTTATATTCTTTATACAGGAGATGAGCTCCCGTAAAGGCCATGGCTGTATGTCCCGAAGGAAATGATAGATTATCACTGTGATCGGGACGAGTACGATGTATGCTACACTTTAGACTATTGACCGTTACTCCCATAATGGCCATAGAGGTGGCCCCCAAGACCAAACGTTCTTTAAGACTATGTTTGGCTGGTACGCCCAAAAAGTCAAGCGCATACACCCCCAACAGTGGAGTATATTGTGTGTAATTATCAATTGGAAATTTTTGTTGCACATCCTCTTGAACTTCAAAAGCAGTCCCTCTGTCTATAACTTTCGACACACTAGGTATTGTTTTACATAAGATACCTGTTCCAATCAATGCCGCAGGCACTCCCCATCGAAGGACTTTATCATATTTGGGCCATTCAATAGACGGGATTTTGAAATGTGAAGTACGCAATTTGGGCAATTCCAACACCTTTTGCGCAGGGTTGTAGTACCGATGATTATCATAACGAGGTATATAACGTGGCGTGTATTGCTCGGATACACGGATAGAGTCACGTACCTTTATACCAAGAGTATCTCTTTCTACAGTCTGCGCCGACAACTGCATACCACACCCTAGTAAGATGACAATTGCCACACAAGTCACGCGCAATACCAACATCTTCTTTCTCATACTATACCTCCTCTTATACGTTCAACATACTATTTTCATTCTGTAGGCTACGAAAGTACAAGTCAATTCTGAAGAGATTTAGAAGATTGCAGGTAGAGTTATAAAAATCAGAATATTTACAGAATGTATATAGTAACACACAAAAAGTTACTTTTAGTCACATATTGACCCAATAAATATCGTATCTTTGTCAGTAGAATACATAACATCATATCACTAAACAAGTCATTATGGAAAAATTGAAATATGTTATTGCAGGTGCTGGTGGTGTAGGCGGTAGTATAGCTGCCATGCTATATTTAGCAGGTGAAGATGTAACCTGCATTGCACGCGACAGCCATCTTAAGGCCTTACAACAAGAGGGATTACACTATCATTCTGATCTCAAAGGTGAACACATACTACCTATCCCTGCCCTATCAGCTGATGATTATCAAGATAAAGCAGATGTCATTTTTGTATGTGTTAAGGGCTACAGTATATCATCTATTTTAGATATGATTACAAGAGCTAGTCATGCTCATACCCTAGTCATCCCTATTCTCAATGTCTATGGCACAGGGCCTAAAATAGCCAGCTTACTACCAGATAATATTGAGGTACTTGATGGTTGTATATACATTGTCGGGTATAAAAATGCCCCAGGACACATCACACAGATGGGCAAAGTCTTTCGCATAGTTTATGGCAGCAGACAGTCCACTCCAGCTTTGGAACTACAAATGAAAGAGGTCGGAGCCGCACTTGAACATAGTGGAATCAAAGTAAACATATCGGATGACATCAATAGAGATACTTTTGTCAAGTGGTCTTTTATATCTGCTATGGCTGTTACCGGAATGTATTATGATTGCACGATGCAAAGCGTTCAGGAAAATCCTGAGATTCGCCAAACTTTTATCGGATTGAGTGAAGAGAGCTATGCTTTGGGCAAGAAGCTGGGTATCGCATTTAAAGAAGATCAGGTAACCTATAACTTACGAGTCATGGATTCGTTAGATCCCAATTCAACGGCATCTATGCAGAAGGATATGAAAGCTGGACATGAAACTGAAATACAAGGCCAACTCTTCGACCTGATAGCTCTTGCAGAAGCAAATGGAGTAGATATTCCCACCTATAAAATGGTAGCAAAGAAATTCCAGTAAGTCTTACTTTCGTAATACCACTCTATTATTGTATTATTAAGGCGCGACTTTTATTTGCAAAGGCTTGCAATCGTCGATTCAAACGTTTAGTCCCATCGATTCAAATGTTTGGTCCCATCGATTCAAATGTTTGAATCGACGCTCACTACCTATTCCAAAGGAAAAGGTAACCTTGTCACCACAACTTTGGCAAGTAAGGTGAGTTATTTGGCCATATGCCGCAATATTTGTATCTTTGTATATACACCCAGCCTTAAAACTACACTATGATAGACGTTACGACCAAAATACATGACCAGTACTCTGTAGAGTTTAAAGTGAGCTACCGCCCAGATAGTCCACAGAAGAAGCATGAATTTTCTTTGCAAAGTTGGTACTTTATCCCCAACAGTCTAGACATCAATGCAGCTAACTATGGGCCAACTCAGTTTTACAAGGATGTCAAATCCAATATACGTCTTGTGATTCCTGTATCAACTATTCAACAACTCACAGACAGACAAGCCAATCCATATAAGAAGTTACGTACTCATATTCAAGCGTATCTCAATCAACCTACGTCTGCTCATCTTGATAAGGTCGAATATCATAGTAAGATGTTAGTTGCTATAGCTAAAAGTGCCTTGCGGGATGCAGTAGCCCAACTTGATGACAACAAGACACAAATCACTCATATCGAACGAATTATCCACGACTATACCACATATGTTCCCGAAATGGTCAATCGAGTGCGAGAAATCTTAACCACAAGTGCTGAGACATCGCAGTATATTGCAGCATTTGAGGAATTGGGAGAAAAAAATCCACTTCGCTTAGTGGATGAATATCTGAGTAAAGTTATTGAGATATACACTTTTCGTGTCATCAAGATAGCAACGAGTCACGCCTTATCCGATGAAAACCTACTGAGCATACTAGTACACGAGAAGACTTATGCAGAATCTCACCAATTCACCTATGCCCAACCCGACACTCCGAAAAATAATCAGGAGCTGGTCGCTAGATATAGCCTACTAAAGAAATATGTAGAAAAGATCCTCTATATCCGACTACAGAAAAAAGAAGATGGTTATGCCATTAGTCAAGTCTTTTTTAGCATAGCCGCAGGAATAGCGATGGTTTTTGCTACCATCATTGCCTTTGCCATGGCTTGGCGTTATGGCAATGCTTCACTACCTTTATTTTTAGCTCTGATTGTGAGTTATATGCTTAAAGATCGCATCAAAGAGCTCATGCGTTATTATTTCGCTGGCAAGATACATCAACACTTCTATGACTTTAAAGCTAAAATTCACATTGGTGCTAAGCGTGTAGGCGTCATACGTGAAGGGATGCTCTTTGTCAAAGACAAACATATTCCTAAGGAGATCCTAACGATGCGTAATCGTACTGGTTTACTAGAGATGGAAAATGTGATTAACAATGAGAAAATTATTGCTTATCGCACACATGTAAGTTTGGACAATAAGAAATTTAAGCAGTTGCATTCCTATCAAAAAGCTGGGATACACGATATATTCAGATTGTATCTGCATCGATTTACTCACAAAATGGACAATCCAGAAGTACGTCTACAGACTCTAGACAAAAATAATCACATGGTATCTATCAAAGCACAAAGAAGGTACTATATACACGTCATAATGCGGCTAGTTTATAACGAAGAAGTTAGCTACAAACATCTTGTTTTGGTCATGACTAGAAAGGGGATTGTAGAAGTCAGCGAACACTCGTGAGGGCTTGGCATGACTAAACACTTTGAATAGTATCCCGAATAAATAATCCTGATAAAAATAGATATATATACATTGAAGGAGCCGCTTCCCAATAGGGGAATGGCTCCTTCTTCACTTATCAATCAGGCTATCTCACTAGATAGTATTTTTTAGGCCTATAAAATAGATGCATCCAGTACTGTTTTCTTTAATCATATACAAAAACGGTCTGTCTACGGTAAAGATAATGGGCGGTGGAGGCAAGGAAGTCTTTTCTAAACCACCGATAGTTACAGCCGCTGCCTCTGTTCCAACTTCATCTAGTTTGAGATAGGTCTTTTGTTTCAATAAAGACAAAAATGTACCTTGCTCACTTACATTAGAGAAATCAGCTTTTGCTGGATTAAATGCATCCGCAATACCAAGCTTGGTCATTGCTGGAATCAAGTTCATCTCACTTTTTGTTTCAAACTTAGGCAAAGTCAGTTGTATGTCATGCCTATATTTTTTAGCATATAAGTTATGCCAACTGCTTTCGTCCAATGTCGCAAGAGCTTCTAGAGGAGTCTGATTATTTTTAGGCAACATCACAACCATTGAGAAAGCTTTATTGCCATAAGGTAACTCTACCCCTGCAAAATGGTCGTTTTCAAAATAATCAAAGGATGCTTTCAAATACATCATATCTACTTGCTGAGTGGCTCCGCTACTAGACGTAAATGTTTTCTGAGCAGTATCTTCTGGATCAAATTGCTGCGACCAATCTCCCTTAAAATAGATGGCATTCAGCAATACCACCACCATGCTAGGATCCAACTCTTTAATGATTTCTGGTATTTTTCCTTCTGTATGGTCATTACACCAACTATTGATCATACCCACTGGATCTTGTGCAAAGTCTAGCACACCTATTTCAGAATCATACATCTTCTGAGCAGTCTCTATAAAAGTAGGATAGACCGAAAAATGCTTCTCAATATACAAAGCGTTAGCGATAGACAATGTGACTTGTGGATCCAACGTCGCTGCTGCAGTGAGCATCTTACGGTAATAGGCATTCACTTCGTCGGAAGTACAGTGTGCAAAACCGAGTGTATTGATAATCTGACTTTGCGTTTCTCCCGACGCTCCGTTTTGTAGCATGCCCATCAACATGCTTAAACTAAGGGGTGAGAAAAGCACATCGTCATTCTCTTCACCAAGCATGCTTAAAGCTTGAAAAGCAAACGTATTGGTGGAAGTCACAAGGGCTTCTTCATCTTTTGTGAGCACAACATCTTTCCGTTCAGATGACTCATGTACAGGATCATTGTTACTGCTTGCACACGAGGCTGACGTAATAGATGCAGAGAACAGAATTGCCAATAACGAAGCATTGAACAAAACGTTCCGAGATTTCAATAAAATGGATGTTCGTTTCATGTGTCTAAGTTTTATGGTTTCCATACGTAAAGGTAATACTTTTCAAACTTAAATACTGCATGTAAAAGTATAAAAAATAGGTTCCAGACTTAAAAAGCACCTTAATCGGGAGAGAAAACGAACGATTTAACATACTGTATACCAGTATATTACACAGTAAAACGACCTTAAATATACTTTCATCGCTTTGGTGATGTCATTTGTTACACTACTTTTGTCTACATAATGTATTAACCAAAAAATAGTATGAAAAGAATTTCCTTGTTAATTAGTATGTTGTTGTGCATGCATATAACGTTTGCCCAACAAGTCCAATCACCTAATGGTACACTGAAATGCACTTTCTCTTTGACAGATAAGGGGCAACCGAGTTATCGTTTAGATCTTGGTGAGAAGGCAGTTATCAAACCTAGTATGTTGGGATTTGATTTAGTCGATGGTAGTGAATTGCGCACTGGCTTTGAATTGCTTGATAGTGAAGAATCCACCTTCGATAACACTTGGCAAACTGTATGGGGAGAAGAGTCAAGCATCCGCAATCATTATAATCAATTGATTGTCAAACTCCACCAAAAAGGGACAGCACGTTATATGAACATTGTTTTCCGTTTATTTGACGACGGCCTTGGATTCAGATATGAATTTCCTCAGCAAAAAGGATTAAATTATTTTGTCATCAAAGAAGAAGATAGCCAATTTGCCATGACAGGTGATCATATGGCTTATTGGATTCCAGGTGACTATGACACACAAGAATATGATTATACAAAATCACGCTTGAGTGAAATCCGTGGATTATTGCATAGTGCAGTCTGCGATAATGCGTCACAAACGATCTTTTCAGATACCGGTGTACAAACAGCATTGATGCTTAAAACAGATGATGGCTTATACATCAACTTACACGAAGCTGCTTTGGTTAACTATCCAGCGATGCATTTAAACCTAAATGATACAACCATGGTCTTTACCTCACATTTAACTCCTGATGCTTCGGGAGCAAAAGGGTACATGCAATCTCCTTGTAAAACTCCTTGGAGAACAATCATTGTAAGTGAAGATGCACGAGATATTTTGGCTTCGCGTATAACACTCAACCTAAACGATCCTTGTGTCATAGAAGATACTTCTTGGATACATCCAACAAAATACATGGGTGTATGGTGGGAGATGATTACAGGTAAAAGTACTTGGTCTTATACGAATGATTTGCCAAGTGTACAACTAGGGGTAACGGATTATTCTAAAGTAACTCCTAATGGTACACACGGAGCAACAACAGAAAATGTAAAACGATATATTGACTTTGCCAGCGAGAATGGGTTTGATGGTCTACTGGTAGAAGGATGGAATATTGGCTGGGAAGACTGGATTGGGCATAATAAGGATTATGTATTCGATTTCTTGACCCCTTATCCTGATTTTGATGTAAACGAAATAGAACGATATGCCAAATCAAAACATATCAAGATGATTATGCATCATGAAACATCAGGGGCTATCAGAAATTATGAACGCCATCTCGAGGCGGCATATCAGTTTATGAATGATCATGGCTATGAATCTGTAAAAAGCGGATATGTAGGAAATATCATTCCACGGGGGGAACACCACTATAGCCAATGGGTAGTCAATCATTACTTATATTGTATCAAAAAAGCAGTTGATCACAAAATTATGGTCAATGCTCATGAAGCAGTACGCCCTACTGGGCTATGCCGTACTTATCCTAATATGATTGGAAATGAGTCGGCACGTGGTACCGAGTATCAAGCTTTTGGTGGCAGCAAACCATCTCATACAAGTATCTTACCATTTACACGCCTTATCGGTGGACCTATGGATTATACGCCTGGTATCTTTGAAATGGATCTGTCCAAACTTAATCCGAATAATCATTCACATGCCAACTGTACAATAGGCAACCAGTTGGCCTTATATGTCACCATGTCTTCTCCTTTGCAAATGGCCGCTGATCTTCCTGAAAATTATGCACGATTTATGGATGCGTTCCAATTTATCAAAGATGTAGCAGTTGATTGGGATAAGAGTGTTTACTTAGAAGCAGAACCGATGGACTATGTAACTGTGGCTCGTAAAGAAAGAAATGGGAATCGTTGGTTTATAGGTTCGACAGCAGGTGAGAAAGCACATGATTCTAAAATAAAACTCGATTTTCTACCTAAGGGCATTCAATATACAGCTACAATTTATTGTGACGCTAAAGATGCCAATTATAAAACGAATCCTCAAGCATATACAATAGAAAAGAAAAAAGTAAACAACCACTCTACTTTGAAGTTGCATGCCGTGGCTGCAGGAGGCTGGGCTATTTCCTTAGTACCTATTCAATAGTTTATCATACATATCTAAAAATCATTGTTTTTTCAAGAGCATATCTGAAAAGGTATGCTCTTTTTTGCCATTATGGGTAGAAACGTTATCTTTGCGGTATAACCTATTATTCTACAATACTAATTTACATTAACTAATTCCATGCGTACTACTTATTTGTTAATATGTCTCGTCAGCATATGTCTTGAATCATGCCATCAAGATGTACAAAAAACACCCGGTATCGTATCTCGAGAAACACGTGATTCCATATTGCATGTACTTGACAACACTTTGGCGAATGCGCCTAAATACTTGCATGTCAAATACTCACGTATTGCAGCATTGCAAGATTCATTACAACTTATCGACAGCGATTCAGAACGATTCAAACTATATACTCATTTATATAATGAATATATCTTTTTTCGTTCAGACTCGGCGTACTATTATGCGCAAAAATGTTCAGGGTTGGCCCAATCACTCAATACTGATTTGCAACACTTAGCTCTATTAGATCTGATGCAATATTGTGTCAATACAGGACTTTTCAAAGAGGCCTATGATATACACGCTCGTATAAATCCGAATGTATTGGACACCATTCAACTCAAAAAATACTATTTAATGTCACAACGTATGGCTTCTGATATGGCTAGTCACAGTAAAGATACTCCATACGTTTATTCCTATATAAAACAACAAAATGCCTACAGTGATTCAGCTCTGAGACTGATGCCTAATACGAGCTTTAGTTTGGATATTACTCCAACAAAAACGAACTACAAAGCAGAAGTTGAAAGGCTATATAGACTACTCAAAGATCCCGATTGCTCACTACACGAACAAGCCAGAATACATTCTATATTAGGACATTTCTACCGTGATAAAGGGGATGTATATACGGCACAGTATCATTATGCGTCTTCAGCAATAAGGGATCTTCAAACATCCACTACTGAAACAACAGCAATGAAAGACTTGGCCATATCCCTCTTTCATGACGGCAAATATAATCGAGCTAATGTATATATACACAAAGCATTGGATGATGCTAATTTTTACAATTCTCGCCATCGAAAGTTAGAAGTACAACAAGTACTTCCTCTTATTGATGCTTATCATATCAAAAGTATTGAGGGAGACAGAAGGGCATTGGCTATTTTTCTTATTGTTAGTTTTGTATTATGCTTGGCCTTACTCGCATCTCTGTGGATGAATTTCAAAAAACGGAAATGCTTACGTCAACAAAACACTCAAATCAGTGATCAGCTACACAAAATCAGTTACATCAACAAGCAGTTGGTTGAAACGACTGAAATCAAAAACGCATTTATTATTCAAACATTATATAGCAAAATTGAATATCTAGAACATGTTGAAGAAATCATTCGTAAAATGGAACGTTATGTCAAGACTAAACAATACCAAAACCTTAGATTCTTGCGTAAAGAATTTGATTTGAAAAAGAACCGAGAAGAGGTACACGATGCTTTTGATGAGACATTTCTTAGGTTGTTCCCTGATTTTGTAGAGCAGTTCAATCAATTGTTTGCTCCTAAAGATGCTTTCTCGTTAACTCCGGAGGGTAATCTAACCCCTGAATTGCGTATTTGTGCATTGATGAGACTTGGTATCACAGACTCGAAGCGTATTTCGACCTTCCTATCTTTAAACATCAATACAATTTATGTCTATAGAGCAAAGATTAAGGCAAAAAGCTTAGTCTCCAAAGAAGATTTTGAACAGAAACTAACTGATATTATCCTACAGAAGACTTAAAACGACCTTAATAAGCGACTAATAACAACTAACAAAACACACTGTCATTCAGACGATTTAAAAAAAATACATCTTAATCTATTTTATATTGCTTTGCACCTAATTGCAAAACAAATATTTTTGTGGTGCACATGAAAGACACAGTTTATGTGTGCTATTAACCAGATGTAATTTATATTGTTAACTTAAAATCGTACTGAATGAAACAATTTCGTTTTTACGGTATGAGAACTTGGTGCTTGCTTATAAGCTTAGTTCTCACACTTAGTGCTTATGCACAAGAAATTATCGTGACAGGTCAAGTGAAAGATGTATCAGGTGAACCTATCATAGGTGCCAACATCTTAGTCAAAGAAACGTCAACAGGTACTATAACTGACTTTGATGGTCATTATAGTGTAAAAGCCGAGAAAGGGCGCACATTGGTGTTTAAATACGTTGGGTATAAAACACAAGAAATCGTTGTCAACCAATCAACTATTAATGTAACAATGCATGAAGATGCAGTGCTCGTCGAAGATGTAGTGGTCGTGGGGTATGCAACAGGTAGCGAACGTACTATCTCTGGTGCGGTTCAAAAAGTGGGCAAGGAAGATATGAACAGTGGTATTGTTAGTTCTCCTCTTCAAGCTCTTAAAGGTAAGGTAGCTGGGGTCAATATCCAAAAAACAGGCGGTGACCCTACATCAACTCCTTCTATCCGTGTGCGTGGTACCACTTCGCTAACTGGTGGTAATGATCCACTAGTCATTATTGATGGAGTGTTTGGAGACTTGGCAATGTTGAATGCCATAGCACCTTCTGACATTGAAACATTCACTATTCTAAAAGATGCTTCTGAAACAGCTCAATATGGTTCACGAGGTGCTTCTGGTGTAATTGTTGTAACGACTCAAAAGGGACAAAACGGTGTGAGTTCTATATCATATGATGGGACATATGGCGTAGAAACAGTCTATGACAACTTGGATATGCTAAGTGCGAGTGAATTCCGCGCAATGAAAACAAAAGGTTATCCGAATCTACTAGACTTCGACCCAGATGCCAACACGAATTTTATCAAAGAAATGCAACGTACTGGTTTTACTCAAAACCATCGTCTATCTTTCTCAAATGGTAATCAAACGGGCAACTATCGTGCTTCTATTGGAATGATTGACCAAACAGGTATCATTAAAAACAATAGTATGCGCAACTACACAGCCAAGTTGGATGCTATGCAATACAAATTTAACAACAAATTGAAGTTAGAATTTGGTATGTTTGCTTCTTTGAAGAAAAACAAATATGTCAATGACTACGAAAAGACCTTCTATTCAGCTGCATCCTACAATCCTACATTTCCCACACACCGTAACCCAACTACAGGTTTATGGGATGAAAATCCGAATGCAAATGAAGTACAAAATCCACTTGGACGTCTTGACATCAATGACAAAGAAACCAATGCTTATGTCAATGTACATGGTAAAGCAACTTACACAATCATTGAGGGATTGAAATTCTCTGTATTTGGTTCGTACACCTACAATGTGAAAGAGAATATGACCTATATCCCATTTGATATCAAAGCTGGACAAGGTAATCAAGGAGAAGCAAATCGTTATGACAACAAAGCTAGTTCTATGATGGCTAATGCTATGTTATCGTACACGAAAGATTTCGGAAAACATCATATTGACGCCTTAGGTCTTGCTGAAATCCAAAAATACGACTATACTGGGTTTAATGCAGGAGCACAAGGATTTACAACAAATGCTTTCCAGTATTATAACCTTGGAGCAGGTGGAACTGTAAAATATGGTAGTGTAGGTTCGTACGCTAATGACAACAAGTTGGCTTCATTTATGGGTCGTTTCAACTATGTATATAATGATCGATACATTGCTACAGTCAATTTACGTGCTGATGGTTCCTCTAAGTTTGGTAAAAACAACCGTTGGGCTTATTTCCCATCTGCGTCTTTAGCTTGGAACATGACTAAAGAAGATTTCTTGAAAGATGTCAGTTGGTTGGATAAGTTGAAGGTGCGTGCAGGATATGGTCTTGCAGGTAATCAAGATGCCATTGACTCTTATACATCTATGGCACTTTTAGCACCATCAGGTGTTACTTCTGTCAATGGTATATCTACAGTTACTATGGCTCAACAACGTAACGCAAACCCTGATTTAAAATGGGAAGTAAAAACAACAGTAGATGTTGGTGTAGACGCTGCATTTCTTAATAACAGAATCACATTGGGTGCGGACTGGTATTATTCAGAAACCAATGACTTGCTATACAATTATAGTGTGCCTGTGCCACCATTTACTTACAATACTTTGTTGGCCAACCTAGGTTCAATGAGCAATACTGGTGTAGAAATCACCATGGGATTCACTCCATTGAAAACTAAAGATATGGAATTGAACATCAATCTAAATGCAGCTTGGCAAAAAAACAAATTGCTTTCTTTGAATGGCACATATGGCGGAGAAGACTTGACAACAACTCAGTACATGGTACTTGGTGGTGTGAGTGGTGCAGGCTCTATTGGAGGTAAAAACGATGTGCTTTATCAAATGGTAGGCAAACCAATTGGTGTATTCTACTTACCTAAATGTACTGGACTAGTCGACAACGGATTTGGTGAATATAGTTACAACATTGTGGATCTCAATCACGATGGAGAAGTAAACATCGCAGATGGTGAAGATCGTTATGTAGCTGGTCAAGCTATGCCAAAAGTATTGGCAGGTGCTAACATTTCTTTCCGCTATAAAGACTTCGATATTGCTGTTCAAATGAATGGTGCTTTTGGACACAAGATTTACAATGGTACATCACGTTCTTATATGAATATGGAACAATTTCCAACATACAATGTACTCGCTAGTGCTCCTACACGCAACATTCATGACTCAACAGTCACTGACTACTGGTTGGAAGATGGCGACTATGTACATATTGACTATGTAACACTTGGTTGGAACGTGCCTACAGAAAACTGGGGATGTGTAAATAATCTTCGTTTGACTTTCTCTGTCAACAATTTAGCCACATTCACAAACTATTCAGGTCTTTCGCCTATGATTAACAGCACTACAGTAGGTGGTGATCTAGGTATTGACGATAGACGTTTCTACCCTCTTTCAAGAACTTACTCTCTTGGACTAAGTGTTAATTTTTAATCCAATATAACAATGAAAAAAGGACTATTATATAGCGGACTATTTATAACCGCACTGGCACTCAATTCATGTAATTCTTTTCTAGAAGAAGAACCTAAAGATCAGATTACTGAAACGACAGCATACCAAAGCTCTACATTGATTTACCTAAATACCGTCGCTTCTCTATATAGCGAAATGGGTAATATACAGGGAAATGACCGCCAAGTTTATGACTTAAATACATTTAGCACAGACGATGCTATCCTTCCAACCCGTGGAGGTGACTGGTATGATGGAGGTCTTTGGCAAAATTTATTTAAACACAATTGGAGCGTTGACAATAGCATCGTCAAAAATGCTTGGGATACTTATTATCGTGTTATTGCTAAATGTAACCAATCGATTGATAAACTAAAGGAATTAAAAGAAGCTGACCCAAGTAACACAGCTATTGATCCATATCTTGCAGAAGTGCGCGCGCTTCGTGCTATTTATTATTTCTATGCTTTAGATATGTTTGGACAAATTCCAATTGTAGAAAGTTCAACCCAAAAGATTGCTGATGTATCACAAAGTACACGCAGTGAAGTTTTTGCTTTTACTCTTAAGGAACTACAAGAAGCTGTTCCATTGCTATCTCCCAACAAGTCAAATCAGTCGGGAGAATATTATGGGCGTGTGACTCAGGGAGTTGCTTATTTCTATCTCATGAAACTCTGCCTAAATGCCAATATCTACACAGATAACAACACGAATGATGGCAGTCACCCAGATGCAATGCAAATAGCGATTAATGTGGATGGCACATCTTTGAATCCATATGAAGCAACGATTGCCTACGGACAACATATTGCCTTGCTCAACTATTCATTGGAATCAAACTTTAGTAAAAACTTCGCTGTAGAAAATGAATCTTCTTCTGAAAACATCTTTACAGTAGCCATGGATCCTGTTAAATTTCCAGATAATCAATTCTTGAATGTAGTACGTTCTCGTCACTACGAACATGCCAAAGCATTTGGACAAGGAGGATGGAATGGTGCCAGTGCAACCATAGAAGCTTTGAATGCCTTTGGTTAT
>Ga0116162_10001031_pt1 | contig 18802 bp, 18 predicted proteins | sample AD_UKC105_MetaG_FD_89875 | JGI IMG/M metagenome (GOLD analysis project Ga0116162, IMG submission 89875) | Active sludge microbial communities of municipal wastewater-treating anaerobic digesters from Hong Kong - AD_UKC105_MetaG | ecosystem: Engineered > Bioreactor > Anaerobic > Digestate... | reverse complement strand
TCAGAAAATTGCTCCATTTCTTAACGAACCGCTGTATACGTGAACCGTACGTACAGTGGTGTGAGAGGCTCTCCCCGTCAGCCAAGGCTGGCGGGGCAGTCTACTCGATTACCTGCTGTGTTTTCTTTATTATAAGTTGGTATTCAATAAGTTAATTCCTGCATTTAAGAGCATTTTTGAAAATTCTAATCCGTCAATTAGTTGAATTTCATTTTCAGTCGCTATTTTCTCAGCTTCGGCATTGAAACTGTCCGCTGATGTTATGACCCATGCGATTTTATTATACCCATCGTCAATACTCTCCTTGTTTGTCTTATAGTCCAAAATTTGATTTGTTCCCCATTCGTTGATTTTGCCTTTGTGAAATTTAGCCTGAATGTAAATTATCAATTTGATGTTTTCAAAAACAGCTACTATATCAGCATCACCTTCTTTGTCTCTCTCATTTTTGGCTGGAATTGAAACTTCATTTGCCCCAATAGTCTTAAAATAAGTCCTTACTAACTTTTCAAATTTGTCGGGGTTCAATTCGGTCTTAATAGCATCTAAAACAAGGTTCGCAGTTTTTTCTACGATTATCGAATGAAGGTGTATTGGTCTGTTCTCTATATAATTTGCGATACTTTTCTCAACACTCTTTTTCAAATCGTTAATAGAGCCATTTGTCTGTCGGATTTTCATCCTTGATGTAAGCTTGGCATCAGCAAATTTTGCTCTGGATATATTCTTGTGAAGAATTTTCACCTTTCTGGCAAATCCCAAGTCGTAGGCTTTGCCATTTTCTGAGATAAGGTAGGTTCCATCAGTGTTTACCTTTTTATCTCCCCATGTTTTGAGGTCATCTGAATATGTCTCGCTTATTAATAAGGGTTTTTCGTCTATTATTTCACAAACAAAAAATGTCCCCCAACTCGGTACGATAACAATATCACCCTTATTGAATTTCAAAAATCTCCAAAGATTATGTCTTGTCCGTGGAACTTTACCCCACATTTCTTGAAACTGTCCGTTGAAATAGCTCCAATCATCTTCAATTACTTTATCAATGAACTCTTTTTGTGTAAAGTCCGAAAAACCGATGGTCAAAAATCCTTTGTCGAGTAAAGGATATGAGAGCTCTGCTAAATGCGAAATTCTATGTAGCCAATAATTCATTATGAAAATATTATGTGACGTTTTTTAGTCTTGTTGTACTCAATTAATTCTTTTTTGATAAGCCTTATTTTACTCTTTGGAAAGTATTTACCATTGACCGAACCGCCAATTGCTTTAATAAATACATCAGCTCCAAATAGATGCTCGTTTATCGTGATTTTTCTAATGAACCTAAAAGCAAGTGTATCAGTATCTTTACCAATAAAGTACCAATTCCTTTTTCCGATGGTTATAGTTTCATCATCAAAATCTACTTCAATAATCCAAGGATTAATTATATGCTCTATTTTAAAATTGATAAAAAGGGCAATTAACGAAGATTTAGCTTTGACTTTCATTAGAATGATTTAAACCAACTTACAATTCCTGTAAAAAGACCGATTATAGAAGAAAGTATTGTAGAGTATAGAGCTATTTTCAACATTTCCATAGTTGTAAATGGTAATTCTCGATAACCACTTTTAAAACGAGCGTCTTTGACCCTTTTTGATTTATAATAAATGATTACTGCTATTCCTACTGCTATATATAGGATTACAGACGAAAATCCATCAGTAAAACCGGTAATAAAACCTGGTTCAGCTATTTCATTTATGAACTTTGATGAGACATACCCTGTCTTGCCGTCAAACTTAATTGTTGTCCAACTATCATTTTCCTTAATGCCATGTATTGTATCTCCTTTAAAGACCTTTCCAATAATATTTGAATTGGCTGACGGTTTGTCTCTTACATTTAAAGCTGTTGGTTCAACAGTAAATTTATTGTCCGTTGAATCATTACTGGCAAAAGCATTTAATGTTATAGCAAATAAGGTAATCGTGATTATCAGTCTCATCGTTTTGTTTTTGTACATAGCAGGTAACGTTTGTGTATACGCAATTGTATTGCGTATACATTTCATATATGCTTCCTGTTTGTTTTTATAATATTCATATTATAAGTACTTTATGAAAATTGTCTGTTTTTTATGCAACTGCGCATACAGTACTTCAAAATTACTCTTCATAGTTTGTTTTCTTATATATCAAGATTATCCAACGGGTTCTTTATCTGATCAAATCCTTTTGTTGTCATATGGGTATAAATTTCAGTTGTTTTACTACTGGCGTGACCCAGTAGCTCCTGAATATATCGCAAATCGGTGCCAGACTCCAATAGATGCGTGGCAAACGAATGACGCAACGAATGTACAGTAATATTTTTACTGATACCAACTTTCTTCAGAGCATTTTTTCTTTCAACGGTATGGCATTATATTCTGCAAGTTTAGTTAATTTATTCTTATTTACATCTTAATAACACTGCTTTTTCTTTGTCTTGATGTTAAAAAATATGAATGAGCCTAATTTGTGAATATTCATGAGTCGGTGATGGTTTAGATGAATAACTGCGTTGATAGAAAAATGACAATTATAATATAGAATTATTATAAAGAAGCGCCAAAAAATAACATTTTGCGAGATTATTTGCCCTGTTGATTTGATTCTTTTATTTTTGCACCTTTAATTGAAGAGTATGGCAACCGTAACAGAAAAGATAAAGAAATTGTGTGCCGACCGGAAGATGTCGGAAGAGGAGTTGGCAGAGGGTGCCGGACTGACGGTGGAACAGGTGAAACGCATCTGCCGGAGCGATCTGATCCCTTCGCTCGCCTCGCTGATCAAGATTGCAAGGGCGCTGGGGGTGCGTCTCGGCACCTTCCTGGATGATAGTGAAGAGGTGGGACCGGTGGTGCACCGGCACTCCCCCGCAATGGAGGAGGCAACCTTCACAAGTCACCAGACCAGTCCCAACGCTCACATGGACTTCGTGTCGCTGGCAGGCCGGAAGGGGGGTCGCAACATGGAGCCTTTCCTGGTGCACATCCAGTCGGGCAGCGGTAAAGAGAGCTTCTCGTCGCACGAAGGGGAAGAGTTCCTCTACGTGCTGGAGGGATCCATCACAGTGCGTTACGGACGGGAGGAGTACATCTTGCAACAGGGCGACAGCATCTATTACGACTCTATCGTGGATCACCTGGTGACGGCCACCGGTGCCACCGAGGCAAAAATTCTGGGCGTGATTTATACTCCTGCTTAAAATCCCTTGCAACATGCACAAACAGACTGACATCACATTGTCGGACAGGACCCTGGGCGACTGGCTGGAACACTGGGCCCGGGAAACACCCGACAAGGAATATATCGTCTACTCCGACCGCGACCTTCGCTTTACCTGGAAGAAATTCAACGAACGGGTGGATCACATGGCCAGGGGACTGATCGCCATTGGCGTGACCCGTGGCAGCCACGTGGGTATCTGGGCCCAGAACGTGCCGGACTGGCTCACCTTCCTCTATGCCACCGCCAAGATCGGGGCCGTGGCGGTGACGGTCAACACGAGTTACCGCACGGAAGAGCTGCGCTACTTGATGAACAACTCAGACATGCATACGCTTTGCATGACCGACGGGGTGCCGGGGAGCAATTACACCGACATCATCTACGAGCTGTTGCCGGAACTGAAGACGACGCAACGCGGCAAGCTGCGATCGGAACATTTCCCGGCATTGAAGAATGTGGTCTACATCGGACAGGAGAAGTACCGCGGCATGTACAACACGGCCGAGGTGCTGCTGCTGGGGAAGAGTGTGCCGGACGACGAGCTCAGGCGGTTGCGGGCGCTTACCCGCTGCGACGACGTGGTCAACATGCAATACACCTCCGGGACGACAGGTTTTCCCAAGGGGGTGATGCTTACCCACCACAACATCGTCAACAACGGTTACCTCACCGGTCTGCACATGCAGTTTACCCCCGAGGATAAATGCTGTATCTGCGTACCCCTGTTTCACTGCTTCGGCGTGGTGCTGGCCACCATGTGCTGCCTCACCCACGGCAGCACACAGGTGATGGTGGAGCGGTTCGATCCGCTGGTGACACTGGCTTCCATCCACCGGGAGCGATGCACGGTACTGCATGGCGTGCCCACCATGTTCATCTCGATGCTGCACCATCCCATGTTTCCGATGTTCGACATGCATTCACTTCGCACCGGCATCATGGCGGGAGCACTCTGCCCCGAGGAGCTGATGCGGCAGGTGAACGAGCAGATGTTCATGGATCTCACAAGCGTCTACGGGATGACCGAGACCTCGCCCGGCATGACGCAGAGTCGCGTGGATGATCCTTTCGAAGTGCGGCTGGCCACCGTGGGCAGCGATTACGAGTTTACTGAGGTGAAGGTGCTGGACCCTGAAACGGGTAAAGAGTGCCCCGTGGGGGTCGCCGGTGAGATGTGCTGCCGCGGCTACAACGTAATGAAGGGCTACTACAAGAACCCGGAGGCGACAGCACAGGTGATCGATGACAACGGCTTCATGCACTCGGGGGATCTGGGGGTGAAGGATGCTCAGGGAAACTATCGCATCACCGGGCGCATCAAGGATATGATCATCAGGGGAGGGGAGAATATCTCACCGAAAGAGGTGGAGGAGTACCTCTACCGGATGCCGGGCGTGCGTGACGTACAGGTTATAGCAGTGGCGTCGCCCCGCTATGGCGAGGATGTGGGCGCCTTCATCATTCAGAAGGAGGGTTTCGGCCTTACTACAGAGGATGTGCGCGACTACTGCAAGGGGCAGATCGCCAAATACAAGATTCCCCGTTACGTCTTCTTCGTCGATGCCTTTCCCATGACCGGCAGCGGCAAGATTCAGAAGTTCCGCCTGCGGGAGATGGCGCTGGAGCTTTGCAAGCGGGATGGTATTGAGATAGTGTAAAAATGTTCACACAAAAAAAGCACCCTACATAGGGTGCTTTTTTTTGTGGAGAATATCGGAGTCGAACCGATGACCTTTTGACTGCCAGTCAAACGCTCTAGCCAGCTGAGCTAATCCCCCATGATTTTCGTGGTGCAAAGATAGCTATTTTGTTTATATTTGCAACTGAATTGAATCAGAAAAATAAAAAATCACGATATATGATTGTATTCAACACTACCTTCCACGTGGAGGCCGCTCTTCAGGATGAGTTTGTGGGGTACATGCTGGAGGTGTTCATCCCCGCAGCCACACGCAGTGGGCTGCTCACCTCACCCCGTCTGGCAAGGGTATTCGGAGAGGAGGGGGGAGAAGGACTCTCCTACGCCATGGAGTTCACCGCTGTGGATTTAGCTGCACTTGAAAGATGGAACAGCGAAGAGAGTCAACAGGTTGTTACCCCCCTGCTGGAGAAATTTAAAGAGAAGGTGGTGGGGTTCTCTACCGTGATGCAGACAATATCCTACTGAACAATGCAAAAAGAAAGAATCATCATGGGGATCGACCCCGGTACGCAGGTGATGGGCTACGGCATCCTACGGGTGCTCGACAACAAGCCCTCTATGATGGCCATGGGGGTGATGGAGTTGGGCAAGTATGGCGATCATTACCTGAAGCTGGCGAAGATCTACGCACGGGTCATCGGTCTGATCGATGAGTTCCTTCCCGACGAGCTGGCCATCGAGGCTCCTTTCTTCGGGAAGAACGTGCAGAGCATGCTCAAGCTGGGACGCGCCCAGGGGGTGGCCATGGCGGCCGCCATCTCGCGCGACATCCCTATCCATGAGTACGCCCCGCTCAAGATCAAGATGGCCATCACCGGCAACGGTCGTGCAGCAAAGGAGCAGGTGGCCTACATGCTGCAGAAGATCCTGCACATCCCCGACGAACAGATGCTCCCGCAGCTCGATGCTTCCGACGGGCTGGCCGCCGCCCTGTGCCATTTCTACCAGTCGGGACTCACTACTGGCGACAAAAAATACAGGGACTGGAAGGATTATGCCGTCAAAAATCAGGAGAAAGTGAAAAAATAGCTTTTTTTTGGGGTTAGCGGATGAATCTCTCTCCATTTTTTTTATCTTTGTTTCATTGAAAGTGACGAAAGAGGAGAAGAGTCACTCGAAAGACAAACGAACGTATGAAAGAACTGGTTTCGCATATTGAGTTTCTGCTGCATGATCACAATTGTGTGATCATCCCCGGCTTCGGTGGTTTTGTGGTCAACAATTTACCTGCCCGCAGAGACGGAATCGCAACGTTTCACCCTCCCGTTAGCGAGTTGGTCTTCAACCGTTATCTAACCCACAATGACGGCCTCCTGGCACAGTCGTTCATGAAGAGTGACTCAATCCCCTTTGAGGCGGCAATGCAAAAAATTGAACATGCCGTTCAGGAGATGTTGAGAGAGCTGAGAGAGGGGAAAAAGATTGAATTGGGTGCTCTTGGTCAGTTTGAGATGAACAGCGACAAACAGTTTGTCTACAAGCCGACAGCCTACGTTCAACCGCTCTTCTTCGGTCTGAAAACCGCATCATTGAAACCGCTGGTGCAGATGCAGCCCTCAACTGTAAAAACGCATGGGGAGCAGAAATCGCCCCGCATGCGGACTGTCGGCATCACTGCTGCTGCCGCTGCCGTACTGTTGTTGCTGATGTTCCTGCTGCCGGTGGGTGATCGCACCATCGTACATCAGTCCGCACAGATCATCTCCGAGACTGATCTTTTCGGTAGTCGTCCACATCTGAATAAAAGTAATGCAGCAACAGCCGAACCTGTCGTGACAGAAGAATCGACTGACGTGACAATGGAGGAAGCTACCGTTGCCGAGCCTGAAATCGTGGTGGCCAATGAGCAGATGCCGCGCTACTATATCATAGTGGGTGTATACGAGGTGAAAGAGGTGGCAGAGAAGATGATGGAGAAGCTGATGGATGGAGGCTTCACGGAGAGGGGATGGATGAAACGTCCCGGACGCATTGACGTGTATGCTGCTTCCTTTGCCGACAGGGAGGAGGCGGAAGGCACACTGAGGAAGATACATTTGGATTACCCTGCTTACAGGGAAGCTTGGATCTTAAAACGATAAATGGTTATGTCATTCAAAAGCAATGTGATTGCAGGTTTTCTGCTCTATTGGGTGTACCAGATGTACAAGGCACGAAGAAAGCTGGTCCCCCCGGTTGACAGGTATCGCTTTCCTGACTTCCAGTGAAATGAGAACAAACCCCGGCTTCATCAAGATGTTGGGGTTTTTTACACGCCGGACAGTACACTTTGACACGCTCTCATCGTTTGATCCGGCTTATCGGTACAAGTAAGACTGTTCCTGTTGTAAAATTGAAGGTAAAGAATTCAATATGAAAAGAACGATACTGCTCTTGTTGCTGCTTTTTTTTGTCGCCGGGATTCTTTATCCCCGGGAGATACGGTTGCTCACCATCGGCAACAGCTTTTCAGAGGATGCCGTGGAGCATTACCTGCATGGACTGGTAGTCGCTGAAGGCGATACCATCGTGATTGGTAACATGTACATTGGTGGTTGTTCCCTTGAGACACACCACAACAATGCTCAAAATGATGCTCCTGCCTACTCATACCGCAAAATTGTTGATGGCGTTAAATGTGTTACAGCTAACTACAGGCTTTCAGATGCTCTTGCCGATGAGGAGTGGGATTATATCTCTTTGCAGCAGGTGAGCTCCCTCTCGGGCATATTTGAGAGTTACTATCCATATGTCACCTCCCTGATGGATTATGTGAAGAGGTATGCACGGAACGATGATGTCGTTTTCATTCTTCATGCTACATGGGCTTATGCAGGTGACTCCAACCACCCCGGATTCGCAAACTACAACAATGACCAGCTGACCATGTACAGGGCAATCATCGAAGCTACCAATCGTGTTGCTGAACAAACAGGTTTCAGGATGATCATCCCCGCCGGTACTGCCATCCAGAACGGGCGTACGAGCACGCTGGGTGATACCTACTGCAGCGATGGTTATCATCTTAAACATACCTATGGCCGATATACTGCCTCCTGTGCATGGTATGAAATGCTCTTCGACAAGTCGGTGGTGGGTAACAGTTACCGACCCGAATCGATGAGCTCTTGCCAGGCATTGATCGCGCAGTTGTCGGCGCACTACGCAGTGCGAAAACCGTATGAGATTACACCGGTGGAGGTGTGTGATTCGCCTCTCCTAAAATCATCCATTTTCTGATCGTTACCGGCTCAGGTTGTCATTTCAAATAATGTTATCTCAATGAAGAATGAAAAATATGAAGCACGTTTGCTTCACAGGGATTATCCCAAATCGGATCCTTACGGCTCGTTGTCGATGCCGGTATACCATACCCTCGCCTATGAGTTTGCAACGGCTGCAGAGATGGAAGATGCCTTCTGTGGCCGCACGACGGAGCATACCTATTCACGGGTGACCAATCCAACCGTGCAGCACTTTGAAGAGCGGGTGAAAGAGATTACCGGCGCATATGGGGTCACCGCCCTTAACTCCGGCATGGCTGCCATCAGCAACACCTTCTTTACCCTGGCGTGGAGTGGCAGCAACATCGTCACCTCACGCCACCTTTTCGGCAACACCTACTCTTTTTTCGTCAACACACTGGCCGCCTTCGGTGTGGAGGTGCGTTTCTGCGACCTGACAAATCCGGAGGAGGTGGCTGCCAATATCGACGGGCAGAGCTGTGCCCTCTTCGCCGAGGTGATTTCCAACCCACAGATGGAGGTGGTGGACCTGATGGCGCTCAGCAGGGTGGCTCAGGGTAAAGGTGTGCCACTGGTGGCAGACACCACGCTGATTCCTTTCTCCCATTTTACTGCTTCGGATTTTGGGGTCGACATTGAAGTGGTCTCCAGTACCAAGTATGTCTCCGGTGGAGGTACCAGCCTGGGGGGACTGATCATCGACCATGGACGGTTCGACTGGAGCCGGTCGCCACGCTTGCGATCAGTGGCGGGTGATATGCCCTCTGCCTTTCATTATAAACTGCGACGGGAGATACACCGCAACCTGGGGGCCTATATGACCCCGGAGGTGGCCTTCCAACAGTCGCTGGGACTGGAAACATTGCCGGTGCGTTACAACCGCCATGCTTCCACCTGCTTTGCTCTTGCCGAGCGGCTTGAAGCGCTGCCCGGTATAGAAGGTGTCAATTATACAGGTCTGCCTGACAACCCCTTCTATGAGGTGAGTTGCCGACAGTTCGGCAACCTTCATGGTGCGATGCTCACCTTCGACCTGGGGTCGAGGGAGGAGTGCTTTCAATTCCTTGACCGGCTAAGGCTGATCCGCCGTGCCACCAACCTGTTTGACAACCGCTCACTGATTCTACATCCCGCAAGTACCATCTACGGTTCCTTCACACCTGAACAGCGGAAATTGATGGATATAAAAGAAACCACGCTCCGCCTGTCGGTGGGACTGGAGAGCGTGGAGTCGTTGCTGGATGATATCAGGCAGGCTTTAAGCTATTTGTAATAAGCTATCAGCCCATCATCAATTATTTTTCAACTCTCATTAAAGAGGGTACTCGTCAAAGGCGTATAGCAAGGTAGAGAGGTAGCGTTCTCCCGTATCGGGCAGGATCACCACGATTTTTTTACCTGCATTTTCCGCTTTCTGTGCCAGCTGAAGGGCCGCGGCGACTGCGGCTCCCGAAGAGATGCCGGCGAGCAGCCCCTCACGTGAGGCCAGCTTCCTGCCGGTACGAATGGCATCATCATTGCTGACGGTGAGCACCTTGTCAATTACCTGGCTGTTGTAAGTGTCCGGAATGAATCCCGCACCGATGCCCTGTATCTTGTGGGGACCGGGAAGGCCTCCTGAGAGCACAGGTGAGTCGGCCGGCTCAACAGCATAGACCTTGATAGCCGGGTTAAGCTCCTTCAGTCGCTTGCCGGCACCACTGGCAGTGCCACCGGTTCCGATGCCGCTCACCAGAATGTCCACCTTGCCATCTGTATCGCGCCAAATCTCCTCACCGGTTGTGCGGTAGTGTACCTCAGGGTTGGCAGGGTTCTGGAACTGCTGCAGGATCACCGCGTCAGAAAGTTGACTTTTCAGGCTCTCTGCTTTGGCAATGGCACCCTTCATGCCTTCGGGACCGGGCGTCAGCACCAACTCGGCACCAAGTGCCTTCAGCAGGTTCCTCCGCTCGAGGCTCATTGTCTCAGGCATGGTGAGAATGAGTCGGTATTGTTTGATGGTGGCTACGAACGCCAATCCGATGCCGGTATTGCCACTGGTGGGTTCAATAATGACCGAGCCGGGTCTCAAAACTCCCCGCTTTTCGGCATCTTCCACCATGGACAGAGCGATGCGGTCCTTTACACTCCCTTGGGGATTGAAGCTCTCCAGCTTGGCGATGATCTCTGCCTTTACTCCTTCGGATGCTTCCAAACGGTTAAGACGCAACAGCGGGGTGTTGCCTACCAAATCTGTCAATTTCTCTGCAATCTTTGTCATATTTTCTCTGTGTTATTAATTTTTTGACAAAGTTAGGGTGTTGTACCATCCAATGAAATAGCACATTTGTGTTATTTTTTCCAAAAAGGAATCAGAATTGATTACTTTTGTGGATCAGAAAGTCTAAAATGAAACATGTAACACATATTTTCCTTGCCGATAACCAGGATATCACCCGCCGGGGTGTGATGGCCCTGCTGGAGGAGCTGTTGAGTGAGGTGGTGATTGAGGAGGTGGCAGATTACCGTACGCTGCAGGTATTGTTGCGGCGTTTTCCCCGCTCAGTGGTGGTGGTCGACTATGCACTTTTCGACTTTCAGTCGCTCTCGCAGTTGCTCAACATGAAAAGTGGTGCTGCTGAAAGCTCCTGGCTGCTTTTTTCTGACGAGCCGGAGGGTCAGTTTCTGCGTCGCCTGCTGCTGGCCGATCCTACTATCAGCGTTGTGACCAAACAGGATCACCTGGAAGTGGTTAGGGAGGCTCTTCAGGCGGTTAGCTACGGGGAGTGCTACCATTGTGAATATGCCGAATCGGTATTAGAGGAGGGGGTAATGCCTAAAAAGACAGCCGATCCGCTCACCCCTGCCGAGAAGAATGTGCTGCGGGAGATCGCTTTGGGCAAAACCACCAAGGAGATCGCCATCGAGAAACATCTCAGCTTCCATACGGTGAACGCGCACCGCCGGAACATATACCGCAAGCTGGGAGTTAACAGCCTCAGTGAGGTTACCCGCTATGCGCTGCAGGCCGGGTTGGCAGATCCTGTGGAATATTATATTTAGGGGCGCTCATAGCGGACATAGGCAATCTGGCGACCGTCTGGCGACCAGCTATGTACGTTCAGCGATCCCTGTCCACCATAGAAGACGGGTGTAAGGTCGCGGCTCTCACCACTCTCAATATCGAGCAATCGTATCTTCACATCTTTCCCGAAAGGGTGTCCGCCCTGTTGATCTTCAAGGTAGGAGATATAAACTACACTGCGATTGTCCGGTCCGGGGTGAGGAAACCAATTGTCGTACTCATCGGAGGTGAGCTGCTCCTGTTCACTCCCGTCGGGTCGCATCCGGTAGATATGCATCCGCCCTGTACGGTGGCTGTTAAAGTAGATCCATTGCCCGTCGTAACTGTACTCGGGACCGTCATCCAATCCCTTGGCATCGGTTAACTGCACCTCTTCATCACGGATGGTGTGGGCCTTCCAGACATCCCACTCCCCATTTCGCATCGCGCAGTAGACTACCCACTCGTTGTCGGGGCTGATGCCGTGCCAGTAACTCGGATTATTGGATGTGATCAAACGGGGCACACCTCCCTGTGCTGGCAGGATAAAGATACGTGAGTTGCCGCCGGGAGAGGAGACCCGATCATCGTTGTGACTCACTATCAGCCAGCGCCCGTCGAGGGAGAGGCCATGGTCGTTGTTGCAGTTGTTTGCGAAGCCGGTGTTGATAACCCCCTCCTTTTTACCGTTCACTGATACCTTTTCCAGTAAACCGCCAGCATTGATGATCAGGTAACTGCCATCGCGCGACCAGTTGGGAGCTTCGAAATGGCGTTTTTCACGCAGGATTATTTTTTCTCTTCCAGTTTCAACATTCAACAGCACCAGTTCGCTGGTGAAGGAATCATTGTGCTGTGCTGCTACAGTAGCGAATAGGGACATGGTTACTACAAGTAAGGTTAATGTTTTCATTTTCATTTGTGTGGGTGAGTTGGTTTTTCCACTATCTTCCAGATGGCCTCCACCCAACTGTCGTTGTCATTGAGTGAAGGGATAAAAGTGCATTGTTTCCCTCCTGCATCCATGAAGAGCTTGCGTGCCTCAATATCGATGTCGTAAAGAGTTTCCATATTGTCGATGGGAAAGCCGGGAGCAATCACTGCCACATTATTCCATCCCAGTTTGGGTAAATCACCAATATCTTTATTCAGAAATGGTTTAAGCCATTTTCTACCCCTCTGGGAGGAGTAGAAGAGGAAGGTGTCGTGTGGATCAATGCCCGTTGCCTGACAGAAGAGATGGTTGGTCTCTTTGAGTTGATAGACATAGTCAAACTCCTTTCCCTTTCGCCAAGCGGCTGCAACCTGTGTTACCGGCAGGCTGTGGTAGGTGAATACCAGCTTGTCGATGCCCTCAAGGTATGGTCGTGCCTGGTTGGTCAGCGCCTCGATAAAGGCAGGATGGTTGTAATAGGGTTCCACGAACCTGAGACGAAAGGAGTGGGGACGGCTGAAAAAGATACGCCCGATCGCCTCTTTCATGGTTTCCGTGGTGGACTGGGCATAGTGGGGATAAAGTGGAAAGATCACCACCTCATGGAGTAACGGGCACTTGCGTTCAAGCTCTTTAAAAGCATGCAACAAATCAGGTTCTCCATAACGCATGGCAATTTCTACAGAGATATTTTTTTTGTTCTCCAACGTAGTTGCAAGTTGCTGCATATGATACAACAGTGGAGAGAGCTTAGGTTCCTCCTTGCGCCAAATCAGGTTGTACTTTGCTGCAGATTTGCCGGCTGAAAGGGGGGCGATGATTTTTCGGGCAAGTAACGAGGAAAACTTAGGCGAAAGACCGGTGACATAGGGGTCTGACAGCATGTCGCCGATGAATCGTCTGACGTCTGCCTTGCTGTTTCCGGCCGGGGTGCCTAAGTTGACCAGTAAAATACCTCTCATAAAACGATGTTTTGTCTTTTCTATTTGTTTTTTTGTGCCGTCAAATGCGGCTAATCAATATATGTCTCTAACAGCCGTGTTGTTCCCTCAGGGTCAAGGGTCACACTAACTGTATTAGCCGGTATCAGGATCGTTTCCCCTTGACGGAACGTAACCTCGTTGTGATTGTTGTCACGTAACGTGATGCTACCCTCCATACAGATATAGATTACGAATGAGTCGAGCGATGCAAAATTGCGTTCCATTGGCCGGTCAATTTCCAGCAGGTGGGTAGTGAAATAGGGGCAAGTGACGAGCTTCACCGGATGGTTTTGTTTTTTATCGTAAGCTGTCTTGTATGAATCGTACAGGTTGAAATCGATTGCATCTTTCGCAAGTTCGGTGTGTAGCTCCCTGGGATTGCCCTCTGCATCTCTCCGGTCAAAGTCGTATATTCGATAGGTGATATCTGACGTCTGTTGAATCTCGGCGATGAAGCAGCCGGCACCGATGGCGTGAACCCTCCCTGCCGGCAGGAAAAAGAGATCTCCCTGTTTCACGTCATGCTTCTTTAGCTTATCGGTGAACGTGTTGTTTTGTATCGTCTGAATATATTCATCGGGGGTGATCTGTTGGTCGAACCCGGAGTAGAGATATGCACCCGGAGCAGCATGGATCACATACCACATCTCAGTCTTCCCGAATGAGTTATGTCGTTCCCTGGCCAGGCGATCGTCTGGATGTACCTGGATAGAGAGGTCATCACGGGCATCGATGAATTTGATTAGCAGGGGGAAGGTGTTGCCAAAACGTTCGTAGTTTTTTTTGCCCACCAGTTGTTCTTTGGTTCGCTCTAGTAGTTTGTCGAGCGATTCACCCGCGAGCGGTCCGTTGGCAACAACCGATACGCTGTGGAGTACACCTGATATTTCCCAACTTTCGCCAATACCGTCTTGTACAGGATCGATCTGTTTGAAGCGGCAGATATCAGATCCTCCCCAGATCACCGATTTGAGGATTGGTTTAAAAATAAGTGGATAGAGCCTGTTATTCTCTGTTGTTTCTTGATTGATGTTTTGATTCGTTGACATAATTCGTTTGTTCACTGTTTGAATCTTTAATCCGGATCTGTTTCTGTTGCGGACGATCAGTTGCATCTCATAACGAAGGCAGTCCTGGCGGGTAGATACAATTTGAGCCAGCCCTTGTTGTCCGGTGCATAAAGGGGATCATACTGAGTAAAATGATGAATCGAATCATCATTCAGTCCGAAACCGCCAAATGCCTTGTCATCGGTATCCAGTATAATCTGATATTTACCTTGGGGAACCAGTATGCCGTAATCGCTGTATGAATTCTGTGGGTGGAAATTGAATACGAAGAGCAGGTCGTCACGCATGTATGCCAGGATGTTGTCATCATCCTTGTCCCAGATTTTCACCAGCTGTGTGGATTGAAAATTAGGAACGGAACGGATGAGATGGATCATTGCCTTGTCAAAGTCCCCCAGCTCGTGGTACTTCAGATTCTGGTCGTCAGCCAGGTGCCACTGGCGGCGGGCATAACGGTAAGACCAGTTGTTCCCCTCACGGGGGAAGTCGATCCACTCGGGATGACCGAACTCATTCCCCATGAAGTTGAGGTAGCCGCCATTGATGGTGGTTGCCGTCACCAGTCTTATCATCTTGTGCAGGGCGAGGCCGCGGTCAACGGTTAAAGAACTGCTTATAAGCTTAGACATGAACCAGTACATGTCGGCATCGATCAGACGGAAGATAATGGTCTTGTCGCCCACAAGTGCCTGGTCGTGGCTCTCGGCATAGGAGATGGTTTTCTCATCGGTACGCCTGTTGGTGGTCTCCCACCAGATGGCGGAGGGGTGCCACTCCTCATCCTTCTTCTCCTTGATTAGTTTGATCCAGAAGTCGGGAATGTTCATCGCCATGCGGTAGTCGAAGCCGTACCCCCCTGCCTCGGCGGGCATCGCCAGTCCGGGCATGCCGCTTACCTCCTCAGCGATGCTGATTGCATTGGGGTTAACCTCGTGTATAAGCTTGTTGGCCAGTGTCAGGTAGCAGATGGCATCGCCATCCTGTCCCGCGTTGTAGTAGTCGCCGTAGCTGCTGAACGCTTCTCCCAGACCATGGCTGCGATAGATCATCGAGGTGACTCCATCGAAGCGGAAGCCATCGAAACGGAATTCATCGAGCCAATACTTGCAGTTGGAGAGGAGGAAGTGCAGCACCTCATCCTTACCGTAGTCAAAGCAGAGCGAATCCCACGCCTTGTGGTATCTTCTTTCCGGGCTGCTGTGAAAGTAGAGGTCGTACGACCCGTCCATGCGTCCCAGTCCCTCCACCTCATTCTTCACCGCGTGGGAATGAACGATGTCCATGATCACGGCGATGCCCATTGCATGAGCTGTGTCGATCAACTCGCGTAGCTCTTCGGGTGTGCCGTTGCGTGAAGAGGGGGCGAAGAAGCTGGAAACGTGGTAGCCGAACGATCCGTAGTAGGGATGCTCCTGTATTGCCATGATCTGAATGGCATTGTAGCCGTTCTCCTTCACCCGTGGCAGCACTTTCTCCCTGAACTCGTTATAGCTTCCCACCTTCTCCTCTGCTGTTGACATTCCCACATGTGTCTCGTAGATCAGCAAGGGGGAGGTGTCAGCCCTGAAGTGGGCGTTTTTGAACTGGTAGCGTTGCTCCGGTTCCCACACCTGTGCGCTGAAAAGGGTGGTTGTTTCGTCTTGCACCACCCGTTTTGCCCAGGCAGGAATCCGCTCACCCGTACCACCGGGCCATGAGAGATGAAGCTTGTAGAGGTCTCCGTGGCGGATTCTTTCGGCAGGGATTTTCACCTCCCAGACGCCACCCTCTTTCTTTTTCAGGCGATAGGACTCCATCCGCTGCCACTGGTTAAAAGTGCCTATCAGAAAGATCTCGGTGGCGTTGGGTGCCCACTCACGCAATACCCAACCTTCATCCGTACGGTGCAGTCCGAACCAAAGGTGGCCGGTGGCAAAGTCGGAGAGGGTGATCTTCCCTCCCTGTGTGAGATCGGAGAGGCGTTTCAGGTAATAGGAGTGGCGCCCTTCAATAGCTTCATTGAAGGGAGCTAACCAGGGATCGTTCTTGATGATATCCAGCATGGCGGAATAGTATTAATGGGTGTTACAAGAGGGCAATCTTGAGGATAATTTTTCTGATCGCTCCTTCTCCTACCAGAGGCGCATGACCATCTTCGGGTGAGAAGATGACGAACTCACCCGGCTGAAGAGTCACCAACGTTGTAGGACGATCACCGAAAAACTCGATATCGTTGGCTTCGTTATAGCCAGTCTCTGAGTCGGTGAGCGTGGCAAGGGATTTCCAACCGTAACTTTCGGCGCAGGTGACTGGGATCTGGATGTCGATGTATTTGCGGTGGGTCTCCAGACGTGCCTCTGCTTCCGGCTTCAGTTGTGTTTCAAGGATGGATGCCTTCAATAGATTGCCTTCAATCTCGGTAGTCCCTGTTGGCGCTCCTTCTAAGTCAAGCTTGTTGATGTACTCAAAAGCCTTTTCAAACAATGGATGCAGGTCAAAATAGTTGGCGGCATTTGCCAGATTGTCAATGATCATAGTTTTCTGGTTTTTTGTGAGATCGGATTGGACAAAGATAACTAAAATATGGGTTTGAGAAAAAAAATTTCACCCAGCTGAAACCTCTTCTGTTGCTGTCGGGTAAAGCAAGTGAAAAGTAAAGAAATCTCTCGTTTTAATCTTTAGAGCAATCAAGCGTTTTGTACTTCCATATCTCTTTAGGGGAAAAGTGAAAAAAAACGTATATTTGTGATTTGTAAATCATTTATGACCAAGTACAATGAAACGATTGACAACTATACTATTGATTTTGATTGCCTTTTATGGAACTGTAACGGCCCAGGAAAGTGAGTCGACCTGTACGCTCGGTTTTGTATTTGAGATCAGCAACGACAAGAGCTGGGGATACATGGAACCGGTTGTAGTGCACATCACTCCCGGATCGCCGGCAGATAGGGCAGGGTTGAAGTTGAATGATATTCTTCTCTCTGTAAATGGACATGGTACTTACCGACAGTCGTTTCAGACATTGAGATCCTGGTTTGCTGAGAACGATGATGAGGTAACCCTTGCCATTCGTAATTTCAACCATGCCTTCAGGGAGATAAATTTCAGGAAGGAGTGCCGTCATCCCAATGCCATCAGCGAGGCACAACTGGCACCGGTGTTTGCTTTTTACAGCCTTGAAGATGTGCAGGACCGACGTTTTCTTATTCCGGTGAAGACACGGAAAAATGAGGAGGCACTCTTTTACAGTTACCGAACCTTTGCTTTTGCTCCAGCAGATGAAGCGACCCAGGAGTTGGATGAGCGAATCAATGCCATATTCATCCGAGCCCTTACGGAAAAGGGACTAACCTACGATCCGGTGGATCCCGATTTTATCATTCAAACCTTTTACAGCTATCAGAGCAATTCGCTCTTTAAACCGGAATCCCCCACGCTGGGCAGTTATCAGCCTGTATGGCGCTTCGATACCCGTAGCCACAGGACCATGCGTTTGCCGGTTTATGATCCTTCCGAAGCTATAAGGATAGAGGACATCGCCTTCAACCTTGAGTTTGGGTATCGTTTCTTCGACCGTAAGTTTATAGCCCCGGGTGAAATGAGCCTGATATGGGAGGGTGAAGTTAAGGAGCGCCTCACGGAGCATTACCCACTGACCGATTATCTGGAACTAAACCTGCCGCTGATGCTGCTCAAGTTCCCTTATCCCGGCAATCAGAGTTATGCCACATTTGAGGTCAAATACCTTAAGTATAATTATACAGGTATCAGTTATGATATGAATGACCTGAAGAGCGTGGTATCAGTTGATCCGGGTTCACCCGCGCAGCTGGCGGGAATCCTCCCGGGTGATGTGGTGACTCATATCCAGGGACAGCCATTCTCTCACAAATCTTCACGTTCACTCACCGAGGGTTACCGTCGTTTTCTCTCGGAGACAATGCACCTGCGCGACAAGAATACGCGTTATACCGATTCAAACGGTTTTCGTGATTGCATGTTTTGGGATGTTGCCAACTATCACGCCGTTTCAGAAGCATTGGCAGACAACAGGCGCTACTGGGCTTCCTTTTCCTACCTTTTTGGATTTAATCAGTATGTCGATTGGCAAACACCGCTTACCATTAATATTGGTATTGAGCGCAACGGTCAGACGATGAGTTTTGCCGTCACCCCTGAAGTGCTTACTAGCTCTCATATTTTAGCCGAATGATTATCGGGTTGGATATGAATTTATTACCTTCATATGCCGGTTTGAAGGCATAAGAAACGGAAAATATTTCTAGAATTTACTGCACAATTATTTGGAGGATATCAATAATCTTTACTATCTTTGTAGCCCTTTCGCTTAAAAAGGAAATGGCGCGGAAACGTTGTAGCGACAACGGATAGAGCCAAACAGATTGATTTCCAATTTGGTTTCCGGAAAGGAAAAGAAAAATGAAAAAACTTTGCAAAAAGTTTTGGGGTTTGAAAAATAGTCCCTATCTTTGCACCCGCTTTTGAGAGGAACGCCTCAGAGAAAAGCGATCAAGAAGCGATCTTTAGGTATTTACATACACATTTTGATAAGACATAAAGCAGAGTATACAAGGGTCTGTTTT